>Ga0137409_10007093_pt1 | contig 11546 bp, 8 predicted proteins | sample CZODoug1_16funga_FD_122059 | JGI IMG/M metagenome (GOLD analysis project Ga0137409, IMG submission 122059) | Vadose zone soil fungal communities from Angelo Coast Range Reserve, California, USA - CZODoug1_16fungal (Hybrid Assembly) | ecosystem: Environmental > Terrestrial > Soil > Vadose zone... | reverse complement strand
ATGGACGACATTGGACTCCAGGAAAAGTTGAAATTGCGACGCACCGAGCTCCTGCTGCAACGTGGTATAGGCGCGTTGCAAGGCCTCGACGGCATGTTGCGCTGGCGTGTTCATCGAAGCGATTCCTGCTCCCGCGGCTCGGAGAAGAAAACAGACCGGCCGCGACGCGGCAAGCTTGGGCGCTCCTGATCGCGCATAGGCCCAAAAAACTTACCCCCGGGTGATGCCCGGGGGTAAGTGCAATGACAGAACCGATTGACGCGTGTCAGTGGGCCTGCGGCGTCGCGGGAGCAGCCGGAGCAGCCGCCTGCTTTTGCGTTGCGTTGGACACGATCTTGCCGTCGAGACGATCCAGCGCGTAAGCGAGCTGGAAGTCATCATACTTCTTGCCCTCTTCGGGACGGATCGTCGGCATCTTCGTATTGCGCTGCGCGCCTTCCGCGTCGAGATGGCCGGCAAGCGTCGCTTCGGTGCGGGCGGTGAATTGATCGGCTTCAGCTTGCGCCTTCTCCGTCAGATTCGATACCGCGATGTCGGGCGTGATGCCGGTGGCCTGAATCGAGCGGCCTGACGGCGTGTAATATTTCGCCGTGGTCAGCCGCAATGCGCCGCCGCGCTGCCCGCCAAGCGGAATGATGGTCTGCACAGAGCCTTTGCCGAAGGACGTGACTCCCACGATCGTCGCGCGGCGGTGATCCTGGAGCGCGCCGGCCACGATTTCGGAAGCCGAAGCGGTACCTTCATTGATCAGGACGAGGATTGGCTTGTTGTCGGTGAGGTCGCCTCCGCGCGCGTTGTAGCGCTGGGTGTCGTCGGCCCTGCGGCCACGCGTCGAAACCACTTCGCCGCCGGTGAGGAAATCGTCGGAGACGGCGATGGCTTGGTCGAGCAAGCCGCCCGGATCGTTACGCAGATCGAGCACATAGCCCCTGATGAGTCCGGGACCGATCTGCTTCTTGAGATCGGCGATGGCCTTCTTCAGTCCGGCGTCCGTTTTCTCGCTGAACGAGGAAATGCGGACGTAGCCGATGTCACCTTTGCGCTCATATTTTACGCTCTCGACCTTGATGACGGCGCGCGTGAGCGTCACGTCGAGAGGCCTTTTCTCGCCGGTGCGCAGAATGGTGAGCGTGACCTTCGAATTCTCCAGGCCGCGCATTCTGGAGACGGCTTCGTTCAGCGGCATGCCCTGAATGCTGGTGCCGTCGATGGCCGAGATGAAATCGCCGGTCTTCAGGCCGGCGCGCGAAGCGGGCGTATCGTCGATCGGCGTGACGACTTTGACCAACCCGTCTTCTTGCGTGACTTCGAGGCCGAGACCGCCGAACTCGCCGCGAGTCTGCACCTGCATGTCGGCGAATTCCTTGGGATCCATATAGCTCGAATGGGGATCGAGCGAGGACACCATGCCGTTGATGGCGGAATTGATCAGCTCCGAATCTTCGACTTCGCGCACATAATTCGCGCGCACCCTTTCAAAGGCATCACCGAACAGATCGAGTTCGCGATACGCGGACAGGACGCTGGGCGCGCCGTGCGCCGCCGGAAACAAAGCCAATGCACTGACAAAACCAACCGCTACGCCCACTCCGGCGAATGCGAACTTTTTCATGTTCCGTTTGCCTTTCCAAGTTCGGCGCTCATCCACGGCGCCGGATCCACAGTCTGACCGTTGCGCCTCAGCTCCATATAAAGCCGAGCCGCCTTAACATCCGGTAGTACCCCCACGGGTTCGCCCGCCAGCACGAGGTCGCCAATGTGGACATCGATGCGGCCAAGTCCCGCTAGTGTCAAATGGTAACCGCCGAGCAATTCCAATATCAAGACTTGGCCCAAATTTTGGTAGACCCCGGCAAACACAACTTCGCTATCCCCGGGCGCTACAGCTTGGGCTGAGCCGGAGGCTTCAAACCATAGCCCTTGAGGCCCCCCGACACCCGGCGTGCGCCCCGGACCGGCGGGATCGCCCGGTATGGCCGTACCCACGACGGGCAGCCTCAAGGAGGCCCGCCGCAGCGTGGCGGAGCCCGTATTCTGCGGCGTAACCACGGTCATCCCTTGGCTGAATCCACCCTTGGCGCGGAGCACGGCAATCCGATCGATCAGGCTTTTCAGGTTCTTGGTCTGCCGGGCTATGTCGTCCGTAACGTTGTGAATTTCCGACAGCTTGGCGTCTGCGGCAGCCGTTTCGCTGTTGCGCAATTGCAGCAGTTGATCCAATTCGGCTCGGGAAGTGGTTAACGATTGGAATTCACGCTGGGCCTGGCTCGCCTTCGCCTTGAGCGCCGCCTGCGTACTCGTAAGGGCCTTCAGACGCCGGTCCAGCGCGGCGGCCTGCTCGTAGACCGGCGGCAGCATCGCGCCAAGCTGCATGGCGCCTCGGGCGGCGGCAAGCGAATCATCTGGCCTGATGGCAAGCGCCGGCGGTGCATCCGCATCGAGCCGCTGCAGCACGGCAAGCAAATGCGCCACGCGATCGCGATCGCGGACCAATTCGGCGAGAAGCGTGCGTTCGGTTTCGCTCAGTTGCGCGAGCTCTTGCTGCGTAGCGGCAGACGCCACTTCCAGCTGTTGCACTTTCGCCGCGTCGGCAATCAGACGCGTCTGAAGGCTCTGCGCCTCGCTTGCAAGCCGATCGCGTTCGGCACGCGTCTGGTTTTCGCTGAGACGATTTTCTTGCAGATCCTTCAAAGCACGCTCGTAGCGGTCGGCGAGGGGTGCGCCCGCGCCGGTTTGTTGCGGCGCAGCCGCGGCTGCAGAACAAAGAAGACAGAGAGCGGGGATCAGAATCGCACGCTTCATTTTCCGATCCCTGTCTTCTGTGTCCCATATTCCGACTCAGCCAGGGATTGTCCTGTCATTTGCGGCGGCTTGTCGAATCCTATCAGATCAAGCAGCGTCGGAGCCACATCGGCAAGCCGGCCATTGTGCAGATGAACTCCCGCGCCGTTGCCGCAGAGATTCGAGCCGATCGCAATGATAGGCACATCCAACAGTGTGTGCGCAGTATGCGGCGCGCCGGTTTTTGGATCGCGCATCAATTCGACATTGCCGTGATCGGCGGTGAGAAGCAGCACGCCCCCTGCCGTTTCAACAGCTTCGCGCACACGACCCAAGCAATCGTCGATTGCTTCCACTGCCGCGATTGCCGCTTTCATATTGCCGGTATGTCCGACCATGTCGGGATTGGCGTAATTGACGACAATAAGATCGTATTTGCCTGAGTGGATCGCCTGCACGAGTTTATCGGTCACCTCATAGGCCGACATTTCCGGCTTCAAATCATAGGTCGCGACCTTGGGACTCGGGATCAGAATCCGGTCTTCGCCCGGGAATTGGGTCTCCCGCCCGCCATTCAAGAAGAAGGTCACGTGCGGATATTTCTCGGTCTCGGCGATGCGCAATTGCCTGAGGCCCCGCTCGGCGAAGAGTTCGCCAAGAGTTTCGGTGATCTCCTCGGGGGGGAACAGGGCGCCCATGAACGTTTTCAGCGCTTCGGAATATTGCGTCATGCCGGCAGCCGCGGAAAGATGCGGGACGCGCGCTCGCGGAAAACCGTCGAAGGCGGGATCAAGAAGGGCGGTGCAAATTTCTCGCGCGCGGTCGGGACGGAAATTGGCAAACAGCAGCGCATCGCCGTCGCGCACGCCGGCATAATCGCCGAGGACGCAGGGGATGACGAATTCATCGCTCACACCGTCGGCATAGGATTTTTCGATTGCCGTCCTCGCGTCTTTAAAGCGCGGGCCTTTTGCATCCACGATCGCGTCATTGGCTTTCGCCGCACGTTCCCAGCGCTTGTCGCGATCCATGGCGTAGTAACGGCCCGATAAGGTGGCGATGCGGACACTCTTGAGATCCGCAACGCTTTTTTCGAATGCCTCGACGAAGCCGACGGCGCTTTGAGGCGGCGTGTCGCGCCCGTCGAGAAACGCGTGAACATGGACGGTGAGACCGGCTTCGGAGAGCACGCGTGCAAGGGCGGAAATGTGCGCCTGATGCGAATGAACCCCGCCCCGCGACATCAATCCCATCAGGTGCACGGCGCCGCCGGCCTTTTTTGCGGCATCCATCAGGGCGCGAAGGGCGGGGCGGTCGGCGAGATGCCCGCTTCGGATAGCTTCGTCGATGCGGGGCAAATCCTGCATCACCAGGCGGCCGGCGCCGATATTGGTGTGTCCAACTTCCGAATTGCCCATTTGCCCTTCAGGCAGCCCCACGGCGGGGCCCGAAGTCGCCAGCAGTGCATGGGGACATTCCCGCAGCATGCGGTCGAAATTGGGAGTTTTGGCGGCGAGGATGGCGTTGTCTTTGGGCTCCGGCCGCCAGCCCCAGCCATCGAGGATGCACAAGACCGCCGGCCGGGGGCGTTTCCGGTTGGGCCGGTCCGATTGAGGACTCACAATGTTCACTCCGCGGCCCAAAACTTTGAATCAACGGCAAAACTAGGCATTCGATGGGGCCCTGTCCATGTTGCTCCTGCTCAAATAGAGCGGGAGACCGGCGTATGGCTTAGGCACGGACGCGGAATTGCCGCTCCAGCTGTGAGAAGGAGGCAAGAGTTGCCGATGGCGGCAATGCCGACCGTTGAGCGCGCATCTAACCCATTGAATTAAAGACAATTTTAAGAAGTACAGAGCGGCATGGTTCTGGCAAGGCGCAGATGCGTCGGAAGAATCCGGAACCCGCATGGCCATCTCGTACGCTCAAAAAATTTGCCGTTTCGTCGCCGCGCTGTCGCTCGTCTTGAGCCCGCATCAGGCGAGTGCCTTTTCGCGCATCAAGGATCTGGCCGACATCGAAGGTGTGCGCGACAATATGCTGATCGGCTATGGCTTGGTCGCGGGTCTCACCGGTACCGGCGATACGTTGCAGAACTCGCCGTTCACCCGGCAGGCGCTGCAAACGATGCTGGAGCGTCTCGGCGTCAATACCCGCGGCGCCAATGTGAATACCAAGGACATCGCCGCGGTGATGGTGACGGCGAATCTTCGCCCCTTCTCAGCCCAAGGCACCCGCATCGACGTCGTCGTTTCCGCAATGGGAGACGCCAAAAGCCTGCAAGGCGGCACCTTGCTGGCGACGCCGCTTTTGGCCGCCGACGGCGAAGTCTACGCGCTGGCCCAGGGGCCGGTCGCGGTAGGCGGTTTTTCCGCGCAAGGCCAGGCAGCATCCGTGACCCGCGGCGTGCCGACTTCAGGGCGCATCGCCAATGGCGGCTCGGTCGAACGCGAAGTCACCTTCAAGCTCGCCGAGGCGCCCTCACTCCGGCTGGCTTTGCGCAATCCCGATTTCACAACCGCGCAACGGGTGGCGCAGGCGATCAACCGCTATTTGGGCGGAGCTGCGGCGAGCGCGACCGATTCCGCCACCGTCAGGCTCAACCGGCCCGCAAACTATAACGGCGACATCGTCGCGCTCTTGACCGAGGTCGAGCAGCTCAAGGTCGAGCCCGATCTGCCAGCCAAGGTGGTGATCGACGAACAGTCCGGCGTCATCGTGATGGGCACGGACGTGCGCATCTCGACGGTCGCCATTGCGCAGGGCAACCTCACCATCCGCGTCACCGAGACTCCGCAGGTAAGCCAGCCGCAGCCCTTCTCGCAGCAAGGTCAAACCCAAGTCGTGCCGCGCACCAGCATCGACGTCGACGAACAGATGGGCCGGCAGCTCATCGTGCTGGAGCAGGGCGTGAGCCTTCAGGTCCTGGTGAACGGCTTGAATGCGCTCGGCGTTGGCCCGCGCGACATGATCTCGATTCTGCAAGCGATCAAGGCGGCGGGCGCGCTGCAAGCCGAAATTCAGGTGATCGGATGAGCGCGGCTGATCTGCAGGTTTCCGCGGCCCTTCAGGGAGCGAAGGCGGCTCCGAACCTGTCGGCGGCTAAGAATAAGGTGCAGGCCGACAAAGCGGCTCAGGAATTCGAAGCCGTGTTTGTGAATGAGATGCTTTCCACGATGTTCGAAGGCGTGAAAACCGACGGACCGTTCGGCGGCGGCCCCGCCGAATCGATCTTTCGTTCGCTCATGCTCGATCAGTATTCCAAGACCATTGCCGAACAAGGGGGATTCGGCCTGGCCAATCAAGTGAAGCGCGAGTTGTTGCGCGCTCAGGAGAAAGTCGGATGACCCCCACAAACAAAGGAAGCGAAACACAGGCGGAACAGCTCCGCCGTCTCGAACAATTGTTGGCGATCAGCAGGCGACTGAGCGAGGCCATCGCGGCCGACATCGCCGCGCTGGAACAGGGTGCATTCGACAATCTCACCACGACCGATCCCGAGGTCGCGCGGCTTTGCGCGTTGTACGGCCGCGAAGTTATGGCGCTGAAAGCCTCCGGCGGGATCAAGAACATGCCCGAACAAGTCATCGCCGCGTTGAAGGATTCAGGCGGCCGCCTCAACAAATTGCTGGCGCGCCACGAGACTCTTGTCGCGTGCATGCGGCAGGCCAGCGAAGGATTGGTTCAGGCCGTCGCCGAGGAAGTCGAAAAGTCGCGCAAGCGCAACGCCCCCTATAGCGGAACGCCAAGGCCGAAGCGCGTCTCGACCGGCGCCATCGTCTACAACAAGGTCATCTGAGCAACATCGTTGCAAGTCCTGTGTTCGGACGACATTTCCACGCCCGCACTGGATTTCTGCCGTCAAAAATACGCATTTGTCCGTCTAATGGTGAGGCGAGGGGCATCACCATGGATGACATGACATGGGACCAGTATCTGAAGCGCTTGTAGACACAGCGCAATCGGCCGGTCGAGCGCAGGTTCGCGCCGGACATAAGAATTCCCCAATGCAGGGCGGCGAGTGCAACGGGCAGTCCTCGGCGTTTCCGAGACGAGGAGACGGCCGCCCACGCGGGCTGACGTCCGAACGAGCCGAAGATTTCGTCCGCCTGGTCGCGCTCCGAGCAGGCAACACCGTCCATACCGCGCAGTTCGTCAAGGATATTTCCGCGACTGTTTGGAAAAGCTGCCGTCTTCTCACTGGAGAGGAGGCCGAGGCGCGCGAAGCATTCGCCGAAACGATGGCTTCGCTGAGCGCCAATCGATTTGCGCGGCTGGCGGGTTATTCGGGCCGCGGCGCCCTCGAGACGTTCGTCGCTCTTAGCGTGCGCGACCTCTTGGCCGAGCGGATGTTGCGGCTGCTGCAATCGGATCCGCGGCGCGGCTGGAGCGCCTTCGAGCGTCTCTTCAATACGGACATCGTCAGGCTGATCCGCAAGAGGCTCCCTCATTCCGAGGAAGCACGCCGGGACGTCTATCAGGATGTTTGTCTGGCGCTGATCGACGACGATTATCGGCGGCTCAAAACCTATAATGGCAGCGGCAGTTTCGCCGGCTTCGTCTTGCGCGCCGTCGACCATCTGGTCATCGACCGCATGCGCGCCGCGGTTCCGCGCCGGCGCCTTCCCACCGGCGTGACGAGACTTCCCGAACTCGAGCAGGAAATCTTCAAGCTGGTTTATTGGCAAGGCATTTCCGAACATCCCGATGTCCTGGCGTTCCATCTCGGCTCGTGCTTTGGGCGCACCGTCGAAACCGCCGAGATCGTTGCCGCACTCTCGCGCGTGCGGTCATTCGAACCGGCGCCGGCGAACTTGCACGGCACGCCCATTCCAACGGACCAGCTTGATGATCTGACGAATCCCGCCGAACCTTCGGCGGAAGATCAACTCGTTCAATCGGAAGAGGACGAGCAGCTCACAGCCGCGCTGGAAACGCTGAGCGCCGCGATAGCGACGTTGCCCAGCGCCGAGCGGCTGTATCTAACGATCGTGCTCGCCGGGACGCAGACTCCTCCCTCGCGCGATGTCGCTCGCCTCATGCAGCGGCCGGTCGAAGAAATCTACAAATTGAAACAGCGCGTGTTGCAGCACTTGCGCGATACGCTGTCGGAAAATTCCACGATCAAAAATTGGCGCGCGTCCGTCTAGGAAACGCGAAGGAGAACCGCCATGGACAAAACCGAACTGGAACGCCTGTTTGAGCGCCTGCTCAAGGAGCCGGATGATTCGCTCGAAGCCTCGCCTGGACCCGCCGCACGCGCCGCCCTATTCGCCGCTTTGACACGCGCGCGCGCAGGCGCGAACGGCTTCGACGGCGATGCGAACGCGAAGCTCTCTGCCTATCTCGACGGCGCCCTCGATGCCGAAGAGGCGGAGGCTTTTGTTGCGTCGCTCGCGGACGCGCCGGATGAAATCTACGAACTCGAAGCCGCCCAGTCTTTTCTGGACGCGGTGTCCGCCCATGATTCGAGCGTGCCTCCGGAGCTCGTTGCCGCGGCCGTGAAGAATGCAGCGCGCGAAAACGCCAAACCAATCATCAAACGCAGCCGATTCTTGAGCTCCGCGTCTTGGGGCCGGCAATTTGCCTGGGCCGGCGGCGTGGCTGCCACGGCTGCGGTCGTTCTCGCGGTCGTCATCAGCGAACGCGGCGCCAGCAATTCGGGCGCGCCGATCCGCTACGTAAGCGCGCCGATTATCAGCGGTGAGACGCGGCAACCCGCCCCTTCCGCGCAGCCGGCGGTGCCGAGCGCTCCGAAAATCGAAGTGCCTCCAACGCAGATGGCGCAGTTGCTTCCGCCGAAGACCGACACGCGGTTTCGGGACGGGAGCCGGGCAGCTGTGCCCCAAGCAGCGCGGCCGTCTCAGCCGCCGGCTCCAAGTGTGGCCGATTCACTGGCGCCACCGTCGCAGGTGCCAGCCGAAGCTAGGATCGACTTGGCACAACGAGTGCCTGCGCCAATCGCAGCGGCTCCGCCGCCTCCGGCAGCGCCTCTGTCCAAGACGGAGACCATACCGGAGTCGGTGCTCGTCACCGGCAGCCTGATCCGCGGCAGCGCGGCAGTCGGCGTGCCGGTGACAAATCTCAGCCCCCAGGATTTTGCCCGGACTGGCGCACTCGCGAGCGCCGATCTCTTCAGGACCTTCCCGGCCGCAAATGGCGCGCCCGGCGTGTCGCCGCAGAACACGGAACGCTATCCCAACGCGACACCGAACGCTGTGAAACTCGTCAGCGCGGAGCCGGTCTCGACCTTTTCCGTGGACGTCGATACGGCCGCCTACGCCAATGTTCGCCGTTATCTGAATCAAAGCGTGCTGCCGCCGGTGGATGCGGTGCGCATCGAAGAGATGGTGAACTACTTCGATTACTCTTATGCGGTGCCAAGAGATCGCGCCGCGCCCTTCCAGCCCACGGTCGCGGTCTATCCGTCGCCCTGGAACAAGGACACGCAAATTCTCCACATCGGCATCAAGGGGTTCGACCTGCCGAAGACCGAGCGGCCCAAGGCCAATCTGGTTTTTCTGATCGATACGTCGGGCTCGATGAACCAGCCCAACAAGCTGCCGCTGCTGAAGCGCTCCTTCCAGCTTCTGGTCAATCAGCTTCGTCCCGAGGACCGCGTCTCGATCGTGGTCTATGCAGGCTCGGCGGGCACGGTGCTGGAGCCGACGCCCGGTTCGGACAAAGCGAAAATCCTAGCTGCCATCGACCGTATGCAAGCCGGCGGCTCGACCGCGGGCGGCGAAGGCATCCGCCAGGCCTATGAGCTCGCCAAGGCAAGTTTCGATAAGACCGGCGTCAATCGCGTCCTGCTTGCCACGGACGGGGACTTCAATGTCGGCATCACGGATCCGAAAGCGCTCGAGGACTTCGTCGCGCGGGAACGTTCCAGCGGCGTTTTCCTGACCGTGCTCGGCTTCGGTGTCGACAATTACAACGATCTCATGATGCAGAAATTGTCCCAGGCCGGGAACGGCACCGCCGCCTATATCGATACCATCAATGAAGCGCGCAAAGTGTTCGTCGACGAAATCGGTTCGACGCTGTTCACCATCGCCAAGGACGTCAAGATTCAGGTCGAGTTCAATCCGGCCCGCGTCGCGGAATACCGGCTCATCGGTTACGAAACACGGATGCTGAACCGCACCGACTTCAACAACGACAAGGTGGACGCAGGCGACATCGGCTCGGGCCACACTGTGACGGCTCTCTACGAGATCACGCCGGTGGGCTCGCGGACCCAAGCCGCCGATTCGCTGCGCTATGGCTCAAAGGCGTCGACAGCCAATGTCGCTTCGCCGCAAGCCGAAATCGCTTTCCTCAAGATTCGCTACAAACTGCCGAACGAAGATGAATCGAAGCTGATCACGCGCCCCATCGTCCAGCGCGATGTGGAATCCGACTTCAGCAAGCTTCCCGCCGACATCCGTTTTGCCGCGGCTGTTGCGGGATCCGCTCAGCTGTTGCGCCACGATCCCTACATCAAGTCGTTCGATTACAGCCAAGCCATCGCCTTGGCCCAAGGAGCAAAAGGCGACGACGAATTCGGCTACCGCAATGAGTTCGTTCAGCTGCTGAGAATGGCCCAGACGGCGGCATCCCTCCAACCGCTCGATCGCACGCGTCCGACCGTGCGGCAGTAAGGGTCGCATCTCGCGCGGGTTCTCACCCTTTCCTCCCATTCGCGAGGGGAAAGGGTGAGAGCTTTTTGCCGTTTATCCCTGGCCGTTCTGCAAATTCACCCAGGCGAGCGCGGTTTGATAATTGGCAAAGCGCGATTGCTGATAGGCCGAGCCTGCGCCCGCCTGCGCCGGCGTATTTGCTCCCGGCGGAGCGTTCAGCTTGCCATAGGCCTGCTTGATCAGCGCCATCGCGCCTTGCAGCACGACGTGGACATGGGCGGCCGTGGACTTGCTCAAGAGGTCGAGCTTGCCGTCGATTCCGAGCCCGATCGTTTCGGACGAGGATTTGTCTTTTTCCGCCGACGAATCATGGACCAAGGTTTGGGACTTGATCCCCAGGCCCGCGAGCGCATCGAAATCCTTAGGCCCGGCGATGAGCTGAACCTGAACCCCTTCATTCACGGCGAGCTTCAAACCCTGTCCGCCCTTGATGGGGAGCGCGGTGGCCTTGCCATCGAACAGCAGCGCGCCGTTGATCTTTACCGCGAGTGACCGCAGCGTCTCACCCTTGGCGATGGTGATCTTGGTTTCGCGCGTGCCGGTTTTGCCCTCCACTTTCAGCGTGAAGGTGTCGCCGGCCCTGACCGTGGTTTGCGATTCGAGACGGTTCGACGGATTGCCGTGAAGCGTGCCGCGGGGCAGTTTCAGCGCGTCGAGGACGCTCGCGCCCGAATCATCGGCAACGATGGCAAGCCCCTGCGATTCGCCGTCCGATCCGCCATATTGCCTGGCCCAATCGAGGGTACCGCTCGCATCGAGTTGCGCCGCGAAAAGATTGTGCGCGCTCGCATCGTTCGGCGTTTGCCCGGGGAATGTCCCGATCGTCGTGCCGGTCAGATAGATCTTGCCGTTCATCACGGCCACGCCGCCGCCCTGTTCGGATGCGCTGGTGCCGACATAAGAAACGAAGTCAGGCGTGACGCTGCCGCCGCCATCGGAAGCGGCGAAAACGAAGGCGTCCCTTCCACCCGAGCTTGCCTGCGCAATGGACGCTGCGCCGCCGGCATCGAGCGTGGCGTTGGAACTGGTTCCGGAGAGATAGATTTCACCGCCGGCGACCGTCAGCCCGCCGATGGACCCGCC
>Ga0137409_10007092_pt1 | contig 11546 bp, 12 predicted proteins | sample CZODoug1_16funga_FD_122059 | JGI IMG/M metagenome (GOLD analysis project Ga0137409, IMG submission 122059) | Vadose zone soil fungal communities from Angelo Coast Range Reserve, California, USA - CZODoug1_16fungal (Hybrid Assembly) | ecosystem: Environmental > Terrestrial > Soil > Vadose zone... | reverse complement strand
TCAGTCCCCAGCGGTTGTAGCGCGCCACGCGCCGTCCATCGCGATCCAGGCGCACGATGAGGATATCGCCGCCCGGGCAGATGTTGTAGCTGCGCTTGAATTCGGGCGCCTCCTCGAGCCCGAACTGCAGCGCGACTACCTCTGGATTGGCATGGAGCGCGTAACGGCCACACATGGGGTGGAGGTTACAATGCGGATTGGATGATCATCCAGTCGCTGCTGGACACCGACCTGTACAAGTTCACCATGATGCAGGTCGTGCTGCACCATTTTCCGGGCGCGCAGGTCGAGTACAAGTTCAAGTGCCGCACCGAGGGCGTGGATTTCCGGCCCTACATCGACGAGATCCGCGAAGAGGTGAAAGCGCTGTCCAGCCTGCGCTTCCACGAATCGGAGCTGCAATACCTGCGCGGCCTGCGCTTCATGAAGTCCGACTTCGTCGACTTCCTCGCGCTCTTCCATTTCAACGACAAGTACGTGCGCATCGGCCCCGGCGACAGCCCGGGCGAGATGGACATCACGATCCGCGGGCCGTGGCTGCACACCATCATGTACGAGATCCCGGTGCTCGCCGTCGTCTCCGAAGTCTACTTCCGGCGCACGCAGCCGCGCCCCGACCTCGACGAAGGCCGCCGGCGCCTGCAAGCGAAGATCGATCTCGTGCGCACGGTGGAGCGCGAGCTCGACTTCCGCATCTCGGACTTCGGCACGCGCCGGCGCTTCTCGCTCGCCTGGCACGAGGAGGTGCTGCAGACGCTGAAGCGTGAAGTGCCCGAGCACTTCGCCGGCACTTCGAACACGTGGTTCGCGATGCGCAACAACCTGACGCCACTGGGCACCATGGCGCACGAGTACATGCAGGCCTGCCAGGCGCTCGGCCCGCGGCTGCGCGACTCGCAGACCTTCGCCTTCGACAAATGGGCGCAGGAGTATCGCGGCGACCTCGGCATCGCCGTTGCCGACACCTACGGCACCGATGCGTTTCTCCGCGACTTCGACATGTATTTCTGCAAGCTGTTCGACGGCGCGCGCCACGACTCGGGCGATCCCTTCAACTGGGGCGAGCGCCTGATCGCGCACTACCGCAAGCACCGGGTCGACCCGCGCACCAAGACGCTGATCTTCTCCGACCAGCTCACCGTGCCGATCGCCATCGAGATCGCGCGCCGCTTCCACGGCCGAGCGCTCACCGCCTTCGGTATCGGCACCAACCTTACCAACGACCTCGGCCACGAGCCGATCAACATTGTCATCAAGATGACCGAGTGCAACGGCCAGCCGGTGGCGAAGGTCTCCGACTCGCCGGGCAAGACCATGAGCAACGACCCCGGCTACCTGCGCTACCTGCGGCAGGTGTTCGGCATCGAGCCGGCAGAGAAGGTCTGAGCAACGCTTCGCGCACCGCGGTCGGCGTTCTCGCCGCGTGTTTCGTCCTCAACATGTTCGGCCGCGGGCTCGGCGATACCTACGCCGTGTTCCTGCTGCCGCTCGAGCGCGACCTCGGCTGGTCGCGGTCGGAGCTCACCAGCGTCTACTCGATCTACCTGCTGGTGAACGGCTGCACCGCGCCGTTCGTCGGGCTGCTCTTCGACCGGATCGGGCCGCGCTGGGTCTACGGCGCGGGCATGGCGAGCCTCGGCGCGGCGATGCTGCTCGCCGGCGGCCTGACGCAGATCTGGCAGTTCTATCTTTTCATCGGCGTCCTGGTCGGCATCGGCGTCAGCCTGAACGGCATGGTGCCGGCCTCGGCGCTGCTCGCGCGCTGGTATCGCGAGCGCCTGTCGACGGCGATCGGCGTCGCCTATTCGGCGTTCGGTGTCGGCACGGTGCTGTTCGTGCCGCTGGTGCAGTACCTGGTGGGCGAGTACGGCTGGCGCATGAGCTATCGCATCCTCGGCTGGATCCTGATCGCGCTGGCGCCGCTCGTGGTGCTGGCCGTTCCCTGGAAGCGGTTCGCCGCGGGCGGCGCGCGCCAAGGATTGCAGAAGGCGGGCGAGGGCTGGACGCTGGCGGCCGCGCTGCGCTCGCCGGTCTTCTGGGGATTGATCCAGGTGTTCTTCTGCACCGCCTGGGGAATGTTCTCCATCGTGGTGCAGCTCGTCGCCTTCTTCGTCGAGGCCGGCTTTTCGCCGCTCGCCGCCGCCACCGCGTTCGGCATCGTCGGCCTGTTCTCGGCGACGAGCGTCATGGGCTCCGGCCTGGTCGCCGAGCGGTTCGGCTATCGGCAGACCGTCACCGCGAGCATCGCGGGCACCCTGACAGGCATGTCGCTCCTCATCGCGCTCACCCTTTCCCCTTCCTGGCTGCTGCTCGTCCTGTTCGTGCCGGTGTTCGGCTTCTGCATGGGGGTGCGCGGGCCGATCGTCTCATCGGTGTCGGCGCGCTACTTCGCCGGGCCGCGCGTCGCCACCATCTACGGCGTCGTCTACGCGAGCAACGCGGTCGGCGCCGCGCTCGGGGCTTTCGCGGGCGGCCTGCTGCACGATCTCACGGGAGGCTACCGCGCCGGTCTCGGCATGGCGATCGTTTTCATGCTGCTCGCCGCGCTGCCCTTCTGGATGGTGCCGACGCTCAGGAATTACCGCTAGACGGCCGAATGCGCCGAGGCGATGGCGCGCAGCCGGTGCGCCCGCTCGCTCTCGTCGCAGCCGCGCAGGTCGGCCGCGCCAAGCTCGGTGACGACGATCCCGGCTTCGCTCGCCGGGATCGTGACCGGACCCGACAGCCGGGTCACGAGGCGCGACGCGGGGATGAGCACCAGCGACACGCCGCGCTTGCGAGCCGCGCTCATGAAGTCGGGAGCGCCGCCGATCGCGCCGACGTAGCTGCCGCCGGCGATTTCGCTGTTGATCCGGCCTTGCAGGTCGACTTCGATCGCGGAGTTGATGGCGACGAAGCGCTCGATCCTGCCGAGCACCTCGGCGCCGTGCGTGTACTCGGACGAGCGCAGGCGGATGCGGGGGTTGTCGCGCGCGAAGTCGAACAGCTTGCGGCTGCCGATGAGCATGGCGCAATCGATCTCGCTCACCGCGCCGCCGCGCATGAGGTCGACCACGCCGTCGCCGATCGTCCCCGAATGGACTCGCAAGGCCTTGCGCTCCCCCAGGAACTCGCACACCGCGTCGGGCAGGGCGCCGATGCCGAATTCGAGCACGCTGCCATCGCCGACAAACGCGGCGGCACGCTTCGCGAGCGCTCGATCGGTGCCGCGGGCGCGACCCTCGGCGGGCGGCCGGGAGGTTTCGACGACCAGATCGAAGTCGTCCTTGCGCAGCAGGCGCTCCGTGTTCGTCCACGGCACCTGGTCGTTGATTTCGGCGACGATGACCCGGCACACATCGAGGGCGGGAATCAGATAGTCCGCGGCGAGGCCGAGGCTGTATTCGCCGCGTTCGTTGGGCGGGCTCACCTGGACGAAGACGACGTCGGCGGGAATCTGGCCGGAACGGATGAGTATGCCGAGCCGCGAATAGGGGACGCGCACCACGTCGAGCACGCCGGCGTCGGAGAGCGCCCGGTTGTAGCCGATGCCGCCGTAGGACGAGAGCCGCAGATGGTCGGAGTGGGACGCTTTCACGATCCCGGAGTAGCTCCCGCCGAGGAACACGCGGCATCCGGAGAGCCGCGCGCGTTGCGCGACCAGCGCTTCGAGCAACGTCTGCGGCTCGGCGCAGGCCTGGCCGCAGATGATTCCGTCTCCCGGACGAACTACACTAGCCAGATCCACCATCGAGGGGATTATGCTCGACACGATTCTGGTCCAGGCGCGCAGTCACGTCGATTTCCACGACCGCGCGGTCCCCGAGGAACTGCTGCGCAAGGCGCATGACCTCATGAAATGGGGCCCGACGACGGCCAACAGCCAGCCGGCCCGCGTCCTTTATCTCTATTCGAAGGAGAGCCGGGAGAAGCTGCGGCCGGCGCTGAGCGCGGCGAACGCCGCGAAGACGGTGCCGCTGGTCGCGATCGTCGCCTACGACACACGCTTCTACGAGAACCTGCCGCGCCTCTTCCATAACCCCGCCGCGATCAACTGGTACAACAAGCCGCCGGTCGCCGAGATCCACGGCTTCCGCAACGGCAGCCTGCAGGGCGCCTACCTGATCCTCGCGCTGCGCGCGGTCGGCCTCGACTGCGGCGCGATGTCGGGCTTCGACAATGCCAAGGTCGATGCGGCCTTCTTTCCCGACGGCCGGCTGAAATCCAATTTCCTGATCAATATCGGCTACGGCACCGGCAATGGCCTGCCGCCGCGCAATCCCCGTCTTTCATTTGAAGAGGTGTGCACAATCGTCTAATGGATGAGAAAACCAAGGTCACGATCCTCACCTCGACCTACCGTATCCGCGGCTTCATCGACCTGCTGCCGGGCTCGCGCATCACGGACTTCATGGCCGGCGCGCGCGACTTCATCGCCGTCGTCAACGCGGAGGTCTGGGAGCTGCAGCCCGGCGGCCGTCAGGTTGCGTCGGCGCCGTTCATCAACGTCAGCCGCGAGCACATCGAGATCATCTACCCCGGGCACTAGAAAAGAAGCGAAGAAGCCCGCTGAAGCTCAGCGATCGAGCTCCTGATCGTCGTACGACGCAGGATCCGAGATCGGCTCGATGTGGGTGGTAATCGAGGCATTCGGCACCATCGCGCGCATGCGCGACTCGATTTCCTCGGAGAGCTGGTGCGCCTTGGCCACCGTCCAGGAGTCGGGCACCAGCAAGTGGAAAGAGACGAAGCGCCGTGCGCCCGCCTGCCGCGTGCGCAGCGCGTGGAAGCTGACGCCGTAGCGGCGCGAATACTCGGCGAAGAGCTTGGTCAGTTCGTCCTGTTCGCCGGCCGAAATCGCGGCATCGAGCAGGCCGGCGACCGAGCGGCGCATCAGCCCCACGCCGGTCCAGACGATATGCGCTGCGACTGCCAGCGCGATCAAGGGGTCGAGGCGTAGCCAACCGGTGAGGAAGACCAGAGCGACCCCCGCGATCACGCCCGCGGAAGTCCAGACATCGGTCATCAGGTGCTTGCCGTCGGCTTCCAGGGTGATGCTGTGATGCTCGCGGCCGGCGCGAAGCAGCACTTGCGCGACGGCCAGGTTGATCACCGACGCAGCGACGCTCAGGCCGAGGCCGAGGCCTGGAGTCTCGATGGGGGCCGGGTTCACGAGCCGGGGCAGGGCGGCAAAGAGGATGCCCGCGGCGGCGAGAACGATCAGCGCGCCCTCGATGCCGGCGGCAAGGTATTCCGCCTTGGAGAAGCCGTAGGGGTGCTCCTTGTCCGGCGGAGTCGCCGCGAGTCGCAGCATCGAGAAGGCGAGCACAGCGGCAGCGAGGTTGACGAAGGATTCGAGCGCATCGGAAAGCAGACCGACCGAGTCGGTGATCCACCAGGCGACTCCCTTGAGCGCGATCGTCGCCACCGCCGCGGCGACCGACAGCAGGGCGTATCGCTCAAGGCGCATAGGCACGATAGAGGCGCATCGACGGGTCAACGTTCGCCGGCGGGAGGGGAAGCTCGGCGAGCGTGATATGAGACGGTGTTCCCGAAGTGGCGACGAAACGTCGGACCTGCAGTGCCGCGGGCAGCGACAAAGCGACGGGAGCTGCTGCGATGACACAGAGCAGGAATTTCGCCGCAGCGTGCGGGTCCGCGCTGCCTGGGTCGACCTGCTCGCAAGCCCATCGCTTGAAGACGACTGCCCTGCCGAGGCAGCGCCTACTCCACGGGGTCTGGTTCTGGAAGCGGGCAAGGTACGCCGCAGAGGTCAGCACGGCGAGCGAGTCGAGCTCGTACGTGGCGAGGTACTTGCCTTCGCCCGGCGCGACATCGGCCACCCAACGCCGCGCGGAGCGGAAGCCGGGAATCGCCAGTCGCTCGTCCATGTGTTCGTCGTCGTACCAGGCGTTGAACTCCTCCTCCAGGGCCGGTGGCGGCTCGGTCATGGTGAGCAGCAGGCCGCGCCGGCTCATGCGAGGCGTCCCTTCTCGACCTTGTAGATACGGTCGGCGACACGCTCGGCAAAACGCAGGCTCTGCTCGGCGAGGATGATGGCCATGCCGGCGCGCTTCAGATCCTCGATCGCCTTGATCACCGCATTGACCACCAGCGGCGCGAGGCCCTCGGAGGGCTCGTCGAGAAGGATCGCCTTCGGATTGCCGGCCAGGGTGCGTGCGATGGCGAGCATCTGCTGCTCGCCGCCCGACATGCGGTCGCCGCGGCGGTCGCGCATCGCACCGAGCGCAGGAAACAGGCCATAGAGGCGCTCGTCGCTCCACGAGGGCGCAGCTGGTCGCGGCGGCTGTCTGCCGACCTCGAGGTTCTCTGCAACGCTGAGGTCGGTGAAGATGCGGCGCTCTTCCGGCACGTACCCAAGGCCGCGCCGCGCGACTTCGAAAGGCTCGAGGCGATCGATGCGATGGCCGTCGAACCGGACTTCGCCCGACCAGGCGGGAACGAGACCCATCATGGCCTTGAGGGTAGTGGATTTCCCCGCACCGTTGCGGCCGAGCAGCGCGACGACCTCGCCGGCGCGCGCTTCGAAGCTCACCTCGTACAGGACGCGCGCGCGTCCGTAGCCGGTCGAAAGGCCCCGGGCTTCAAGCATCGCCAAGATAGACCTCGCGCACGCGGGCGTTGGCCCTGACCTGCTCCGGCGGGCCCTCGGCGATCACCTCGCCGAGGTGCAGCGCGATCACGCGATGAGCGAAGCTGAAGACCACGTCCATGTCGTGCTCGGTGAACAGCACGGCGATATTCTCGCCGCGCGCGAGATCGGACGCGAGCCGCATCAGCGCTTCGCGCTCCTCGGGCGCCATCCCAGCGGTCGGCTCGTCCATGAGCAGCAGGCGAGGGCGCTGCGCCAGCACCAGCGCGAGCTCGACCCTCTTCAGATCGCCGTACGCAAGCGCCGCGCACGGACTCTCGGCCCGGTCTGCAACGCCCACGCGGTCGAGGATCGCGTCGGCTTCGCCGGGTCGGCGACGGTTTACTTGCAACGCTGTCTGCACGTTTTCCCGCACCGACATCGAGCCGAAGGTCGCCGCCACCTGGAAAGTGCGGCCCACGCCAAGGCGGGCGATCGCGTGCGGCGCGCGTCCGACCAGGCTCGTTCCATCCAGCAGCACCTCTCCGGAATCCGGCGCGAGCTGGCCGTTCAGCGCGTTGAAGCAGGTCGTCTTGCCCGCGCCGTTGGGTCCGATCAGAGCGACGATCTCGCCCGCCGACACATCGAACGACAGCCCGGCGAGCGCGCGCACGCCGCCGTAGGATTTCGACAGATTCCTTACGCTGAGAGTCGCCATCGCGCGAACACCAGGAGAAGAATTGCAGCGCCGATCGCGGCGCGCCAATACTCGATGCTGCGCACCATGATGTCGTGCAGCCAGGTAAAGCCCGCCGCGCCCCAGACCGCGCCGGTGAGCGTATGCACGCCGCCCAGCAGAACCATGACCAGCCCATCCACCGAACGCTGCACCGACAGCGTTTCCGGCGAGATGGAGCCCTTGGAGAAGGCGAACAGGGCGCCGGCCACGCCCGCGGCCGAGCCCGTGATGATGAACGCAGTCCATTGCGTTGCGCGGACGTCGATGCCGATGGCGCTGGCGCGCAGCGACGAGTCGCGCGAGGCGCGCAGTGCATAGCCGAACGGCGTGTGCGCCATCCGCCACAGCGCAAGGATCGCGCAGCCGCACAGGAACAGAACGAGGTAGTAGTACACGGCCCTCGACGCGAGCCAGGTATCCGGCCAGATGCCGACGAGCCCGTTCGATCCGCCGGTGACCGCGTCCCATTGGAACGCGACGGACCAGGCGATCTGGGCGAAGGCGAGGGTCAGCATCGCCAGATAGACACCCGAAAGCCGCACGCAGAACCAGCCGAAAATCGCCGCCGCCAGCGCGCCGGCGCCCAAGCCGGCAAGCAAGGAGCTTCCGGTCGACCAGTGCAGCTTGAGGAAGGCCAGAGCGGCCACGTACGCGCCGACGCCAAAGTAGGCGGCGTGACCGAAGGACGCCATGCCGCCAGGACCCATCAGCAGGTGCAGGCTCGCGGCGAAGAGCGCGAAAACCAGCATCTCGGTGGCGAGAACGAGCAGGTACTGATCCGGAAGCGAGGGCAGGACGGCGAGGAGCAGCGCCAGCAATCCGAGGGCAAGAGCGCCGCGCTTCGAGATGCGTCCGAGCGGCACCTCGATCCAGGTGCCGCGCATTTCCCCCTGCGGCCGCCCGAGCAGGCCCCACGGTCGCATCACGAGCACGATCGCCATGACCACGAACTCGGCGACCAGCGTCAGCTTGGAATAGCCGAGGCCGATGCAGGATGCCTTGATCACGCCGATGAGCAGCGCGGCGATGAAAGCGCCGGGGATCGAGCCCAGGCCGCCGACCACGACGACGACGAAGGCGTCGGAGATGAGCGCCAGGTCGATGCCGAGGCCCGCCGGCTCGCGCGGGATCGCGAGCGCTCCTCCCAGGCCGGCGAGAGCCGCGCCGAGAGTAAAGACTGCGGTGAACAACCAGCGCTGATTGACGCCGAGCGCCCCCGCCATCTCCCGATCCTGCGTCGTGGCGCGGATCAGGATGCCCCAGCGCGTGCGCGTCAGGAGGAAGTGCAGCATGCCGAAGACGCAGGGCCCCAGCAGGATCAGCAGCAGGTCGTACTGGGGGAAGGCCCCGCCGGCGATCTCGACCGCGCCGGCGAAGCCGGGCGCGCGCGGCCCCAGGAGGTCTTCCGGCCCCCACGCCCAGAGCGCGACGTCGCGCACGATCAGGACCAGCGCAAAGGTGGCGAGAAGCTGCAGCAGCTCGGGCGCGCGATAGATTCTGCGCAGCAGCAGGAACTCGATGCACGCCCCGAGGGCGGCAACCGCGGCAGTCGCGACCGGGACCGCGACCCAGAAACCGACGCGGGCCGACAGCCAGACGGCCAGATACATGCCGAGCATGTAGAGCGAGCCGTGCGCGAAGTTGACGATGCGGGTAACGCCGAAGATCAGCGACAGCCCGGCGGCGACGAGGAACAACGAGCTCGCGCCGGCGAGCCCGTTCAGGAACTGCAGGAGAACCGCGGAACTAGTCACTCCTTGCGGAGCTTACGAATTTCCTCGTCGGAAGGCTGAAATTTCGCGCCGTCGGCATAGCGCCAGTTGACCATGACGCCTTTGTCGCCTTTCCGCGCCAACTGGCCGACATAGGCACCCATGGTCGACTGGTGGTCGAGCGCTCGCCACTGGACGTTGCCGAACGGCGTCTGCATCTCGAGGCCCTTCAGCGCCTGCACCAGCTTCTCGGTTTCCGCTGAGTCCGCCTTGCGCACCGCAGCGGCGACGGCATGCACCGCCGCATAGCCGACGACCGAGCCTTGTCGCGGGTAGTCGTTCCAGCGCTTCTGATAGGCGTCGCGGAACCGGCGGTGCTCGGGCGTGTTGATCTCATTCCAGGGGTAGCCGGTCACCCACCAACCGTCCGGTGTCTCGTCCTTGAGCGTGTCGAGGTACTCGGGTTCGCCCGCGAGGAGGTTGAAAACCGCTGTGCGGCGGAACAGGCCGCGGGTGTTGCCCTCGCGCACGAACTTCTGCAGGTCCGCGGCGAACAGCGCGCTGAAGATCGCATCGGGCTTGGCATCGGCCAGCGCTTGCACGACCGCGCCGGCGTCGATCTTGCCGAGGGCGGGGGCCTGCTCGCCGACGAATTCGACTCCGGGTTGCGCTTGCGTGAGCAGTTTCTTGAAGGACGCGGCCGCCGACTGGCCGTACTCATAGTTGGGATAGACGATCGCCCAGCGCTTCTTCTTCAGCTTCGCTGCCTCCGGCACGAGCATCGCCACCTGCATGTAGGTGGAGGGGCGCAGGCGGAACGTGTAGCGGTTGCCGTTCTCCCAGACGATCTTGTCGGTCAGCGGCTCGGAGGCCAGGAACAAGACTTTTCGCTGCGCGGCCAGGTTCGAGACGGCTAGCCCGACGTTGGAGGCGAACGTGCCCATCAGGACGTCGACCTTCTCGCGGGTGATCAGCTCCTCCGCGACCCGGACCGCATCCCCGGGCGTGCCGCCGTCGTCACGGGTCACGAGTTGCACCTTGCCGCCGGCCGCATTGATCTCTTCGACGGCGAGCTCCATGCCCTTCTTGTAGGGCTCGAGGAAGGCGGGGAAGACCTTGTAGCTGTTGAGCTCGCCGATCTTGACGGCCTGTGCGAATCCGTTCGCGGTGACAATGGATAACAATCCAGAAATCAGTAGCTTACGATTCATGTCTCACCTTGTACTTTAGCTCCCCGATCGGGCCGGATCTTGTCGGTTCCCCCTGGGAAGGCGCGCCAGAACTCCTTGCGCACCAAGCTGACCAGCGTCGCGCTCTTGTTGAGGCCGTGATACCGGGCTACGACCTCGAGCATCTCCAGATCCCGGGGCGTCGCGGAGAAGGTAGTGACCTTGGCTTTGACTTTGACCATATACAAATCTTATATAAGACTTGTATAGAGCGTCAAGCCGCCTTTCGTTCGACGGGAGGCGGGAGCTTCTTCAGGCAGCGGCCGATCCAGAGCGCGGTGAGCTTCTCCTGCACCCCGTTCTGCGCCAGGCGCTGGGCGAGGGCGCGGAAGTCGACCTGGTCGAGCGGCTGGTCCTGGTTGAAGCAGGAGAAGACGTACGAGGTCTTGCCGGTCTGGGGATCGACGTGCGGTTGCAGGCACTGCGCGCAGATCTCTTTCATCATGCACTGCATCGGGCTGTTGATCGAGCCGATGGCCACGTGATCCTTCTTGAGATATTTCTCGAGGATGGCGTGACGGGCCTGCGCCACGGCCGCCATCATGCGATCGGAGCCGATGGCGATGATGCGGTCGGCGTTGTGGAACTTGATGATCTGCTCGCCGAGACCGCCGGAAGCGTAGGCGTGCATCGCCTGCACGATGTTGCCGACGAAGGCGCGGTCCTGCGGGCGCCGCGGCGCGAAGCCCGGCGCCTCGTCGCAGCACCAGATGACGACGTCGGAGGAGGCCTCGATGTCGTCGATGCGATAGCGGTCGGCGAGCTCCTTGTAGCCGGCGAAATAGATCACCTTCGAGCCCGCGGCGCGCAGCGCGCGGCCGATCGAGAACAGCACCGCGTTGCCGAGCCCGCCGCCGGCGAGCACCACGGTCTCGCCGTGCGGGATCTCGGTGGGGGTCCCGGTCGGCCCCATGAGAATCACCGGCTCGCCCGGCGACAGGCAGGCGAGCAGGTCGGCCGAGCCGCCCATCTCGAGCGCGATCACCGAGATCAGGCCCTTTTCCTTGTCGACCCACGCGCCGGTAAGCGCGAGGCCTTCCATTGCCAGGGTCGTTCCCGGCACGCGCAGCGCGAGCGCCTCGAAATTCTGCATGCGATAGAACTGGCCGGGATGAAAGCGGCGCGCGGCCACGGGAGCGCGCAGCACCACTTCGACGATCTTCGGCGTCAGGCGGCGCACTTCGTGCACCACGGCGCGCAGGTCGCGATTGAGGTTTCCCAGGTATTCAGAATCACCGAGGGAGGAAGACGGCTTGCGCTGGCTCAGCACCCTGGAGATCACGGGGAAGCCCTGC
>Ga0137409_10007090_pt1 | contig 11547 bp, 10 predicted proteins | sample CZODoug1_16funga_FD_122059 | JGI IMG/M metagenome (GOLD analysis project Ga0137409, IMG submission 122059) | Vadose zone soil fungal communities from Angelo Coast Range Reserve, California, USA - CZODoug1_16fungal (Hybrid Assembly) | ecosystem: Environmental > Terrestrial > Soil > Vadose zone... | reverse complement strand
CGCGATCGTGCGGCGGTCGCCGGGAGAGACCGGCGGCTCGGCGGCGCGCGGGCGGGCGAACGGCGCCAGCGCCGTCCAGGCAATGGCGAGCCGCGCGAACGCGAGCGTCGCCGGCGGGATGCTGCCGAGCGTCACGCGCGTCGCGACGTACGAGGTCGCGTAGACGACGTTCGCGCCGAGCAGCACCAGCTCGGCGAGCTTCACCCGGCGCTCTGCGGCGGGGTCAGGAGGACGACGTGCGGGCGCGGGCGAGCACCGCGATGACGCCGCCGCCGGGCGGGCCCTGGTGCTCCGCGCCGGCCGAAACGTAGCACATGGTATCGCCGGTCACCGACGCCACCACGGCGTTCGCGGCGCCGCGGATGTGGCGGGTGTAGTTGATGTCGGAGTCCTCGAACATGACGTGCCGCCGCCCGCGTGTCGAGCCGGACAGGTCCGGCTCGCACTTGACGAACACGTTGATGAGCCGGTCGCGATCGGCGGCGGCCAGCTCGCTGTCGACGGTCAGCCCGGCCCGGCGCAGCGCCTCGCGCACTCCGGCGGCGTCGATCGCGTCCTTCATGACCGCGTGCGCCATGACGAGATCGCTCGTGGAGCGGGCGGAGTTGCCGAGGACGATGACCTCGCAGTTCATCAGCTCCACTCCCGACGACGTCGAGGCGATCTCCGAGAAGACCGAGAACTCATGGCCGATGACGTCGCCGCCGAGCTTCGCCCCGTCCACCTCGCCGGAGGCGACGCCGATACCCAGCGCGGCCGCGGCGCGCCCGTACGCCATCGACTTGTACGTATCGGCGGTGACGACCTCCTTGCCGCGGCGCCGCGCCTCGTTGACCCGCTCGGTGGTCAGGGCGCCGGTCTTGATCTGGACGAAATGCAGATCGGCCCCCGCGTCGATGCCGGCGTCTTTGATGGCGGCACGCACTCCGTCGGCGGCGACCCGCGCGTGGACGGGCGTTCCGAATTCCTCGGGGAGCAGGTCGCGCGTGTACGCGGTCCCGATCGCCAGCCGCTTGCCCGCGCCGGGCGCGCCGCGGTCGGGCTCTCGCGTGAAGATCGTGGCGTGCGGGCTCATCAAGCCCTCGGTCCCGCCGGACCAGATGATGGGCACACGCTTGGCGATCGCGGCGACCTTCTGGCCGGTGCGCTCGGCGAGAAGCAGCTGAAACGAGAGCGTCGCCAGCGCGCGCGTGTAGTCGTTGACGCCGCCGTTCCCCTCGGTCTTGCCGAGAATGGCCACGACGTGCTCGGCGCGGAACGCGCCCTGATCCAAAAGCCGCGCCCCCTCGCTCACATCGTCGGGAGCCCGCATCCCAACCTTGAACGCCTGCGCATACATGCCCGTTCTCCTCCTGGCGGATCAGCCACCCGCGCTTCGAATCAGTCGCAGCAGTCGGTCGGGATCGAGCGGCATCTCGCGCACGCGCACCCCGAGCGGCGCCAGCGCATCGTCGATGGCCTCGGCGACGAGCGCCGGCACTGGAATGGCGCCGGCCTCCCCCACCCCTTTGATCCCGAGCGCGTTCAGCGGCGATGGCGTCTCGCTGTGGGCGATCTCGATGGCCGGAATCTCGAGGGCGGTTGGAATCAAGAAGTCCATGAAGGTCGTGGCGAGCGGCTGGCCGCTCGCGTCGTACACGATGCGCTCGTAGAACGAGCCTCCCACGCCCTGCGCGACGCCCCCGCAGATCTGACCCTCGACGATCGTCGGGTTCACCAGCGTGCCGCAGTCGTGCTGGACGACGTAACGAAGAATCGTGAGATTGCCCGTATCGACGTCCACCTCGACGATCGCGGCGTGGCAGCCGCTGGCGAAGGTGGCCTGCGGCGGCGCGTAGTAGCCGTGCGCCTCGAGCCCGGGTTCTTCGCCCTCCAGGAGCACGGCGCCCTGCCGTGGCTTCACCAGCCGCAGCGCCGCCTCGGCCGACTCCTTGCCGTACGCGTAGCGGATCGGATTGGCCACCGTCGCCAGCGCGCCCAGCGTCAGCTCCCGGCCCGGCGCTCCCCTGACCCGCGCGCGGCCGTCGGCCAGCTCGAGGTCGTGCGGCGAGACCTCGAGCAGGCTCGCCGCCAGCCGGAGCGCCTTGTCGCGCACGGCCGTCGCGGCGCGGTGAATCGCGTTGCCGCTCGTCACCAGGGCACGGCTCGCGTACGTGCCGGCGCCCCAGTTGAACTTCGTCGTGTCGCCGGTGATCACCGAGACGTCGGCCGGATCGCACCCGAGCGCCTCGGCGGCGATCTGCGCGAAGGTCGTGGCGTGGCCCTGCCCCTGCGTCGTCAGGCCGGTCGCCACCAGAACCTTGCCGCTCGGCTCCACGCGCACGTGCGCGCCCTCGTACGGCCCGATCCCTGTGCCCTCGACGTAGCAGCCGAGCCCGAGCCCGAGGTACCGCCCCGCGCGCCGCGCCTCGGCCTGGCGTGCGCGAAAGCCGCCGGCCTCGATCATCTCGAGCGCCATCGCGAGGCCGTCCGGGTAGTTCCCGCTGTCGTAGCGCGTCGGTCCTCCGTCCTGGAACGTGAGGCCCACGTCCCAGGGAAACTCGTCGGGCTGGATGAAGTTGCGCCGCCGCACTTCCGCCGGCTCGAGCCCGAGCTCGCGGGCGATCAGGCCGATCACGCGCTCCATGACGAAGACGCCGTGCGGCCGGCCAGCGCCGCGGTAGGGAGTGACGACGGCCTTGTTGGTGTAGGCCACCTCGAACTCGACGGTGTAGTTCTTCAAGCGATAGGGTCCGGGCAGCTGCGTCGACGTGATGATGGGGACGACGATCCCGTACGGCGTGTACGCGCCCGCGTCGTGGACGAACCGATCTTGTAATCCCACGATCCGCCCGGCGTCGTCGAAGCCGACCTCGACCTCGTGGATCTGGCCTCGCTCCTGGTTGGCCGCGATGAGGTGCTCGCGCCGGTCCTCCGTCCACTTGACCGGTCGCCCGAGCCTGATGGCCGCATACGGCACGAGCATCTCCTCCGGATAGAACAGCATGATCTTCGTCCCGAAGCCGCCGCCCACGTCGGGCGCCACGACTTCCACGCTGAACTCCGGCAGGCTGAAGAGGCGGGCGAGCCCGTTCTTGATGGGCAGCGGCGCCTGCGTCGAATCCCAGACCTTGAGGATCTGGCGGCGGGCATCCCACTCGGCGACGACCCCGCGCGTTTCGATCGGGCTCCCGCAGCTCCGCTCGATCGTCAGCCGCTCGCGCCGCACCCGCGGCGCGCGCGCCAGCGCCGACTCGGCGTCGCCCACCGCCTGGCGGAATCGCGCGGCGCGATTGTCCGGCACGTCGGCGTGCACGCGCGGTGTGCCGGGCGCGAGCGCCGTCGCCAGGTCGGTCACCACGGGCAGCGGCTCGTACGCGACGTCGATCAGGCCGAGCGCGTCCTCGGCGACATAACGGTCGTCGGCCACGATCAGGGCGACGATCTCCCCGACGTACCGCACCTCGTCGATCGCGAGAGGACACTGTGTCCGCGGATGGCTGAGCGTCGGGTGTGGAATCAGAAGGGGCGACGGCTGGTTGAGCGCGCCGAGATCGGCCGCCGTGAGCACCAGATGCACCCCCGGCGCGCGGCGAGCGGCCGAGGCGTCGATCCGCGCGATCCGTGCGTGGGCATGCGGGCTCCGGAGCGCGGCGGCACGGAGTATCCCCGGCGGGTTCACGTCGTCGACGAAGCAGCCGAGCCCCCGGAGCAGCCGCGGATCCTCGTTGCGCGGGATCCGCGCCCCGATGCTGCGCGTCGTCATCGGCTCAGCGCGGACCCGACCCGGCCCCGGCGCCGGCTCGGGCACGCACCAGCGCTTCGAGCGCGCGGTCGAAGCAGACGCGCGGCGGCTTGACGAGGCCCGCGCCGACCTGCCCGATGCCCGCCTCCCGGTGGGCCATGCCCGTGTCGATCTGCGGAAGAATACCGGTCTGCACGACGAGGCGCACGTCGATCCCCGTGGGCGTTCCGCGAAAGTCGAGCGTCGGCAACCGGTACGCCGTGCTCTCGGCGAGCGTGATCTCGTACATCAGCCGCGTGTACGCCAGGGCGTCGGCCGGCGTGCCGCCGACGAACTGGACGACGGCGGGGGCGCCGCCCATCGCGAAGCCGCCGAGACCGGCCGTCTCGGTGATGGCGCTGTCGCCGATGTCCGGGTTGGCGTCGCCGGGGCCGAATCCGGGAAAGTAGAGCCCCTGCGGCGTTCCGGCGGGTCCGGTGAACCACTGCTCGCCCAGGCCGCTGACGCGGATCCCGAACTCGGTGCCGTTGCGGGCCATCGCCGTGACGAGCGTCGAGTGAGGCACGCCGTGGGCCGGATCCATGGCGGCCTTGCACGCGGCCATCCCGACGTTCAGGAACAGGTGCTCGTTGGACGCCGCGAAGGCGAGGATGCGGCTGCGCTCGGCGGCCGGCAGGTCGAGCCCGGCGATCTCGGGAGCGAGCGCCTTGATGAGCAGCGCGGACGCGGCGCGATTCCGGTTGTGGCACTCGTCGCCCATCTGCACCGCCTGCGCGATGAGCGCGCGGAGGTCGACGCCGCCGGTGCGGCGAACCGCTTCGCCGAGGGCCGGCCCGACGACGTCCCTGAACCAGCGCAGGCGGTCGATCACGTCCGGACCGTAGGCGCCGTACCGGAGCACCTTGCCGAGCCCTTCGTTCAGGGTCGAGTAGGCGCGGTTGCCGGCGTGGCGGTTCTCCACGACGAGAACCGGCATCGAGGCGGTCGTCGCGCCGGCCATCGGGCCCACGGCCGCGTGATGATGACAGGAGTCGAAACGCACCGCCCCGCGCGCGATGAGGCGCTCGGCGTCTTCCCACGCCGTCGCGAGCCCCTCGTAGATCAGCGCGCCGACGATCCCGCCGCGCATGGGTCCACTCATGCGGTCCCAGCCGATGGGAGGCCCAGCGTGGAGCACGGTATCGCGCGTCATGCCCGGCACCACCTCGATCGCGGGGCGCACGTCGACGAGGATCTGGTGGGCGGCGAGAACCCGATCGAGCGCCACGCGATTCGCCGCGTCGACCTCGTCGCACCAGAGCGACGCGAGCCCTTCGGCCCCCTCCGGAGGACGCCAGTCGATCCGCCGCACCGGAACGCCCTGGGCGACCAGCGCCGACGCGAAGAGCTCCGGGCCGACCACGACGGCCTCCGGCGGCGCGTGGAGCAGATCGCGCTCAGCCGGCATGACCCGTCTCGGCGAGCGTTCGGGCCGTCTCGGCAGCGATCCGGTTGCTCGCGCACACGATCGCGCCCAGATCGCGCAGCCCCTGCTCCTGCTTGTCGAGGCCCTGCGGATCCTGGTCGGTCCCGACGACGTGAGCGACCAGGGCCAGGCCCCGGCCGCGGCGCCGCGCCCGTGCCTCGTTGAACGCCGGGCGGAGCGCGCCGGCCGGATCGGGATGCGCGCAGTCGCCGAGAACCAGGTCGAGCAAAATCACCGAAACACTCGGATCGTCGCCCGCCTCGACGAGCGCCGCATGGCGTCGCCCGGGGTCGATGATCGGATGCGGCCGTCCCCGCGTGTACTCCTCGGCGCCGAAATCGGTAAAGCGGTGCCGCGTCCCCGCGACGATGCGCCGCGCCTCGTCGCACAGGGTGCCGCCCGCGTAGAGGCCGCGAACCGCGCCGGGCGCGCTGCCCGCCGTTGTCGGCAGTTGGGCCATCGCGGCGACTTCGCGCCCGGCGAGACCGACCGCCGCGACGGCTGCCTCTTCCAGCGTGGTCGCCGTCCGCACGCCGTCCGGCGTCTTCCCCGCGTAGCCGAGCAGACAGGCCACGACCGGCTTGCGCGTGGCCACCGCGGCGCCGAGCACCGCGGCCGCCACCTCGGGGGAGGCGGGCTTGGAGACGAGCAGCACGACTCGCGTGGCGGCGTCCGCCGCGAGAGCTTCGAGCGCCTGAAGCGTGGTGAGGCCGCCGATCGCGGCGTGGAGGTCACGGCCGCCGGTGCCGATGGCGTGAGAGACGCCGCCACCGAGTCGATGCACGAGGGTCGTCACTTCCTGGATGCCGGTTCCCGAGGCGCCGACCACGCCGATGGGCCCGCGACGAACGCGGTTCGCGAAGCCGAAGCCGACACCGTTGATGATCGACGTTCCGCACTCCGGCCCCATGACGAGCAAGCCACGCCCGCGCGCCCGGCGCTTGAGCGCCGCCTCGTCGTCGAGCGAGACGCCATCGCTGAAGAGAAACACGTGCAGTCCGGCCGAGAGCGCCTGCTGCGCCTCGAGGGCGGCGTAAGAGCCCGGCACCGCCACGACCGCGATGCTGGCCGGCGCCGCTCGGCGTGCGGCGGCGCCGATCGTGCGCGGCATCATGTCATCGCGTGCGGGCTCGCCGTCGCGCCGCGCGCTCAGGAGCTCTTCGACTCTCGCCAGCGCGCGATGGGCGACCGCGTCGCTCTCCGCGCGAACGGCGACCAGGAGATCGGACGGCCCGGCCTCCGGCGCCTCCGAGGACCACATGCCGGCCTCCTCCAGCATCGAGCGGCCGGACACCGTCCCCATCACGACTGCCACATCGATCACGCCGCCGAGCTGTCGCGCCTGCTCGGCAATCTGCATGAGATCGATCGAGTCGAAGTAGGCGTTTCGTCGAACCGTCCACGCGAGTCGGGCGCTCATCCTCTTTGCTCGATGCCTATTCCGTGCGAATCATGACGAAGCCGCGCCGTTGCAGCTCGTCGTAGACGTCGCCGTGCTCACGCCGCTCCGGATCGGTGGCGCCGCCCGGCGGCGCCAGGCGGCGGTCCAGCAACACCTTGATGTCCGGCATGCCCGCGAAGACCGTGTCGAAGTAGCTGAACAGGTCGGGGCGGTCCCGAGCGACCACGACGATCACCCGCGCCATCCGCCCTCCCCGTCGGAAAGCTTTCCACCCGGCGCACACAGCCTCCAGGAAAGCGGCGCAAGTTTCAAGATTTTCTGAAGTGGCACTGCAAATGCTGGCTCAGGGGATAATGGAGACGCGCATGGCTCGACACCTCTTCCTGGTCGCCCACCACGAACCCGGCCTCTACGAGTATCTGCTTGAGCGCTTTCAGGGAGACTCGAACGTCGAGGTGATCCTCGACCGCCGCCGCGAGCAGCGCCGCCGCCGGTCCGAGCACGGAGGCCCGGACCGCCGCCGTGTGGACCGGCGCACCCATCGCGAAGTCGACCTGGAGCTCCTGGTTCGGTCCCACGTCATCCTGACGCTCGGCAGCAACGGCGAGTCACCCCGCTCATCCTAGCCCGCGGACGTGTTGATTTTCTGATCAGCCGATAGCGGCCTGATCAGCTTCCGGCCAATTTCCGTAATCCCGCAATCGCTGCGGGTGCGCAAATTGTGCAATCGAACCGTCAGGTTGGGCCGATGCCCCTCCCTGGTACTGGCCTTGCTCCGTAACGAGGTCGTGAGCAGGCTCTCGGTCTATCACGAGATCATCGGCAAGTCCCGCCAGATGGCCGACATCTTCGCGCGCATCGGCAAGGCGGCGGGTGGCGACGTGAACGTCTGTATCCACGGGGAGAGCGGCACGGGCAAGGAGCTGATCGCGCGCGCGATCCATTACGCGAGCCCCCGCCGCGATCGTCCCCTGATCACGCTCGACTGCACGACAATTCCGGAAGGTCTCATGGAGAGCCATCTCTTCGGCCACGTGAGGGGCGCCTTCACCGGGGCGACAGAGCATCGGGATGGCGTCTTCGCGCTGGCCCACACCGGGTCGCTCTTCATGGACGAGCTGGGCGAGCTGAGCCCGCCCCTGCAGGCCAAGCTTCTCCGCGTCATCCAGACGCGCGAGTTCTCCAAGGTCGGCGGGGCGAAGGCGATCCGGACGGACATCCGGCTCATCACCGCGACCAACAAGGACCTCAAGGTCGCTGTCGAGCAGGGCACGTTCCGGGAGGATCTCTATTATCGCGTCGCGGTACTCATGATCAAGGTGCCTCCGCTCCGCGAGCGGCCGGAGGACATTCACCACCTGGCCGACTACTTCCTGCGGCGATTCGCGGATCTCTACGGCAAGCCTGTCGCGAAGATCGCGCCCGCGACCCTCGAGCGGATGATCGCGTTCCCCTGGCCGGGGAACATCCGCCAGCTCGAGAACTCGATCGAGCAGGCCGTCGTTCTGGCCGAGGGGAGCCCGCTGACCGACCGCGACCTCTTCGCCGGCGATTTCGCCAGCGCCGCCGGCGCCGCCGCCGGTCCGGACCTGTCCGGGATGTTCGAGGCGGGGCTGCCGCTCAGCGAGGTGGAGCGCCGTCACATCATCAGGACTCTTCACCTGACCCGGGGCAACCGGACGGAGGCGGCCCGGCTCCTTCAGATCAGCGTTCGCTGCCTCCAGTACAAGCTGAAGGCGTACGGACTGCAGAATCTGCGCAGCGAGCGCGCAGTTTTTTAGCACCGGGCCCCGGATCGCCACTCTCTCGTGATGGAAAGCCTCGCCGTCTCGCGCAGTTACGACGTTGGCCCCGTTCGTGCTCCGTGATTACGCCGCATTGAAACCAGCTCTCCGGTCCTCACGAGGCTCGATCATGACTCTTCGCGACCTCCTCGCCCGCGATCCGGTGTGCCGCGACATCGTGGAGTACCTGATGCAGAACAACGACGCCGCCGACACGGCGCGCGGGATCGCCCAGTGGTGGATCCGGCGTGATGTCGCGGCCACGCAGGAGGCGCTGATGAAGCTCCAGGAATGGGGCGTGGTGCAGACGCACGTCGTGCAGGACCACACGTTCGTGTACGCCTATACGAAGCGGGCGGTCCTGCGTCAGTCGCTGGTGCGTTACCTCGGAGCGCCCGCTCCCGGCTCGGCGAACTAGACCGTGTCACCGTCGCCGCTCGCCGAGTCCGTCGCCACCGCGTCCTGCCCGAGCCGCTTGTCCACGCCCGCGCCGTCCGATCTGCGCGTGGTCGCCCTCGGTGGCGGAACGGGATTGCCCACCGTGCTGCGTGGGCTCCGGGCATCTCTCTTCGACTCGCGCCCGTGGGACGCCGACCGGGACCAGGCGCGCCTGACCGCGATCGCCACGGTCGCCGACGACGGCGGGAGCTCCGGTCTGCTCCGTGCCGCCTACGAGGTTCCCTCCCCCGGCGACATCCGGAACTGCCTGGTCGCGCTCGCCGGAAGCGATCCGGCGATGTCGGAGCTGTTCGACTTCCGCTTCGCCCGGAAGGGTGAGGTCGCCGGTCACAGCCTCGGCAATCTCATCCTGACCGCCCTCACCGAGCTCGAGCAGGACTTCTCCAGAGCCGTGAGGCGCGCGGCGGGCATGCTCGCGATCCGGGGCCGGGTCCTTCCGTCCACCACGCGGAACGTGGTTCTCAGCGCCGAGCTGTCGGACGGGACCGTGATCGAGGGCGAATCCCGCATCGCGGGCGCGCAGAGCCCGGTGCGTCGCCTGCGGCTCGAGCCGAGCGACGCCGCCGCGCTACCGGAGGCCGTGGACGCGCTCGAGCGGGCGGACCTGATCGTGATCGGCCCGGGCAGCCTCTACTCGAGCCTGGTCGCGGTGCTCCTCGTCCACGGGCTGCCGGAGGCGATCGCCCGATCCCGGGCGCGCGTGGTCCTCGTCATGAACCTCATGACCGAGCCCGGTGAGACCGACGGTCACACCGGTGCCGATCACGTCATGGCCATTCGGCGCCACGCCCCGACGATTCCGATCCACGATGTCCTGATCAACAGGACGCCGCTCGAGCCCGCGCAGATCGCCCGTTACGCCAGTCTCAACGCGACGCCGGTCCGGGCGGACGTGCAGCTCCTGCGCGCGCTCGGTCACGCGGTCGTCGAGGGCGATCTGCTCGCCGCGGGCGCCGACGTGCGACACGATCCCGAGAAGCTCGGGCGCGCGCTGATCGAGCGGGCGAGCTGACCGCGATGGGCTTGACGGACCCGTTGACGACGCTCGACGCCGAGCTCGAGAAGCAGCGCGCCGAGGACGCGACGAGCGGCCTCGGAGACCTTCTCGGGCGCGCGCCGGCCATGCGCGAGATCTTCGGGGTGGTGCGGCGGGTCGCCCGGGCCGACGTCACGGTGCTGATCCAGGGCGAGAGCGGAACGGGAAAGGAGCTGCTGGCGCGGGCCATCCACACGAACAGCTCGCGTTCCGACCGCCCGTTCGTCGCGCTCAACTGCGGGGCGATCCCGGACTCCTTGCTGGAGGCCGAGCTGTTCGGCCACGAGAAGGGCGCCTACACGGGCGCGCACATCCAGCGCAAGGGCAAGCTCGAGCTGGCCGAGAGCGGCACGCTCTTCCTCGACGAGGTCGGCGAGATGAGCGCGCTCCTCCAGGTGAAGCTCCTGCGCTTTCTCCAGGAGCGCGTGATCGAGCGGGTCGGCGGTCGCGAGACGCTCCGGGTGGACGCCCGGGTGGTCGCCGCCACCAACAAGGATCTGAAGGCGGAGCTGCAGGCCGGCCGATTCCGCGAAGACCTTTACTACCGCCTCTCGGTGGTGAACCTGACGCTCCCGCCGCTGCGCGAGCGCGGCGAGGACGTGGTCCTCATCGCCGGGGCGTTCCTCCAGCGGAGCGCGCGGGAGCACCGGCGCAAGGTCCGGTTCGGCCGCTCGGCCCTGGAAGCCATCACCCACTATCCCTGGCCCGGCAACGTTCGCGAGCTGGAGAACGCAATCGAGCGCGCGGTTCTCATGGCCCGCACGAAATTCATCGAGGCCTCGGACCTCGGCATCGGGGTCCAGGACGTTCCCGAGCCGGCGTCGCTCAGACAGGCGCGGGAAAAAGCGGAGCGGCACGCGCTGATCGACGGTCTCGTCGGGGCGCGCGGCAACATCACGCAGGCCGCGAAGCTTCTTGCGGTGAGCCGGCCGACCCTGCACGGGCTCATCGCCAAGTACGGCGTCAACGCGCGCGAGTTTCGCTGATCGCCTAGACGCCGACGAGGCGCAAGAAGCCCCAGACGACGGCGGCCACGAGCGCGGACGCCGGAATTGTCAGAATCCACGCCCAGAGGATTCGCCCCGCCACCCCCCAGCGAACCGCCGAGAAGCGCTGGATGGCGCCGACGCCCATGATCGATCCGCTGATCGTCTGGGTGGTGCTGACGGGGATGCCGCCGATGGCGGTGCCGATCAGCGTGATGGCGCCGGCCGTCTCCGCGCAGAAGCCGCCCACCGGCCGCAGCTTGGTGATCCGCATCCCCATCGTCTTCACGATCCGCCACCCGCCGGCCATCGTGCCCAGGCCCAGCGCCGCGTGCGCCGCGAGCACGACCCAGAAGGGCACGTAGAACTCCGGCCCGAGGTGGCCCGTGCTGAAGAGCAGGACGGCGATGATCCCCATCGTCTTCTGCGCGTCGTTGGTGCCGTGCCCCAGGCTGTACGCGGCCGCCGACAGGAGCTGACCGCGCCGGAACACCTTGTCGACGCGGCCGGGTGTCTCGCGCTTGAACACGTTGAGCACCAGCACCATCATGAGAAATCCGACGATCAGGCCGATCAGCGGCGCCAGGATCATGAACGCCCCGATCTTGATCAACCCGGAGGCGACCAGCGAGCCGAACCCGGCCTTGACCACGGCGGCGCCGGCGAAGCCCCCGATCAGCGCGTGCGAGGA
>Ga0137409_10007089_pt1 | contig 11548 bp, 10 predicted proteins | sample CZODoug1_16funga_FD_122059 | JGI IMG/M metagenome (GOLD analysis project Ga0137409, IMG submission 122059) | Vadose zone soil fungal communities from Angelo Coast Range Reserve, California, USA - CZODoug1_16fungal (Hybrid Assembly) | ecosystem: Environmental > Terrestrial > Soil > Vadose zone... | reverse complement strand
CGCTGCTTCTGGTTCGAGCGCTCGAACCGGCGCGCCTCGTACTCCTGCCCTCCGAAGATCTTCACCTCGCGGTGGCAGTTGATCGTTTCCTGGGCGACATGCATGAACTCGGCCTGCGCCCGCAGGCCTTCGCGGCTCATGCGGCGCATGCGTTTCGAGAAAATTTTCACCACGATCGCGACGCCGGGCGCGATGATCAGGGTGACGAGCGTGAGCCGCCAGTTGAGCCACAGCAGCCACCCGAGCAGCCCCGCTGCGGCCAGGCTGTCGCGCACCAGGACGGTCAGCACGCCGGTGGCCGCGCTCGTCACGCCGGAAACCTCGTGCGTGACCTTGGAGACGAGCACCGCGGAATTGTTGTCGTCGTAGTAGCGCGTCGGCAGCGTGAGCATCCGCGCGAACAAAGCGTTGCGAAGGTCGAGCACCACCTTGTTGGAGACCCAGGCCAGGGTGTACGAGCTCAGGAATCCGAGCGTCCCGCGGGCGAAGAAGATGCCGACGATCGCGAGCGGGACGATATAGGCGTCGGTGTGCTTGCGCGCTATGAGGGTGACGTCCAGAAGAGGCTTCATGAGGGCGGGCAGCAGCGGCTCGGTCGCCGCGGCGAGCGCCATGGTGGCGATCGACAATGCGAATACGCGCCAGTACGGACGGACGTAGCCCATCAGGCGCAGGTAAAGCTCCCGAGAGGAAACGGGCTGAGAAGTGCTCATGGGCAGACCGGTGTCGTCTTCCGGATCGGCGCTCGAAAAATTGTCACCGGATTATAGCCCGTGGCCCCGCGACGAGATTCCGGTACAACGCAATCAGCTCGTGCGCCATCGTATCGAGCCCGAAGCGCTCGGCCGTCTCTCTCGCGCGCGCTCCCATTTGGCGCGCGCGGGCGGCGTCGAGCCGTCCCAGCGAGCCGGCGAGCGAGACCTCGTCGAGCGCATCGCAAACGAAGCCGTTCTCGCCCTCGCTCACCAGCTCGGCCGCGCCGCACTGGGCGGTGACCACGACCGGCAGGCCGCAGGCCATCGCTTCCAGCGCCGCGTTCGGAAACGGATCGTAGAGCGTGGGCAGAACGAATGCGTCGGCGGCGCCGTACCAGGGCCGCACATCCTCGCGCCCGCCGAGAAAATGCGCCCGGCCGCCGATGCCGAGGTCGCGCGCCAGCGCCTTCGCGCGCGCCTCCGCCCGGTCCTCTCCGACGACGATGAGATGCGCCTCTCCACCCGCGGCGCGCGCGAATGCGGGCAGGAGACGGAACACGCCCTTGCGCTCGAACCCGCTGCCGACGAACACGTAGGTCAGGGCGCCCTGGGGAATGCCGACCTCGGCCCGGGCCGACGCGCGGTGCGCGTCGCGCAGCCTCGGGTGAAAGTGCCCGAGGTCCACGCCGTTGTAGATGACGGGGAGCTTCGCCTCGTCGAGCCCGAACCGCGACCGGATCTCCTGCTTCACCATGCGCGAGTTGCAGATCACTGCGCGCAACCGCGGGCTCGCGAACAAGCGCCGCTCCGCGGCGAGAACGTAGCGATGATAAGGGTTGAGCGCGATGCCCAGGCGGCTGATCGCGCCGAGCGCGGCGCGGCGGTTTTCCAGCCATTGCGCGTGCACGCCGTCGCCGGCGCGGTAGATGTCGCAGCAGGCGATGCGCTCGTGCGATTGCACCAGGTCGAAGGTCCTGCGGGCGAGCTCGCCGCACACGGCGCGCGCGAAGCCCCAGTCGCGCCACACGCGCCCGATGTGGAACGGGTCGCAGCGGACGACTCCTCCAGGGTCGCCCACCCACTCGCGGGCCAGCAGGGTCACCGTCACGCCTTGCGCCGAGAGGGCCTGCATCGCCCGCTCGATGAAGCGCTCGGCTCCGCCGTAAGCGTTGTACCGCTGCCGCACCAGCGCGAGGTGCATGTCAGCCGCGCGCCCGGTCGAGCCACTGGCACAGGGCGCGCACGCCTTCGATGACGTGCGGACCCTGCGCGTGCAGCGAATCCGCGTCGATCGCGTAGATCCTGTGCTCGCGCACAGCCGGAACCGGCTCGAGCCCCTTCCACGCCGACGGCGCTTCGCTGCCGAAGCCGCTCGTGACGATCGCTTCGGGCCGCGCGTCGAGGATCTGCTCCCGGGATACCAGCGACGTGAGCGCCCTCGCGCCGGCGAATACGTTGCGCCCACCGCATACGCCCAGCGCATCGCTGATGAGATGCGCGCCGCTCACCGTGAGTAGGGGACGGTGCCAGATCTCCACGAAGACCGACACGCGGCGCTTGCCCGCGTTGCGCTCCCGCAGCCGCCCGATCTCCGCCTCGAAGTCGCGCGCGCGCACCTCGGCGATCTCGGTGTTGCCGATCAGGGCGCCGATGCTGCGGATGACGCGCGGGACGTCCGAGAGAGAGCGCACCTCGGTGACGAACACCGGGATGCCGATGCGCTCCAGGCGAGCGATCTGCAGCGGCGAATTGCCGCTTTGCCACGCGAGCACGAGGTCCGGGCGCAAGGCGATGACGCGCTCGATGTCGACCCGGCCCGCGTTCGCGACCACGGGGAGACGTCCGGCTTCGGCCGGATGGCGGCTGAAGCTCGACACCCCGACGAGACTCGCGCCCGCACCGGCGGCGAGGGCGATCTCCGCGAGGTGCGGCGCGAGCGCGACGACGCGTTGCGCGGGGCGCGCCGGCGACACCGTGACGCCGCGATCGTCGCCGGCCTGCAGCGCCCGGGCGTCCGCCGCCGTGGCGGCGAGCAGCGCGAGCGCGACCGCGCGGATCATCTTGCGAGGAGCGAATCGACGGCGCTCAGCGCCGCCTCGACCGGGAGACGGGTGAGGCATTCGCTCACCTTACCGCCGCCGCAGCCGTCGTTGCCGCAGGGGCGGCAGGCATGCTCGGCGGAGGCGACGATGCGGTGGCGCACGCGCCACGGCGCCCACTCGAGCTCGCCGCTCGGCCCGAAGAGCGCGACGGTAGGCGTCTGCATCGCGGCGGCGATGTGCATGGGCGCGGAATCCACGCCGATGAAGAGCTTCGCCCTTGCGGCGAGCGCCGCGAGCTGCTTTAGGCCGAGCTTCCCGGAGAAATCGGCGACGCGCTCGCCGGCGAGCTTGCGGATGTCCGCGATCATTTCGAGCTCCTGCTCGTCGGGCGCGGCGGTGAGCACGACGCGCTCGCCCCGCCTGCTGAGGGCGTCGACCAAGGCGACCGCGCGCTCGGGCGGCCAGCACTTGAACTTCCAGCGCGACCCCGGGTGGAAATGGATGAAGCCCTTGGCCGCGAGACCTTGCGCGGAGAGCAGGGCGTCGACGCTGCGCTCCGCCTCCTCGCCCGGGACGAGCACCAGCTTGCGCTCGTCCTCGCCGGGCTGGACGCCCAGACGACGCAGCGCGTCGAGGTTGATTTCCACGCGATGGCGCCTCGCGTGGGGCGGCAGCGGGTAGAGGTGCGAGAAGCTGTTCCTCCAGATCCCGGGCTTGCGGCCGAAGTTGGGCGCCACCGCGTAGCGCGCGCCGAGCAGGCGCGCAAGCCAGGCTCCGCGCGGATGCTCGGACAGGTGCACCACCAGGTCGTAGCGCCGCTCGCGCAGCGCGGCGTGCAGCCGCCACTCGCGCGCGAGGCGCGCGGTCGCCGCGAGCGCCTTCCAGCCCCGGTCGATGACGTGGACCTGCGCGATCGACGGGTGCAGGTCGAGCATGTGCCGCGTCTCGGCGTAGACGAGCGCGTCGACCTCGAGCGAGGGCGCGTGGTTCTTGAGCACCGTGAACACCGGCGAGGTCAGGAGCACGTCGCCGTGGTGGCGCAGTTGGATCACCAGCGCGCGCTTCAGCCCGGAGACATCGATCGCGTCAGCGGGACCGTAGGGCATGCCGCGAACATTAGCAGAGAACCTTCCGGGACCAAAGGCCGGAACGCGACGGCCGGCGCGCCCTAGAAGCGGTAGTCCGCGGTGAGCAGAAATGTCTGGTCCGCCTGAGGATAGGCGGAGAAGGTCGGAGGTCCGAAAGTGCTCTTGATGGCGTAGCTGTAGTAGAGCTTGTTCAGCAGGTTGTTGATCGCGAACCCGAGCGTCAATCTGTCGATCGTCTGCGTGAATTTGAGATCGACGACCGTGTACGCGGGCATCTTGTGAAAAGTGTTTTCCTGGTCGTTGTCGTAGTACTGCGTCCCGACATAGCGCGCCACTCCGCTCAGCCGCGTCTGGGGACCGAGCTGCCAGGCGACGCCCGCGTTGGCCTTCAGGCGCGGCACCAGGGGAATGACGTTTCCGGTGACATCCACGCCCCCGACCGCCCCCTCGCGGAAGCGCGCGTCGGTGACGGAAACGTTGCCGAACAGCGAAACCAGGGGAGAGATCGCGGCCGAGGCGTCGACTTCCACGCCTCGCCGGCGCGTCGGAGGCAGATTGATGTTCGAGAACGTCGGCGCAAAGAACATGATCTCGTTCTTGAGGTACATCGCGAAGGCGCTCGCGCGCAGTCGCAGCGCACCGCTGCGATACTCGGAGCCGATCTCGTAGTCGTGCGAGGTCTGGGGCTCGAGCAGCGCGACAATCGCGTCTCCGACCGGCCCGCCGAACGGGCTGTAGACCTCGTCTACCGTGGGCTGTCGGAAGCTCTGCCCGGCGCGGGCGTAGACCGCCGTCTCTGCGGTGAGGTCCTGCCGCAGCCCGATCTCCCAGGCAAGCGGACGGGTCGACTTGCTGCCGCTCGCGTAGGCGGCGGGGTTCACGCTGTCCTGCGCCGTGATCGTGGTGCGCTGCACGCGCGCGCCGAGGGTGAGCTTGGTACCCTGGCCGAACGCCGAGTTGTGCTGGGCGAATGCGGCCGCATCGCGCTGAGTGGCCGTGATGTGCGCCGACGGATTGGCGTCGAGCTGGTCCCGGCTCTGGCCCCGCCGCGACAGGTAATCCCAGTAGTCGACGTCGAAGCCGACCACGAGACTGTGTTGTGCTCCCGCCGCTGCATACGGGACCCTCAATCGCGGAATGAACGACCAGACATCGGAGTGCGTGTCCGTGTAGGTGCTGAAAGGCCCGCCGGTGTAGTCCTTGAAGAAAGAAGTTCGTGTGGTATCGCGGTAGCCGAGGTCGGCGGCGAACCGGCCGAAACCGAGCTCGTAGCTTCCGCCGAGGTTGAGGCGCGCCCCGTCCCGGGTCGAAAAATCGTCCGGGGTCGCCGTTCCGCGCCGGTCGGTTTCGAGCTGGGATTCGGTGCGCACTCCGGGTAGGCGAAGATTCTGGTTGTCGAGATTGACGAGGAGCGAGACCTCCCCCTGTGGAGCGAACAGTCGCACGCTGCCGTTGAGGTTTTTCTGCTCCAGCCGGTTGTTCGCCCGGTAGTTGTCGGAATTAAGGTCGCTCGCGAACAAGTTGACTCCGCTGCTCTGGCCCGCAAGGCTCGCGCCCGCGCGCACTTCGTTGGTGCCGTAGCTCCCCGTCGAGCCGCCTACACTCGCCGCCTTCGCGCCCGCGGGGGGCGTCTTGGTGATGATGTTGATGGTGCCGCCGGTTGCACCGCCGCCGTAGAGAACCGAGCCCGAGCCGCGGAGGATCTCGACACGCTCGATGCTGTCCAGCGGGATCGCGGTCCAGCCGATGGTCGTGAGCTCGATGTCGTTGAGGCGCTGCCCGTTGACAAGCACGAGTGTGTTCTGGTCCCCGGTGATGCCGAAGCCCCGCAAGTCGATCTGCGAATCCGGTCCGCCCGTGTTGTCGCGCGTGACGATGCCCGCCTCCTGCGACAGCAGCTGCGGGAGCGTCTTCGCGGCGCTCTCCGCGATCTGCTTGGCGGTGATGACGCTCATCCCTATCGGCGCGTCGAGGCGCTGCTCGGGAAACCGGGTAGCGGTGACGACGATCTCGTCCTCGGACGTCTGGGCGAGCGCGAGCTGGGTGGCGAATGCGACGGCTGCGGCTGCGATGGCCGATGGCTTCAAGCGATCCTCCCGGCCTGCGTCCCCGCGGGCCGACATTGCATGGAGAGAGGAAATGCGGACAACGGGAGCACACCGGCTGACACCGCGCCCCGCGGCATTTCCCACCTTCGATCGGGGCCGGTCTCCGGGCTCGTGGGATCGGGCGTACCGCCTTCCCGCGGGTCGTCGATCCCGCAGTGGCTGGATTGGTACGCCCGCGCGCACATACCGTTGCGGGGGCAGCAGAGGCTTGGCCGGCCAGATGCGGCCGCGGTACCTCTTTCCCGTTTCACCCCGGCGCAAAAAACGCCAGGACACCTCGAACGAGCGCGTTGATTGTACAACACAAGTTTTTGAAAACTGCCCGGGCGAGACGTGGGAATCTACATTGAGAACTGAGGCTTACACCTTGACTTAACAGGATTTTCCAAACTATAGTGTGTCGATGGACTCCGAACTGGCTACCCTCGAGGAGAAAATCAAGCAGGCAGCGCGGCTGTGCCAGCGGCTGCGCGACGAGAACCGCGGCCTGCGCCAGCAGCTGGCCGCGTTGCAAGGCGACAAGAGGCAGCTATCCGAAAAAATAGACGGGGCGCGCAGCAAGCTCGAGACCCTGCTCAAGCAGATGCCCGAATAAAAGCGTCGGATGAACCAGAAATCGAAGACCCTTGATGTCACCATCATGGGACGAACCTACAAGGTCGCCTGCTCGGACGAAGAGCGCAACGCCTTGCTTTCGGCGGTCGCTTATCTCGACCGGAAAATGACCGAAATAAAGAACGCCGGCCGCGTCGGCAGCGCCGAGCGCATCGCGGTCATGGCGGCGCTCAACATCGCTCATGAGCTGCTCAGCTCCCGCAACCACTCCGGCGGCTTTGACATCGAGGGCCTCAGGCGTAGAATGGCCGCGATGGAGGCGACGCTCGACCAAGCTCTCGCTCCGTAGCACTCGACGGGTCGGGCGGCGCCCGACGAAATTGTCCCCTGTGGTGTGCGCCAAGACCCGGAAATTTCTTGAACCAAGACTGACCTAGGTTGCGGACCCAGCGTCACTGTTGTGCGCGTCCCTTAGTCGGATGTACCTGATGTGACCGGAAAGCGACCACCTTGGACCGACAGGTTCAAGATATCGGTTCTAGCGGCTCTGACGGGGGACTCCAGACAACGAGCAGGACCAAGGCATGAGAACGCAGGCGCCGGCCTGCGTTTTCATTTATAGGGCTGCGTGAACCCCGATCATGGCGTTCTGGTTGATGAAATCCGAGCCGGACGAGTTCAGCATCGACGACCTCGCCGCCGCTCCCGCGCAGACCACACCTTGGTTCGGCGTGCGCAACTACCAGGCGCGCAACTTCATGCTCAACGAAATGAAGGTCGGCGATCAGGTGTTTTTCTACCACTCGAGCTGTCCCGAGCCCGGAATCGCCGGGATTGCCCGGGTCTCGTCGGCGGCCTACCCCGACGCGAGCCAGTTCGACCGCAAGAGCCCCTACTTCGACTCCAAGGCAAAGCGCGAGTCGCCGCAGTGGTTCAACGTCGACGTCCAGTTCGTGAAGAAGACCCGGCTCGTCGGCCTCGCCGAGCTGCGCCAGCATCGCGAGCTCGCCAAGATGCGCACCCTCCGGCGCGGCAACCGTCTGTCCATCACTCCCGTGAGCGCGGACGAATGGGGGTTCATCACCCGGACGCTGATGAAGCTCTGAGATGCCCGCACTCAAGAACGACACGCTGATCCGCGCGCTTCTACGGCAGTCCACCGCCTACACCCCGGTCTGGCTGATGCGCCAGGCCGGGCGCTACCTTCCCGAATACAAGGAGACGCGCCGCCGGGCCGGCAGCTTTCTTGCCCTGTGCAAGACGCCTTCGCTCGCTGCCGAGGTGACGCTGCAACCGCTCGAGCGCTTTCCCCTCGACGCGGCGATTCTCTTCTCAGACATCCTCACGATCCCCGACGCGATGGGCCTGGGGCTCTTTTTCGAGGAAGGCGAGGGACCGCGTTTCGAACGACCGCTGCGCGACGAAGGCGCGATCGCGCGGCTTGCGGCGCCGGATCCAGGCGAGAGCCTGCGCTACGTCATCGACGCGATCGGCGAGGTCCGGCGCGGACTGGCCGGAAAGGTCCCGCTCATCGGATTCTCGGGCAGCCCGTATACGCTGGCTTGCTACATGGTGGAAGGCCAGGCGAGCGACGACTGGCGCAACGTGAAGCTCATGCTCCACCAGCGCCCCGAGCTCCTGCACCGCATTCTCGACACGAACGCCCGTGCGGTTGCGGCTCTGCTCAACGCGCAGATCGAGGCCGGAGTCGACGCGGTGATGATCTTCGACACCTGGGGCGGAAGCCTGTCGGCCGCGGGGTATCGGGAATTCTCGCTCGGCTACATGCAGCGCGTGCTGGAGGGGCTCAAGCGCGGCGCGGGCTCCCAGCGGGTTCCCGTGATCGTGTTCACCAAGGGCGGCGCGCCGTGGCTCGAGCAAATCGCCGCGACCGGATGCGATTGCGTCGGCCTGGATTGGACGGTCGACCTGGGAGACGCACGCCGGCGGATCGGCGCTCAAGCGTCTCTGCAGGGCAATATCGATCCCGCGGTGCTGCTCGCCTCGCCCGAAGCGGTCCGGCGCGAGGTTCAAGACGCGCTTCAGTCGTTCGGAGCCGGGGCCGGCCACGTGTTCAATCTCGGCCACGGCGTTTCGCAGTTCACGCCGCCCGAAAACGTCGCCGCGCTGGTCGCTGCAGTGCACGAACTGAGCCCGAAATTTCACTGACAGCCTCGAAAGAGCGCGGTTTTCGCGCGAGTCGCGCGAAACGACTTATGCACAACACCCCCCGAAGAGTCCCGTCTGGCGCGGAGTTTCGAGGACTTGCCCGGAGAGGGTCGCGAGTCTTTGATTATCAAAGTTATTTCAGTGCGCCCGCATTTTAGGCAATCAGAAAATTTCCTTGCAGAAGTGTGAGTTACAGTAGCGTGAAGCGCTTATTCACACTGTTACTCACAAATTCTGTGAAAAACCAGAAAAACACCAGACAAACAAGCACTTTACTCGTGCAACCAGGCCTCTCGTCGAAATAGAGCTCGCGCGGCCGATTTTGAACGCAATGATCCTTCGCGTCGCGCTCGACGTTCCACTTCCGAAACTGTTCGACTACCGCGCGGAGGACGCGACCCGCGCCGACATCGGCAGCCGGGTTCTCGTTCCGTTCGGCAAGAAGCGGCTGGTCGGACTCATCGTGGACGTGGCGGTTCACTCCGAAGTGTCGAGCTCGCGCCTTCGCCCGGCCGAAAAAATCCTGCGCGAGGTGCCGCCGCTCGGCCACGAGTGGCTCGATCTGGTGAAATTCTGCAGCGGCTACTACCAGCGCCCGCTGGGCGAGGTGGTCGCGACCGCACTGCCGCCGCGGCTGCGCGGCGCCCGCCCCGTGCCCGAGGCGCCAGCGCACTTCGACATCACGCCCGCCGGAACCGAGGCGCTCGCAACGCTGCCTGCGCGGCAGCGGCGCCTGCGGAGGCTGCTCGAGCGACTCTCGCAGGGGACCGTCCCTGCGCCCGAGCTCGCGGCGGACATCCGGGGAGCGCGCGCCCTGATCGAACGCGGCCGCGAAGTCGGCTGGATCGCCGCGGTCGAGCTTCCGCGTCTCGAGCCGCGCTTCGTGCAGACGCTCTCGCCGACCCCGGAGCAGGAGCAAGCCCTCGCGCGATTGCGCCAGCGCCTCGGGACATTCAGCGCCAGCCTGCTTTTCGGCGTGACCGGCAGCGGCAAGACCGAGATCTATCTTCGCCTGATCGCCGAGGTCCTGGCCCTCGGCAAGCAGGCTCTCGTTCTCGTGCCCGAGATCGCCCTTACCCCCGCCCTCGAGGCTGCGTTCCGGAGCCGCTTCGAGGACGCGTGCATCGTCATCCAGACGAGCGCCATGCCGGAGGCCGAGCGCGCGCGCGGCTGGCTGCTGGCGCACCGAGGACTCGCCCACATCGTGCTGGGAACGCGGCTCGCGGTGTTTGCTCCCCTTCCGAGACTCGGCCTGGTCGTCGTGGACGAAGAACAGGACATGTCCTTCAAACAGCGTGACGGCGTGCGCTACTCGGCGCGCGACCTCGCGATCGCCCGCGCGCTGATCGCCGGGGCGCCCGCCGTGCTCTGCTCGGCGACGCCTTCCCTCGAGAGCTTCCACCGCGCCGTATCCGGGAGATACGACCTCGTCCCCCTCACGCGCCGAGCGATCCACGAGGCGGTGCTGCCTGTGGTGCGCCTGGTCGACACGCGCGAGCATCCGCCCAACGACGGTTTCACCACCCCGCTGCTGGACGCGGTCGCGGCGCGGCTCGCCCGGGGCGAGCAGTCTCTCGTCTTCCTCAACCGCCGCGGCTACGCGCCCGTGCTCGCCTGTTCCGCATGCGGCTGGGTGAAGGGCTGCCGCCGCTGCTCGGCGCACATGGTCCTGCACCTGTCGGAGCGGAGGCTTCGCTGTCACCACTGCGGACTGGCGGAGGGCGTTCCGCGCGCCTGCCCCGAGTGCGGCAATCCGGATCTGCACGCGTTCGGGCGCGGCACGCAAAGAGTCGAAGCCTCGCTCGGCGAGCGGTTTCCCCAAGCGAAGGTCCTGCGCCTCGACAGTGACGCCGTCCGGGCGCAAAGCGGACTTGAGGCAATGCTCGAGCGCGCCGCGCGGGCCGACATCCTGGTCGGCACCCAGATGCTCGCCAAAGGCCATCACTTCGAGCGCCTCACCCTCGTGGGCGTGCTCAACGCTGACGCCGGCCTGTTCTCGAGCGATTACCGCGCCGGCGAGCGCAGCTTCGCCCAGCTTCAGCAGGTCGCCGGGCGCGCAGGCCGCGCGAGCCTGCCCGGCGAGGTCTTCATCCAGACGCGCTATCCCGGACACGCGCTGTACCAGGCGCTGGTGAAGCACGACTACACCGGGTTCGCGCAAAGCGTGCTGGCGGAGCGCCGCGAGGCGGGGTTCCCGCCCTTCGTGTTCGAAGCGGCGCTGCGCGCCGAAAGCGCGGACGGCTTGCGCGCGCTGCGCTTCCTGAGGGAAGCGATCGACGCAGCGCCTCCGCGCGGCACAGCGATCAGCCTGTTCGACCCGACGCCGATGTCGCTCGCGCGGCTCGCCGGAGTGGAGCGCGCGCAGACGCTGCTACAGGCGCGCTCGCGGCCGCGCCTGCAGGCATTCCTGTCGAAGTGGAGCGAAACGCTGTACCGGCTGCCAGCGCACGGCGTGCGTTGGCACCTCGACGTCGATCCAGTCGAGTTCTAGGCCTTCTTCGCCTTCTTCTTCGGCTTGCGCGGTCGGGTCTTGCCGTGCGATCCCTTGAAGACCTTGCCGCGGAACGTGCGCTTGTCTCCTTTGCCCATCGATGCTCCCAGAAAGACTACTCAGGCGCCTATAATACGCGGCCTTTCGGACCCTCATGTCCGCCGAAATCAAATCCCACATCGTCGAACTGCTCACGCGGGCGCTCGCCAAGGTTGCGCCGCAGCAGCCGGGTTCGCTGGTCTCGCTCGAGCGCCCGAAGCAGGCGCAGCACGGCGACTACTCCTCGCCGCTGGCGATGCAGCTCGCGCGCCAGCTGAAGCAACCGCCGCGGCAGGCGGCGACGGCCCTGGTCGAGGCCATGCCGCCCTCCGACTGGGTGGTCCCCGAGATCGCGGGCTCC
>Ga0137409_10007088_pt1 | contig 11549 bp, 12 predicted proteins | sample CZODoug1_16funga_FD_122059 | JGI IMG/M metagenome (GOLD analysis project Ga0137409, IMG submission 122059) | Vadose zone soil fungal communities from Angelo Coast Range Reserve, California, USA - CZODoug1_16fungal (Hybrid Assembly) | ecosystem: Environmental > Terrestrial > Soil > Vadose zone... | reverse complement strand
AACCCCAAGATGCAGAAGTACATCTTCGGGGAGCGCAACGGCATCTACATCATCGACCTGCAGAAGACCCTCAAGAAGTTCCGCGAAGCGTACGCCTACGTGCGCGATCTCGCGGCGGGCGGGGGCACCGTGCTCTTCGTGGGCACCAAGAAGCAGGCGCAGGAGACCGTCCTCGAGGAGGCCGGCCGCTGCGGCATGTTCTACGTCAATCACCGCTGGCTGGGCGGCACCCTGACGAACTTCGCCACCATCCGCAAGTCCATCGCCAGGCTCAAGAAGCTCGACGAGATGAAGGAGACGGGCGAGTACGATCGGCTGCCCAAGAAAGAAGTCATCGTGCTCGAGCGCGAGCGCGAGAAGCTCCAGCACACCCTCGTGGGGATCAAGAACATGGACCGGCTACCCTCTGCCGTGTTCGTGATCGACCCGAAGAAGGAGACGATCGCGGTGGAGGAGGCGCAGCGGCTCGCCATTCCCATCATCGCCATCGTGGACACCAACTGCGATCCCACGGGAATCGACTATCCCGTCCCCGGCAACGACGACGCCATACGCTCCGTGAGGCTCATCACCTCCCGCATCGCCGACGCGGTGCTTGAAGGCGCGGGCACGCTGGCCAAGGAAGCGGCGGATGCTGCGGAGATTCCCGCCTCCCCCGATCTGCCCGTGGTGACGGAGGCCGAGATGGCGGCCTCGGCCGAAGCGCCGGCCCAGGCCTGAGGAGCGGTCTCGCGCATGGCCTACTCCGCCGAAGACGTCAAGAAGCTCCGGGACCTGACCGGGGCAGGCATGATGGACTGCAAGGCCGCCCTCGAAGCCTCCAAGGGCGAGGTCGAGGGGGCGGTGGAGCACCTGCGCAAGAAAGGACTGGCCGACGCAGCCAAGAAGCAGCACCGCGAGGCCAGAGACGGGCTCATTCACGCCTATATCCATCAGACGGGCAAGATGGGGGTCCTGATCGAGGTCGACTGCGAGACGGACTTCGTGGCCCGCACCCCGGACTTCCAGCAGCTCGTCAAGGACCTTGCCGTGCAGGTCGCCGCCTTGCCCACCACCACGTACATCTCGCGGGAGCAGGTGCCCGGGGCGGTCGTAGAGAAGGAACGGGAGATCTACCGGGAGCAGATGGCCGACCAGAAGAAGCCGCCCCAGGTCATCGACAAGATCATCGAGGGCAAGCTCGAGAAGTTCTACGCGGAGACGTGCCTCCTCGAGCAGCCCTTCGTGAGGGACGAGACGGGCAAGACCCGGATCAAGGACATGGTCGACGGCGCCACGGCCAAGATGGGGGAGCGCATCGTGGTCAAGCGCTTCGCGCGCTTCCAGGTCGGAGCGGACTAGGCTCCATGGCCGAGGCCGGCGCCGCCCCCTACCGACGCGTCCTCCTCAAGATCTCGGGCGAGGCGCTGGCGGGCCGGCAAGGCTACGGCATCGAGCCGGAGACGATCAACCGCATTGCGGAGGAGATCCGCGAGGTGGTCGAGATGGGTGTGCAGCTGGCCGTCGTGATCGGCGGCGGCAATATCTTTCGCGGGATCGCGGCGAGCGCGGGCGGCATGGACCGGGCCACCGGAGACTACATGGGCATGCTCGCCACCGTCATCAACGCCCTGGCCCTGCAGGACGCCATCGAGAAGGCAGGCGTGCCCGTGCGGGTGCTCTCGGCCATCGAGATGCGCGCCGTCGCGGAGCCGTATATCCGTCGCCGCGCCATGCGGCATCTCGAGAAAGGGCGCGTGGTCGTCTTCGCGGCGGGCACCGGCAACCCGTTCTTCACCACGGACACCGCGGGCGCCCTGCGCGCCGTGGAGATCGGCGCGGAGGCCCTCCTCAAGGCGTCGCGAGTGGACGGTATCTACACCGCCGACCCTCTCAAGGATCCCAAGGCCGTCAAGCTGGCACGGGTCGGCTACATCGAGGTCCTCAACCGGGGTCTCGAGGTGATGGACACCACGGCCATCTCGCTCTGCATGGACAACAAACTGCCCATCGTGGTGTTCGACCTCACGACACGCGGCAATATCCGGCGCATCGTGGCCGGGGAGGCGGTGGGCTCGGTCGTGACCAACGACGCTGTGCCGCCCAAGGGGTAGCGCCATGCAACAGGTCGTGAAGGATCTGGAGACGCGAATGCAGGCGGCGCTCGATCTCTTGAGCCGCGAGTTCGCGGGCGTGCGCACGGGGCGCGCGAGCACGGCGCTCCTCGACAACATCCGCGTCGAGGCCTACGGCAACCTGACGCCCATCAACCAGCTCGCCTCGCTGTCCGTGCCCGACTCCAAGACCCTGATGATCCAGGCGTGGGACGCCTCTCAGCTCGGCCACATCGAAAAGGCCATCCTGAAGTCCGATATCGGCATCACACCCTCGAGCGACGGCAAGGTCTTGCGGCTGACCATGCCGACCCTGACCGAGGAGCGGCGGAAGCAGCTCGCCAAGACCATCGGCAAGTACGCCGAGGACGCCCGCGTGGCCATTCGCAACGTCCGCCGGGAGGCCAACGACAAGCTCAAGGGCATGGCCAAGGATAAGAAGGTCTCGCAGGACGACGAGCGGCGCGGCCACGACGCCATCCAGAAGGCCACCGACAAGTTCATCGGTAAGGTCGAGGAGCTCGCCAAGAAGAAGGAGCAGGAGATTTTGGCGATTTGATCATTTGGTAACCGGGGCCCAGACATGGCCCCCGTACTCTTCGTTCAGCAACGGGGGCCCAGACATGGCCCCCGTACTCCCCCACGTGGCTGAGTTCCCGCGGGGCCTCGACATGGCCCCGTATTCACGCACGCCGTCGAGTTTGCGCGCGTTGTCTTCTGGCTTTTGCTTTTCGCGGGGCGGTTTTGCGTGGAATTCGCCTCCGCCGTCACGTAAACTGTGAGGAGCATGTCCCTCAAGTCAGGCGTGACGGCGCCGGAGCTTTCCACGCTCGGAGAGCGGGAGCTTCGCGAGCGGGTTCTGTCCCGCCCATTGCCCCGGCATGTCGCCATCATCATGGATGGGAACGGTCGATGGGCAACCTCCCGCGGACTCCCGCGGGTGGCCGGCCACGGCGAGGGCGTCAAGTCCGTGCGCAGCGTCGTGCGCGCGGCGGGCGAAGTCGGCATCGAGTACCTGACGCTCTACGCCTTCTCCTCCGAGAACTGGAACCGTCCGAGCCACGAGGTCTCCACGCTCATGAGCCTGCTCGAGCGGTCGATCGATCGCGAGCTACCGGAGCTCATGGCGCGCAGCGTCCGCTTCCGCGTGATCGGACGTCCGAATGGGGTGCCCGCCGAAGTGCAGCGTCGCATCGACCACGTGGTGGAGGCGACCGCGGCCAACACGGGCCTCAACCTGCTCATGGCCTTCAACTACGGGGCGCGGGACGAGATCGTCGATGCCTGCCGCCGACTGGCGCGCGATGTCGCCGAAGGCCGACTCGGCCCGGAGCAGATCGACGAGGTGCGCCTGGGCCGCGCCCTCTACACGGACGGCGTTCCCGACCCGGATCTCCTCATCCGCACGAGCGGTGAGATGCGGCTGTCGAACTTCCTGCTCTGGCAGATCGCCTACACGGAGCTCTGGGTGACGCCCACCCGCTGGCCCGACTTCGAGCCTCGCGACCTGTATCTGGCCGTGGCCGATTTCCAGCAGCGCGACCGCCGCTTCGGGCGGGTTTGATGGCGGGGGCGCACGGCATGCCGCTGCGCACGCCGCTGGAGAGGCCCACGCCCTCCCGGTGGAGCGAGCTCGCCAAGCGCACCCTGTCCACCGTCGTTCTCCTGCCGCTGTTCATCTGGATCGTGCTGGGAGGTGTCCCCCTCGCCTTCGATCTCATGATCGTGGCCGTCGGAATCCTGGCGAGCTGGGAGTTCTCCCGTATGTTCCAGCAGGCCGGGGTGCCTGTATTCCGCGACGCCGGCGTCGTGCTGGGTGCCCTCCTCACCGCGAGCTTCCTCGTCCCGGAGCGGGTGGCCCTCGTGGCGACCGCCGCCGTCATGGCCGTCCTCGCGCTCAGCCTCGCTCGGCCCGAGCCCGGTCCCGCGCGCTGGCAGGCGGTGGCGGTCACCCTTCTCGGGCTGGCCTGGATCAATGCGCTCCTCGGCCACACCATCCTGCTCCGCGCCTTGCCGGAGGGGCTTCACTGGGTGCTGCTCCTCGTGTGGGTGACGTGGATCGGAGAGACGGCGGCCTATACGGTGGGCTCTCTCGTGGGCCGGCACAAGCTGGCGCCCGGCATCAGCCCCGGCAAGACCATCGAGGGTGCCCTGGCCCAGCTCGTGGTGTCGCCGCTGGCCGCGCTCGCGGCGCAGGGTTGGCTCTTCCCGGGGCTCAGCACGAGGGATGCACTGCTCGTCGGCCTCCTCCTGGGCGTCGTCGGACAGTTCGGCGATCTCGCCGAGTCCGCGCTCAAGCGGAGCGTCGGCACCAAGGACACCGGTCAGCTCATTCCGGGCCATGGCGGCATGCTCGACAGGGTGGACGGCCTCCTCTTCAACGCCCCCGCCCTGTTCTACTATGTGACGCACGGGAGGATGTGGAGCGCATGAAGCGGGTGACTGTCCTGGGAGCGACGGGGTCGGTGGGGCGGCGCGCCCTCGAGCTGTGTACGCAGTTCACCGACGTCTTCCGGATCGAAGGCCTGGCCGCGCGGGGCTCGAACCCCGACCTGGTGGTGGAGCTCTGCCGCATCCACCGGCCCAAGGCCCTCGCGCTGATCGACGATCGCGCGATCGACCGGGTATCGCGCGCGCTGCCGCACCCGCGACCCGAGATCCTGGCCGGCCCGCGTGGGCTCGAGACCCTTGCGCGCGAGGTCGACGCCGACGTGGTGCTCTCCGCCATCGTGGGTGGGGCGGGGCTCCTGCCGACCATGGCTGCCGTCGAGTCCGGCAAGGCCGTGGCCATCGCCAACAAGGAGCCGCTGGTCATGGCGGGCAGCCTCATGACGGCCGCGGCGCGCCGGAGCAAGGTGCCGCTGCTTCCTGTGGACTCCGAGCACAGCGCCATCTTCCAGTGTCTCGAGGGACACAAGCGCTCGCAGGTGCACCGGATCCTCCTCACGGCCTCCGGCGGTCCGTTCCGTCAGACGCCCCAGGAAGGCCTGGCCTCGGTCACCGTGGAGGACGCGCTCAATCACCCCACGTGGAAGATGGGGGCCAAGATCACCGTCGACTCCGCCACGCTCATGAACAAGGGCCTCGAAGTCATCGAGGCGCGGTGGCTCTTCGACCTGCCGTCCGAGCGGGTGCAGGTCGTGGTGCACCCGCAGTCGATCATCCACTCCATGGTCGAGTATGTGGACGGATCGGTCATCGCCCAGCTCGGGGTCGCCGACATGGGGATACCGATTCTCTACGCGCTGAACTATCCCGACCGGCTGCCGTGGCCCGGTGAGCGGCTCGACCTGACGAAGACAGGCCCCCTGACCTTCGAGGAGCCGGACGTCGAACGCTTCCCGTGCCTGGCGCTCGCTCGCCAGGCCCTGACCGCGGCAGGCTGCGCGCCGGCCATCCTGAACGCGGCGAACGAAGTTGCCGTGGGCGCCTTCCTCGAGGGACGCATCCGCTATACGCAGATCGCCGAGCTGATCGCTCTCGCCCTCGAGCGGGTGCCGGGGCGCGGGCTCGACAGCATCGAAACCTGCGTGGAGGTCGACACGGAGACACGCCGCTTCGTCGACGGACGCCTGCCGGCGGGAGCACCGGCGGGGACGGGGAGGACGGGTCGGTGACGACGACCATCATTGCTTTCGTCGCGGTACTGGGCATCCTCATCCTCATCCACGAGTGGGGCCATTTCATCGTCGCTCGGCTGTCGGGCGTCGGCGTCGAGCGCTTCTCCATCGGCTTTGGCCCCGTCCTCTGGCGATACAAGGGCAAGGAAACGGAGTACTGCCTCTCGGCCATTCCGATGGGCGGCTACGTCAAGATGGTGGGCGACGACGAAAATCCGCTCGAGGGCGGCCGCACGACCAACGTGGATCCTGCCCGGTCCTTCAACCTCAAGCCGATCTGGGTATGCTTCCTCATCGTCTTTGCGGGTCCCGGGATGAACTTCGTCCTCGCCATCGTGCTGGCGAGCCTGGCCTTCATGGTCTGGGGGAGGCCCGTGGTGCCCGCGGTCGTGGGCCGCGTGGCCGAGGCCAGCCCCGCGGCGCAGGCCGGACTCAAGGCTGGAGACAAGATCGTCGCCGTGGACGGGCGCCCGGTCCAGTACTGGGACGAGGTGCAGGCGGTCGTGCAGGAGAGCCGCGGCCGGAAGCTCGTGCTCACGGTGAGCGGCGCGAACGGCGAGCGCAAGATCGAGGTCACGCCCCAGCGGGTGGCGGGCCGCGACATCTTCGGCGACGAGCAGGACTATTGGGACCTGGGCGCCCGTCAGGCGGTGTCCGACCTCGCGAAGATCGGAGACGTCATACCAGGAGGGCCGGCCGCCGCGGCGGGTATCAAACCCGGCGACATCGCCGTGTCCGTCCAAGGCCAGCCCATTGCCTCCTGGGACGATCTCGCGGATGCCATCAGCAAGCGGCCGGGGCAGCCGACCGAGCTTGGCATCAAGCGGGGCGACACGATGCTGACCGTGACCGTCACGCCGGCGCCGACGGGGCCTGAGGGCAAGGGGCGCATCGGCATCAGCCATGCGGTGGCGCCCGGTCTGGGCGCGGTGTTCGTGCGCTCCAATCCTGGCGTGGCCCTGAAGGAAGGTGTGCTCAAGACCTGGGAGTGGACATACATGACGGTCAAGGGCATGTTCAAGCTCGTGACCGGGCAGCTGGCACCGTCGAATATCGGCGGCCCCATTCAGATCGCCGCGGCTGCGGGCGAGCAGGCGCGCCAGGGCTTGGCCTATCTCACACTCTTCACCGCGTTGATCAGCGTCAACCTGGCCGTGTTGAACTTGTTGCCCGTGCCGATGCTCGACGGGGGGCACCTGCTCTTCTTCGTCTGCGAAGCTGTGCTCGGGCGGCCGATCTCGGTCCGCAAGCGGGAGATCGCCCAGCAGGTCGGTTTCGTGCTCCTGATGATGCTCATGGTCTATGCCATGTACAACGACCTGTCACGCTACGATGTCTTCCACCGCTTTTTCCGCTAGCCGGGGGATCCTCCATGGGCCAATACCGCTGTCACGTGTTCGTGTGCACCTCCGGAGAGACCTGCCCCGAGCAGGGCGACGTCGAGAAGTACGTCAAGACGCTCCGGAGCGGCGCCGCGGCCGCGGGCAAGCACGCCGAGGTGCGCATCAACAAGGCCGGCTGCTTCTCGCAATGCGGTCACGGCCCCATGATGGTCGTGTATCCGGACAACGTCTGGTACGCGGGTGTCCAGGAGTCCGACCTCCAGGAGATCCTCGAGTCCCATATCCTCGGCGGCGTGCCCGTGAAGCGCCTCGTCTATGATCCCGGCGTCCCGGGGGCGAACAAGGTCGAAGGCGCCAAGTAAATGCGCTGGACCCGCTCGCTGATTCCGACGCTGCGGGAGGATCCTGCCGACGCCGAGGCCATCAGCCACAAGCTCATGCTCCGGGCCGGCCTCGTCCGCCAGCTCGCGTCCGGCATCTACGTCTACCTTCCCGTGGGGCAGCGGGTGATCGACAGGGTCAACGCTGTCATCCGCGAGGAAATGAACCGGCTCGGCGGGCAGGAGATCACGATGCCGGTGCTGCAGCCGGCGGAGATCTGGCAGCAGTCGGGCCGATGGGACAAGATCGGCGGCGAGATGTTCCGGCTCAAGGACCGTAACCAGCGCGACATGTGCCTGGGCATGACCCACGAGGAGGTCATTGCGTGGCTCGCCGCCCGCGAGATCCGCTCCTACCGCGACCTGCCCCAGATCTGGTACCAGATCCAGACCAAGGAGCGCGACGAGGCGCGGCCGCGCTCGGGGGTGCTGCGCACCCGGGAGTTCCTCATGAAGGACTCCTACACCCTCGACCCCGACCAGGCCGCCCTCGACGTCTCGTACAACGCTCACAAGCAGGCCTACTGCAAGATCTTCGACCGCTGCGGCCTCCGCTACGTCGTGGTGGATTCCGATCCCGGCATGATGGGCGGGTCGGGATCGCACGAGTTCATGGCCCCGAGCGCCGCCGGCGAGGACGAGGTCGCCCTCTGCGCCGCCTGCGACTACGCGGCCAATGTCGAGCTGGCCCGCGGCGTGCCGCAGCCCGCCTCACTCTCGGAGGCCTCAGTGTCGGAGGACGTCGGGCCCCACGAGGTCGCCACGCCCGGGGTCCGGACCATCGCCGAGGTGGCGGCGCAGCTCCAGATCGACCCCGCCTGCACGATCAAGAGCCTGCTCTACATGGCGGGCGACACGCCCGTTCTCGCCCTCGTACGCGGCGACCACAATCTCCACGACCGCAAGCTCGCGCGCGCGCTCGGCGCCGAGCCCCGCCCGGCGCGCCCGGAGGAGGTGCGCGAGCGTCTCGGCGTCTCCGTGGGCTCGGTCGGTCCCGTGGGCCTCAAGGCTGGCGTGCGCGTGATCGCCGATGAGTCGCTCAAGAGCGGGCGATACGTGGTCGGCGGCAACCGCGACGGCTTTCATCTCGTCGGGGTGAGGCCGGGCACGGACTTCGGCTGCGACTGGGCCGATCTCCAGGTCGCCCTGCCCGGCGAGGGCTGTCCCCGGTGCGGCCAGCCCCTCCAGGTCGAGCGGGTGATCGAGGTGGGCAACATCTTCAAGCTCGGCACCAAGTACTCCGTGGGGCTCAACGCCATGTACCTGGACGAGGCGGGCCAGCAGAAGCCCATCGTCATGGGCTCGTACGGCATCGGCCCCGCACGCATCGCCGCGGCCGCGGTGGAGCAGCGCCACGATGCGGACGGCATCATCTGGCCATGGGCCATCGCCCCGTTCCAGGTCCATCTCATCCCCGTGGCCGTGAAGGACGCCTCGCAGATGGCGGCGGCCGAGGACATCGAGCGGGCTCTCGTCAGCGCGGGATTCGACGTCCTCATGGACGATCGTGACGAGCGGGCGGGCGTCAAGTTCAAGGACGCCGACCTCCTGGGCGTCCCGATCCGCGTGACGGTGGGCAACGCTTTCGTCAAGGAAGGGGTCGTGGAGGTCAGAGACCGTGCCACTCGGGTCGACCAGAGGGTTCCCAAATCCCAGGTGGTCGAGGCCGCCCGGGTCATCGAGGCCGTGCAGGCCATGGGCTGAGGCCCGTCCTTGCGGGTGACCGCTACATGTGCTAAAGTTTTGACAAAAGTGGGCGCCGCCCACTTTTTTGTTCTCTATGGGGTGGAGGTTCGGCGGCCTATGGGCCTGATGGCCGGTGACGGTGAGGCGCTCTTGGCCAAGGTCGAAACTGTCCTGTCTCCGGTCCTGGAAGCGCACGGGCTCGAGCTCGTGGACGCGCAGTGGCGCCGCGAGGGACGGCGCTGGGCTCTACGCTTCTTCGTGGACAAGCCGGGCGGGGCAGGCATCGCCGATTGTCAGCGCTTCAGTCACGAAGCGGGCGATGTGCTGGACGTGTCGGGCCTTCTGACAGAGTCGTACGACCTCGAAGTGTCCTCGCCCGGGCTCGACCGTGAGCTCCGGAAGGACAGGGAGTTTGTCTGGGCGGTCGGGAAGGACGTGCGGTGCTGGGTGCGCGAGCCGGTGGCAGGCCGTCTCGAGTTCGCGGGACGTCTCGAGTCGGCGTCGACGGAGCGGCTGGTCATCCAGGCGCCAGACGGCGGACGGGAGGAGGTGCCCCGGGCGCTCCTGACCAAGGCACGGCTCGACCCGCCGTTCAGACGGAAGTGAGCGGACGCAGCCATGATGAACAAAGAACTCATTTACGTGATCGGCCAGATGGCGACGGAGAAGGGGATAGACAAGGAAGTCCTCTTCGAGGCGCTGGAGTCTGCCCTCCTGTCGGCCTCCAAGAAGACCATGGGCGTGGCCGACAACGCGCGCATGGAGCTCGATCGGCACACGGGAGCCCTCAGGGTCTTCGCGCGCAAGAAGGTCGTGGAGAGCGTCAGCGACGCCAAGCTCGAGATCGCGCTCAGCGAGGCCCGCAAGCTCAACGCGGAGGCCGATCTCGAGGACGAGATCGAGGTCGAGCTGCCCCCGCAGGAATTCGGCCGCATCGCCGCCCAGACGGCTAAACAGGTCATCCTGCAGCGGGTGCGGGACGCCGAGCGTGACGCCGTCTACTCCGACTTCATCGACAAGCAGGGCAAGATCATCCGCGGCACCGTCCACCGGATCGAGAAGCGCAACGTGATCGTGGACCTGGGCAAGGCGGAGGCGGTGATCACCGAGCGCGAGCAAATTCCCGGCGAGCGCTACAACCCCAATGACCGGGTGCGCGCCTACGTCCAGGAGGTGAAGAAGACGGCCAAGGGGCCGCAGATCCTCCTCTCGCGCGCGGACGCGGGCTTCCTCGTGCGCCTCTTCGAGGCTGAGATTCCCGAGATCGCCGAGGGCATCGTACAGGTCAAGGCGGCGGCCCGGGAGCCGGGGGAGCGCGCCAAGGTTGCCGTGGTTTCCACCAAGCGCGACGTCGATCCCATCGGCGCCTGCGTGGGGCTTCGCGGCACGCGCATCCAGGTCATCAGCCGGGAGCTGCGCAGCGAGAAGATCGACATCGTGGAGTGGGCGGCCGACCCCGCCACCTTCGTGGCGCGGGCCCTCTCGCCGGCCAAGGTGTCCTCGGTCACCCTCGGCCCGCCGGACGAGAGCGGGGAGGCGCGCGCGGTGCTCGTCATCGTGCCGGACAACCAGCTCTCGCTCGCCATCGGCAAGAAGGGCCAGAACGCCCGGCTGGCGGCGAAGCTGACCGGACTTCACGTCGACATCAAGAGCGAGGGCGAGGTGGAGGAAGAGCGCCGGCTCCTCGAAGAGGAGCGCACCTGGGGGCAGGCCGCCCTCGCCGAGTTCCCGGGCCTGGGCCCTCAGATGGTCGATCGCCTCTCCGAGCACGGTCTGTTCTCGCCGGTACGCATCGTGCGCGCCGGACTCGAGGCCCTCGAGGCGATACCCGGGCTCGGGGAAAAGAAGGCGGCCGCCGTCCTCGCGGCTGCCGAAGACTGGATCACACGGCACCCTCCCGTCGAGCCAGAGCCCGAGGCCCCGCCGGAGAGCACGGACGATACCCGGGCGGTCGAGGGAGAGTCTCAGCCAGCGGGTGCGGCTCCGCCCGAGAGCGTGGCGCGGACATCGGCCGAGTGACGGCCGGACCCACCCGCACCTGCATCGGATGCCGACGCGTGCGGCCCCAGCGAGAGCTCACGCGGCTGGTGAGGGGTAGGGACGGGCGAGTGATCGTGGATGAAAGGGGACGGGCACCCGGCCGGGGCGCGTATGTGTGTCGCGATGCTGAGTGCGTGGACAAGGCGCTGCGGGCGGGTCAGCTGGCGCACGCGTTCAAGCGGCCCAGCGAGCCGCCCACGACGGGCGCGGCGGGGGTCCTGGGCGAGTCCGGGGGAAAGCCCGCCATCGGGCGCGAGCCTCTCGAGGACGTCGAGGCTCTCAACTTCAAGCTGAGGAGGTAACAGGGCTGTGGCGGCACGAGTGAAGGTCATCGACCTTGCGAAAGAGCTTGGAGTCACCAGCAAAGATCTGATCGTCGCCCTCGAG
>Ga0137409_10007087_pt1 | contig 11551 bp, 13 predicted proteins | sample CZODoug1_16funga_FD_122059 | JGI IMG/M metagenome (GOLD analysis project Ga0137409, IMG submission 122059) | Vadose zone soil fungal communities from Angelo Coast Range Reserve, California, USA - CZODoug1_16fungal (Hybrid Assembly) | ecosystem: Environmental > Terrestrial > Soil > Vadose zone... | reverse complement strand
GGGCTTAACTTAGATCAACCGACGCAGAGCGATATTGAAGTGGCAGCCACTGTTCGGAAAAGAGGCAATCGAGTGCTGGCGAATTCATTCGGTCGTCGCAACACCGGCCGACTCCGACGCCTTAGATAGTAGGCGGCCGAGGGCTTCGGCCGGCCGCATCCAACCGAGCGTCTCGCGTGGACGTCGGTTCATTTGAGCAGCGACGAAGGCGAGGTCCTCAGCGTTGTGCTGCCTGAGGTCGGTGCCCTTGGGAAAGTACTGGCGAAGGAGGCCGTTGGTGTTCTCGTTGGAGCCGCGCTGCCAGGGGCTGGCTGGGTCGCAGAAATAGACCTGTAGGCCAGTCGCCATCTTGACCTGGAGGTGGTTACGCATCTCTTGGCCCTGGTCCCAGGTCAATGACTTCCAGATGAACCCAGGCAGCTTTTGAGTGGCGCCGACGATTGCCTTTTCGACCTCGAGCGGGCCGTGCCCAGAGGGCAGGTGAAGGAGCATGACAAAGCGGGTCGAACGTTCGACCAGAGTGCCAATCGCGGTCCTGCCGTTCTTGCCCATCAGCAGGTCGCCCTCCCAGTGGCCAGGTATGGCCCGGTCCTCGACCTCGGCTGGCCGTTGGCTGATGTTGACCATGTCGGGAATGCGACCTCGGCGCTCGGTCGCCTTGCGCCGCGGCTTGCGTAGAGCTCGCCCGGTACGCAGATGCACCGCCAATTCACGGCGCAACGCACCTCGTCCCTGAACGTAGATCGACTGGTAGATGGCTTCGTGTGACACCCACATCTCCGGGTTGTAGGGGAACTGTTGGTGCAGCTCTATTGAGATCTGCAGAGGACTGAGTCTCTGCTCCAGTTTGGCCTGCACCAGCTCGCGCAACATGAGGTGTGTGGCCAGCTTGGCTGGCTTCGGTCGACGGGCCATGCGCTCAGCTCTGGCGTGGGCCTGGCTCGGTCGATAGTTCCAGGGCTTAGTGACTGGGACGCCATGACGGTGCCGGGCGCGATACATCTGGTGCCACATGTTTCTCCGCAGCTCGCGGAGCACCGAAGAGGGCGCTCGGCCGAGGCTGCGGGCAATTAATCGGATGGACTCGCCTCGCTCGACACCAGCATGAATTTCCTCTCGCTCGGCGAACGAAAGGTAGCGACCGCTCGACTGTTGTGTGACGTAAGCAGGAACCACGCCGCCAGCCTGACCGAACCACTTCTGGCCGGTCTTCTTGCCAAAGCCCGCACGCTGCCCCGCTTCATCTCTGAGAAAGCCCTCACGAATCAACAACCAGAACTGGCGGAGGACAGCGCGCCCCGCATGCTTGGTCATCGCTCGACTCCTCTACTTCAGAGGTGTTGCGACGACCCATTGAACCGAAGTCCTCGAAAGCCGATTGGGCCCACACTCGACGTCTGGGGGGCGAAGGTGGAGCGGGAGACGGGCTTCGAACCCGCTACCTCGACCTTGGCAAGGTCGCGCTCTACCAAGTGAGCTACTCCCGCTCGGCCAGAGGGAGATGATACCCCGCCCCGTCAGGCCACCTTCACCGCACGGCAGTGCATGAAGCGCCGGCCCCAGCGGTCGCGAAGCTGGTTCACGCGCATCGCCGATTGGTGCAGTGATGCCCGGTCCAGCCGACCGGACACAACTGCGGCACGGACCGCCGCCATCGCCTCCGCCTCGTATGCGGGATCGCGGTAGCCCAGCAACACCATGTCGTTTCCCGCTTCAAGGGCAGCCACCGCCGCCTCCGGCAGGGAGTACCGCGCGCTCACGCCACCCATGCTCAGGGAGTCGGTGACGATGACGCCACCAAAGCCAAGCTGGGTGCGCAGGCGGCCGACCACCGGCGCGGAGAACATCGCCGGCGTGGTGCCGCCGCCCAGGCCGGGCACGTAGACGGCCGTCGTCATCACGGCGTCGGCTCCGGCGGCGATTCCCGCCTGGAACGCCGGCATCTGGATGCCCTTCCACTCGGCCTCCGACTCGTAGTCGGTCGGAATCGCGACGTGCGGATCGCCGGCCGCACCGCCCAGCCCGGGGAAGTGCTTCAGCGTCGCCCCCACCCCGCCGTCGTGCAGCCCCTGCACCGCGGCTCCTACCAACGGCGCGACGAGCGCCGGATTGGCGCCGAAGGAGCGATCGAGGATGACCTGGTCGCGAGCGTTGGTGCGCACGTCGGCGACCGGGGCCAGGTTGAGGCCGACGCCGAGCTGGTGCAGGCCGGCCGCTGAAGCGCGCTCGAGGGCGCGCACGTGATCGGTGCCTCCCGACCCGGCGATGAGCTGCGACGGCGGAGCGAAGGCGGCCTGCACGCGATTCACCTGCCCGCCCTCCTCGTCGAGCATGACGAGGATTGGGTGGTCGAGGCATGCGCTGGTCGTCAGCGCTTGCAGGCGATCGGTCAGAGACGCCAGGCTCGCAGGGCCGTCGAAGTTGGACGCGAACAGGAGCACGCCACCGACGCGACCGTCGTCCAGCAGCGAGCGCACCGGGTCGATGTCGCTGCCGCGCCACGAGACCACGACCACCGAGCCGATATCCTCGTCGAGGCTGCCCAGGTCTGGCTCAGTGCTGGACACAGGTTGCTCGACTACCGGGACAGGGCTGGATGCGCTGACGACGGGCCGCGCCGCGGGGATCGGGCGAGCGCTCAGCAGCGTGCCCGCGATGACGGCGCCGATGATGGCGAACGCGATCAGATCCCGGCGGAAGCTCCGCACCTACGTGGGGATTGGTTCCGCTTCGAAGATTTCTTCGATCTGGCGCTTGAACGTCCGCGCCAGTGAGAACGCCAGGGGCAGGCTTGGGTCGTACTTGCCCGTCTCGATCGCATTCACAGTCTGCCGCGATACTCCGAGGCGCTCGGCGAGCTCGGCCTGCGACCAGGCCACCTCCGCACGGAGCATCCTCAGCCGGTTCTTCACCGGTACCGCCAGGTGAAGATCGCCGTCGCCGCTCCCCAGAACAGGGCCATGAGGGGCAGGACGTATGTCCAGCTCAAATGCGGCATTCCCGCGCCCTCGAGGAACCCGTATCCGAAGGTGATCAGGGCCGTGGCTGCGAGCGAGAACCCGAACGCCGACACCTGGATCCGCTTTTGAAGCTCGTCGAGCTGCGCCAGCGCCCTTACAAAGAGCCAGATCACAAAACCGGCGGGGGCCACCGGGAGCAGCGCCACGAAGTAGCGCCAATCGGCATCCGGGTTTGCCTGCACAACAATCACCGACCCGACCAGCACCATCAGGTAGGCGAGCATCGACAGGCCAAACTCGATCTGGGTGCGATAGGTGATCCACGTGGAATAGATCGCGGGGGTCGGGCTCGGGGGCGAAGCGAAGGCGACCGGCGTTGGCACCTCGGTCTGAGTGAACGGCGATGCGGGGTGGGTGTACAGCGGGTCGACCGGGGCGTCGGCTGGGTTCTGGCTCGGGTCCTGCTCCGTCATCGGGCCGGATCGTAAAGACCGCTTAAGACTATGTCAAGCGTCCTTGTCTTCCGAGTCGTCCTGCTCCTTGGTCTCGTGCTGTCCATCGTTCGGGTGCTTGTTCTTCGTTTTCGGTTGGCTCTTTTCGCCGGCGTCCTCACCGCGCTCCTGCTCGCTCGAAGCCGCCGGCAATGAGTTAAGCCGCTGGACTACAACCCCACCCGCGAGCGCGCCAAAGATAAGCGCGCTCACGAGCAGGATCGCTCCGACCATACCGAGTCGGCTAAAGACGTTTCTCACCACGTCACGAACTACCAACGCCGCCGCCTCATCGAACGGTCGCTCGAGCCTTGACGTCCTGGGACGAGCACCTTCTAGACCAAAGCCGCGAAGTTGTCTACGTAGTTCAGGTCGCCGAGTTTCTTGAGGGCCGCCAAACCTTGGTCCGTTTCTGCCTGATCGCCTACAAGCTGTCCACGCTCGGCGTGCCCGCGCCCAAGCTGAGGCACGGCGCCAAGCCGTTCCCAGATCTCGATCGCGGCTGACATCTGGGAGGCGTCGCGGTGGGCAATGGCCAGGGCCCGCCTGAACTGGGCCTCGAGCACCGGGACGCGCAACCTCTGCGCTTTGGCGAGCCCAGCTTCGAGAGCTGTCCCCGACATCGCCGCTCGGCGGTCGCAAACCAGGTTGAGCCTGCGCTCCATCATCTCCGCAGGCGAGCTCTTGCGCAGAAAAACGTCATCCGCCGTGAACGAAACCTCCCCCTGGGTGTATGTGATCCAGGCGTGACTGACGTGGTGAGTCGGAAACCGCCCGAGGATCGACTCCATTGCCTCGGTCGCCGCACCAATCAGCCGGGCATCGCCCCGAGCGCGACCGATGTCGAGACCGGCCGCGAACCCACGCAGCCCGTACCCCGCCGCGTGGCGGCCGGCATCGTTCCACGCTTCCATCGCCCGCCAGAACATCCCGACGGCTTCATCCCAGCGACCGAGCGTGTTCAACGTGACCGCCCGCCAGGCAAAGAGGTGCAGCGCCGGGTACGGAGCCTGGCCAGGAAGGAGGCGAGCGGCCATCTCAGCTGAATGGCGATCGGCCGTGACAAGGTCCCCCATGAGGTACGACATCCAGGCCACCATCGAGTAGGCATCGAGGCGCTCGTACAGGCCGATGCGATCTTCGAAAGCCAGCCGCTTTTGACTCGCCTCCAGCGCCTTGGTCCAATCGTTGAGCGCCTGAGCTGTCCCCGCGAGCGCATCGAGCGCAAGGCTCGCGAGCTCGGGCGCATCGAGCTCGTTAGCGATCTCGAGCGCCTGGTTCGCCTTGTCGTCGGCCTCGTCGATCTCGGCCATCGTGGGGTCGCGCAGGCCTTGAATCCAGAAGGGAAAGAAGGCATCCGCCGCCAGAAAACGTCCTTTCGCTCGCGCGTCGCTTGCGCGGGAAAACAGGTCGCGGCCGTGAGCGCGCAAGTCGTTCATCCATGGTTCGGACGGGCGGTCAGCGACCGATCCGGACCAGCGGGTGGAGACCATCAGCATGCCCGCGAGAGCGCGCAGCTGGTCGTCGACCGGAGCGCCGATTTGCTCGTAACCCTCGAGTGCAAGCCGGTACTCCTCGAGGCCGCTGTCCCCTCCTGTCATGTCACCGATCCACTCATGAAGGCGCGGTCGTTGGCTCGGGTCGACGAAGTCAAAGGACGCGCGGATGTGCCTGACCGCTTCCGGAGTCGCGCCTGCTGCAGCCGCGATCTCAGCCGCTTTGCGCAGCCAGACCGCGGCAAGCTCGCGGCTCAAGTGAGTCGACTCGACGCCCCGGTCCAACGCCGTGCGCAGCACGGCAGCTTCGCGGTAGTGGAACGCAAGGATCTCGGCCACAGCCACCTCGCGCCCCTCGCTGGCGGCTTCGACCCAACGTCCGGCCTCGGTGTGGAGCCTGGCCCGCTCCGATCGTGGGAGGGTGTTGTACGCCACCTCCTGGATCAGGATGTGGCGAAACGCGAAGCGGTCGCTGTCGGCGGGACGGATGAGGTCGCGGTCGGCGAGGTTCTCGCACAGCTCGTGGGCTTGCGCGGCCAGCCCCGTATCCAACGCCACCACACCGGCGGCTCTGAACGACCGCCCGAAAACGCTTCCCAGCTGAAGGATCCTGCGCTCCATCGGTGGAAGGAGGTCGAGGCGGGCAAGCACCGTGGCTTGCACAGTGTCGGGAAGGCGCTCTAGCGAGCCGTGGTCGAGATAGGCGCGCACCAGCTCGCCGGCGTAGAACGGATTTCCTTCCGAACGCTCAGACACCAGCTCGATCACGTCCGGTGCATCGGTGTCGAGTAGGTGTCTCACGAGGTCGGCGATGGCGGTGTCGCCGAGCGGCTCGAGCGCGATGGCCAGATGGTTGCGCCTTCCTCCGCCCCACGCCGGCCGCCGGTCGAGCAGCTCCGGGCGCGCGAGCACGATCATCAGGACAGCGGCGTCGCCGCGCGGCTGCATGACGAACTCGGCCAGGTCGAGCAGGCTGTCGCTGGACCAATGCAGGTCCTCGAAGACGACGACGAGCGGCGTGCGACGGGCCACCGCCTCGAGCGCGGAGCGCCAGGCGGCGAACAGCATGTCTCTGTCCACGCCCTCAGTGCCCGCTTCGCCGATGGTCGCCGCGAGGAGCCTGGCGTCGCGCTCGACATCCTCCACGCCAATGCCTCGCAGCCACGCACCGATCGCGTCGCGAACCTCGGCGGGGGTCGCGTCCTCGCTGGCCCCTGTCAGCGTGAACAGGACCTGGCGCATCGGCCAGTACGTGAGCTGCTGGCCGTATGGAAGGCACTGGGCGGTCGCGACCACCGCATTCGGAGCCAGCGAAGGCAGCCAGTCGAGGAACTCTTCGACCAGGCGCGTCTTGCCGGTGCCGGCGGGGGCGATCACGCTGACCATCGACGGCCTCCGCTCGCTGATCGAACGTCGCGCGGTGAGCTGCAGCTGAGCCAGGTCGTTCTCGCGGCCGATGAGAGGCAGCCGAATTCGCCGCTGCAACCTCGTCTTGCGGGGGCCAACCACCTCACGTGCGGCGACCGGAGCCGATTTTCCTTTGGCCGGGACGTGGATCTCGTCGCCAAAGTCGAACGCACGCGATGAGGCGCGCACCGTGCGATCGCTGACGAGGATCGCCCATGGGTCGGCGGCTTGCTGCAGACGTGCAGCGACGTTGGTCGCGTCCCCGGTGATCAGGAAGTCGCCCGCCGACTGGTCGCGGCTGGCCACCACCTCGCCGGTGCTGACGCCGAAACGGATCGCCAGGCGTCCGCTGAGCAGCTCGTCGGCACGGATGCGATCGCGCATCGCGAGTGCGGCGGCAACTGCGCGGTCGGGGTCGTCACCGTGCGCAGTGGGCAGGCCGAAGACAGCCATGACCGCGTCGCCGATGAATTTTTCTACCGTACCGCCGTGCTGCGTGACGGTCTCACGGGCGACGGCGTAATAGCGCGTCAGCAGCCCGCGCATCTCCTCCGGATCGAGCTCTTCGCCGAGCGCAGTGGACCCGGCCATGTCGGCGAAAAGCACGGTCACGATGCGACGTTCCTCTGTGGAGACGGCCATTGGAATCGCTAGCCTACCAACCCATTCCTGTGGAATGAGAACCGGCTAAGCCTTGCTTGGCACCCTCACGCGGTCAACCAGCAGCAGCGAGACCCAGAAGATGAACAGAGCGTTGGCGGCGTGCAGTCCGGCGATCGCACGAAGTGGACCCTGCACGTTGGCGTGGTAAGGAATGAGCAGCAGAGACTGCACGATCACCAGGCCTGGGATGGCCAGCATCAGCAGGCGCGTCCGAAGCGGGACCCGGCCGTACCAGCCGACCAGGATCAGGAGGAGAGGCACAAAGAAGACCAGGGTTCCGTTGACGTTGGTGTGCCAGAAAAAGCCGGCGCGTGCGAACACGCCGAGGCCGGCGAGGAGCACCTGGACCACCACCAGGACGACTACCAGGTAGACGCCGTACTCGAAAATGCGGCGCGCCAGCGCGCGATTTCCCTCCACCGCCGCAGACGATAAAGCACAGAATGGCCGTTGACAACATGGAGCGCGGAACGATGAAGATGCCCAGGCCAAGCGAGGACGCCAAGGCCGCGTTCACCCGTTTGGTACCCGACGAACCGGCCATCACGCTGAAGCCGATGTTCGGACAGCTCTCCGCGTTCGTGAACGGGAACATGTTCTGCGGCATCTTCGGCGACGAGCTGGTGGTCAGGTTGCCCGAGGCGGAGCGGGCAGCGGTCAAGAAGCAGGGCGGCCGGGACTTCGAGCCGGTGGCCGGACACAAGATGGGCGGGTACGTGATGGTGCCGGGTGACTGGCGCGCCACGCCCGCGCCGGCGCTGGCCCTGATCAAGCGCTCGCTCGCGCTGACGCGCGCCATGCCTGCGAAGGCAGCCAAGAAAAAGGCGACCGCGAAAAAGCGCTAGCGGCGCTTCGGCTTTTTCCCTGACGGCTTAGCAGTCTGCGGCGGCTTGATCGGCTGTGGCGCTTTGGCCGGCGTCTGGGCTCTGATCGGCTCCGGTGCTTTGGCCGGCGCCTGGGCTTTGATCGGCTCTGGTGCTTTGACCGGCGCTTGTGCTTTGATCGGCTCTGGTGCTTTGACCGGCGCCTGGGCTTTGATCGGCTCTGGTGCTTTGACCGGCGCCTGGGCTTTGATCGGCTCTGATGATTTGACAGGCGCTTGGGCTTTGATCCGCTCTGGTGCCATCGCCGGTGCTTGGGCTTTGATGGGTTCCGCTGCTGGGGCTGGTTCGGCGAGCTTGGGAGGCGCGACCACCGGCTTGCCCATTGAGACGTTGCCGCTGAAGGTGGCGCCATCCTGAACGACCAGACGCGCCACTCGCACGTCGCCTTTCATCGAGCCCGCCCTTCCGACGATCAGCCGATCACGCGCCGTCACCGGTCCGGTGACGCTGCCGCCCTCATCGATCTCCACGCTGCCGGTGACCTCGAGCGCGCCCTCCACCGTTCCGACCACGCGCAGATCGCCCTCGACGTACAGCTGCCCGATCAGCCGGTCGCGCGGCCCGAGGACTAAAGAGCGCTGGTCGCCGTCGGAACCATTTCCCGCCGGTGCGGAGGTGCGGTACCTAGCCGCCGGACCCGTGCTGCTCAACGTCTCCCATTCGAACGTGTCCGTTTAGGCTCGCGCCGTCCTCGATCTGGAGCCTGCGGACCACGATGTCGCCGCTGAGCTTGGCGTTCTTGCCGAGCGTCAGCTTGTCCTTGACCGTGACCGGGCCTTCGACAGTCCCTTTCACGGTGGCGTTTGCGGCGTCGATCGAGATCTTGGCCGTCGCGCCGGACGCGACGTCGAGGTTCCCCGTGACGCGGAACTCGCCCTCAACCCGGCCGTCAATATGCACGTGGCCGTCGTAGACCAGCTTTCCTTCAAGGCTGTCGTTCGGGCCCATCGTGAACTTGCGCTGGCCGTCACGCCTGGCGTCGCCGTTGTCGTCGGCATTGGCCACCGATTGGCTCTCTGCCACTGCCTCCTGAACGTCCATGAGCTTTCGTCACCCCCACGACTTGGATAGGACTCCGGCATACCCGGAATCAGGCGCTAAACGTTAGCCCACAGCGGCTGCGATTCGGCGACAAAATTGTTCAGTCTTTGCCAGGCAATCAATCGGAAGCGGCGGCCTCAGGCGAACTCGCCGAGCAGCCCCTTGGCCGTCGTGCCTGCCGTGCGCGAGGAGATGGCGACGTATGGCTCGTGCCCGTAGCCCTCCTGCATGAGCCTCGCGTTCTCACGGATCGCTATCCGCCAGTCTTCGAGCTGGCTGCGGTGGCAGTCGATGGCCCGCAATTTCATCATCACCTCGTCGGCGTCGAGCTCGAAGACGATGTCGATCTTGTCCGCAAGGATCAGGGGAAGCTCGTTGTCTCCGCCATTCGACAAGCGCATCGCCTCGCGATAGAAGTCGACAACGTGCTGGTCGACCGCGAGGTGATAGAGCGCGGGGCGATCGCCCTCTGACATGGCGTTGACGGCCGAGTCGGTGCAGGCGCCGACTGCGATGTGGTCGGGATGCCCGTATATCCCGTCAGGCCCGCAGGTGACAACTGCTTTCGGGTGCAGCTTCGAGATCTGCTCCCAGATGCGTTGCGTGAGCTCCTGTGGATCGATGCCGCTGACGCCTCCGTCCGGGTAGTCCCACAGCTCGACTCCGCTGATGGCGAGGGCGGCCGCGGCGTCCTCGAGCTCGCCCGCGCGAATCTGTGCGAGATCCTCTTTGACCGCGCCACGGGGTTTTCCCGTCCAGCCTGCCTCCCCACGCGTGGCGCAGATCAGGTTCACGGGCACTCCGGCGCGGCTGTGGCGCAGGATGAGGCCGCCGCAACCCATCGACTCATCGTCGGGATGCGCCATCACCACCAGAAGGCCGTGGGCATTTTCCATAGCGACCCACGATAGCCCGGCGCCGCTACTGCTTGCTTCGGTCCTCCATCTCCCAGGCATGATCGAGCGCGTGCCACGACATGCGTCTGGCGACATACGGCACAGGCCACTTCTCGACTCGATTCGGATTCGCCAGGCTCTCGAGAATCGACTTGCGGAACGTTCTCACGGCCGCCTTCTGCGCGCCTTCCGGCTCCTTCAGGCGCAGGCCGATCTGCCTTGCGTAACCCCATTCAGCGCTGAGGACGTGGATGAACATCGGGTCACGATCCCGTCCCCCGCCGCGAGGCCCCTTGCGCAGGGCAGAGGGAGCCTTCGCGACAACCTTGTCGAGATACTCCCAGCAAGCCGTGACCAGATCAGTCATGCGTTTGGTTTGCTTGGCGTCGAGAGGCCGGGATTCATCTTCGGCCGGGATTCCCGGCGCGCCGAAATCCGTGGTGGCATTGCCCCTGAGGCGTTCGACAACTTTGAAGGTTGGGTTGGGAGGGAACGGAACCCCGGCCAGCCTGGCCACGGGCGCGTATCGCGACGCATAGGCCGCGAGCGCGTCGAGGGCGGCCTGCTCACTTTTTCCGGCGCGAGACCAGCCCGGCCAGTCAGCCGCGCTCGCGAAGGTCTTTTTTTCGCCGACCTCGAGAAAAACGCGAGTCGGCGCATCCTGAGTCAAGGACACGCCGACTATTTTCGGGCGTTGTCTGATCCAGCGTGGCATGGGCGGCTGGGTTTCACGCAGCCGCAACTTTGTCCCTTAAACCACCCAGTCGGTGCTGGGCTTCAGACTTTCAATTGAGTCCCATCGATATACCGGAGGGTGAGGAGCCCCGTCGCGAAGCGACCGGGCGATGAGCGGGAACCATCCAGCCATCTCAAGGGGTCACTGCACCACCTCCTTGGTCAAGAGGACGCTTAGGCGAGCCAAGGAGGTGTTCGATGGGAGGAGCAGCGGTCACAGAGGCGGAGAAGGCTGAGATCTGGGAAAGACGAAGCCAGGGCGAATCGATGTCTTCGATAGCCAGACATCTCGGCCGAGGCTTGGAGACGGTCCGACGGTGCGTTTTGCTCAATGGAGGCGTTCGTCCGAGGCCGCGAACGAGGTCGCGGTGTGAGCTGACAGGGGTTGAGCGAGAAGAGATTTCACGAGGCCTCGCAGCACAGCATTCTTGTCATGCCATTGCGAGACGGATCCAGAGGGCCCCATCGTCGATCTCGCGTGAGGTGGCTCGCAACGGAGGACGAGTCGGTTATCGGGCGGCTGAGGCCGAGCAGGCAACGCTTCGCCGAAGCCGGCGACCCAAAGCGAGCAAGCTGGCGCTCTGCCCGCGGCTGCGCGCTGAGGTGGAAGGCAGACTCAGCTTGCGCTGGTCGCCACAACAGATCTCTGCTTTTCTGAAGGTGGAATACGCCCAAGATCCGGACATGCAGATCTCCCCGCATCCGGCTCTTCGTGCGTGAGGTTTGCTAGCTGGCGACGGTAAACGCTGTGTACGACGCGTGGCCATGGGAGCGGGTATCGGCCGACAAGCAGCGCGAATCGCTCCCAGGTCATCTGCTCCCTGCCCGACCGGCGACCAAGCCACTTCTTCCAGACGCGTTTCACTTCGTGCCAGAAGCGCCCGAGGGCTCGACTGTTCCCAGTGATGCCGAAGTAGTTGTACCGACCGTCGGTCGTGGGCCGCGATGCGCGACCTGTTCGGCGGCGATCCGTTCCCG
>Ga0137409_10007086_pt1 | contig 11552 bp, 10 predicted proteins | sample CZODoug1_16funga_FD_122059 | JGI IMG/M metagenome (GOLD analysis project Ga0137409, IMG submission 122059) | Vadose zone soil fungal communities from Angelo Coast Range Reserve, California, USA - CZODoug1_16fungal (Hybrid Assembly) | ecosystem: Environmental > Terrestrial > Soil > Vadose zone... | reverse complement strand
GAGATTGTAATAGACATGTGCGCCTAGTTTATCCACCCCAAAGGGCATCATCGTCGGCGGCCCTACCACCCGAATGTCCGCCCCCAACTTCACGAGCGCGTGAATGTTCGAACGCGCCACACGGCTATGGGCGACATCTCCGACGATCGCCACCCGAAGCCCCTCGAACGACAATCCACGCTCGCGAATCGTATACAGATCCAGGAGGGCTTGCGTCGGATGCTCATGCCACCCGTCTCCTGCATTGATTACGGAAGACTTCACCCCGCGGGCCAGGGCCTCGGCCGCACCGGCCGAGGGGTGACGCAAGACGATAATATCCGCCTGCATCGCCTCGATATTGCGCGCCGTATCGAGCAAGGTTTCCCCTTTGACCACGCTGCTCGACGACGGCGAGAAGTTGATCACATCCGCGCTCAGCCGTTTCGCCGCCAACTCGAACGAGGTGCGTGTTCTGGTGCTGGGCTCAAAGAACAGATTCACCACGGTGCGCCCCCGGAGTGCCGGGACCTTCTTGATTTCTCGACCGGTCACTTCCTTAAACGAATCGGCCGTCTGTAAGATTAACCGGATCTCATCCACCGACAGAGGGGCTAGGCTCAAGAGGTCTTTGCGTTTGAGACTCATCGTTCCCTCCACCTTGGCCCGCATGATTCATGAACGCTTCTGCTGCAATCGCCGACCCGCTGCTACGACGGGCCTTCGGCCGGCGGGCTCGCCCCTCAGACCTTCACCGTACAGCACGAGTACGCATCGGGTCCTCAGAGTTCCGTGCGCCGGTCTCGTGCCCCCTCCCTCACCCTCCCCCATGCTATGGGGGGAAGGGCGGGGGACAACGAACCGTCATGAATCATGCGGGCTAGGCCTTGAAGATCACCACCCGATCGTCTTCGCCTTCTTCTTCCAAGAGCACCTGAATCTTTTCTTCCCGTGACGTCGGAATATTCTTCCCGATATACGTCGCCTTGATCGGCAACTGACGATGACCTCGGTCGACCAAGACGGCAAGTTGAATTTCTGCCGGTCGTCCCAGATCGATCAACCCATCCATCGCTGCGCGAATGGTTCGACCCGTGAACAGCACGTCGTCGACCAATACAATGATCTTGTCCGAAATATCAAACGGGACCGACGTCTTGCGGAGAATCGGCTGCTCCTTCCGCAAGGAGAGGTCGTCCCGATAGAGAGTAATGTCCAACTCGCCGATCGGCACCGCCGCCGCTTCAATCTCTTGGATACGCCTCACCAGCCGATGGGCCAGATGCACACCCCCGGTTCGAATCCCGACCAACGCCAGCGCCTGTACGCCCTTATTCCGTTCGAGAATTTCATGGGCAATGCGGGTGACCGCGCGCGCGATGTCTCCCGCATCCATCACCAACCGCTCTTGTGGCCGAGCCTGTGGAGCGGTGCTCATCGTCTTGATTCCGCGCATAAAAAAACCCTCTCATCGAGATCCGACGAGAGGGGGGGTACCGATAGACACAAACCTGATCGAAGCTCATGGGCACTCCTTACTCACCTCGCAGGATGAGCATTAAAGGTTCTTGTATCTTACTGAGGGCGAAGGAATCCTGTCAAGCTGCAAGGCGCTACTCGTGGTTGGATCACCATAACACTCATGCGTCTTTTGTCTTTGGATAAGAGCCTGTCCGATATTGCCGTTCGTGACGAGGCGAAGGAGGTGCGGCCAGATGCGAGGCCGCAGGCCCGGAAAAAACGGAGGTGTATTCACTGGAATACATTGAGGATTGTTTCGGGCCGAGCACGACGCAATGGTCGCGGATCGTTCGCCGCAGCAGAACGGTCAATGTCGGTCAGGCTCCTAGCTGGACGATCGGATGGAAACCATCCCTCGTGAAATGGTCACCCGCGCGGCCTGAGTTCTTCTAATGTAAATTGTTTCGGGAGTATCACCGGAACCACGATGCCTATGGGATCTCCACGCTTGATGGTCGTCGGCTTCGTGAGTTGCAACAGAAAGTTGGCGGTGAAAGCGTCATAGTCCGGGAGCCAGTCGTACATATTCGGCGTACGTTTATACTCTTGGGTCTTCATCCCTTCCCACACAAAAAATGTCCGTTCGGGATAGTGATAGAAGTGGTTCGGCACGTCCTTCATCATCAATCCCACCTGCTTGGGATAGTAGAACCGAATACCGCAGCAGAGCTTGGGATACCCGCTGTTTAAAATCAAATCGACATATGTTCCTGAAAACGACTTGTAGCCAAGAATCCGCTCTTCCGGCAAGATCGGCGGTGCTTGCCACTTGACCCCATCGGCTGTTCGGCGAATCTTGCAGTCCGCCGGAGACCGAATGAGCCAGCCGTACTGGCCCACTGTTCGCACTGGTCCACAATCGTCGGGGATCACTTTGTAGCCCTCGCCCGCCACAGTTCGCTGTTCGTTCAGCGACATCCCGGACAACAACGGCCGATGCGGCATGAAGTCGAGCTTCAGTCGCTCAGGTGCGATGGCAGTCGAATACTCCCGTTCCCAATAGATCACGATCTTGTCGCTTGGCTCCTCGCCGGCAACCTGTTCTGGAGTCGGTTCACTCATCTTGATAACCGTAATCGATCTGGGAAGCCCGGTGCAAGCACGTTAGCTGGCCGCGGGAAGCTATTGTGGCACGTCTGGAGCAACAGGAGACGCCCCCGCAGGATAGCCGAGCGAGACTGGCGTGACGGGCGAGACGAGGTGGGAATTCAATCTGTCCACATCGCGCCTTTCTCGCATGTCGCGCGCTTCACGCGTCACGATCCATGGCCGCTGGCGGGCTTTTTCAGCATACTGCTAGGAGCCTGTCCGACATTGCCATTCGTGGCGAGGCGAAGGAGGTGCGGCCAGATGCGAGGCCGTAGGCCCGGAAAAACCGGAGGTATATTCGCTGGAACACATTGAGGATTATTTCGAGCCGAGAACGACGCAGATGGGCGCGGATCGTTCGCCGCAGTAGAAAGGTCAATGTCGGACAGGCTCCTAGACCTTCTTCATGTGGAACAATGTCAGACCAGCCCTTAACCTTGCCTTCGGCAGGATAGTGCGATGCATCCGAAACGTGGGAAGCTGTTCCACTGGTTCTTCCCAGCAGACGTGGAGTCCGTGGGATGCACCATACTGACCGATCTGTGCAGGACCGATGACGAATACATTGCCTCCTCCCCGAAGAATTCGGCTGATCCCCTTCATGCGTTCGGCCAGGCTGGCCAATAGATCTCCACTGTCATACGGCACCCAGTGGTAGGCCAAGTCATAGGAGTGAGGGGGTTCCCGATCATGCGGCCCTTCGCCTGAAACGAATCGAATACGCGAGAGCCAATCCCACCGCTGCAACTCGGCACAGACACTCCAGAGTTGTTGTGCCTGCTTTTGCGCAAAGGCCGGATACCGTACCAGCACGGTATAGTCTCTCGGCCGATCAAACGTGATGCAGGTCGCGACCACGGCATCGCCATTCTCGATGAGCACGCGCTCGGCTCGGGAAAGGGCCTCGCCGATTTCACGATCCTGCTCGCCAATATCTTGTAAATAATCGGCCACGAAGGGTTGCGCCGCGCACTCACCGATTTCAGATTCGTCTTCCGGATAGAGTAACACCGCGCCGTAGGCGTCGGCAGGAGGGATGAGTGGAACCCCCTGGACAAAGACCGACCGCCAGTCGACTGGGCTCATGGCCACTGACTCACCAGGCTGTTCCAGACTCCCCTGCGGCAGGGTCACAGCCAACGTCGTTTCACGATCGTGATCCTTCAGGATGACATGCGCTCCGGCAATCTCTGCACTTCGATCGCAAGGGACAAATCGACGGCCTTTCGGGCTCATATAGGACAGCCCGGAGGAGTCTGACGCCACCGTCACCTTGTGCAACAAGCCGCCTTGGAGGGTAAGGCAAGCCCCCGCGTGCTGATCAAAATATCGAATCGGCGGTGTACCAGCCGGCAGCCAGATTACGTGATTGGACCGTTCAGGATTCATGAAGAGCATGAACGGATTACTCCCACCAGGCGCCTGCGGAGTAAAGAAGCTACTAAACAAGCGGAAGGCCGCTTTGGACTGATAGGTGGGAATACCTCGGTATCGCAAGGGCCGGGGGGCCGGGTTCCCCTCATTCTGATCGTCGTAGAGTCCGCGAATCAATTCAAAGACCGCAGACCCAGTTCCCGGCAACAGTGACTGAAATAGTTCGACGACCGGCAGAAAATCGATAGAGGACCAACTCATCGCCCCCATACAGGACATGAAGCGGGCCCGCTCGAAATCCCCGTCCTGAAGCACATAGAAGGCGTCTTTCCTCTGGCGGATCGTCGCCCAACCGGTCGGCTCGATCAGGAGATCCTCATCCCGATAGAAAAATCGCACTTCCTCCATAGGGACCCGGAGCGCCTGCGCAGCGATCATGCGCAAATCATCGGCCTTGAGCCGCTGCCAGCCAGGCTTACTGGCGAGATTGAGGCTGGTTTCATTCGCCAAACCAGCCGGCTTCAACCCGACCCATTGCCCCCAATCCAAACGTATCCGAGCGCGGCAGAGGATCACATCACCCGTGGCATCAGTCCCCCACTCGCATTCATGCAACGGGTTTCCTTCTGGATCGGTCGCCAGAAACCGGCGACCGTCCGAGCGATAGAAGACAAGATGCCCTGTTGACTGTTCGACGCAACGGCCTCCAGCTGCGGCAAGATCGCGAGCAAATAAATGATTCCCGGAGAAGCTGATGTTACCAGGGTTGGCGAGCGCTGAGGGATTCACAAGAAATGATCTCAATTATGCTGCGGGCTGCTCAAACAGGTCAGCCAACGAGGCCACAAGGAGAGAGAATCCCGAGGAGGTACATACCAAGCTTCGCTTGAACCGCTCGCTTCGATCAAATGCGAGCGGATAGTCACTTTGCCTCAAGTATCCTTAAATCGCTACGTTGAGGGGTTCGAACAACTGAGAACGAAGTTGGGGGCCTGTTTCAGCAGCCTGCTTACTCGCGGACTTGCCCGCTCCCCATGACGATAAACTTGAAGCAGGTCAATTCTTCCAGCCCCATCGGGCCTCGGGCATGGATGCGGGACGTGCTGATCCCGATTTCTGCTCCCAGCCCGAACTGATAACCATCATTCAACCTGGTCGAGGCGTTCACCAACACCGCGCTGGCATCAACCTCGCGCAGAAATCGCATGGCCTTAGGATAGTCGGATGTCACGATGGCTTCCGTATGGCGTGAGCCGTATTTGGCAATATGCTCCATGGCTTCGTCGACGTTCTTGACCACTTTCACCGCTACAGTAAGATCGAGGAATTCTTTTCCGAAATCATCGTCGCTTGCGGGTGAGGCCGACGATGACAGCTGACAGGTTTTCTGGCACCCGCGGACCTCGACCTTGGCCGCCACCAACTTATCAATGAAGGGAGCAAGCCAATGACGCGCAATGCCCTGATGAACCAAGAGTGTCTCCATCGCATTGCAGGTTGACGGCCGCTGCACCTTTGCGTTAAAGCAGACCCGCTCCGCCATGGCTGGATCGGCATCGGCATCGACATAGATGTGACAGACGCCGGCATCGTGCCTGATGACAGGGATCGTGGCGTGCTCGGTGACGACGCGCATCAACGACTCGCCGCCGCGCGGGATTATCAGGTCGATGTAGCGATCTTGCTTCAGCAGAAGAGGAACCAGCTCACGCTCGGCCCGCGCGACAAAACTGATCGCCCCGGCCGGGACACCGGCTTTCTCTGCCGCCTCCGATAGGGCCGTTGCAATCGCTGTGTTCGAATGGATCGCCTCGCTTCCTCCCCGAAGCACGCAGGCATTCCCAGATTTCAAACACAAGGCGACGGAATCCGCCGTGACATTCGGGCGGGATTCATAAATAATTCCAATGACACCGATCGGAACCCGTACGCGCCCCACTTGCATCCCATTCGGCCTTGTCCACATCTTCGGCATGTCACCGAGTGGATCGGGGAGCGCAGCCACCTCGCGCAGGCCTGCCGCCATCTCGACGATCCTCTCAGCCGTCAGACGCAGCCGGTCCGCCATCGCCTGCTTCTCCGGCGCAGTTCCGAAGGCCTCCAGATCCAGCTCATTCGCAGCGAGCAGCGCATCCTTCTGTGCTTCCAGCGCCTCTGCCATCGCGAGAAGGGCCCGGTTCTTCACTGCAGTCGAAAGCGTCGCCAGTTGGCCCGCGGCACCTTTGGCTCGCCTGACCAATTCGTTGACATACTCTGGAATCGGTGTGGGCGCAATCGCTTCCACGCCCGCCGATTCGATGGGTTCGACTGACGCTTCCGCCTGGTTACTCTGATCAGACAGCATAAAAAAAACTCTTATCTCATGGTGTTGGGACAGGGACAGGATACAGCGGGAGTTTCAACTCGGTCAAGGCGGCCATTCGCAGGATAGCCGCGCAAGACAGGCTGGACAGGGGAGGGTTCGAAGTTCGAAGTTCAAGGTTTTCGGAACATCGAACCAAGAACTTCGGACTTCGGATCGCGCCTTTCTCGTATATCTCGCGCTTCACGCGCCACGGTCCATGGCTGCTGGCGGACTTTTTCACCATCCTGCTAGGAGCCTGTCTGACATTGCCTTCGTGACGAGGCGAAGGAGGTGCGGCCAGATGCGAGGCCGCAGGCCTGGAAAAACCGGAGGTGTATTCGCTGGAATACGAATACATTGAGGATTTTTTCTGGCCGAGCACGAAGCAGATGGTTGCGGATCGTTCGCCGCAGTAGAAAGGTCAATGTCGAACAGGCTTCTGGGAACGAATGGCATATAGCGTATAGCTGATGACCAAGACGGCGTGGAAAGGGTTGGCGTTATTCCAGCCATTCGCCATGAGTTCTTAATCCCAGCGAGGTAAACCATGGCCGAGTCAATCAGAGAAACGCTGGTCCAGTATCCCAGCGACAAGGTGACGATGCGGGCCTACGTGGCAGCCCCGCAAACCAAGGAACGACGCCCCACGATTATCGTGATTCAGGAATGGTGGGGACTCACCGAACACATCAAAGACGTGGGACGGCGCTTTGCCGCTGAGGGTTATGTAGCGATTGCCCCGGATCTGTACTCTCGGTTGGGGTACGCCCTCACGACCGATCCCGGTGAGGCAGGCACGCTTATGAATACGCTGCAGCAGGAGGATGGACTCAAGGACCTCAACGCCACTGTGGTCTATCTGAAGTCCGTTCCCGAAGTCGACGCCACCAGAATAGGGGTGACCGGATTCTGCATGGGCGGGTCCTATGCGCTTATGTTGCCTTGCGTGAACAAAGACATCAAGGCAGCCGTGCCGTTCTATGGTCAGGTGCCGAATCCGGATGTTCCGCTGCAACAGTTGTCGGCTCCTGTTTTGTATTTCTATGGGGAGGATGATGGCTGGATTACCAAGGCGGATGTCCAGCGGCTCGCGGCAGGCTTCAAGAAGTATAATAAGTCCGGCGAGATCAAAACGTATCCCGGCGCGCCTCATGCCTTTTTCCGGGATACGGATAAGACCGTGTATCGGCCGGAGGCGGCCAAAGACGCTTGGGTGCGTGCCACAGCATTTTTCAAACAGCATCTGATACCGTAAAAAGAGTGACGAATACATGCCGCTTGATGCCGAACTGGGAAAGAAAATGCTTCAGCTGATCACGTCGCGCTACGATGATCGGCATTGGCGCAAGAAGATTGAAAAGACGTTGAGTTTGCCACAATCCGGTGTCGGAGATCCTGCGCAACAGCAGATATTCATGTATCTCAAGATCGGGCTCAAGGCCTACAAATCCCGTCGGGCCGATCCTGATTCCTGGATAGTCGGGGGATATGCCACAAAAGAAATCGTCGAACGAGCGAAGTTCCAGCCCCAGCTAGTCGGTCCCGACATCACGAAGGACGATGTCGCGTTTCTCGGCAGCGATCCGGGGATAGAGATTGATGAAGTCTGGTGGGACGAGATGCTTGTGTCCTGGTTCGATGTCCCGGAGGGAGAAAAATCGGCAGAATCAGAAGGGGAGTCAGCGACGGACTCCAAGTCAGCTTCTCCTGCGGAGGCCGAAAAGGGGTAGCCTCGTTCCGAGAGGACCGGTTCGAGCGCAGGGTTCTGGTCCTTCCCCGAGTCTATCCGAAAAGTTCCATCTGCGCTGGTTGAGGCGGGTCGATCTGCAGTGTGGGAGCTTCTGGTGTGGTTGTGGCTTCCGCGGGTTTGACCGGTTTCGCCTGGCGGTCAAGAAACTCTCTCAGCTTCTTGAAGTCCCCACGAAGCGGTTCGAGCATGCTGCCTTGGTGCAATGCTGCGGCTGGATGGAGTAGGGGGAAGAGGACAAAGTCTTTCAAATAGAACGCCTGGCCTCGAACCTTTGTAATCCCCACCTTCCGTTCCAGCAACGTTTGCGTCGCCCAATTTCCTAACGTGCAGACCAGTTTCGGACGGATCATCGCGATCTGTTGCATCAGAAACGGTTTGCACGTCTCGACTTCATCCGGTTCCGGGTCCCGGTTGTTCGGCGGTCGGCACTTGATCACGTTCGCGATGTAAATGTCACTGCGCGACAATCCCGCCGATTGCAGGAGATCGTTCAAGAGTTTTCCCGCAGCCCCGACAAACGGCTCCCCTTGCCGGTCTTCATGGAAACCAGGCGCTTCCCCCACGAACATCACGCTCGCGTGCGGATTTCCCACACCAAATACCACTTGGGTTCGGCCCATCTTCGCGAGCTTGCACCGTTGGCAGTCATGCAGCGACTTGCTGAGTTCGAGGAGGGTCATGATGATGAAGAGAAGCAGTTGAAAAGTTGAAAGGATTTTAGGCGGGCCAACTTTTCTTGTCAATGGAAGAGAAACACGGGAAAAATGGTCGCAGACACTGCTATGTCTGGGTGGAGTCTCGCAGGATGTTGAAAAAGTCTGCCAACAGCGTTCTCGCATCGCTCAGACCCTCAAAGTACCAAATGAAACTCTCGGAGGTCGAAATCGCTGTAGGGGCTTTTCCGTTCGCCAAGATCCATTCTAGGGGCGAACGGCCCACACGAAGTGCGGAATTTACCTCCTCGTCCCGTCACTCGCTGCGGTTTTGCCAGCGGAATGGCGCGTCTAGGCGCGCCGGGGTTGGGCGGGTGAGAAGTCTGGGCTTTTTGAGCATCCTGCGGGAATCTTCCCCTGTGGTGCCTCACCTAGAGACCATCGAGGTTCTCGCGTCCCGATCTAGTTTTGTCGCAGCCTGCTAAAGCCGACCTATCGAGCCGCGATCGCATCGGCGCATCGGTCGCCACTGACAATGGCACTTTCGAGGTTGGGAGGCCATCCTGTATCAGTCCAGGCTCCTGCTACGAGCAAGTTGGCAATCGGACTGCATTGGATGGGCCGATGTAATTTTGTCCCGGGCCTGAGTGAGAGGATGGAGCCTGGAATTGTCCGACGGCCGGTCGATGCGATCCTGCTTTCAGGCATGAGGAGCCCCAACGATCTGAGCAGGTCAGGGATAGCTATATCAAGATTTGAGTCCGGTCGAGCCTGCGCGAACTGACTGTCGGTCGTGATGAGAGAGAAGCTGGTGCGATCAGGCGTTGCCGCAGTGGCGAGTACCGAGTGAAATGAAGTGTCATTCAGCAGGACGAGACGAGGGGTGGCACAGGGTTGCTCGGCATGCACCTGGAGGATTGTGCTGTCGACCGATAGCAATTCCGTGAGTTGTTGAAAATAGGCGTAGCGAGTCAGCCATCGCTCTGGAAGCAAGGGGGTGAGCTGTAGAGGGGACAGGGCTGCCACATACCAATCGGCTTGCACCAGGGAACCATCCCGCAGCAGTACGCCCGAGATGTGATCTCGTTCATATCGGAGCTGTGTGGCTTCAGTATTGCACAAAATGGTCGCGCCGACCTGGGTCAGTGTTTCGGTGATTGGTTGTACAAAGCAGGTCAGAAGCGAGTCCTGAACAACCGAGATACGGCTATCTGAACGAGTTCTCAGGAACAATGGCCTCATCGATGTGACGAAGGCATCGGCCGACATCGTGGAGAGATCATTGCCGGTCAGCCATCGTGCGAGAGGATTCCAGACGACACGGCGCGTCCGTGCGCTTTGTTCGATTGAAGCAAGCCATTCGTCGGCGGTGCGCTGCTCCAGATCGGCAGGCAGTTGTTCATCGCCTTCCCACAGCTGTTCCACCCATGATGCCAGTCGCCATCGTTCTTTCCAGGGGATGCCGGAAAATCTCAAGAGGTTCACCCAGGTATGAAGAGGAGCGGGGAACCAGGTATGCGGGTAATGAACGAGGGAGTCGTCATGGAGACGAAATTCTAGTGGGATCTCGGCCTCTGCCGGCTGCTGTGGATGGGGATGCAGCGAATGCAGCAAGGCTTGTGTTGCGTGATGGCAGCCGAGGATGGTGAAAGGCTCAGGGGCGTCACAAAGGTCTTCGCTTGTGCGGGCGCCTCCAAGCAGGGGGCGCCGATCGATGATCGTGACTCGATAGCCAAGACGGGCGAGGCGGTAGGCGGCGGTGAGACCGGCCGGGCCTCCACCAAGAATCACGACGGACTGAGTGGTAGTGGATGTCACGAGATTCGGGAGCGGAGCCAGACTCCGGCGGCCACGGCCAGTCGATGACTCGTTGAAAGCCGGGCTCGAGGGCCGAATATCTGATGTCCCGGCTCTTCGATCTTTTTCAAAATGCGGAAATATACGGCGCGCATGATTTCAGAGACAGTCAGCGCCCGCTGATCATGTGCCGGTAGGGCCTCGAACGCCGCCTGTGCTTTTGCGTAGTACTCATGGGCCCTTGTGGTTTCGGAGTAAAGCAACTTGCGGAGCTCTGCGCTTTCCTGTCGCTGTAGGATTGCCTGATCGGTACAGCCGAATTTCTTCAGGTCTTCTTGCGGCAGATAGATGCGACCTTTGGCTGCGTCTGTTCCAATGTCCCGTAGAATGTTCGTCAGTTGGAACGCCATCCCGAGATCGACGGCATAGTCTTGTGCCTTGGCCGATGTTGGTCCGAAGATATGGAGGCAGATCAGTCCCACGACCGATGCGACACGATAGCAGTAGATCGAGAGGTCCTGAAACGAGGCGTACTGTGACACCGTAAGATCCATTTCGACCCCTTTAATCAGCTCATCGAAATAGGCCTGCGGGATAGACAGTCGCCTCACATGGTTGGCCAGGCTGATGGTCACCGGGAAGGTCGGCGTGCCGCGATAGACTGCTTCAAGCTCGGTTTGCCATCGTCTCAGTTCCTCCTGGGGCTTGCTTCCTGCCGGTGGTTCATCGACCGCGTTATCGACCGCCTTGCAGAAGGCATAGACTGTGTACATAGCGGCGCGCCGTTTTCTTGGGAGGAAGAGGAAGGAATAGTAAGAAAAAGTAGTAATTAAGTATAAGAGGTTTAGAGGAAAGAGGAAAGGAAAGCGAATAAAGAAATAAATAGCTACTATCTTTAAGTTACCTAGTAGATAGTAGGGATCCATTTTCTGCTCTAGAGTAGGAACGAGAATAGAAAAGCAATTGTTATATTCCTGTAGTTAATTAGGGGTCGTGCTATCTTAGGTTACCTAGTACGCAATTATTAGAGTAGCGCGAGATTCTA
>Ga0137409_10007085_pt1 | contig 11552 bp, 9 predicted proteins | sample CZODoug1_16funga_FD_122059 | JGI IMG/M metagenome (GOLD analysis project Ga0137409, IMG submission 122059) | Vadose zone soil fungal communities from Angelo Coast Range Reserve, California, USA - CZODoug1_16fungal (Hybrid Assembly) | ecosystem: Environmental > Terrestrial > Soil > Vadose zone... | reverse complement strand
CCCGCGATCTCACCGACCTCTTCAAGGGGCGCCAGATCGATGCGGCGATCCTGGAGGAGCTCGAGACGCGCCTCATCACGGCGGACGTGGGTGTGGAGGCGACCGAGCGCATCCTGGCGGAGCTGCGCACGCGCGTCGCGCGCCAGGAGCTCAAGGATGTGGGCGCGCTGATCGGCGCGCTGCGAGGCTGCATCGTGGAGATTCTCGCCCCCTGCGCGCAACCGTTACGTGTCGATGCGGCTCACCGGCCGTTCGTGATTCTGGTGGTGGGCGTCAACGGCTCGGGCAAGACCACGACCATCGGCAAGCTCGCGCGGCGCTGTGCCGACGAGGGCTTGAGTGTGCTGCTCGCCGCCGGGGATACCTTTCGCGCCGCCGCGATCGAGCAGCTCGAGGTGTGGGCGAAGCGCTCCGGCGCGGCGTTCGCGGCGCAGCTGCCGGGCGCGGATCCGGGAGCCGTGGTCTTCGACGCCTTGCAGGCAGCGCGCGCGCGCGGGATCGACGTCATGCTGGCGGACACGGCCGGGCGGTTGCATAGCCAGTCGCACCTGATGGAGGAGCTGAAAAAGATCAGGCGCGTGATCCAGCGCGTCGACCCGACGGCTCCCCACGAGGTGCTGCTGGTGCTCGATGCCAACCAGGGGCAGAACGCGCTCGCCCAGGCGCAGCAGTTCCGCCAGGCGGTGGGCGTGACGGGACTGGTGCTGACCAAGCTCGACGGCACCGCCAGGGGCGGCATTGTGATCGCCATCGCGCACCAGCTCCGGATCCCGATCCGTTTCATCGGCGTCGGCGAGAGTGCCGAGGACTTCGGCGAGTTTGACGCCGCAGCCTTTGCCGCGGCGCTGGTCGAAGGGCCGCAGGCGGGCTCCGCCGCAGCCGGCCAGGCGGCGGGCACGGCATGATCAGTTTCGACCGGGTGAGCAAACGCTACGCCAACGGGCGCGAGGCGCTCACCAACGTCAGCTTCAACATCCACAACGGCGAGATGGTGTTTCTCACCGGCCGCTCCGGCGCCGGCAAGAGCACGGTGCTCAAGCTCATCGCGCTGCTCGAGCGCCCCACGCGTGGCAGCGTGGTGGTGCACGGCCGCAACACCCGCACCCTCAAAGGGCGGCATATCGCGGCGTTCCGGCGCCGCATCGGCGTGGTGTTCCAGGACCACCGGCTGCTCGCCGACCGGCCGGTGTTCGACAACGTCGCGCTGCCGCTGGCCGTGGCCGCAACGCCGCTGAAGGAAATCGACAAGCGCGTACGCGCCGCCCTGGACCAGGTGGGACTGCTCGGCATGGAACGCGCGCTGCCGCTCGAATTGTCGGTCGGCGAGCAGCAGCGCGTCGGCATCGCGCGCGCGGTGGTGAGCAAGCCCCCGTTGCTGATCGCGGATGAGCCCACCGGCAATCTCGATCCGGACCTGTCGCTCGAGGTCATGCGCCTCTTCAGACGCTTCCAGGATGTCGGCGTGACGGTGGTGGTCGCCACCCATGATCTGCACCTCGTGCGCGAGTTCGGCCAGCGCGTGATCGTGCTCGAGCACGGCCAGGTGCATGGCGATGCGACCGACTCGCTGCCCTCCGTGGTGGCCACGCGATGAGCCTCGGGGTCGCCGGCGCCCGGCACCTGCAGGCGCTGCTCGGTTCGCTCGGCAGGCTCGCGCGCAGCCCGCTCTCGACGGCACTCACGCTGCTGGTGATCGCGCTCGCGCTCGCGCTGCCCACCAGCCTGCGCCTGTTCGTGAGCAATGCGCAGCTCGCCACCGGCAACTTCGCCAACGCCGTCGACGTGTCGGTGTACCTGAAGACCGACGTGCCGCTCGCCAAGGCGCAGCAGCTGGCGCAGGCGGCCGGGCAGCGCGCCGAGGTGGCCGCGGTGACGGTGATTGCGGCGGACAAGGGACTCGAGGACTTCCGCACCTACTCGGGATTCGGGGAGGCGCTGCAGGCGCTCAAGGAGAATCCGCTGCCGCACGTGCTGCACGTGCGACCCAAGGCCGAGGACAGTTCCGCCGCGGCGCTCGAGTCGCTGCGCCGTTACTTCAGCGCCTGGCCCGAGGTGGATCTGGTGCAGGTCGACTCCGAATGGGTCATGCGCTTCAACGCCATTCTGGAGGTGTTGCGGTGGCTGCTGCTGATTGCCGCAGTCCTGCTCGGCCTGGGAGTGCTGGCGGTCATCGGCAACACCATCCGCCTCGAGATCCAGGGGCGCCGTGCGGAAATCGAAGTGACCAAGCTCGTGGGCGGATCCAACTCGTTCGTGCGCCGCCCGTTCCTGTACACCGGCGTGCTGTATGGACTCGGCGGCGCGCTGCTCGCGTGGGGAATCGTCGCGATCGCCGTCGCCGTGCTCGGCGACCCGGTGGCGACCCTCGCCAGGCTCTACGGCAGCCGCTACGTGCTGCGGGGCCCGTCGCGCGATGACATCGGAATTCTGCTCGGCGCCGGGGCGGCGCTCGGGTGGCTGGGTGCGTGGATTTCGGCCGCGCGGCACTTGCGCAGCATCGAACCGCGAGCCTAGGTAATCGCCGGTACCGCCGTGGCGAGCGTCAGGAGCGTCGCCTCCAGCCACTTGCGGATGCGGCGCGCGTCGGCGACCCGCGTGTGCTTGCCGAAGGAATTCAGCAGCACGATCACCACGGTGCGCTCCTCGATCACCGTCTGCATCACCAGGCAGCGGCCGGCCCGCGAGATGTAACCGGTCTTCTGCACTTCGATATTCCAGTCCGGCCGGCTCACCAGCGAGTCGGTGTTCACGTACCGCATCGTGCGCCGGCCGACCCGTACCTCGTAGCGGCTGTCGGTGGAGTATTCGTGGATCAGGGGAACCTTGGCCGCGGCCATCACCAGCTTGGACAGATCCTCGGGACTGGCGACGTTCTGGTCTGACAGGCCGGTCGGCTCCACGAAGCGCGCATTCGTCATGCCGAGCTCGCGGGCCTTGGCGTTCATGGCGTCCACGCACGCGACCAGTCCACCGGGATAGTTGCGACCGAGGGCGTGCGCAGCGCGGTTTTCCGAGGACATCAGCGCGAGGTGCAGCAGGTCGCCACGCGACAGCGTGGTTCCGGGAGCGAGGCGCGAGACCACGCGACTGCGCTGCCTGCCGTCCTCGGGGGTGATCTCGAGCTGCTCATCGAGCGGCTGCGCGGCGTCCATGACCACCAGCGCCGTCATCAGCTTGGTGATCGAGGCGATGGGCAGGGCGATGTCCGAGCGGCGCGAATACAGCACCGAGGCGTGCGTGGTGTCCAGAACCAGAGCGGCGCTCGAGCGCAGCGCGGGCGCCGCCGGCGAGGCGCGCCCGGCGTACTTCAGGTGTACCGGCAACGCCGTGCCGCCGGATAGGGCGGCGGCGTGGGAGGCTGCAGCGGCCAGCAGCAGGCCGGCGAATGCCGTGGCCGGCAAACCCAGCTTCATAGACTGCCGTACTTGCGCTGTCCTTTTCATGCGGCTATCAGACCATCCCTCATGTCGCTAATACGTGACGGATTCTCAGGTTTGCGCGCCGGGCCAAGCGGTTAGGTATTTTCCCTCACGCCCCAACTGACATAACATCCGGGGCGCGTGACGCACTCCACGTCTTGCCGCCCGCTGCGCTAGCGCGGCCACAACCAGCCGAATGTTCCCGCCGTGAGCAGGGCGTAGATCAGGCCGTCGAGGCACCCCTTCAGCGTCAGGCGCCATGAGCGCCGGTACCAGATGGACAGCTCGCACAGCGCGAGCGAATAGGCGATGAACGTGGTCGCGCCCACGATCTGGAACACGTGGCGGTAGGGGGTACCGACCGGCAAGGTGCGGCTGGCGATGTAGGCCACGAAAATGCCGACCACGATCAGGAACACAAACCACTGCGCCAGGGGTCGGCTCATGGAAATCGGGCCGTTGGGCATCACGGTCAGCACGGCCACCGGACCTTGCTTCATTTTTTCGATGAACTCGGGCGACCTCATCTCCTGCATGCCGGCGGCGCGCGGGATGAAGTAATCGCCCGGTGGGATGGCGAACGGCCGCAAGGCATTGAGCAGCTCCGCCTCCCTGGGCACCTTGGGGAAGTCGCTCTTGTGCCAGAGCGGGGTCATGTGGATCACCGAGCTCGCCAGAAACACGATCACCGCCGACAGCAGGATCGGCAGCCATAGCGACAGCAGACTGATCATCGAGACTCCCCTCTATTCTTAATCTTATGTCTTATGTCTTATGGTTCGAACGCGCCCTGGCCGGCGCAAGCACGCCGGCGGTGCCGGGGGTGAATATGTTAACCAAACGCGCCCCGCCTGACCAAATGCTGCCGCCCGAGCCTGCCCCCGGCGACGCTCGAGCTGACGCTCCAGTCGAGACCCTCGCCGTGCGCCTGCAAAGCAGTCCGTGTTGTGCCTTGACGACCGACGGTGATCAACCGCCAGTCGCACCGGTGAAGCCGCAGCGCTGAAGAAGAATGCCGAACCGAGGCGCGACTCGGTAGGAATCCCACTTGGGGTCGACAGTCAGAAACATGAGATGGACGTCGTGGACCAAGTACGCTCGATCGAGCCACTCGAACACCGCCTCCGGCTCACCCAGGCCAGCGTGGACGAGCGCCATGGCATAAGGTGGCACGTACCGGCTCCGTGAAACCTCTTCCAACAAACCGAGCATCTCGCGTGCCTCATCCACTTGCCCCAGCTTCGCGTGGAGATAGCCCCTGAGCGAGAGAGGCTTGCTGTTGCCACCCGATAGGCGCGCAGCGCTCGCGAGGGCTCCGAACGCCAGATCGGTCTCTCCGAGCTGCTCATATGCCTGGCCGCACATCATGTAGCCAATCCAGAATTCTGGATCGACAGCTGTGGCTTGGCGGGCCTGTTCGAGAGCGGTGGCATAGTCGCGCGCCTGGAAGGTCACCTGCGACGACATGGCGCGGTGGGCGGACGACAGCGGTTCGAGCACGCACGCGCGTTCCATGAGTCGTAACGCCTCATCATGTCGCCCAACCTGTGAGAGCAGGTGCCCCAGCATGGAGTGCGCCCACGCGTTGCTGGGATCAAGCGCCACTGCTCGCCGAAAGGCCGCTTCCGCGGTTGGCCGATCCCACCCAAGAAACCAGCTCGCCTGGCCGAGGGCATGTTGCCCCTCAGCGAGATTGGGCTCCGACCTGATCGCATGCGCAGCGGCTTCGCGAGCGTGAGGCCACACGTCGAGGGGAGCTGCATCGCCGTTAAGGGGAGCCGCGGCGTAAGCCTCCGCGAGCCCGGCCCAGGCGAGCGCATAGTCGCGGTCGATTTCAATGGCGCGAATGTAGTACTCCACCGCCCTGCGCGTGGTCAACGGCGTGAGCTGACTCCAAAACCTGCGGCCTCGAAGGTACAGATCATAAGCATCAGCGTTTCGCGTGTGCCGTCGAGAGAGAGACTCGAACCGTTCCGGAGATAGCCGAAGCTTGATTTGCATCGCGATGGCCGTGCTCAGCTCCTGCTGCACGCTCAGCAGGCTGGTCGGTTCGCGATCGTAGGAGGCCGACCACATCTGCGCCTGGTCGCGGACTCGAATGAGCGTGCATCTGATTCGCAAGAGGCCCGTCTCGCCTTGAATGGAGCCCTCAATGAGATACTGAACGTTCAACTCGCCACCAATCACCGCGAGCGACTTCCTCGTACCCTTGTAGGCCATGCTGGAGGTGCGACCGATGACGCTCAGATGTTCAGGATCGATCTGCCCAAGCATGGCGATGGTCTCTTCAGTCAAGCCATCGGCGAGATGTTCGCGTTCGGGATCGCTGCCCAGATTCTCGAACGGCAGCACGGCGACCATGACGGCCGACGGGGCGCTGTCGGCTGTCAGGACGACCTCCATGTTCGCGACGAAGCGATAACCCCTGCCCGGAACCGTCTCGACGAACATCGGCGCCTCCGGTGAATCGTTCAGCGCCTGACGGAGTTTTCGCACCGCGGTATTCACGCCCGTTTCCACGTCGACGAAGACGTCCTTGGGCCACAGGCGCGCGACGATGTCGGCTCGCAAAACAAGCTGGCGAGGATGTTGGACCAGGAGAACGAGGAGGTCCATCGGCTGGCGCTCGAGACGGACTGGACGACCATCGCGGCGGAGCTGGTAACCGGCGACATCGAGCTCGAAGTCGCCAAAGCGGAGCGTCTGTCGCGGATCAGATGTCGGCATCGTCAGGAACCGGGGCCACACCTGTCACAAGTCTGCCTGGCCGCGCCCGGACGCTACAGAAGATCTCCATCCTCTGTCCATCCTCTCTCCATGGTCGGCGAGAGGCGCAAACGTCAGGATGACAAGTGTGTCAAGGGCAGACGATCTTTCGTTCGGCCCTATCAAAGGAGATTCCCCTATGGTTCATCCTCACCGCCCTCGTGGATGGTGTCTCCTGCGATTCATTCACGTTGCCACAGGGACCGGCCTCGTCGCGATGCTCGCGCTCGCCATGATGAGTCCGGGTTCCACCGTGGCGGCGGGCCAATTCCCCGAGGTCATCGTCCTGCCCGGGGCAAAGTCAGCGGAAGGCATCGCCACCGGCCGGGGCTCAATATTTTACGCTGGGGACCTGTTTTCCGGCGATATCTTCAGAGGGGACCTTCGAACCGGTGCCGTCGAACGGTTTATTCATCCGCCCACAGGCCGCATGGCGCTCGGCCTCAAGGCAGACGTTCGCCACGGCCTGTTGTTCGTGGCCGGCGGGTTCACCGGCCAGGCCTACGTCTATGACCTCGAGACCGGCGCGGACTTGGCCACGTTCCAGCTCGGAGCCTTCATCAACGATGTGGTCGTGACTGAAGACGCCGCGTGGTTCACGGACTCGGCGCTGCCGCACCTCTATAGAATTCCCGTGCATCCTGGGGGATCCGTCCGCACGTTGACAGTAACCGGACCGGCTGGGGATCTCTCTGGTACAGGCGGCACCCCGAATCTCAACGGAATCGCCGTCGCACCCAATGGGGAGACGCTGATCGTGTCCCATTCGAGCCTGGGAGGGCTTTTCACGGTTAATCCTCGTACCGGAGCGAGCGCACCCATCGACGGCCTGCCGGTGCCGTTCGTAGACGGCATCCTGTTTTCAGGCGGACGCCTGTACGCCGCACAGATCTTTCTCAATCAAATCGCTGAAATTGACCTGAGCCCGGACCTGTCGCGCGGAACAGTGGAACGGATCATCACGAGCCCGCTCTTCGAGATCCCAACCAGCGTCGCTCGACATGGGAAACGGTTGGCCGTGGTCAATTCCAAGATCGACACAGGGTTCCCGCCGACGGCCGCGACGTACGAGGTAGTGATCGTCGAAGATCACGACCGCAGCCGCGATCAATAAGACTGTCGCGCCCGCGAAGACTGTCCCTACGATTGTCCCCTGGTGCCCCCTCGAGGCGCTCATCCTAGGCCTTAAGCGCGGCCGGGGACTCCCGATCGGGCTTGCGCCGACCCCCTCGGAAGGGGCATTTCGCCCGGGCATGAGATGAGCGCAAGCTACTGTTTGAAAAGCGCAAACGCTGCCTCCGCCGTGGAACTCCCCGGGGGTTTAGCACTCTAATGAGGCGACTGCTAGAATGCCCATCCAACCCACGGGAGATCGCATGTCCGCAGGTACAGGTACCGCACTGGTTACCCGCCTCGGCGACCAGGCTTTGGCCGGTCCGCTGGGGAGTCTCGACGCTTACCTCGAGCGCGTGAGCCGTATTCCCGTCCTCTCGCGTGAGGAGGAGCGCGCGCTCGCCGAGCGCTTCCGCTCAGCCGGCGACCTCGCCGCCGCGCGGCAGCTGGTGCTGTCGCACCTGAGGTTCGTGGTGCACATTGCGCGCGGCTACAGCGGCTACGGACTGCCGATCGGTGACCTCATCCAGGAGGGTAACGTCGGCCTCATGAAGGCGGTCAAGCGCTTCGATCCCACCCTCAACGTCCGGCTGGTGTCGTTCGCGGTCCACTGGATTCGCGCCGAGATTCACGAGTACGTACTGCGTAACTGGCGGCTGGTCAAGATCGCCACCACCAAGGCGCAGCGCAAGCTGTTCTTCAACCTGCGCCGCCTGAAAAAGAATCTCGCCTGGCTGTCGGCGGAGGAAACCGCCGCCGTGGCGCGTGATCTGGGCGTGAGCGTGGCCGAAGTCACCGAGATGGAGAAGCGGCTCGCGGCGCGCGACCTGTCGTTCGATCCGGCGCCGGACGCCGACGACGAGGAAGCCTACAGCCCGGCGGCGTATCTGCCCGCCCCGGATGCCGATCCCGCCGCGCAGGTGGAAGACGCGGAAAGCGCCGACGACTCCACGGATCGCCTGCACGGTGCGCTGAGCGGCCTCGATGAGCGCAGCCGCGACATCGTGCAGCGGCGCTGGATGTCGGAAGACAAGGCCACCCTGCACCAGCTCGCCGACAAGTACGGCGTGTCGGCGGAGCGCATCCGCCAGATCGAGTCGAGCGCGCTCGGCAAGCTTCGCGGCCTGATGGCCGCCTGAACCGCCGGCCGGGCGAGCCCCGCGCATGCGCAACGTGACCGACTGGCTCGGCGAGTACGGGGTGAGCCACCAGAACCCCGTGAACAAGCTGCTGCACTGGATCTGCGTGCCGCCCATCGTGCTGGCGCTGATGGGGCTGCTGTGGTCGGCGCCGGTACCGGCGGTGTTTGCGGATGTCTCGCCATGGCTCAACTGGGCGACGCTCGCAGCCGCGGCGGCGCTCGCTTACTACCTGGTGCTCTCCCCGGCGCTCGCCGTGGGAGTGCTCATCGCCTTCATCGCGCTGTTGTTGATCACGCAGCGGCTCGCGCAGCTGCCGTGGCCGCTGTGGGTCACGTCTGGGGTGATTTTCGTCGTCGCCTGGATCGGGCAGTTCGTGGGCCACGCGGTGGAAGGCAAGCGCCCGTCGTTCTTCAAGGACCTGCAGTTTCTGCTGATCGGCCCGTTGTGGCTGCTGGCCGCGGCCTATCGCCGCTTCAGCGTGCCGTACTGAAGAGCGCCGCGACGCCTGACGGATCTTTAGTTGAGCGCGCTCCCGTCCGCCGCCGCCCTCACCGCCACAGCCACCTGTTCGTGAAGAGCCTTGTCGAGCGGGTCGGGGACCAGCTCGTCCCCGCGCGCGAACCCGGCGATTGTCTCGGCCGCGGCCATCAGCATGGCGTCCGAGAAACGCCGCGCGCGCGCATCGAGTGCGCCTTTGAACAGTCCCGGGAAGGCCAGCAGGTTGTTGATGCCCTTGCCGTCGGCGGCAAAGGCGGCGCCCTGCTCGCGCGCCACCAGCGGCTCGATTTCCGGATCCGGGTTCGACAGCGCGAAAATCACCTGACCCTTCCTCACCCACTGCGGCTTGATAAGGCCTTTGACGCCGGTCGTGGCGATCACGATGTCCGCGCGCTGCATGAGCGACTCGAGCGTCACGCCCTCGCCGCCCGAGGCGACGAGCCGCGTTACGGCGTTCGGATTGCGGTCGGTGCCGAGCACGCGCTGCACGCCAAAGGCACGCAGCAGGCGCACGATGCCGCTGCCCGCGGCTCCGAGGCCGATCTGCCCGACGGTGCTGTGGCACAGGTCAACACCCGAGCGGCGCGCGGCGTTGATGAGGGCGGCCAGGGTGACCACCGCGGTGCCGTGCTGATCGTCGTGCAGCACCGGCTTCTGCAGGCGCGCCTGCAGAAGCCGCTCGATTTCAAAACACTCGGGAGCGGCGAAGTCCTCGAGCTGGATGGCGCCGAAGGAAGTCTCGATCCCCGCCACCAGGTCCGCCACGCGGGCCGGCTGCGTCTCGTTGATGAGGATCGGCACGCCGCTGATGCCCACCAGGTCCGCAAACAGCGCCGCCTTCCCCTCCATGACCGGAAGTCCCGCCAGCGCGCCGATGTTGCCCAAACCTAAGACCGCCGTGCCGTTGGTGACAATGGCCACCGTGCGGCCGAGCGCGGTGAAATCCAGCGCTGCCTGCGGATCCTTCTGGATGGCGAGGCACACGCGCGCCACGCCCGGCGTGTAGACATCGCGCAGCACCTGCCGGGTGTTGATCGGCAGGCTCGCCACGGTGCGGATCTTGCCGCCACGATGGCGATTGAACACCCGGTCCGACTTGCCGACGAAGCGCGCGGTCGGCAGCTGCCCGATGCGCTCGTACAGCGAGCGGTCCGCTTCCTCGTCCATCTCGAGCGTGATCTCCCAGAGCGTGCGGCCCTGGTCGCGCCGCAGCGTGGTCAGGTGCTCGATGGCCAGTCCCGCATCCGCGATCACCTGCAGCACTTTCGCGAGGCTGCCGGGCTGGTGGACGGTCTCGACCAGGAGAATTTCCGGGATTTTCATGAGCGAGAGGGTGCACCAAGCACCGTCATGATTCCACCATCGGAGAGTGCGCTATCATGCGCGCCCCCGACGGGGAGCCCCCTTCCCAGGAGAGCACCGTGGCCAAAGCCGCCGGTTCCACCCACACTGACGCCGGCGACGCGGCACGCGCCGCGATCGACCCGCTGGATCTGTACGCAGTACGCGCCGCGCTCTCGGACGAGGAGCGCCTGGTGCAGGAGTCGGTCGCGCGGCTGGTCGATGCCGAGGTCCTGCCGCTCATCCAGCGCTGCTTCGAGGAGCACCGCTTTCCGAAGGAGTTGGTCCCGAAGCTCGCCTCCCTGGGGCTGCTCGGCTCCTCACTGACCGGTTACGGCTGCGCGGGACTCAACGCGGTCTGCTACGGCCTCATCTGCCAGGAGCTGGAGCGTGGGGACTCCGGCATCCGCAGCTTCGTCTCGGTGCAGTCGTCCTTGTGCATGTACCCGATCTGGGCCTTCGGCTCCGAGGAGCAGAAGCTCAGGTACCTGCCCGGCATGGCGCGCGGGGAACTCATCGGCTGCTTCGGTCTCACCGAGCCGCACGGCGGATCGGATCCCGCCAACATGAAGACTCATGCCAAAAAGCGCGGCACCGACTGGGTACTGAACGGCTCGAAGATGTGGATCACCAACGGGTCGCTCGCCGACCTGGCGGTGGTGTGGGCGATGACTGACGAGGGTATCCGCGGCTTTCTCCTCGAGAAAGGCACGCCGGGATTCTCGGCTCCCGAGATCCAGCACAAGTTCTCGCTGCGCGCGTCCGTCACTTCCGCTCTGTTCTTCGACAACGTCGTGGTGCCGGACGAGCGCGTGTTGCCGGGCGTGCGCGGACTGAAGGGCCCGCTGTCCTGCCTCACGCAGGCGCGCTACGGCATCGCCTGGGGAGTCATCGGGGCGGCACAGGCGTGCCTGAAGCAGCTGCTGGAGTACACCGCGAGCCGCACCCTCTTCGGCCGGCCGCTGGCCGCAAACCAGACCATCCAGGTGCGTCTCGCCGACATGGCCCGGCGCATCACCACCGCGCAGCTGCTGGCGCTGCAGCTCGGACGCCTGAAGGACTCAGGCAACATGCAGCCCGCGCACGTGTCGCTCGCCAAGTGGAATAACTGCCGCATGGCGCTCGATGTCGCCCGCGACTGCCGCGACATGCTGGGCGGCGCCGGCATCAGCGCCGAGTACGTGCCCATCCGCCACATGCTCAATCTCGAGAGCGTCATCACCTACGAAGGCACCGAGACCATTCACCAGCTCACCATCGGGCGCGAGCTGAC
>Ga0137409_10007084_pt1 | contig 11554 bp, 15 predicted proteins | sample CZODoug1_16funga_FD_122059 | JGI IMG/M metagenome (GOLD analysis project Ga0137409, IMG submission 122059) | Vadose zone soil fungal communities from Angelo Coast Range Reserve, California, USA - CZODoug1_16fungal (Hybrid Assembly) | ecosystem: Environmental > Terrestrial > Soil > Vadose zone... | reverse complement strand
CGTAGCGTTTCTTAATCTCGGACCAGCCCTCATGTTTTTGGCTGAGGATATACGCGCGTGACGCCTCTTGTTGAGCCTCAAGGGAATTGAAGGACTGTTCCAGCCCTTCTTCGGAGGACTTTCGAGTGTAGATAGCGCAGCGGATGAGTTGCTTACTCATGTGCTTGCCCCGCCTTGGACTGAATTCTCTTTAGACCAAAGAATGCAGGACCGGACCATCGAGTCTTTTATTCGTAGCCTGATTCAGTGGCGATCACCTCGTGCATGTGCCCGCGCCATCGACGGAAGAGTCGAGTCCCGGGTTTGAGCCGAGGGGAAATGATCCTTGCACCTGTTGCGTTCCTTTTTAGACCCTTAACTATGCGTCTGAGTTCGGCGCGCGTCGTCGACTTGAGCCCCCCAAACTGATTCTCCTGCATCTTGTATGCGAGGCAGGGAATCATCAACTCCCTCCGAATTCCGGCCGGCGCGGTTTTCCGAAAGAGTTCCAGCCACAATTCGAGCAGCTGCTGTCTGGACAAAGTGGGCAATTTCGCGATCTGACCTGAGATATTTGAACTCATTCACCCCTCTTGAAGTCGCAGATCATTCACGCTTGCGGGGGCCAGACAGTCAAGTGAAACATCAGCAAGAAGGATGAAGCTTAAGATCGTAAGTTCTGGAGATAGCGGGGATTAGGAAGCAATTGGAAGCATCCGAAGTTCTATTGGATTTGTGAAGATCGGATTACAGCTTTGCCCAGGTGAGGATCGACCTGTTGTTCTTTAAGTGGCTCAAGGCCTGCGTCGTGGAATCCACTTGATCATCGTATTTGCCACCGGGGAAGGTAGTCAGCTCACGCACGTATTCGCTAAACCATGGAACGGCTCGGGGCAACAATACACGGCCGCTCTCAAATTCAGCAGTCTGGGCGTAGAGGCGCAGAGTTTTGTCAGAACCTGGAAGTGGAACGTACGGTTTGACAGTGAACATCCCGTCGGCCCTGAGGTCCTGGATTAGCTGTGTTCCGGATGCCTTATCTTCAATCAATACAACATCAGCGTGGAATTGCCGACACTGCTCTCGCACTGCGCGTCTGAGATCAGGGTAGTTGAGTCGTTTGCGGTATACGTCGAGCAGGTAGTATTGATCCAGAGTAGCTCCCCACGTGGTACATACGCTGAAATCGTTGAGCTCACCGCTCTTATTCGCTGTATCCCAGCTTTGGAGAACGCAACCAAAACTAGAGGGAAGTTCGCAAGGCGCATAGTACTTCAGCCATTCGGTCTTTACGATTGCTCCGCCAAGAGGCATCGGGTCTTGCTGATACTGGCTCGCAAAATTGTATTCCCCAATCGTTCGCCGGATTGCGTCAAGCGCAGGTCTCGATTCTCGCTGCGGTTCGAGAACATCCCCAGCCTTTCGCTCGAGCCGTTTTTGCCCAAATGTGCTTTGGACGATATGAACACTGTCCTCCTCGGCGATCGCGGGAAACGATACGACCTCCCAATCATCCTGACCCATCACGTGGCCAACAAGGTCGTCTTGATGAAGCCTTTGCATCACGAGGATGATCACACCGTCTTCCTTGCTATTGAGCCGGCTCAAGAGTGAGTTGTCATACCAATCGTTGACGCTGTTTCTTCTGGTTTCTGATAACGCGTCGTCGGGTTTCAGCGGATCGTCCAAAATGATCAGGTCCGCGCCTCGACCAGTGAGGACACCGCCCACTGAAGTAGACAACCGAAAGCCTTGTGCCGTCGTCATGAACTCATTGACTGCCTGTTTTTCTGTCGACAGCCGCGTCCCGCGAAAGAGCCTTCCGTAGAATTCGCTCATCATCAACGTGCGGCAATCTCGGGCATGCTTGTCAGCGAGGTCCTGGCCGTAGCTGGCACAGATGATCTGCATCGCCGGATTGTGACCAAGCAGCCATGCGACAAAAGCAACGCTCGCGCTATGTGATTTCAGAGAACGCGGAGGAAGATTAATGATGAGCCTCTTCGCTTTTCCCTGGCGACATGCCTCGAGTCGTGAGGCGACAAATTCGATATGAGGACATGGTGAAAAATCTGTCTGTGGATTGAGTTCGTAAAATGAGCGTTCAATAAAGCTCATCAAGTCCAGCCGCAAGATTAGCTCGTATTCGCCAATCGAAATTGCCACGCTCATTCCCCTTGTGGAGGCGGACACTCTGCATCCGAACTAGTTCCATCAACAGATGCTGGAGGTTCGCATTGTCGAATGCGTTCAAGAATGCTCGCAATCACCGCATGGTCCCTTTCGTGTGAAATCGGTGTTGCGACTGACGATTGCTCGGATTCCTCGGAAAACCGGATCCAGTACAGGAATTCACGTATCGCTCGGAGGTCACCAGAAGCCGCTTGATTGCTGAGTTGCACCAAACTCGTCTCAAGTTTTGTGATTGAGCGAGCCCCATTGTTGCCCGTAACCCTGACACGTTCCCGACACGCCCGGGCGAGCATCGTGGCTAGATTCTTGGAACCCTTTGGCCTTCCTTTGGGATTTCCAGATTGGCCTTTCACAAAGCGTGTCTGTCGGGGAGGTTTTGCGTATCCGACTTCGTATGAATTATCACGATTGGCCATGTCCGCCCTCCGACACAACTGCAAGGTCGTCAAACTTTTTGTCTGTTGACTCGTGAATGGCGCTCTCGCCGGTGTGCTTCTGCCAGCGACGAATGGCCACATCGACATAGCACGGATCAATCTCCATGCCATAACAGGTTCGGCCAACGCGCTCGGCCGCAATTAGTGTGGTACCGGAACCGAGAAAGCTGTCCAGAACAAGGTCGCCGCGTGCGGAGCAATCGAGAATAGCGTCCGCAACGAGTGCAACGGGCTTTACAGTTGGATGGGAACTCAGGAGATTACCTTCTTCGCTGTGCCTGGAGAAGGTCATTGCAGACGGGTATTCCCAGACATTCGTTCGATCTCGTCCGTACTGACCGAGCATCACATTGTTGCGGTGTTTACCTTTCCCGTTTTTGAAGACAAAAATCAGTTCGTGGCGAGATCGATAAAACGATCCATTGCCTCCATTGTTCTTTACCCAAACACAAAGATTGAATAAGGATTCATAAACCTGTTTACCAGCCACAAGGAGATTGTCAGCATGCCGCCAATCCATGCAGACGAAATGGATCGAGCCAGCCGTGCTGTGTCGAGACAAGAGAGTCAAGCTTCTGTGTAAGAAGACTGAGAATTCAGCCTCGCTCATTTCACCGGAAGCCATCGCAAAGTCTCCGTGGTGAATAGAGCCATGACCGGAAACGTTGCCCTCGATTCGCACATTGTATGGAGGATCCACGAAAACCAGATTGGCTCGCTGATTAGCCATCAAAGTTTTGAATGTCGCCGTCTCGAGTGAATTGGCACACAGAAGACGATGTTTGCCAAGTTGCCAGAGATCGCCGGATTGCGTAATTGCCGTGGACCTCGTTTCAAGCTCTTGGGCAGAATCCGCGTTTTTGCTGTCTTCCGTTTCTTTCAGGATCAAGTCGATTTCAGGGATCTCGAATCCGGTAATGCTGACGTCTAGATCAAGATCCATAGTTAACAGATGCTGTAGCTCGATCCGTAAGATCGAATGATCCCAACCTGCTTTTTCGGCGATCCGGTTGTCCGCAATGATGTAGGCCCTAATCTCGTCTTCGCTTAACCCTTCCAAGCGAATAGTAGGCACGTGTTCCAAGCCCAAGAGCTTGGCCGCAGCCACTCTGCCGTGGCCAGCGATAATTGTGTTTCTGTGGTCAACTAGGACGGGGTTTGTAAAACCAAACTGCCTAATGCTGGCTGCTATCTGACGGATCTGGTGTTTTGAGTGTGACCGGGCGTTGCGACTGAAGGGAACCAGATTGCTGATCGGCTGGTACTGTACAGCTAGATTGGTAAGGCTCTCACTTTGCATAAGCACTCCTTTTGAGAGGTCTTTGTGACCCTCGGAACGATTAATGTTCAGGAGTAGCTTAGCCCGCGCGAAATCGCGCAAACCGGCTAGCGCGAGTGTATTTTTTGCTTGGCTCGTGCTAGACGATCTTTAAGTCCCGAAACGGGCGCGGTTGTCAGTTCTTCATCCTTCTTGTAGAAGTGAATTGCCGTATCAATCGAATAGATTGTGCCTTGGCCCACTAGACGTTTCAGCTGGATCAGCAATTGTTGTGTTGTGATCGTGGGATTATCGGAGACGATCCCTCGAATCAGCCTAGTTAGGGCATCTGCCTTTCGCACCCTTCCACCCTTTCTGGAAAAGCTTTTGATGGCATCCGCTTCTGCAGTCCTGGCTCTCTCTTGCAATTGTTTGTATTGAGAAAGAGTTTTCGCATTCTCAACTTCTGACTCAGATTCTGCCAGCGCCAGCTCAAACGACATGCGGAATTTGAGAGGCTTCGCTATTAAGTCCTCCACATTTATTTTCGACATTGCGGGCCCAAGGATAGCTGCGTCGGCCATCCTTCTTTTATTGAGGGCGGACTGCCTATGCCAGAATCGTTCGTTTAGCTTGTTGAGATCGCCCACTGTTCGTGGACGCCGATTTAGGGGCGACTGACTGCGTAAATCCGAATATTGGTTGGACATGTCTCATGATGGACCGCCTTTTTGCAATTGTCATGTCTTCTTCTTGCGGCCCAAACTCACAAGAATTTCGTGCCCGCTATACTGGCACCTCAAGCCCGATAACAGGGAATTCTAATACCCTATTTGTTCCCTGTTCCGTTTCGTCTGATAACTCTGGGTTTCTTCCCAAAGCATTCTCCTTTAAGGCTTTGTGCTGGAAGGGCCTCGAACGATCCTTCAAATTGCCTGTATTTTTCGCTGTTAGCAGGGAACTTGGCAGAGAATAGTTCGCATCTGACTGAATCATCCGCCATACCTTTAACAACAGGATGTTCCTCTCCAACATGCGAGAAACTCTTTTATTTTCAAAAACGAGATTGAAAAGGAAGGACTTCCAAGAGTGGTACGCCTGGCTTAGCCGCAGGTGTCTACAACCGCGTGGATGCCAATCCTATTGACCGCCGTTTTTCCCGGAGTCCTTTTGAGTGGAGCCGGCCTGCCAGTATTGATTGAAGCCGATGTAGTCCGATGGCAGATTGGCAAGGATTGTTCGGCGCAATTCAAGAATGTCCACGGTGCCCAGTTTTTTGTAGAGAATCTTGCCGTCGGGAGCGAGGAGGACGGTGTAGGGAACCGCGGAATCCCAGGCCGGGTCGAAGGCCGCCTGGATGGCCGCGGTGTCATTCGAAGCAAACAAAAGGTTGCGGCTGGTGGCGTGTTTTTTCTCGAGCATCCGCATGACTCCGCCTTTTTCATCGGGCATGTTGGCAGAGGAGCGCGGCCTTCTGTTCCATGTTCATCTCCAACTCGCCGCCGGTGAAGAAAAGCACGGCGTCGAAGTCAGTTAGATTCCTGGCGTTGTATTCGAGTTTCTGTTTTGTAAGTGCTTCGGTGTCCGTTCGAATCGTCGTCGTCCACAGGCCGGACTCACGGCCCAGGCGTTCAATTGTAGCCATGGCGTGAGACACGGACTCATGCCGGTAGCCTTTTTCTTCGCCGATCACAAGGAGGTGCTTCATCGGTTGAGCGCCAGCTTGAGCCGAGCATCGGCCGCTAAACGTCAAGCAAAGAACGATCGCAACTATTCGAATACTCGTCACTCGAAGCCTCCGCGCTAGCGGCTACCGACGCAGCTATTTTTTTCTATTCTCCAAATTGCTTTTTCTTCGCTGTTAGCAGGGAACTTGGCGGAGAATAGTTCGCATCTGACTGAATCATCCGCCACTTATCTGCCATTCCGTTCCCAAGCAAATCTTGACTCGCCCGCCGGAATGACGGCGTCGTCCGCCTACGCCGCTTTTTTCCGCGCAGGTGGCGCCTTAGCCGGCAACGTTTTTAGTTTATCCAGTGCGGGTTGCTTGTACGGCGAATTCACCGACGCCGCATCCGTAAACGCCTGCTTCGCTTCCGGCAGTTTCTTCAAATTTAGAAATGCGTACCCCAGTCGATACTGATTCCGCGCATAGCTGGCGTCATTCGCCTTCAGCAGCGGCGCCGCTGCCTGAAAATTTGTCACTGCGGTTGCATTGTCGTTCCTCTGCAGGTTCACTTGTCCAAGCGCACATAGGGCGAATCCCTTTTGCAGCGTCGTCTGTTTTTTCCAATCGTCGTCGGCAACTCCTTCCGGCTTTGGAGCCGAATCCGCTAGACTCGACGCCTTTTTTGCGTATGCTTCCGCTTTGTCCAGTTGCAGTTTATTTTCTCCGTAATAATCCGCCAGAAGCAGCAGCATCCCCAAATTGCTCGGATCTTTCGCGATCAACCCGTTCGCCACTTCCAACATCTTCGGTACGTTCTGCGCCTGCTGGTACGAAGTCGCCGCTACTCCCAACGCCTGATTTGCATACGGAGAATCTGAGAAGAGCTCAGCAAATTTTGCCAAAGATGCTGCTCGTTTAGTCGGATCCTGCGTCTGGTACACGCCTACGTATACCGCCTGCTCGATGTATCGAATGCTGTCCGCATTCGATTGCAGCGCAGTTGTCTTCTCCTGCTTCCACTGGTCCTCGGCAACTCCTGCTGGTGCCGCCGCCGCCTTGAACCGCTTCAGAATCCCCGACGTGATTTCGCCATACGTTAGCAGCTTGCCCGCATCGCCTGCCTCCGAAGCCGCTCGCACCAGATTCACCGCGTTCGCCAAATTGTCCGGGTCCTGTGCGAATAGCTTGTCGCCATACTCAAACGTCTTCGCATAATTTTTTTGTGCCAGATAGTAGTTCACATAAAGATCGTCCGCCACAATCGCCATATTTCCCTGGCCCAATTCGCTCGCAAATTTGTCGATCAGCGCCAGCTTCTGCGCCGGGTCCGTCGCCGCATTAATTTCCTGCATCGCGTGGTCTGCATCGGAACCCGCGGCAATCGGAACGTACTTTCCGATATGCTGCGCGCGAGCACCAGCGCACAGTCCTGCGGTGATAACAAACCCCAACGCCATTTTTCCTAACATGATTCGCATTCCAGCCTCCCGTCAATCACTCGCCAGTTTGTGGTGGGAATTTTCTCGCATCTTAGTTCCACTCCGCCCGCAAATCAAATGGATTCGCGCCAACTTGCCTCCCGCCGTCGCTTCTGCCATCTTCAAGGAGGCGGTTCGCGCCTGACCATGTTCCAACCTACGCTCGACCAGGTTCGTCGTGCCTTTCGCATTGTCTCTGGTTTTACTCTGCTTCTTATCGGCGTCATCATGCTCATCACGCCGGGCCCGGGGTGGCTCACGATTTTTCTTGGCTTGAGTTTGCTGGCAGCCGAATTCGTTTGGGCGCGTCGTCTTATGAACCGCATCAAACACGAAGGCGGCCGCATCAAAGACGCCGTTCTTCGTCAAAACACGCAATCCGCGCCGCAGCCGCACCACGAAACCAAAAGGGAGACCGAAGAAACTCCATGACCTCGGAATGGAAAGGAAAATGGTCGCTCGTCACCGGCGCCAGCGCCGGAATCGGCAAAGCTTTGGCGGAAGAACTCGCCGCTGGCGGAACTCATCTGATTCTCACCGCCCGTCGCCGTGATCGTCTCGATGAGCTTGCCACGCATCTCCGCTCCAAATTCAGAATCCAGGCCGAAACGTTCGAAGCGGATCTGTCCAAACCCTCGGCCCCGCAAGAAATTTTCAACTTCAGCCAGGAAAAGGGAATCGCAGTAGACCTTCTCATTAACAACGCGGGCTTCGGTCAATTCGGCGAACTAACCACGGTTGAGACCCAGCGCCTTCTCGACATGGTTCAAGTCAACTGCACTGCGGTCCTCCACTTGACCCGCCTGTTCCTGCCCCCGATGGTCACCCGTCGCTGCGGGGACGTGCTCATCGTCGCCTCCACCGCCTCGTTCCAGGCCGTCCCGTACATCTCTACGTACGCCGCAACGAAAGTCTTTGACCTTTATCTTGCAGAAGGTCTTGCTGAAGAGATGAAGCCCCACGGCATTCGTGTCTGTGCACTCTGCCCGGGCACCACCGAATCCGAATTCCACGAAGTCGCTGGCCATCCTTCCCATTCCAAAGGCCGCCAGGAAACCGCTGAAAAAGTCGCTAAGACAGGCCTTCGGGCCCTCGCCGCTGGCAAAAGCTACGTGATTTCGGGCCTCGGCAATTACCTCGGCGCCCACGGTGAGCGCCTCGTACCCCGCCGTTTCGTCACCCGCATTGCCGCCAACCTTTTCCGCCCCAAAAACTGAGCGCAAGCGCACCGGGAACTTTTTTCAGCCTCCCCGGGAAGTACCTACGTAAGCAGTCAGAGCGTCTAACTGGAAGGCTCACTAACTTCTTGACCGGCAAGGCTTTCCGGTCGGTCTTCTAGCAGGAGAGATGAACGTTTTAGGTGAACGCGACGACGTTCTGCTGCGGCGTGCTGCCAAGGGCGATGAGATTGCCTTCACGGAACTCTATCGTCGGCATCAGGCCTCGCTTTACCGTTATGCCCTTCGCATAACCGGCAGTCCTTGGGCGGCGGAAGAAATTGTTCAGGACGTTTTCATGACGCTGATTCGCCAGCCCAAAAAGTACGACTCCGATAGAGGCGAGGTTGGCGCGTTTCTGTTCGGCATTACTCGCAACCATGTGCTTAAGCATCTCGAACGTTCTCCACGCGAATTTTCGCTCGATCAGGAAACAGAGTCCGGTTCTTCCAGGATTCCGGTGGATCTCCTGACGCCGGCATTTTGGGCCGAGCGACGTGAACGGGTCGAGCGGGTCCGCGACGCAGTGTTGAATTTACCGCCGGAATTCCGTGAAGCTGTCGTTCTCTGCGAATTGGAAGAACTCAGTTACGAAGAGGCAGCGCAAAGGAGCGGTTGTCCCATCGGCACGATTCGCTCGCGCCTGCATCGCGGCCGCGCTCTATTGATGGCACGTCTCGAACTTTTGCGCGACGTTCCGCGCCGCGCAACGGCAGGTAGCTGAAAACTTTTTAGTGGAATTGCCAAAGGTCAGAGGCCAAGGCCAGAGGATTGTTGCGTATGAACTGTGAAGAATTCCAAGCAGTAGGTCTCGACGCCGGCACTGGACGTATCAGTTCCGAGGAAGAAGCAGCGGCTGCCGCACACGCAGCCACTTGCTCGCGTTGTGCTGCTCTCGCCGATTCCTGGGAATCGGCTCGCTTGGAGTTGTCCGTGTTTGCCGACGCCACCGGGCAAGCCGAAGCGCCGGCTCGCGTTCAAATGCGTCTCCTGCAGGAACTTCGCGCGCAAAAGCGTCCCCATCAGCTCTATCGCCGCACCGGTATCATCGCCGCATGGGGATTGGCCGCAGCAGCTTCCATCGTAGCCGTCGTCAGTTGGCAGAACTGGCGCACCGATCACGTAAGGGTTGTGAATAACAAAATGCTTCCGGCGGTTAGCAACCAATCGCAGTCGTTTCCTTCTGCGGAAACGGCGCTCGTTGCCGATGAAGACACTGGAACGTTCACGCCCTTGCCGGGTGCGCTCCCGCTCTCTTCGGACGATGGTGCGGTTTATGAAGTCCGCATGCAGCGAGCCTCGCTCGGAGCACTGGGCCTTCTCGTCAATGAAGAAGGCGCTTCCGATTGGATTAGCGTGGATTTGCTCGTGGCAGATGACGGTACGCCGCAAGGTGTGCGCCTTCATCAGGATGCCACTCAGTCGCTTACGGCCGAATGATTTCCGATCTTAAATTGCCCAGGAGAGAAGAGGAGAAAACAAGATGAGAAGTCTGTATCGAAACATGATTCCTCTTGCAGCATCGGCCGTTCTTGCCGTCGCTGCGTTTGGCCAGGAAGCCCCGCCCCCGCCACCAGACTTGATGGCCCAGGAGGCCCCGACGGGTCCCGGGCCGGGTGCTCCGGGAGGCCCCGGCTTCCATCACATGGAATTGCTTGGCATCGGCGGATTCCATGGCGGAAAAGTGGTCACCGGTGCGCCCTTCAGCGCCGTTGCTGTAACGACGTTCAGCCATACTTTGGCCGACGGCAACAAAATTTCGAACACTCATCAAGTAACTCTCTCCCGCGATAGCCAGGGCCGCTTCCGCAAGGAAGGCAGCATGCCCCCGATGGGCGAACTCGCTGTCGACCAGCCGCATTCGTTTGTCGTGATTCACGATCCCGTGGCTGGCAAGGGTTTCCTGCTGAATCCCGATAAGAAAGTTGCCCGTGTCATGCCGCTGCATGATCGCGGGCCGCGTGGCGCCAAAGCAGCCAAGGGCATAGGAGCCGACGTGGCGCCGAGTAGACCGGATGCAATCGATTCCGCCGAAGCGACTGACCCCAATGTGACCAAAGAATCGCTTGGCACACAAACGCTTAACGGTATCAGCGCGCAGGGCACTCGGTTCACCCGCCTGATTCCCGCGGGAAAAATCGGCAACGACAAGCCCATCACCGTCACGCGTGAAGTTTGGTATTCCCCGGATTTGCAGATGGTAGTGCAGAGCAAGCACAGCGATCCCCGTTTTGGTGACACCGTTTATTCTCTGACGAACATCCAACGTACGGAGCCCGCTGCCAGTCTCTTCACGGTTCCGTCCGATTTCACCGTGAAAGAAGGCCCTTTGCACAAGGGCATGAGAGGGATGAAACATCCACCGATGGCTCCACCTTCGGCGGATGCTCCTCCTGCTCCAGGTTTATAAACGATCTTCTCTCCTGAAGAAGACAGCGCGCCCTCTTTGCCCTCACCGCCAGTTGAGGGCAATAAGAGGGCGTAGCTGTTTTGCTCGGGACACTCTAACGAAAGGTTTGAAACAAATGCTGGACGAACGACGGCTCTCATCGCAATTACAAGGTGAAGGTTTTTCCCACACTTATGTCTGGGCCGATGGGCCAAATACGAAGTACCCTGACCACTCACACATTTCCGAAACCGCTCATGTCATTCTCAGCGGCGAGATGACCCTCACCATAAATGGCGAAGCACATCTTTACCGCCCCGGAGACCGCTGCGACGTTCCCGCCGGCGTGCCGCACTCTGCGGTGATGGGCCCTCTCGGTTGTCGCTACATCGTCGGTGAGCGCACCGCCGCTCATTGATCTTCGCATCCGCCGGTTCCGTTCGTTCATTAACGGCGCTCCGCCCTGTGTTAACGTAATTCCACTATTTCAGGAGTGCCCCGCTCGATGGCAAAGACAAGAGTTTTTTCCACCCATCCCCTTTTTGACGAAGCCAGAGTCATCCTCAACGGCCAGTGTGACGCCGAATACTGGGCAAAACCGGAGCGTCCCTCGCGCGATGAAATTGCCAGCCGCATAAAAGACAAAGACGGCCTCGTTTGTCTGCTGACGGACCGAATCAACGACGACTTGCTCCGCGCCGCACCGAAGCTTCGTATCGTCGCCAACGTTGCCGTTGGCTACGACAATCTCGACATTCCCGCCTGCACCAAACGCGGAGTGATTGCGACCAACACGCCCGGTGTGCTCGATGAGACCACTGCCGATTTTGCTTGGACTTTGCTTATGGCCGTTGCTCGCCGCCTGGTCGAGGGAGACACTTACGCTCGCACCGGCAACTGGAAGGGTTGGAATCTCGATCAGATGTGTGGCACG
>Ga0137409_10007083_pt1 | contig 11555 bp, 7 predicted proteins | sample CZODoug1_16funga_FD_122059 | JGI IMG/M metagenome (GOLD analysis project Ga0137409, IMG submission 122059) | Vadose zone soil fungal communities from Angelo Coast Range Reserve, California, USA - CZODoug1_16fungal (Hybrid Assembly) | ecosystem: Environmental > Terrestrial > Soil > Vadose zone... | reverse complement strand
ACTGTCGACCGGCGCGCCAGGATCGTCTCCCTCGCCCTCCGTGAGCATCGCTGCCTCTACGTAGACCGTCTTCACGGTCAACATTTCGGGAGCTCTCATTCCCGCCGCGCAGATCACGATCCTGGCCTCACTATCGCGAATCATAAATGCCTGGCGATCACTGGGAAACGCCGGATCCACCGGCACATACCCCGCGCCACATTTAAGGACCGCTATCTGGGCCAAAATCAGCTCGACTGAACGCTCCAACAGGATGACCACTCTGTCTCCGGTTCTTGCTCCAAGGTTCGTGAGCCGGCGCGCCAGACGATTCGCCCGCCGGTTCAGTTCCGCATACGTCAGTGACGCGTCTTCAAAGACCACCGCAATCGCCTGGGGAGTCTTGCGCGCCTGTTCCTCGAACAGTTCGTGCACACACTGGTTGTTGGGAAGCTCAGTCTTAGTATCGTTCCACCCATACAGCAGTTGATGGCGCTCGGGCTCACTGACGATGGGCAGGCGATCGACGGCCTCGGAGGGGTCGGCCACTATGCCTCGGAGCAGGGTGCGAAAGTATCCGGCGTAGCGCTCGATGGTACCCGCCTCGAAAAGCGAGGTGGCATACTCGATTTCTCCAGCGATGGTATTGCCGGCCTCCCCCAGAGCAAGAATTAGATCGAACTTGGCCACTCTGTGGACCGACAGCAGAGACTGCAACTCCAGTCCCGGAAGTTCCAGTGAGGGCGCGTCCGCATTCTGCCAGGCGAACATAACCTGGAACAGCGGGCTGTAGGAGAGGCTGCGCACCGGTTGGACCAGTTCGACCACCTGCTCGAAGGGGATGTCCTGATGCCGCTGCGCGTCTAGGATCCGCGTCTTGGCTCGATCGAGTAGTTCCCTCCCGCCAGGCGAACCCGACAGATCCAGGCGCAGCGCCAGGGTGTTGACGAAGAAGCCGATCAGCTTCTCGATCTCGATCCGTTCGCGGTTGGCCGACGGCGCGCCAATCACCACATCCTGCTGGTCGGAGAGCCGCGACAACAGCGCCGCCCACCCCGCCAAGAGCGTCATGAACAGGGTTGTGCCCTGACGCCGGCTCAGATCATTGAGACCAGCCGTCAACTCTTGATCGAGAACCAGTTTCATGGAAGCGCCGGCATGGTTCTGCTGGGCCGGACGCGGATGGTCCGTCGGCAACTCCAGCAACGCCGGACATCCTGCCAACGCAGTCCTCCAGTAGGCGGTCTGCTTCTCTAGGATCTCGCCTTGGAGCCACTGCCGCTGCCATATGGCGTAGTCGGCATACTGGATCTCCAACTCCGGCAGGGGATCGGCTTCCTCGCGCAGAAACGCGCCATATAGCGCGCTCAGTTCGTAGATCAGCACGCCCATCGACCAGCCGTCGGAGACGATATGGTGCATGGTGAGCAGCAGCACATGCTCGTCGTCTGCGAGCCGAATCAGCCGGCCGCGGATCAGAGGCCCCTGTTCAAGGTCGAAGGAGGCGCTTGCCTCGATCCCGGTGAGACCATCCAGTTGTGCCTGCGCGTCGTGATGTTCACGAAGATCATGTTCGAGAAGAACGAACCGGCTGTCCTCGATCGCTGCGATCCGCTGGCGCGGCTCCCCATCGATGAGAGCGAAGGTGGTGCGCAGAGCCTCGTGCCGGGCCCGTATCCGGTCCAGAGCACAGCGCAGGGCCGCGCGGTCGAGGTCGCCCTTCAGTCGCAGGCGACCGGGGATATGATAGGCTTCGCTGACACCCTCCATCTGCGCTAAAAACCACAGCCGCTGCTGCGCAAATGACAGAGGCAAGTGATCACAAGGATCAAGAAGTGAATCTGTGGATTCTGAGTCGAGTACATATCCGTTTGGAATTGACATCTTAGGCTCTGTTAAAAAATAGGTTGGTTCTTTGGGACGTAATGTTTGACGTGCCAGCCAGAGTGAGCAAACTCTTGCAGAAATAGAAGGGGACGTGTTGGGAATGTGGACTGTACTGTCGTGATGGAGATTTGATGGAGGTGGATCACATCATTCCGCCGGCGGTTGGTGGAAAGGATGTCTTCCACAACCTACAACTACTCCATCGTATTGCCATGATCAGAAAACAGCCAGAGACCCTATGACTATTGGTACGAATGACTATCGCTGAATGATCGAGGGGCCGGATAAGCCTAAAGGCTCACGTCCGGTTCTGAAGCCGAGCGGCAGGGGCGACCCCGTCGCTTAGGCGACAATTCGCAACTGTAGCGGAAGCGCCGGCCATGACCTCTACGAGAGTAAAATATTTTTACACCCATAGAGCCGCTCGGCCAGTAAGCCTCTCCCCAAACACTCGGCCACAAGCTGATTTGACTCGACGATCGGTTTGGAGGCCTCAGTATAACGAATCGAAGTTAAAAATGAACACCAGGGCTCTTGACCCATTGCGTATACATAAACTTGTTTTGGCTTTAAAATATCCACGACGGCCATTCCTTTTTCGCACGTTGAACCGTCAAGTCGCCTGGATTGATCATTCTTCCGGATTATAGATTTGGTTGAAAGCGGGCCGTAAAGCCAGCTCATGGGGGCGCCGTCGCATTCCAGACCAATAAACAGAACATCAACATCGCCGATAATTTCATGCAGGTGCCGATAAAGGCGCGATTCCAAATTGTTTGAATCCGCGACCGCCATTATCTTTTTACCAAGGAGGCACACACAGTAACCTAACTTGGTCCTGACGTTGAGATCGGAATGTTCACCAAAGAATGGACAACCCATAATATAGCCGCCAGGAATTTCAACTCGCTCCAATTCATCAAGATCCCAGACATTATCGAATCCTGTAGTTCGCAAAATTAACTTGAGTGACGGATCTTCCCGGCCTCCTCCGGTACTCCGGGGAACTATGATATTTCTGACCTTGTGCCGGAGTTGAAGTAAGGTTTCGAATAGCACGTGATCCTGGTGATTATGAGTGATCAACATATAATCAATCTTTTCCGGTAAATCGGCGAATGTCTGCCGTTCGACGCTATCATTGAACTTGTAGCTTATAACAGGGTCGAGCAGAATACTGACGTCTCTTGTCTCAACCAGGAGACAGGCATGGCCAAAGTAGCGTATTCTAACGCCATCACTGTCAAAATGACGCGGCCGGTCTGGTTCATCTTCAGTAAGAAAGGTATTGAACAAACCAATACTCTCATGAGTTATTCCAAGCGCGTCCGTAATGTATTACAAAGAACGAGGGGTGGTCTTCATCTTGAACAACTCGTCGAGCGCTTCACTTTCGAATGGCACGTTGAGGGATAGGCGCTCATTCGATTCTAACCGAGGCGTACTGAAGACAAAGGCGCGAGCATCGGTATTTATTTCGGATAGCGCCACGGACTGCGATTCAGTTTTATAGAACTTACTCTTGTAAAGTAATCCTTCGAGAAATCGGATTGACGGATTGTCGCGAAGGTCATAAACCAGCTCTACATATCCCTTGAGGAGGTCGGGAATTTTTGAATAAAGCGCTTCCATTGAATAGCCGGTGGCTTCGTTGACCAGCATCTGGTCGAGCGTTTTTACGGCCTCCGCAAATTCCAGCATGTCCTTTTGCCCCGTGAGCGTCTTATCAATTAAGCGTTTTATATCGGGTACCCTACTAGAATCGTAATTGATGAATGGGCCCCCAATCATAGCCGGGTTCTTCAAGGCGTTAATGTGTATCTGAGGCGCTGAGGCGAATGATTGCAGGATCTTTAGGTGCGAGTTCGCAATATACATCGCTGCCGACGCAGGCGGGATCAAGAATGACCATGCATACCATTGGTTGAAGAGCGGCTCCGCAAGAATATTCTGTTTCAGATACAAGTTTTTGCTCCTCATTTAGACACTCCTTTTAATCCGTCAGAAATCTGGCAAGGAACTGAAACTGAAGATACATGGCTATCCGCCAAATAGCTACTTCCGCCGGATGTGCTCTCTTTGAGTAGCTGAAGGGCACACGGGTTGGGCGGATGTTACTGATTAGATGGATTCATCCGTTGAGTATGCAGCCATTGGCTCATTAAAAACCAGCTAGCTTACTCACTCAAGTGAAAACCGCTGTAGTTAGCGGAACAGTTAATAACAGACTTTAGTCCAAACAGGCATTATGTGTTCGATCCTGTTGATCATGCCGTGACAATAACCCGCGTTATGGTCCAGGCTTTGCGATTTCATATAAGGAGATTGCATTCTCTTATGGTCAACTCGAAAGACAGTCCCCCCTGCCTCTTCCATTCCCTCCCCGCCGATCGATTCAACTAGGGTAGAAAGATATTCCTCGGGGATTTCAACCAGATAACTGCTTGAAGTCGTATTCGTGATCCGGAGATGTGCGAGAGCATGATCGTTCTTTCTGATTGGCGTATTGCTATATACGTAAGGCTTGTTCAGCAGGTCGATTTCGAACCGGATTCGGACCTGAGGGTCATCCCACCAGGGCTGCGTTGAAACGAATCGGTATAACAATTCATCGAAGGTTTCCCGATATGCATGGAGCGCATAATGCACAATCCTGCCGAGATTGAAAAGCTCATAATAGCCATATTCTTCGAGCGACTTCTCACACATTTCTACCAGAGAATTCCCCTTAGATTCTTCACAGAAGATGGCGAAAGCGGAGAATAGATCGCTATGTTTTACCTGTCGCTTTTTATTCAGATAGGAACTGACAGCGAACAAACTCCTGGTGTTGTGCAGAAGATGGCAGGCATAGTAAATGCGGAAACCATCCAGGAACTCTTGAGAGCTAACCTCGGCAGTTTGAATTACGATTTCGGCTTCACCGATCTCGTCATCAACCTTCTTAGTCACAAACCCGAGCTCCTCCCGCCTATGATATAGCGTAGTATTATGAAGGAGCAGTTGTGGGTAAACTGTAATCGTCTCAGCCCTGGCTTCACACAACTTATCAAGTCCTTCTTTGAATGAAGATAGAGTCTCGCCGGGGAGAGGCCAGATTAGCTCGGTAAAGGAACTAATCTTTTTCGCCGCCAAATTATCCTGCAGCTCGTTATATGCGATTAGCCTGATATTCGTTCGATCCACAGCGGCCAGGCTCGCCTCACTCATCGTTTGTAAGGACACAGGCTGTGAAGTAACAATCCCGGCTTCGGTAAAGATCTCGGTTATTTGGGTAACTCTCTCGGGTCTATTCTTGGCGGCCGAATAATAGATCATCCTCGGCATCTTATTCTGCTTCGCGAGACCCGCGATGTGCTCCGAGTATCCCACGTCTCTCGGATATATCCCCCAGTTGGCGTCCGCAATGTAGAGGAAGAGACAGTCATGATTGCTGAGCCAGGTGATCTCATCTCTTACCCTCTCTTCGGCAAATGAGAAGACTTTAGAGTTGTTTGCCGCCCCCCAATAGCAAAAGCCGCAACTGAAAGGGCATCCTCGATTCGTTTCAAAGATGGCCATGGTGTATGGCTGGTCAAAGATCCCGCCCAGGAATGGGGAAGGAATATCATCCAGAATCTTGATCCGCTCGTGCTTTTCCGTGGTGATCAAATTTCCGTCTCTATAGAAGCTCAATCCCCGAACATTGGAAAGATCCGGGCGACTATTCGTCAATTCCTGCAAATACTCCGAGAATGTCCTCTCCCCTTCACCGTTGCATATGACGAGATTCTCATACCTCTTGTTAAGGTACTGATGAGCATGATGCATGACTTGAGGCCCGCCGAGGAGGAAACGAGCGTGGGGCTTACTCACGAGTAATTGATTAAGGAGGGACTTTACCAACCCCATATTCCAGATATAACAGCTAAACGCATAAATATCGCTGTCGCTCTTCTCTAAATCTCGCAATATGTTCAAATAGGGAGTCTTCACCGTCGTCGAATACTTCTCGAAGCTAAATGCTCTCTTGATGTCTGGCTCCCGACAGGCGTACGCCTGTAAATATCCCGACACGAGAGGGAGTAGTCTTTCGTAAACAGTCAACTCCACAAATGTTACTTTGTTAGTCATATTGTCAGCTCCAAACAGTTCATGAGGTTTATAAGAACGGACACTTCCGCTCAGCTTCGGTAAATCCAGCGTTTTCAAAAGGCAGAATCCAAAAATCGAAGTCGTACATCGGTGACCATGTCGAGTCAGTTACCTCCTTAAACAGCTTTAGCATCAAATCACAGCCTTCTTCCCAATTCATTGTGTAATGATGATGAATTATGGCCATGACTGATCAGGCCATCGTGAGATTAGGCTTTCTGCCGCCAAACGGAAAGGAGATTACCCGATGGCCGACATTCGCTCGCTCGAGCGAACGTTGCCCGACAATTTACCGTCTTTTCTCCTGTAGTCAGGGGATAGAGACTATTTAAGATTTCCCCGTGTTGCCGGTGGTTAATTTTCCCCGCTCATTCACTTAAAAACCGCTGCAAGCTCTCTTACGTCGAACTCACTTTAATCAATTACGTTCAGGCAAAGGATGCTGTTATCCTCCGACCCCCCGACTTCGGGGACCAGTTCGCGGCTGAATGGGTCCAGGTCAAGTTGTTAAAGAGAAGGAGATCACCCGGGGCCCATTTGTGCGTGATTTTACAAGTAAAAAGTTGTGAATAGTCCACCCCGGAATGCCGCCTGCGTCGATCTCCGCTTCTGTCCATCGCGTGAAGTTCTAGACCATTATCGGGCTCCCTTAATAAGGCAGCCTGTCTCAATAGATCTGAATATTGCGGGGCCAGGTCGAGATCAGCGCTCGCGACGGTATCCCACAGGACATACACTTTTCGGTCGAGGAGACGTGAATAAGCCCTCTTGAGCCTGGCAAAAACCTCAAGGATTGTAAAACCTGGAATTTCAGTTCGAACCTCGTTTAGAATCTGATCGTCATCACTAAGAAAATCGGCGGGAAGATGGAGTTGGTACAGTCCTCTTATCTTCAAGACCTCGTGAGTAGCCAGCGAACCTGAAACTAAACGACCGCGAATGGTGTTTTCTCTGAGTAATTCCCACATGCTGCTTGAATCATCAACATTCAACAAAATTGATTCTCCACCGTCAGTGCTATTTTCAATACAATAGAACGATGCAATTTGCAGGTTCATGGAGCTGGTGCCTTCAGAGTGCGGCGCTATAAATTGGTAGGGCCCCCGTTCGTGAACGGTCATAAAGTACTGCCCAACCTTCTGGCGATAACCAAGGAAGGATGCATACCCCGCCTGCAACTCCAAATTGTCACCTAAATCAAATCTGCTGGCGACCTTGTGCATTATATAATCTGCACTGTCAGCTTCGAGGTTACTCACAAGGACAACACTGTCCTCTTTGAGCGCTTCAACGATATTGTCCAAATTGCTTTGAGCCTGACTTTGAGATAAAACTTTCAATCGTTCTCGGTTCTCTGGTATAGCTTTGCCATCTGCAATGTTCGCCATTCTTTGGCTCCTTCTGTTAATCGTAATTGTTTAGAGGCTTGGCCTGTTAGGTTACTGCGAACAGATTTCGCGGACACAAGTCGGCAAGATTCTAAAAAAATGAGCTGAAGCAACATCTCAAGCAGACCTGGCGCATTGGCAAAATCAATGGGGTGCGGCTCTTTTAGAACGACGGCCAAGCGCCATAAAAACAGCAACATAGCCGGGTTTTCATCATATTAGCGTGGGCCCTCTGTGGTAGATATGAGGTTGCGAACACCATATCTCTCGGAGGTGACATTGAAATGCCTGCCCACGCCGTTGCAGATTGTGTCGAGAAGACGGATGCCTATCAACCCGCACGTGAACAATTCGAGGCGCTCTTGCTGACATTGCAGGCGCCCAAGACTCAGGAAATGACCCACGACGAGTTGGAACAATTGCTTCTGACCGAACAGCGCGAACTGATGCGGCGCTGTCTCCAAGGCCACCTTGACGAACGCGGCAAAGGAGTGGTCAGCGCGCCGGTCGTCTCGGCCTGCGGGCAAGCCCATCCGCATCAGCGCACACACAGGCGCCAGATCGAATCCGTCTTCGGCGCTCTCAGGCTCTCGCGCACCGGCTTTGGCGGGCGAGGGCTTAATTGTCTGCATCCGCTCGATGCGGCGCTCAATCTGCCGCCCACGCTCCAATCGCATACGGTCGAGCGAGTGATCGCCGAGAGCGCGGCCAAAGAGTCTTTCGACGAAGTCCTCACGACGCTCGACAGTTACACGGGCGCGAAGGTCGCCAAACGGCAGGCGGAAGAAATCACGCGCCGTGTGGCGCGGGACTTCAACGCTTTCTACGAACAAGAGCGCGCCGCGAGTCCCAAGCCAGCCGCCGAGACTGGCCAAGTGCTGGTCATCACCGCCGACGGCAAAGGCGTGCCGATGATCAAACGAGATTTACGCCCGGCCACTCAGGCCGCCGCTGAAACGCGCCAACCTCGCTTGGCGCATCGCCTGAGCAAGGGCGAGAAGAAAGGCTTTAAGTCGCGCTTTCGGATGGCAACGAATTGCAGCTCGGGTTGTTCCTGGTGGCTGCCGAGCATTACCAGGTCAAACTGACCATCATCCTCGATCTGATCCACGTCCTGGAATACCTCTGGCGTGCGGCGCGAGCCTTCTACAAAGAGGGTGACAACCGCGCCGAAGCCTGGGTCAGCGAACGCTTGCTGGCGATTCTTGAGGGACGCAGCAGCCAGGTTGCCGCGGGCATTCGCCGCAGCGCGACCTTGCTCAAGCTCAGTTCGCAGGCGCGCGGGCCCGTAGACAAGTGCGCCGATTACTTACTGAAGTACCGGGACTTTCTGCGTTACGACCAGTACCTGGCCGCAGGCTACCCGATTGCCACGGGCGTGATTGAAGGCGCCTGCCGTTATCTTGTCAAAGATCGAATGGAAGTGACCGGCGCACGCTGGTCGTTGGCGGGCGCGGAAGCCGTGCTTCAACTGCGCGCCTTACGCGCCAGCGGCGACTTCGAGTCATATTGGAAGTTCCATCTGGAACAAGAACAAAAGCGACATCACGCGAAACTTTATGCGGATGGACAACCGCCCGCGATCAAGTACGAGCACGAATCAAAAGCGAAAACACCGCATCTGCGGCTGGTGAAGTGATCTGCGGGCGTCGTCCCAAAAGAGCCGCACCCAAATCAATGCTCAGTCCGTCGCCCAGATGGAACGCATTTTATGGCTCTATGGCTTGCCCTATGATCGACATTACCCAGTCGTCTGTTTTGATGAGCGGCCGTACTTCCCGATCGGCAAAGAGATCGATCCTCTCCCCTTCATTCAATTATCTTTCCGGTTTGAAGATCGAACCAAGTTAAACCGTTGTCACGTGATGCGATTTTATGACCATTGGGTCCAGTAGCAGTGATGACATCAGGAGTAAGAGGCAACGACCGCTCATGACGTTCGACGCGTGCGATGGGCAGCGGCATGGTATGCTCCGCGCTGTCGAGGGTCTGGACCAGATCCGCCAACACGGGCCAAGTAAACAGATCCCAGGCCGTTACTTCGACCCCCAGTTCCTGCCGTAACCGCGTCGCGGCCTGTACCGCCAGCAGCGAGTGTCCACCCAACTCGAAAAAGTCATCCTGCCGTCCGATCTGTTCCACCTTCAGCAGTTCGGCCCAGATTCCAGCCACCGTCCTTTCTATCTCCCCCACCGGCGGTTCGTATCTGTGTGACCCATATGCCCCCACTTCCGGCGCTGGCAATCCCTGGCGGTCAACCTTCCCATTCACCGTCAACGGCAGCTTTTCCAGCCGTACATACGCCGCCGGAACCATATATTCAGGCAGTCTCTGTAACAGATAACCGCGTAACTGTTCCGCTCCTACTTTCCCTTCACTCTCCTCGCCCTCATCTTCTCGGACCGTATAGTAGGCCACCAGGCGTTTGTCTCCAGGTTCATCCTCGCGCGCCACCACCACCACTTCTCCCACCCTCTCGACTTCTCCCAATCGCGCTTCAATCTCCCCTAACTCGATCCGGAATCCTCGGATTTTTACCTGGAAGTCATTCCGTCCCAAAAACCCGATCGTCCCGTCCGCCAGCCACTTCCCCATGTCCCCCGTCTTGTACATCCTCACCCCGCCTTCGTCTTCCCTTGCAAACGGATCTCTGACAAAACGCTCGGCCGTCAACTCCGGCCGATTCAGATACCCTCGCGCCACTCCCGCTCCTGCGACGTACAATTCACCCGACACACCCACCGGCACAGGCTCCCTTTGCTCATCCAGAATGTACACGCGCGTATTCGCAATCGGTCGCCCGATCGGAATCACTTTTCCCGATCGGTCAATTCGTCCCGAGGTGGCGACTACCGTCGCCTCTGTCGGTCCATAGTTGTTGATTAAACTGAACCCGGGGTTGTTTTCAGGCAGGAGCCGCAGCCGGTCTCCTCCAACCAGCAACCGTTTCAAGCTCGCGTTCGAGATTCCTTGGGTGAACGCGAATTCCGCTATGGGCGTGGGTAAAAAGCTCACATCCAGAATTTGATTCTCCCACCACCTTAGTAGCTCCTCCGCATCGCTTCCCGCGGCCGGCAACAGCAGCGTGCCTCCGACGCACAGTGTCGGCCACATCTCCCAGGTGGCAGCATCAAATCCAAATCCTGCTACACTCGACGAATGTTGCCCGCTCTCCAATTCAAATGCATCCAAGTGCCAATGAATTAGATTTCCCAGGCTTCGGTGTTCAATGGCCACTCCCTTGGGCAACCCCGTCGAGCCCGAGGTGTAAATCACATAGGCCAGATGCTCAGCTCTCAGCCCTATTTCCGCTCCATCAAGATTGCTCTCCTCCTTCCCTTCCCATAACCCCGCAGCCCCTAAATCAATCTCCACCAGATCTTCCCTCACCCTCGCGAACATCCCCTTCTTGTTCCCCTGCGTCAGCAGCGCCACCGGGGCGCTGTCCTCCAGCATGTACCGCAACTGTTCTTCCGGATACCCAGGATCTAGCGGCACATAAGCCCCTCCCGCCTTCAACACTCCCAACAATCCCACCACCATCTCCAACCCACGTTCCATGCAAATCGCCACCCGCGTGTCCGGCTTGACTCCCAATTCCCGCAGATACCACCCCAACCGATTCGCCCGCCCGTTCAGTTCCCCGTAGCTCAGCGTGCGTCCTTCAAATACCACCGCAATCGCTTCCGGCCTCCTTCCCGCCTGCTCCTCAAACAACTCATGAATACACCGCTCGTGCGGATATTCCGCCCTCGTGTCATTCCACTCATACAAAACCTGATCCCGCTCCTCCTGAGAAAGCAATGGTAGACGATCCACCACCTGGCTTTCTCCCCCTTCCATCACCATCCCTTCCAGCAGCCTGATAAAGTAGCCTACACAGCGCTCCACCGTCTCTTGCTCAAACAGCGACCTGGCATACTCCACTACGCCCACGATCCTCTCGCCTGCTCCACTCAGCGCCAACGAAAAATCGAACTTCGACACCACCTGGGACGTCATTTCCATCGCCTTGATCTCCAATCCCTCGAGTTCCAGCCTCCCTAGCGGCGTGTTCTGCCATCCAAACATCGATTGAAACAATGGACTATGCGCCAGGCTTCTCACCGGACTTACAAGCTCCACCACCTGCTCAAATGGAATGTCCTGATGCTCTTGCGCTGCAAG
>Ga0137409_10007080_pt1 | contig 11560 bp, 11 predicted proteins | sample CZODoug1_16funga_FD_122059 | JGI IMG/M metagenome (GOLD analysis project Ga0137409, IMG submission 122059) | Vadose zone soil fungal communities from Angelo Coast Range Reserve, California, USA - CZODoug1_16fungal (Hybrid Assembly) | ecosystem: Environmental > Terrestrial > Soil > Vadose zone... | reverse complement strand
GGGCCGCGCGCGTCATCCGCGCGAGCGTGCTCACCATCCGCGAGTTCCAGTACGTGGAAGCCGCCCGCGCTCTCGGGGTTACCCATCTCCGGATCGCGTTCCGCCACATCTTGCCCAACACCGTCGGCCCTTTCATCGTGCTCGCCACCGCGCAGCTCGGCAGCGCTATTCTCGTCGAGGCGACCCTGTCCTTCCTGGGGCTGGGCGTTCCCGAGCCGTATCCGTCGTGGGGTCGCATGCTCTCCGTCTCGGCGGCGGAGTACGCGCAGAAGGCGCCGCACCTCGTGCTCTTCCCGGGCATCGCCATCAGTCTGGCCGTCTTCGGCTCGAATCTCCTCGGCGATGCCCTTCGCGACACGCTCGATCCACGACTGCGGGGCGCCTGAGGTGCCCGGCGGGAAGGAGGCTCCCATGGCTTCGGATGGGCTCTGCTGGATGCCGGCCTCGGAGATGGCCGCGGCCATCCGGCGCCGGAAGGTCTCGCCGGTCGAGGTGGTGAAGACCGTGCTCGCCCGCATCGAGAAGCTGAACCCGACCCTCAACGCCTTCGTCACCATCACGGCCGATCAGGCCATGCGGGCGGCCCGCGCGGCCGAGCGTGCGGTCATGAAGAGAGGGGCGAAGCTCGGGCCGCTGCACGGCGTGCCGTTCTCGACCAAGGACCTCGTCATCACCAGGGGCATCCGGACCACCTTCGGCACGCGCCTCTACGCCGACAACGTCCCCACGGAGACCGCCCCCATGGTGGAGCGCCTGATGGGCGCGGGGGCGATCCAGCTCGGCAAGACGAATACTCCGACCATGGGCTGGATCGGCGCCACCCACAACCTCCTCTTCGGGGTGACGCGGAACCCGTGGAACTTGGATCGCACGCCCGGCGGCTCGAGTGGGGGGGCGAGCGCGGCGGTCGCCGCGGGCCTGGGACCCCTGGCCATCGGGACGGACGGGGGCGGCTCGATCCGCATTCCCGCGTCCTTCGCGGGCATCTTCGGCCACAAGGCGTCCTTCGGGCGCATCCCGACATATCCGGCGAGCGCGGCGTGGAGCCTCTCGCACATCGGACCCATGACGCGCACGGTGACGGATGCCGCCCTCATGATGAACGTGTGCGCGGGCCCAGATTCGCGCGATCAGTTCTCGCTCCCCGCCGAGCGCGTGGACTACGTGAAGGCCCTCAAAGGATCGCTGAAGGGACTGCGCATCGCCTGGGTGCCCGATCCGGGCTATGCCAAGCTCGTCGACCCCGAGGTGACGGCGGTGTGCGCGCGCGCGGCCAAACGCTTTCGCGAGCTCGGCTGCCGCGTGGAGGAAGTCAATCCCAAGTGGCCCTTGCCCAAGCAGCCCTGGAAGGCCATCTTCTGCGGCGGCATTGCCACGCGCCTGGCGCCTTTCCTGCCCGAGCGCCGCGCCGACATCGACGCGGGGCTGGCCTCCCTCATCGACGAGACCATGTCCTGGGGCCCCACCACGTATGTCCAGGCCTGGTTCGACCGGATGGCCTGGTGGGAGCACCCGCGCCGCCTCTTCGAGACCTATGACCTGATGCTGTCGCCCACTGTGGCCTGCCCTCCCTTCAAGGTCGGCCTCGACAACCCCAGCGAGATCGCCGGCCGCCCGGCCGACAGCTACGAGTGGATCCCGTACACCTATCCCTTCAACATGACGGGGCAGCCCGCCTGCTCGGTCCCCGCGGGCTTCACCGCCGACAAGCTGCCCGTGGGCCTCCAGATCGTGGGCCGGCGCTTCGACGACGTGACGGTGCTCCGCGCCGCCCACGCCTTCGAGAAGGCCCAGCCCTGGGCCCACCTCACACCCCCCATCGACTGAGCGACGACCACGAAGGAGAGGACATGAAAGCCGACGACGTCAAGCGCATCCTCGTAGTGGGGGCGGGGCAGATGGGCGCCCAGATCGCCATGCAGTCAGCGCTTCACGGGTACGAGATCACCCTCAACGACCTGAGCATGGAGCTCCTGCACAAGGGCATGGCGGGCAACCGCAAGCAGCTCGAGCGCCGGGTCCAGAAGGGCCAGATGAGCAAGGACGCCATGGAGGAGGCCATCGCCCGCGTGCGGCTCGAGCCCGATCTGGAGAAGGCCGGGCGCGACGCCGACTTTGCCATCGAGGCCATCGTGGAGCGCCTCGAGCCCAAGAAGGACTGCTTCGCCAAGCTCGATCGCTTCTGCCCACCCCACACCATCCTCGCCACCAACTCCTCGACGCTCATGAACTCGCAGATCGCGCCCTCGACCAAGCGGCCCGAGAAGTGCGTCAACATGCACTACTTCTATCCGCCCCTCGTCATGAAGCTCGTCGAGGTGGTCAAGGGGCAGTGGACGAGCGAGGAGACCCTCGCCATCACCGCCGAGGTCACCCGGCGCAGCGGCCGCGAGCCGGTCACCCTCCGCAAAGAGCTGCCCGGATTCCTCGTCAACCGCATTCTCCGCGCCCTCGTGCGCGAGGCCTATTACTGTCTCGAGCAGGGCGTGGCCAGTCACGCCGATATCGACAAGGCGGTGGAGCTGGGACTGAATCATCCCCTCGGGCCCTTCAAGCTGGGCGACCTCTCCGGTCTCGATATCGGCTACAACGCCCGGCTCGAGACCTTCGAGGTGACGAAGAATCCCAATGACTACCCGCCCGCCGAGCTCGAGAAGCGCGTCAAGCGCGGCGATCTCGGGCGCAAGACCGGGCGCGGCTTCTACGACTACTCGACCGATCCGCCCAAGCCCATCCTCGACTGAGTAGTGCGCCATGGGTCGCGGGCAGCGGGCGGCGCGTCTCCTCGCGCGCGCCCTGCTGCTCCGCTGCCCGAGCTGCGGCCGCGCGAGCGCGCTCCGCTCCTGGTTCACCCTGCACGAGCGCTGCCCGGCCTGCGGCTTCCGCCTGGACCGCGGCGAGGAGGGTTATTTCCTCGGCTCCCTCCTCTTCAATCTGATCGCCGCCGAGGGCGTCTTCGGGATCGGCCTCCTCGTCGTGATCGTGTGGACGTGGCCGAATCCGCCGTGGGAAGCCATGCGCTGGGGCGGTATCGCCCTCATGATCGCGCTCCCCTTGTTGTTCCTCCCGTTCTCCAGAACGCTCTGGCTGGCCTTCGACCTGATCTTCCGCCCTTCCGTGCCCGGAGACTTCGACCGGCTCACCGACGCCTGAGCGATACGTGTCGCTGCGTGGCGGCGCGCCCGAGATTGGACATTGACGCCGTCAGGACGCGCGCGCCAGTCTGCCCGGCATGGCGCCTCGAACGGCGGGCTACTCCCTGGCCGAGCTCCTCGTGGCCCTCGGGCTCCTCGGCCTCGTCATGGCCGCGACGGCGCTTCTGTTGCAGTCGGGGCTTGCCGCCTGGGGCTGGGGCGCGAGCCGGGTCGAGGCGCAGCAGTCCGCGCGCGCGGCCCTCGAGCGCATGGCGCGTGAGCTGAAGGAGGCGGGCTTTGATCCGACGGGGGCGGGCTTCGAGATCGTGCTCGTGGCCGAGCCGGCCCGGATCGTCTTCCAGAGGGACCTGAACGGCAACGGGGTGATCGATCCGACGCGCGAGCGGGTCAGCTACCTCCTGCGGTCGGGCGAGACCACGCTGCGACGCGACGCGGGCGGCGGCGCCCAGCCCCTCGCCGAGGGCGTCCGTCGCTTCGCGCTCTCCTATCTCGACCGCGAGGGTCTTCCGACCACCGACCGCGGGCAGATCGTATCGGTGAGGATGGAGCTCGAGGTAGGTCGGGCGGGGCCCGAAGCGACCGTGGCTACCGTGGTCACCTTGAGGAACGTGCCCGTCTGGTAGAATCCCGCCCATGCCCGACCGTCGCATCTCCCGGAGGCTCTTCCTCGCGCTCGCGGCGCCGGTGATGGGGGCCGCCTGCGAGACGGTGCCCTACACGGGACGGTCGCAGCTCCAGCTCATCTCCGCGGAGCAGGAAGTCCAGATGGGCGCCCAGGCCTATACGCAGACCCTGGCCAAGGAGAAGCTGTCGAGCGATCCGGTGGCCACAGAGATGGTCAAGCGGGTGGGATCGCGAATCGCCGCGGTCAGCGGGCGCAGCGACTACCAGTGGGAGTACCGGCTCATCCAGAACGACAAGACGGTGAACGCCTTCGCCTTGCCGGGCGGCAAGGTGGCGGTGTACACGGGCATGCTCCCCGTCACCCGCGACGAGAGCGGACTGGCCGCCGTCCTCGGCCACGAGATCGGCCACGTCGTGGCCCGCCACGGTGGCGAGCGCGTGAGCCAGCAGCTACTCGTGAACGTCGGGGTCGAGTCGACCATGGCGGCTCTCTCCCGAGGCAATCCCGCAACGGTCCAGGCCGTGGGCTCGCTTCTGGGAGCGGGCGCCGCGGTGGGCGTGCTCCTGCCGTGGAGCCGTCAGCAGGAGTCGGAAGCCGATCATCTCGGGCTCATCCTGATGGCGAAGGCAGGATATGACCCGCACGCCGCTCGTGAGCTGTGGGTGCGCATGAGTCAGCAGAAGGGCGCCGGCCAGCCGGAGTTTCTCTCGACCCACCCGTCGGACCCGACCCGCATTCGCCAGATCGAGGCCTGGCTCCCGGAAGCCCTCCAGTACTACAAGCCCCGCTGATCGTCGTCGTCCTCTACCCGCGGTAGCCGGGTTGCGGGCCGGCCCCACTGGTCGTCCTCTTTGGATGCCTCGGATATACCAGCTAAATAGGAGTTTTTGCTTGACACCCCTACGTATTCCTCCTAGATTAGCCCGCGAGGTGGGATGAAATCCCATGAAGTGGTGGACTTGATCGGGCGAGAGGGAAATTGTCCTCTCGGGGAGAGGACGTGTTTCGGGGGCATTTCAGGCACACCGTCGACCCGAAGGGTCGGCTCAGCATCCCGGCCAAGTTCCGGGAAGCGCTGACCGATGGCTTCGGAGACAAGCTCGTCATCGTCCCGAATGGGCGAGGCGCGCTCGACGTGTACCCCGAGCGGAACTGGAAGGAGCTCGAGGAGCGTGTCAGTCGGCTCCCGCGCCTGGATTCGTTCCGGCGCACGTTCCAGTACCAGTATCTGTCGAAGGGACAGGACGTGACCCTCGATCCACAGGGCCGGATTCAGATTCCCCTCGACATCCGGGAGAGCGAGCGCCTGACCAAGGACGTGACCATCATCGGCATGCAAGAGAAGTTCGAGATCTGGAACGCCGAGCGGTGGACGCACTTCGAGCGGGACAAGGTGGGACAACCCATCGAGGACGTGGAGCAGAAGCTGGCCGACAAGGGCGTGTAGACGTGGAGCGGGAGGTGGAGCACCTCCCGGTGCTGGCCGATGAAGTGACGTTTCTCTTGCGCCCCCGACGAGGGGGCTGGGTGGTGGACGGGACGATCGGCATGGGCGGACACGCGGAAAGGCTGCTGGAAGCAGGGGGCGAAGGCACGCGGCTCCTCGGGCTGGACATCGACCCCGAGGCGCTCGCGCGCGCGGGCCAGCGGCTTGCGCGCTTCGGCGAGCGGGTGACCCTCCGCCACGGGAGCTTCCGGGAGATCGGAGGCCACGCCCGCGAGGCCGGCATCGGTCCGGCCGCCACCGTTCTCCTCGACCTGGGCCTGTCGTCCTACCAGCTCGACGCGTCCGGGCGCGGCTTCACCTTCCAGAAGGAGGAGCCGCTCGACATGCGCTTCGATCCCACGCGGGGCCGCACGGCCGCCGAGCTCCTCGCCGAGCTGCCGGAGGCCGAGATCGCCCGCGTGCTCTTCGAGTACGGAGGGGAGCGCCACGCCCGGCGCATAGCCCGCCGCATCGTCGAGCGGCGCCGCCAGAGCCCGCTGACGGTGACCGGCGACCTCGTGGACGCCGTGAAGCGGAGCGTGCCGCGCGCGGCGTGGTCCTCACGCACCCATGTCGCCACGCGGACCTTCCAGGCTCTGCGCATGGCCGTCAACGAGGAGCCCCAGGCCCTCGCCGAGGCCCTCGGGGCGGCGCCGGCCCTCCTGGCTCCCGGCGGGCGGCTCGGCATCATCTCGTTTCACTCGGGCGAGGACCGGGCCGTCAAGCGCGCCTTCCGGGCGCTCCGGGCGGGCGGCTTCGCCGAGCTCGAGCCCTCGCCGGTCGGACCTTCGCGTGACGAGGTTGGAGAGAACCCGAGAGCCAGGAGCGCCAAGCTTCGCGTGCTCGAGCGGCTGGAGGCGGCATGAGCGCTGAGGCAAGTCTCGGAAGAACCCCGAAGCACGCAATGCCCTTCCAGCTTTCGCTGAGCCTTCGTGCCACCGCCGATCAGCAGGTGGCGCGCTTCCACCGGGAAAGCGACCGGCGCCGCCTTCGCGCCATGGCGATTTCCGTGGTGGGGGCAGGTCTCCTCGTCGCCCTCGTGCTGAGCGTCGTCGGCCTCAAGGTCCAGCAGGTGCGGCTCTCCTATCGGCTCGATGCGCTGCGCACCACGCGGACGGAGCTGGAGGAGGCCAACCGCCGCCTGTCCGTGGAGCGGGCAAGTCTCTCCTCTCTGGGCCGCATCGAGGGCGAGGCTCGCGTCCGGCTCGGCATGGTCGCGGCCAGCCAGCAGCAGGTGCAGCTCGCCCGCGAGTTCGCGGCGCCGAGCGCCGCGTCTACCGCGCGGCTGGGCGAGCGGACCGCGCGGGTGGCCCGGGCCGCGGGCGTCCAGGAACGGGTTCGCTGAGATATGCGAGGCGGAGCCAGCCCTCCCCCATGACGGAGTTCCGGACCACGGCCCTGAGGAGCCGGACGCTGATCTTTGCCGCGTTCGTCGCCTGTGCCTTCCTCGGGATCCTGCTCCGGATCGGCTATCTACAAGTTTTCAAGCACGAGGAGTATTCCCGGCTGGCCGAGGCTCAGCGGGCCAAGACGGTTCCCCTCCGTCCCAAGCGCGGACCCATCCTCGACCGCGCGGGCCTGGTCCTGGCAGAATCCGCGGCCGCGGAATCGCTCTTCGGGCTGCCTACGCGCATGAGCGATTCGGCGCGCGTGGCCAAGGAGCTGGCCCCCATCCTGGGCGAGCCCGCCTCCGATATCGTCCGTCGCCTCGATCCCGACAAGCGCTTCGTGTGGGTCAAGCGCAAGCTGCCGCCTCGGGTCGCCCAGGCGGTGCAGAATCTCCACGAGCCCACGCTCGGGTTCATCCAGGAAAGCCTGCGTCTCTATCCGAACCGCGAGCTCGCCGCGCATGTCGTCGGCTTCGAGGGCCTCGATGGCAAGGGTCTCTCCGGCATCGAGCAGGCCTGGGACGTCCATCTCGCCGGCGCCGAGGGCAAGGCGCTGGTCGAGCGGGATGCCCTCGGGCGCGATGTCACGGGCGCCCCGAAAGTCCTCAAGCCGTCGGTCCCCGGCCAGGGCGTCGCTCTCACCCTCGACGCCACCCTGCAGTACATCGCCGAGAAGGAAGTGGACACGGCGTGGCGGCGCACCCGGGCCAAGGGCGCCATGGCCGTGATGATGGATCCGCGGACGGGCGAGATTCTCGCCATGGCCATCCGGCCGACCTTCAATCCGAATGCCTTCGGCGCGGCCACGGACGAGGAGCGGCGCAATCGCGCCATCACCGACCCCTTCGAGCCGGGCTCCACGTTCAAGGTGATCATGGCCGCGGGCGCCCTCGAAGAAAGGGTGGTCCGACCCACCGACCGCTTCTACGGCGAGAACGGCAAGATCAAGATCGCCACCGCGGTGATCGGCGACTGGAAGCCCTTCGGCTGGCTCACGTTCAGCGAGGTGCTGCAGAACTCCTCCAACGTCGGCTCCATCAAGGCGGGGCTCCAGCTGGGCAAGGAGCGCTACTACAAGTACATCACCGGCTTTGGCTTCGGCCAGCCCGTCGGGCTCGGCCTGCCGGGGGAGAGCCGCGGCCAGCTTCGGCCCCCACCGCAGTGGTCGGCCCTGTCGCTCGCCACCATGTCCATCGGCCAGGAGATCTCCGTCACCGCCGTCCAGATGGTCACCGCCTTCGCGGCCATCGCCAACGGCGGGCGCCTCATGCAGCCGCAGATCGTGCGCGCGCTCCTGGACGCCAACGGCCGCGAGGTCCGAACCTTCGAGCCCAGGGCCGTCCGTCAGGTCATCTCACCCGAGACGGCGCGCGAGCTCACGACCATCCTCACCGCCGTGGTCCGGGAGGGGACGGGGCACAACGCCGCCATCCCCGGCTACGACGTCGCGGGCAAGACGGGCACGGCGCAGAAGATGGACCCGAGCACGCGCCGCTACTCGCACGCCCCGGGCATTCTCTCCTTCGTGGGCTTCGCCCCCGCGGACGATCCGCGCATCGCCATGATCGTCCTCCTCGACGAGCCCAAGAACGAGAAGTGGGGCAGCGAGGCGGCCGCGCCCATCTTCGCCGCCATCGGCCGCGAGGCGCTGCGGCACCTGAACGTGCCTCCGCGCGGCACGATGCCCGTGCACCTTCTGCGCGTCGAGGCGGAATCGCCGTCACCGGCCGGAGTGGCCGTGCGACGCGTGAGCCTCGATGCCGATCCGGACCTCCCCGCGGCCATGCCGGCGCTCGAAGGCCGCTCGCTGCGCCAGGCCATGGCGGCCCTCGCGTCCTTCGACGTGACGCTCGAGGTCAGCGGCCGAGGTGCGGTGGTGACGCAATGGCCGGCCCCCGGCACGCCCCTCGCACCCGGCACCGTCTGCCGGCTCGTCCTGGCCGGCCTCCCCGAGCGGCCGGCCGCGAGGCCATGAGGGCGTCCCCCGTGCCCATGACGGCCCTGCTCGACGCGCTGCCGGAGAAGAGGGTGCTGGGCGCTCTGCCCGCGACCGTCTCCGGCGTGGCCTACGATTCCCGCAAGGTCGCTCCCGGGGACCTCTTCGTCGCCGTCCCGGGACTCAAGCAGGACGGCCGGCGCTTCGTGGAGGATGCGCTCGCGCGTGGCGCGGCCGCCGTCGTCCTCGAAGGCACCGACGCGCTGGAGGGCCGGCCCACGGGGCGCGTCCTCGTGCCGTCCTCCCGCGCGGCCCTGGCCCGGCTGGCCGATGCGTACTTCGGCCACCCGTCGGGCTCGCTGATCGTCGTCGGCATCACGGGCACGAACGGCAAGACGACGACGTCGTTCATGGTCGACGCCCTGCTGCGGGCGCGAGGGCTCGAGACCGGTCTCATCGGCACCGTCGAGTACCGCATCGGGGCCGAGCGCGTGGCCGCGGGCCAGACGACGCCGGAGGCCCTGGAGCTGCAGTGGTTCATGCGCCGCATGCTCGACGCCGGAGTCGGCGCCCTCGCCATGGAAGTCTCGTCCCACGCCCTCTCCCTCTCTCGTATCGACGGTACGGAGTTCGACGTGGCCGTGTTCACGAATCTTACCCAGGACCACCTGGACTTCCACGTCACCATGGAGGCCTACCGGCAGGCGAAGCGCCGGCTCTTCGAGCTGGTGGCCGCGGGCGCCAAGCCGGCGCGGTCCGCCGTCGTCAATGCCGACGACCCCGCGGGACTCTCCATGGTCGCCGACCTGCCTCTGCGCACCCTGACGTACGCCATCCGCGGCCGCGCCGACGTGCGCCCCGCGCGCTGGTCGTCCGGCGGCGAGGGCATTCGCATGAGCGTGCGGACTCCTATCGGCCACGTGGAGATCGCCTCGCCCCTGGTGGGCGAGCACAACGTGATGAACCTGCTCGCGGCCACGGGGGTAGGCGTGGCCCTGGACATGGCCCCGACCGACATCGCGGCGGCGCTGGCCACGGTCACCTCGGTGCCCGGGCGCTTCGAGCGGGTCGAGGCGGGCCAGCCATTCCTGCTCGTGGTCGACTACGCGCACACTCCCGACGCCCTCGAGCGCACGCTCGAGACCGCGCGCAAGCTCGTGGGAGCTGACGGGCGCCTGGGCGTGGTCTTCGGCTGCGGCGGGGATCGCGACCGCGGCAAGCGGCCTCTCATGGGCGCCATCGGCGCGCGGCTCTGCGATCGCGTGTGGATCACCTCCGACAACCCGCGTAGCGAGCGGCCGGAGGCCATCATCGCCGAGATCGCGGCCGGCATACCGGGCGATCCGGCCGTGGACCGGCATGAGACAATTCCCGACAGGAAGGCCGCAATCCGCAGCGCCCTCGCCTGGGCCAGGGCCGGCGACGTGGTCGTCATCGCCGGCAAGGGCCACGAGACATATCAAATCGTCGGTACCGAGGTCCTCCCCTTCGACGACCGTGCCATAGCCCGGGCGGCGCTCCGGGAGATCGGGACATAGGACGGCGCATGCCGGCATTCAGCGTGGAAGACATCGTCCGGGGCACCGGGGGCGCGCTCCTCGGCGGCGATCTCGGCATCGCGGTGAGCGGCGTGTCGATCGACAGCCGCAGCCTCGGTATCGGCGAGGCCTTCTTCGCCATCCGAGGCGAGCGCCTCGACGGCCATGCCTTTCTGCGCGACGCCGTGGGGCGGGGCGCCGCCTGCCTCGTGGTCGACGGCGTCTCCGACGATCTGCCCCCGGGCGTGCCCGTGGTGCTCGTGGACGATACGACGCGGGCCCTGGGACGTCTGGGCGCCTGGCACCGTGCGCGCTTCGCCATTCCGGTGGCGGCGGTGACGGGGTCGAACGGCAAGACGACGACCAAGGAGATGATGGCGGCCGTGCTCGCGGCGCGGGGGCCCGTGCTCAAGCCGGAGTCGAGCTTCAACAATCAGTGGGGCCTGCCTCTCACCTTGCTCAAGCTCACCGCGGAGCACAAGGCCGCGGCCATCGAGATCGGCACGAACCACCCGGGGGAGATCGCGGCCCTGGCCGGGATCGCCCGTCCGACCATCGCCGCCGTCACCACCGTGTCGAGCGCGCACACGGAGTTCCTGGGCTCGCTCGAGGACGTCCAGCGCGAGAAGAGCGCGCTCGTGCAGGCCTTGCCGGAGGACGGAGCGGCCGTGCTCAATGCCGACGACCCGCGCGTCCTCGCCATGTCCGCGCAGACGCGCGCCCGCGTGTGGACGGTCAGCGCTCAGGGCGCGGGCGATGTTCGCGCGGCAGGGCTGGTGAGCGAGTCGCCCGACGGGGTCGGCTTCGACATCGAGACGGCGGAGGGACGGCGCCCGGTTCGCCTGCGCTTCTCCGGACGGCACAATGTCACCAACGCCCTCGCCGCTGCCGGGGTGGGCGTCGCGCTCGGGCTCCCTCTCGACACGATCGTCGCCGGGCTCGAGGCCGCGCGCCCCGTCAGGGGACGCTGCGTGTGGCGCCGCGCGGGGACGCTCCTCATTCTCGACGATACCTACAACGCCAATCCCGTCTCCGTGCGCGCCGCCCTCGAGACGCTGCAGGCCCTGGCGGGCGGGCGGCGTCGCGTGGTCGTCCTGGGCGACATGCTCGAGCTGGGGTCCATCGCGGCCGCCGAGCACCGGGAGATGGGCCGAGCCGTGGCCGTCTCCGGGGCCGCCGAGTTCATCGCGCTCGGACCCTGGTGCGGGACGGCGGTCGAGGCGGCGCGCGAGGCAGGGCTTGCCGAGAGCCATCACGCGGCGACCTTCGAGGACACGGTCGTCCTGCTTCTGAAGCGCCTCGCCCCGAGGGATGCCGTGCTGATCAAGGGCTCCCGCGGCATGCGCATGGAGCGTGTGGTGGATGCGCTCATGGCCCGCTTCGGAGGGGAGGATGGCTGATGCTCTACGACCTCCTCGTGCCGCTGGCCAAG
>Ga0137409_10007079_pt1 | contig 11561 bp, 7 predicted proteins | sample CZODoug1_16funga_FD_122059 | JGI IMG/M metagenome (GOLD analysis project Ga0137409, IMG submission 122059) | Vadose zone soil fungal communities from Angelo Coast Range Reserve, California, USA - CZODoug1_16fungal (Hybrid Assembly) | ecosystem: Environmental > Terrestrial > Soil > Vadose zone... | reverse complement strand
CGGTCCCCGCCTGCGGATCGCCGCCAGCATCTCCCTCGCCACATGAGGGGAGATCGGCGCCGAATTCTCCGGACGCAACCTCAGATAACCGGCGATCCCGCACATGCCGCTAGCTCCGCCTGCACCGGGAATGCCGATCAGACATTGCAGACCACGCCCTTGAACTTGCCGTTCCCGGTCCGGGGAATCGAGTCGACCACGCGGACCTCCAGGGCGATCCCGTCGCCGAGACGGTGGCGGGCGTTGCTCTCCAAAGTGGCCAGCGTGCGGTCGCTGAACGTCGCGGAAGCGACCACCAGCATCGTCAGGGTATCGAAACGATCCTGGCGGATCTGCGCTTCGAGTATTCCTTCCACGCCCTTGAAGAGATGGTCGAGACGACCGACCGAGCGCCCGCCCGGGAGCTTGATCGGATCATCGATTCTGCCGACGACCTGCTCGATCAGGGGAAACGACCGCCCGCAAGCGCAACGCTCTGTTGCGGGCGCGGGACGCACGAGATCTTCGCAGCGATATCGGATCAAGGGCATCGACAGGTTGTTGAACCCGGTGCCGACCAGTTCGAACAGGCCGTCTTCGGCCGGCAACATCTCCACGTAGGAATAGTCGGTGAGCAGGTGGTGGCGGCCCCGCTCGCAGGTGCCGATCGCGGCGACGCGCTCGAACTGGCCGTACCAGTCGAATACCCGGCAGGCGAAGGCGCTTTCGATTTCCCGGCGCTGGATATCCGAAAGCGTCTCGGAGGAAGTCACGATACCGCGCAACGAGCTCCCGCGGTAACGAAGCCCGGCGCTCAGCATCCAGGCGGCGAGAAATCCGATCGAAGACGGATAAGCCTGGATCACTACGGGGTCGAAGCGCGCGAGGGAATCGAGGTAGGCGGGCGCCGCCGGTTCAGACAGGTGATACGAGGAAAACATCAGCATGTTCTCGGCGTGATTCACCCGCCAGTAAGGCGGTTTCTCCTGGGTCGCAGGGACGATCATGTCGCCCCGCATCCACGCCCGCCGGTCGCCCCGGCGCAGACCCGCCCAAGTGAGCTGCCGCCAGATGAAGGCGTTTTCCCGATTGATCGCGTGCATGTCTTGATAAAGATTCAACGGCGCACCCGTGGTGCCGCTGGTGCTTCCCGAGAACACCGGTCCCTGCTTTTTCTCCGAGACGAGTGATTTACCGCCTTCGCGCACGTCGGCTTTGGTTATCGAGGGCAGTTTCGCCATGGCCTCAGGAAATTCAAGTCCCTCGAGATCCGGCTGCCGGTACTTGTCCCGGTAGTAGGGAACATGACGTGCCGCGGACTCCACGATCATTCGCAATTTCCGAGACTGAAAATCGCGCAACTCACGCTCCGACCACCATTGGCTTTCATCTACTTGCGCGGCGATGGCGTCGAACGCGCGGCCCTCCCGCATCATTCTGCGCAGCGAGAACTTGGCCGCGATGAACGACTCCTGCACCCAGATCGGGCAACGACGATAGGCGAAGGAACCGAGCATGAGGGCGCTACGAGCGCCGTGGGCTTGTCGCGGCCTTTGCTAGATGGCCGTCGGCTTACGGAGTGACGTCGAACGCATCGATCAGGATCCAGACGTCGGTCGACGCCGGATTGCTCTGGGTGGCCACTTGGATCGTCAGCGCATGCGTTTCCGCTGCCAGGCCTTTCGCCGAGAAGACGGTGTGCTGAGGTCCTTCGGTCGGGAAATACATGTCGATGTCCCCGACGAAACTTCCATCCAGGAATACGTGAGCAATCCCAGTCTGGGGTCCGCGAGCGCCGACCCAGTCGATCCCCGTCCCCGTGAAGGTGATTGTCGCTTGCGCGCCCCGCGTATTGGATTCGGCGGTCGCCCCTTCGCTGTACGCCTTGTCCCGATTTCCCTGAATCCAACCGGCGCCGTAGGTGACAGCCGGGTCGGTCTCCTGATGGCGCGTTCCGGAGGTCGTCACGTCGAACGCATCCACCGCGACGAGGGCCGACTGCGAGGCCGGGTTTTGCCGGCCGGTCGATTCGATCATCAACGTATGGCTCGCGTCGGCAAGACCCGTTGCGGTGAAAACCGCCGCCTGGATTTTTTCCGTGGGCGAATACAGATCGACCTCGGTGACGAATACGCCGTCCAGCGATACGCGAGCGATCCCGCTCTGGGTTCCGCGGGCGCCGATCCAGCTGACCCCCGTCCCGGTAAACGTGAACGAGGCTTGCGCGCCCGGCATCGTAGACAAACGAGCGGCGCCGGCGCTCCACGCCCTGAGCGAGCTGCCCTGGATCAGACCCGTGGTGATTCCGGGGATCACGGTGACGACTGCATTGTCCTGAACCCAGCCGGCGGTGTAAGCGACGGACGGATCCGTTTCCTGCAAGCGCGAGATCGTCGCGGCGGGGACGTCGAACGCATCGACGACGACAAGGGCACCTGTCGCAGACGCGTTTTGCCGGCCGGTCGCCTCGATCGTCAGCGTATGGCTCGCGTCGGCCAAACCCGTTGCCCCGAACATGGGCACCCGGATCTCCTCGGTCTTGGAGTACGTATCGACCTCGGTCAGGAAGATTCCATCCAGGGATATGCGAGCGATGCCGGTCCCGGACGTGCGGCCGCCGATCCAACTGACCGAAGTTCCGGTGAAGCTTATGGTCGCTTGCGCGCCCGGTGCCGTCGAGACCGCGGCAGTCCCCCCGCTCCAGGTTCTGCTGGTATCGCCCGGCGTCCACCCGATCGTGTAGCTCACGGACGGATCGGTCTCCTCGACGCGCCCCGGCCCTGCGCTGGATTGCGCGAAGGCCCCAGCGGAGATCCAAGCCGCACTGAGAATCGCCGATAGAGCTATCGCGTAAACGCGTGTCCCGATCTTCAGCATGACCTGCCTCCCCAAGAGCCGCTTAGGAGGTGCTGATCATGATCCCCAGGTATTAAGAGCCCATGATCCGCTACAGGCCGATGGAACTATGAGAAGTAGTCCTCGGCGCGATCCTCACGGGCTGACATCGAAAGCATCCACCACGATGACCACGCCGGTCGAGGCCAGGTTCTTCGACCCCGTCACCTGGATCGTCAGCGTATGGCTCCCGGCGGCCAGGGCCGGCGAGGTGAAGACCGCCTCCTGGGGTCCTTCCGCCGAGGTGAACAGGTCCAGAGCATTCGCAACGATCGTTCCATCCAGGATCACGCGGGCGATCCCTGCCCCAGGTCCGCGGTAGCCGATCCACTTGACCGACGTCCCGGTGAAAGCGAACGTCGCCTGATCGCCGGGGAGCGTCGATACGGCGGCGGTTCCTTCGCTGTAGGGATGGTCGCGATTGTTACCGAGCCAACCTGCGGAATAGGCGATGGCCGGATCGGTCTCCTGGCGGCGCGTCCCCGACGTGATCACATCGAACGCATCCACGACGACAGTGGCCCTCACAGCAGCGGGGTCCTGCCGGCCGGTCACTTCGATCGTCAAGGTATGGCTGGTGTCGGCCAGGCCCGTTGCCTTGAAGTGCTCCGCCTGGAATGTGCTGTGGTGGGCCGGGTCAGGCGAGGGAGAATAGGTGTCCACCTCCTGCATGAAGGCTCCATCCAGAAATACGCGGGCGATCCCGCCGTTGTCGGGACCCAGCTCGCCGAGCCAGCGGACCCCCGTACCGGTGAAGGTGAGGGTGGCTCGATCACCCGCGGTCAGCGAGCCCGCGATGGTCCCGCCGCTATATTCAGCGCCCATAACACCCGGGAGCCAGCCGCTGCCGGTGAAGGCGACCGCCGGATCCGTCTCCTGCAGGCGCGAGATCGTCACGGCGGGAACGTCGAACGCATCCACGAGCACAAAGGCAAGATTGCTGGCCACGTTCTTCTGGCCGGTCACTTCGATCGTCAGCGTATGGCCCGTATTGGCGAGCCCCACCGCCGTGAACAGCGGTACCTGGACTTCCTTGGTCTTCGAATACGTATCGACCTCGGTAACGAAGCTGCCATCCAGGAAGACGCGAGCGATGCCTTCCTCGACCCAGCGGCCGCCGATCCAGCTGACCGAGGTCCCGGTGAACGTAAAGGTCGCCTGAGCACCGGCCTGATCCGAGTCGGTGGCGCCCCCGTTGCTCAGTGCCGCGTACACATCCGAGCGCCAACCCGGGCCGCTGTAGACAACGGACGGATCCGTATCCTCGAAGCGCTGCGACTGCGGCGCCGGCGGAGCGGCGTTGGCCACCGTCACGTTCACCGCCGCGGACTTGGTGTTGCCTGCTGCATCACGCGCGATAGCGGTAATGGTGTGCGGGCCATCGTTCGCGGTAGCTGTGTTCCACGAGACCGAATACGGCGCCGTCGTTGCGTCCGCGCTGCCGTTGCTACCGCCGTCCAGCAGAAACTGCACGTCGACGACGCCGACATTGTCCGAGGCGTCAGCACTCACCGACACCGTTCCCTTTACCGTCTGGCCGTTGGCCGGGGAAGTGATGCCTACCGTCGGCGGCGTGGTGTCCGGCGGAGGCCCGTTGTTCACCGTCACCGTCACCGCGCTGGAGGTCGTCGCGTTGCCTGCGGCGTCGCGCGCGACCGCGGTCAAGGTATGCGAGCCGTTGGCCGCGCCGGTGGTGTTCCAGGAGACGGAGTACGGAGCGCTGGTGTCCTGTGCGCCAAGGTTGGCGCCGTCGAGCCTGAACTGCACGCTCGCCACGCCGACGTTGTCGGAAGCGCTGGCGCTGACCGTGACCGTGCCCGATACCGTCTGGCCGTTGCTCGGCGAGCCGATGCTCACCGACGGCGGCGTCGTATCCGGCGGAGGCCCGTTGTTCACCGTCACCGTGATCGAGTTAGAGCGGAACTGTAAACCGAGCACCGCCGTCGCAACCGCGGTCAGCGTGTGCGAACCGTTGCTCACCCCCGCGGTGTTCCAGGAAATCGAATAGGGAGAGCTCGTATCCGCAGCCCCGAGGTTGTTGCCGTCAAGCTGGAACTGGACGCTCTGGACCGTGAGCAGACCGATCACGGTCACGCTCGCGCTCACCGTGGTCGTGCCCGCGACGCTGGAGCCGGACGCGGGAGCGGTCATCGTCACGACCAGGCTGCCCAGCTGCGCAAAGGCCTGAAGGGGAATCCAAGCCAAGCCGAAAACCGCCCCCAGAGCTGCCGCGCGAACGTTCTTCATGTCTTCACCGTTGTCAGTGCGCTGTGGCTAGGACTGTCTCCTCGCCTCATGGGATGACATCAAAGGCATCGATCAGGATCCAGGCATTCGTCGAAAGCGGGTTCTTGCCTGTCACCTGGATCGTCAGCGTATGACTCGTGTTGGCCAGGCCACTTGCAAAGAAGTCGGCATGCTGGGGCCCTTCCGTCTGGGCGAAGGTGTCGATGGAGTCCGCGACGACGACTCCATCCAGAGACACGCGGGCCATCCCCGTCTGGGGTCCGCGGGCGCCGATCCAGCGGATCCCGGTTCCGGTGAAGCTGATGGTCGCCTGCGCGCCGGTCGTATTGGATTCCGCGGTGGCCCCCTCGCTGTAGGCCTTGTCCCGGTTGTCTTGAGCCCAACCGTCGCCGTAGGCAATGGCCGGATCCGTATCCTGGTGGCGCGTTCCCGACAGAGTCACTTCGAACGCATCCACCACGATCAGCGGAGACGACGAGGCCGAGTTTTGCTGACCCGTCACTTCGATCGTCAGCGTATGACTCGTGTCGGCGAGACCCTTTTGGGCGAATACTTCCGCCTGGATTTGTTCCGTGGGCGAATACGTATCGACCGGCGGCTGCACGACTCCGTCCAGGGTGACGCGAGCGATCCCGGTCTGGGGTCCGCGAGCACCGATCCAGCTGATTCCGGTCCCGCTGAAGTTAAAGCTCGCTTGCGCGCCCGTCGTCGACGACAGCGCCGCGATACCCGCGCTCCACAACCTACTCGTGTCGCCCTGACTCCAACCGCCGACGGCGGGACTGTAGGTAACGTCCGGATCCGTTTCCTGCAGGCGCGACACCGTCACGGTGGGTACGTCGAAGGCGTCCACGATGATGAAGGCGGCCGTCGCGGCCGCGTTTTGCTGGCCCGTGGCTATGATCGTCAAGGTGTGACTCGTATTCGCGAGACCCGATGCGGTAAACATGGACACCCGGACTTCCTCGGTCTTCGAGTATGTGTCGACCTCTCTCAGGAAGACCCCGTCCAGGGATACGCGGGCGATACCGGTCCCGGTCGCGCGGCCACCGATCCAGGTGACCGAGGTTCCGGTGAAGTTGAACGTGACCTGGGCGCCCGGCATGGTTGAGAATGCCGCGCCCCCGCCGCTCCATGGCCTGCTTCCGTCCTGAGTCCAGCCGCTGTTGGGAGTGAAGGCAACGGATGGATCCGTTTCTTCGAAGCGCGCGCCCGACCCCGGTGGTGGTGGCGGCGGAGCGTTGTTGGCCACCGTCACCGTTACCGGCGCGGAGGTGGTGCGGTTGCCGGCGGCATCGCGGGCGACGGCCGTGAGGGTGTGCTGGCCATTACTCGAGCCGGTCGTGTCGACGGAGATCGCATAGGGCGGCGTGGTGACTTCCGGGGCGAGCGCCGCCCCGTCGCCGAAGAACTGCACGCCGACCACGCCGACGTTGTCGGCCGCGTCGGCCGCTACGCTGACCGTGCCGGAGACAGTGGCTCCGGAAGCGGGCGACGTGATACTGACTGTGGGAGGCGTGGTGTCCACAGGCGGTGGCGGCGGAGCGTTATTGGCCACCGTCACCGTGACCGCGTTGGAGGTGTACTGGATGCCGAGCAGATCGCGTGCGACCGCGGTCAAGATATGCGAGCCGTTGGCCGCGCCGGTGGTGTCCCAGGAAACCGAGTACGGCGCGCTCGTGTCCGCCGCGCCGAGATTGGCGCCGTCGAGCCTGAACTGGACACTCTGGACGGTCAGAAGACCGATGATGCTCACGCTTGCGCTGACCGGGACCGTGCCGGAAACGGTCGACCCGGAAGCCGGGGAGGACATTGTCACGATCAACCTGCCCACCTGCGCCTGGGCCTGGAGCGGAATTAAAGCGACCATGGAAATCGCAAACAGTGCGACCGCGCAGGCGTGCCGCTTAATTGTCAGCATGAGATTGCTCCGTCAAAGAGTGCTGCATAAGCCATAGTCGTCATTCGCAGGGACCCGGCACGCTTACGATGCGAGATTGTTGAGTCTCAACGTGTAGCGTTGATGCGGTCGGAATGATCCGGATGGACTGTCCCGACCGTCCCGCAGAGCTCCAGGAGCGTTCGCTCGTACCGATCCACCATCGTTTTTTCCGAAAAAAGTCCTTCGACGATCGCGCGCGCTTCACGTCCCATTCTCCTGGAAACCTTGCGGTCCGCCAGGATCGCCAGCTTCTCAACGAAAGCCTTGGTGTCGCCGACCGGAAAGAGAAAACCGTTCCGCCCCGGGACGATCATCTCCGCGGCGCCACCGACGTCGGAATGGACAACCGGTCTGCTCAAGGCCATCGCTTCAATCGCCGAAAGTGAAAATGCTTCGGTAAAACTGCACAGCACCACGGCGTCACAGGCTGCAATATAGGGACGGACGTCTTGCTGGAGCCCGGTGATGACGATATCACCGGTGACATCGAGCGCACGCGCGCGGGCTTCGATCGCTTCACGCATCTTGCCGTCGCCTATCATCAGGGCGCGGGCTGGAATGCCCATTTTGCGCAGCATGGCGACCGCGTCCACCAACTGCACATGGTTCTTCTCCGGGCGCAGCAGCGCCGATATGCCGATCACATAGTCCGCGTCCGAAAAACCGAGTCCGCGGCGCAAAGCCCCCTGTTCCTCCGGGCTCCATTTGTCGCAAAACTCCTCCGTATCCACGCCGTTGTGGATCACTTCGTTTCTTCGCGAGAACACTCCGCGACGCAACCAGAGGCTCTTTTGCCTTTTAGAAACGAATACCAGACAGTTCGCGACCCAGAAGAAGGGACGGTAATAAAGCATCTGCAGCCACTCCTTCGCGCTCAGAAGCCGTGTCGAGTGGAACGTCACCACGATTGGCGCGCGCACTCCCGAGCGGCGCAGGGCGAGCGAGGCATACATGAGCGCGTACGGATTCGCCGCGACGATCACCGTAGGCACGATGCGGGAAATGTGTGTCGCGAAATCGGCCAAAGCGTGCGTATCGAGATACCGGGTCGCGCCGAGGCAGCGCACGGTCCCGCCCTCACGCAGCCGAATGCGATCGAGCTTGTCGCCGCTCTTTTTGACGTAAACCGCGTGGCATTGATGCCCACGCTCCGCCAGACGATTCATGAGAGCGATCGCGTGGCGCTCGGCCCCGCCGTGGGGCAAGGAGCTCGTGACGAAAATCACCCGCGCCATGGCTTCCGCTCAACCTCCGCGTTCAGGGGCTTGCGAGCAGCGCGGAGCCGAATTCCGCCTCGATGCTTTGTTCACTGATGGCTACGCGCAAGGGTCCTGGACGAAATCTACCCCTCCCGGATAACGTGCCGCTCTCCGACCGGTACGCAAACCATGAGCCAAACGGGCTAAAGCGATGCCGACCGCTGACCAGCCACGTTTCATGCAGTCCCCCTAGTTTCCGAGAGGAGAGAAGCGGCTTGCTTGAGGTATGACCGACCGACATGTCGACAAGGATGGATCCGATGTCCGCGGTACCGTCGCAAACTGACAAAAATCGAACCGACTACCTGTCAAGCAACCCGATCGCGGTCGGTCCGCCGGCCGATCCCCGGGAGTTTCGTCGCGAATACGAACGCTTCGAGCGCCTGCTGCCGCGGCGCGCGCCGCTTCGCGTTCTCGACGTGGGTTGCGGCACGGGAGCGTGGAGCGTGCACTGGGTGGCGCGCGGCTGCTTGGTCACCGGCGTCGATTTCGACGCGGATTTCATTGCGCGCGCGCGACTTCGCGACGGTCTCGGCAATGGCAACACATTCCGCGGGATCGTGGCCGACGCGACGCGACTGCCGGCCGACATCGGACAATTCGATGTTGTAACGCTCAACTCCCTGCTCGAGCATGTGCCCGATTGGCGAGCAGTGATCGACGAGGCCGTGCGGGTGCTGGCTCCGGGCGGGGTGCTCATCCTGCACACGACAAACCGCCATCATCCGTTCCAAGGCGAGGTGGCCCGCTTCCCGTTCTATCCCTGGTTGCCCGGTCCGGTCCGCGATCGCATCCTCGCTTGGATCATGAAGCATCGTCGCGACCTGGTTAACTACACGGAGTTTCCCGCCGTCCACTGGTTTTCTTTCGTGCAACTCTCCCGCGTGCTGCGGGAATTGGACCTCGACGTGTATGACCGCCTGGATCTGATGCGCCCTGAGCAAATGACCGGTGTGCGCTCGCTGGGGCGCTGGATGCTCGGTAGCCATGAGCGGCGAGCGCGCGGCAAATTCCTGTTCTACCTCTTGACACCCGGTGTTTCCTTGTACGCACGGCGTCCGGATCGATCGGAAGGAAAATCTCGATATCCGACCCCCGGGTAGACAGGGCGATCCTCCCAGGCGAGACCGAATAAGGCTCGGGCTCGCCGTGGGGCAGCGGACTCGTGACGAACTCGATGACCCCCGCTCAAACCCTACGTTCAGGGCTGCGATCGGCCGAAAACCAAATTCGACCCGCACCCCGAAACCCGTGCATCGCGCCGTAAGCCGCCGCCAGAATCAGCCCGCCCACGACCGCGCGAACGAACGGTCCGCTCGCTGCGAAAAAGCGGTCGACCGTTCCCCAAGCGAGTGCCGCGGAAAGCGTGGAATACAGTACCAGCTGCCCGAGCCCACGCCAGTCTTGCAGCCGTCGGAGCGGCACGCGCGTGTGCCGCGCGATGCGCCCTAGGGTGGCAATGCGGTCGAGGTAGAGCACGATAACACCACCCAGCGCGGCTCCCGCCAGGCCGAAGCGCATCGCTGAGAACCAGTCGAGCGCGACCGTAAGGACAAGCGCAACCAGGTTCAGCCACATGACAAACGGGGCCTGCCGCAGCAGCATCGTGATACTAGCGAGTTCGACCACGAGGGCAGCGAGACCGACGATGTAGACGCGCATCACCGGCGCCGCGTCCACGTAGGCCCCGGTGTAGACGAGCGTGACGAGTTCCTCCGCGAAGACGAAGGCGAAGGCGAGCAGCGGGTACAGGAGCGCACCGACCATGATGTTGGCGCGGCTGTTGAGCTCGAGCATGCCGCGGATGTCACCCGCGGCCTCAAGCCGGCTCATGCTCGGCAGAAAGGCGCAACTCACCGACAGGCGGCACAGGCCCATCAGCGGTCCGAGTACCGCGGCGACCGAGAACGACGCGAACATGCCGAGCGGGAACAGCGCCGCCGCCACCCATTGGTCCGCCTGGGTTCGCAATCCGTACAATGAGCCCGCGGCGCCGAGCGGGGCGGCATACTTCAATTGATCTGCGAATATGCTCCAACGCAGAATCGGCCGTTGCAGGCCGTGGTGACTTGCCACGTAGCCCAGCAGCAGTGCGACCTTGAACGCCACGAACGCGAGCAGGACCAGCAGCACGGGTTCCAGTTCGTGCGTCAGGACGGCAGCCAGGGAAAGCGCCGTGGCGCGCAACGCGGCGAGCCCGACCGTCGTCTTGGCCTGCCACATCACGTGCTCTTCGATGGTTGGCAGCAGATCGAGGAGCGACGCGACCACCCACAGCAGCACGAATGCGGGCACGACACCGTGATGCTCGGCAAGACCGCGCATCTTTTCGGGCAACCAGGGATTCCAGGAGCTGAGCACCCACGCCGAGACCAGACCGGTGAGCGTGAGAAACACCAGCGTCTGGTTGATGTAGAGCCGCTTGGTCGGGGCGTCGGAGCGCGGGAGGAAGTAATAGAGGCCTGCCTGCATGTCCATCGTCGCGACGGCCATGACCGTCCCCACGGCCAGCCACAGCAGCCGGTACTGCCCGAAGGCCTCGGTATCGAGGCAGCGCACCAGCACGACCGGCAACAGGAACTGGATGGCAAAGTCGAGCGCCTTCGCGACGCCGAGGGAAAGAGCGCGCCTTCCCAGCCGATGCACGGTCGGCACAGCCGTTTCTGCTTCGAGTTCCACGCTCACGGGCTGCGCCTCGGTTCGTGAACCGCCCTGCCGGCGCGTTGACCGTACATCATCCCGATCGCAAGCCACAGGAAGGACTGCTCCGGTCCCGGCGTGAGGCTGCTGTCGGTCGTGTAGGAGATCAGCAGGCACGCCAGTCCGGCCGTCGCCCCCAGGTAGAATCCCCGCAGGACGGGGCTCAAGGCCGGATCGACGCTCAATGCGCGAAAACTCTTCCAGACGTGGGCGAAATAGGCGCACAGCAGGAGCAAGCCGACCACCCCCATGTCGAGGAGCGCCTGCAGGTAGGCGTTGTGAGGATGCCCGACCGCCAGAATCGCCGCGCCCGCCCCCCTGCGCATGGGTTCGGACCAAAGAATCGACCCGAGGCCATGGCCGTAAATCGGGCTGCGCGGTATCTCCGGAAGGAGCGGCAGCCAGATATGTTCGATGCGCCCCGCGCTGAGCGTGTTGGATCCGCTGTCGGCCCCGTGTCCCAACCCGGTTGAAACGCGGTCGTATACTGCTTCGGGCATCAACAGCAGCGCGCACGCCGCCAGGGCCCCGAAAAGAAT
>Ga0137409_10007078_pt1 | contig 11561 bp, 9 predicted proteins | sample CZODoug1_16funga_FD_122059 | JGI IMG/M metagenome (GOLD analysis project Ga0137409, IMG submission 122059) | Vadose zone soil fungal communities from Angelo Coast Range Reserve, California, USA - CZODoug1_16fungal (Hybrid Assembly) | ecosystem: Environmental > Terrestrial > Soil > Vadose zone... | reverse complement strand
CGACGCGCTGAGGCCGGTCGAATGAACGCGCGTCACGACCCGGAGCTCGACGACATCCTGCAGGACCAGGAGCTGCGCCGGCTGGGCGAGCTGCTGAACGCTGCCAGCAGGCCCGAGCCACCGCTTGACGACGCGTTCCGCTCCGGCCTGCGCCGCCAGCTCATGCAGACGGCGTGGGAGATGGGTGAAGGCCGGCCCTCGGTGTGGAGTCGGGTCTTTGCGCCTCCTGGGTTGGCCTGGATCGGCGCCACGGCGGGCTTGCTCCTGATCGCGTCGGTGGTCGTGTTCATGTTCACCCAGCCGGCCGGTGTCAACACGCTCGTCGTCAGCAGCTCGCTGGACGGCACCCACGGCGTCGCCTTGCAGCAGCCGATCCTTGTCTCCTTCAACCAGGCGATGAACCACCAGACCACTGAGGCCGCGGTCCAGATCACGCCGGCCACCAACGTGTCGTTCGCCTGGTCAGCCTCGTCCGACAAGCTCTCCGTCCTGCCGACGACAGGCAACCTGGCCCCGAACACGCAGTACCAGGTGACGATCGGGCCCGGCGCGACGACGGCGACCGGCAAGCCGCTTGCCGCGGCGCAGACGATCACGTTCGTCACGCAGCCTCCCGCAACCCCCGCTCCTTCGCCCTCGCCCACGCCTCGGACGCCTGTCAGCTCGGGCTCGCTGCTGACCGGAGAGCACCAGGTGGCGCCGCTTGGCGGTGGCGCGACGGCGACCGTGCAGTGGTCGGCGGATTCGTCGATTGTCTACTACGTCAACGCGAGGGGCGCCCTGGAGCTGGTGCCCGCCAAGGGCGGAGACCTGAAGATCGTCGCCGCCGACGGCGCTTCGTCGCCGTCGATCTCGCCGGCCGGCGATCGCCTCGCGTACATCCGTGACGGCAAGATCGAGGTCCTCACCTTTGCCGTGGGGACGACGTCGGAGCTGGTGGTCAAGCCTGCCGCCACTCTCGTCGGCTGGGCGAAGGACAAGCTCGTCTGGGCCTCCACCGACGGCGTGTACACGGAAGGTGAGACCGCACCCACGCGGCTCGCATCGCTCCGGCTTTCTCAGGTCGGCGACGTGGCGGCGGTGTCGCTCTCACCCGATGGCACACACGTCGTATACGGGCTGGACCAGAAGCTGTTCCTGCTCGACCTCGCGACCGCCAAGAGCACGCAGCTTGGACAGGCCGACGCGTCCTTCCACGGCTGGTCGCCAAGCGGCGCCCAGCTGATGTTCACGAGCGGGGACGCGCTGGTCGTTTCAGACCTGCAGGGCAACACGGTGGGCACGCTCCCGAGTGCGGAAGCCAGTTGGTCGAGCCAGGACGCGATCCTGCTGGGCGGCGACACGGACCTGTACCAGGTTCGCCCGGACGGTTCGGCGCTGACGAAGATGGCCAACGGGACCTACCGCTTGCCGACGTGGGCGCCCAACGGCGCGGCGTTCTCGTTCTTCCGCGGAGGCGCCCTGTGGACCGCCACGGCTCCCGCTCTGCCGGCCCAGCCCACGGCCCTCGAGCAGGCCGCGGTGGTGGTCAACTCGTTCATGCAGGCGCGCCAGAAAGGACTGGCGGACCAGGCGACGACCTACCTCGACGACAACGGAAAGCACTCGTATGCCACCGGTCAGATGAGCCTCGTCGTCACTGGCGACCCACGCTTCACGCGGTTCTACATCCTCACTGAGACGATCACCAGCACGCAGCCGGACACCGCGACGTTCGTCGTCCGCCTGGTGCTGACGCACGGAAAGCTCGATGTAAGCGACTTCGAAGAGACGCTGACCGTAATCCGCGACGCCACGACCAGGCAATTCGTGATCGACGACGCGACCGCCGGCGCGCACCGCGACCTGGGCAAGGGCGCCGAGGTCGTCGGCGTGGTCGTCGCGGCCGACAGCATCAAGGTCACGTTCGACAGCGACCTGGACCCCGGAACCGTTGCAGACGGCGTGCTCGTGCTCGACTCCAAGGGCAACAAGGTGGAAACCACCGCCACCTATGCCAACCGGACCGTGACCCTCACCGGCTTGGACCTCAAGCCCGGCGCGCATTACAAGCTCGTGGTTTTGACCTCCGTGCGCGATGTGCTCGGCCACAACGTCGCCTCCGAGTACAGCCTTCAGCTGGCCGGCCCGGCGCTCAAGAACCAGAATCGCAAGAGCTCGGGCGGCGTGACCGCATCGCCGGCGCCGGCGTCGCCCTCGCCCAAGCCAGCTTAAGCCCCTCACCCTGACCCTCTCCCCGAGGGGGAGAGGGGACCAACTCCGATCTAAATTCGCTTCAGGGCGCGCGCGGCGCGGCTCAGCGCGGTGACCGAGCCTGAATGGACGATCTGGCCGGCCAGAGCCGCCTCGAGCGCCTCAGTGAAAGGAAGCCGCAGCACCTCCATGTCCTGCTCGTACGTCTCCGGGTTGCGCTCCGCCTCGGTGATGGATTCGGCGAGGAACATGTGGGCGCGACCGGTCAGGAACGCGGCGCCGTGCACCACTCCCAATGACGTGTAGCGGGCGCCGACGAGCCCCGTCTCCTCAGCCAGCTCTCGTTTCGCGCATTCGAGTGGCTCCTCACCCTCATTGAAAGTGCCCGCCGGCACCTCCCACGACGACTCCTCCCACGCGTGACGCCACTGGCGGACCAGGACCGTGTCGCCGTTGTCGAGATACGGGACGATGAATGCAGAGTCGGGGTTGTCCAGCACCGTGTAAATGGCTTCCGCGCCGTCTGGAAAGCGGATCGTGTCCTCTCGCAGCGCAAACGGGCCGGAGCGCCCGGCGACCTTGGAGGAGACGACCTCGAACGGCCGGCCGTCCTGCGGGTGGCGCAGCGTCGTTATCGGTTCACCACGGCTGCGACCGCAGCGGCTGCAGCGGCGATATGCCGGGGGTCGGCTCCGTAGTCGAACGGCGATTTGTCATCCGCCAGCTTCTTGGCCTGGTCCAGCAGCTGTGGGTGCTCTTCGATGAAGCGGGTGCTCAGGTTGCCTGAGCGGAAGTCCGGACTCTCGAGGATGGCGCGGTGATAGCTGATCGTCGTCGCGGGGCCGACCACCACGAACTCACGCAGCGCGCGGCCGGCGCGTGCGATGGCCTCTGCACGATCGCTTCCGTGCACGATCAGCTTGGCGACCAGCGAATCGTAATTCGGAGGCACGTCCGACCCGGGGCCGAAGCCGGAGTCGACCCGGACCCCCGGGCCGGCCGGCGCAACCCAGCGCGTGATGCGCTTGGGGTTGGGCAGGAACTTGCGCAGTGGGTCTTCGGCGTTGATGCGCATCTCGATGGAGTGACCGGTCCACGTCACGTCGGGCTGCTTGAAGCTCAGCTCCATGCCGGCCGCGATGCGGATCTGCTCTTTGACGATGTCGATGCCGGTCACGGCCTCGGTGATCGGATGCTCGACCTGCAGCCGGGCGTTCACCTCGAGGAAGAAGAACTCACCCTCGCTGAAGATGAACTCCACGGTGCCCGCGTTGACGTAGCCCGCCGCCCGCGCCGCGCGGATCGCCGCGTCGCCCATCGCGGTGCGGATCTCTTGTGTGACAGCGGGTGACGGCGTCTCTTCCATGATCTTTTGATGCCGCCGCTGGATCGAGCATTCGCGCTCACCCAGGTGAACGGCGTTGCCATGGCTGTCGCAGATGACCTGGATCTCGATGTGACGCGGCCGTCGTATGTAGCGCTCGATGTAGACGGTTGGGTCTCCGAAGGCAGAGCGCGCCGCCTGCGCGCTGCTCTCGACCGCAGCCGCCAGCTCGCCTTCTGACTCGACGACCTTCATCCCGATCCCGCCTCCGCCGCCCGACGGTTTCACCATGACGGGGAAGCCGATCGCATTCGCTGCTGCGGCAGCCGCCGTCGGGTCGATCGCGCCGCTTCCGGGTGTGACAGGAACGCCGTGCTCGACGGCAAGCTGGCGTGCCGCGAGCTTCGAGCTCAGGGCGCGCATCGCGGAAGCGGGCGGTCCGATGAACCGGATGCCGGCCGCCTCGCAGGCTTCAGGGAAGGCAGCCTTCTCAGAGAGGAATCCGTAGCCGGGATGAATCGCGTCGGCGCCGCAATCGTGCGCGACCTTGACGATGCGCTCAAGCTGGAGATAGGACTCGGTGGGCGCCGCGCCCCCGATGTGGTGGGCTTCGTCGGCGTAGCGGACGTGGATCGCGTTGCGATCGGCGTCCGAGTAAACCGCCGCCGTCGGGATGCCAAGCTCGCGGCAGGCCCGCATGACGCGGATCGCGATCTCACCGCGGTTCGCGATGAGTACTTTATTGAAGAGCTTGCTCTTCATCCTTCAATAGACCAGTTTTTTCTTCAACCGACAGCGAGCAGCGGCTGGTTGGGGCTGACGACCTCGCCTTCCTTGACGTAGACAGCGCTGACGCGACCGGCGACGGTGGTGACGATGTCGTTCTGCATCTTCATCGCCTCGAGCACCGCGACCACGTCGCCGAGCTTGACGGCGTCACCCTGTTTGACCGGGACCTTGACGATCAATCCCTGCATGGGCGCGAGCACAGTGCCTTCAGAGTTCTTTGCCGGTGGCGCGGTGGTGGCCCCTGCCGCCGGCGCCGCGCCGGTCGCCGGGGTGACCGTCATGCCGGCGCCGCTGACTCTCACCTTGAAGACCTCGCCCTCCACCTCGACGTCGAACTCCGCGACCGAAACCGGCGGGGCTGCCACAGGTGAGTCCGGGGCCGGCAGAGGAGTCGGAGCCTGCGAGGCCGCGGCAGGCGCCGGCTCAGGCTTTGAGCGATTGGTCTTCGGCTGAGGCCCGCGCAGGTATTCCTGCGCAATGCTCGGAAACATGAGGTGGATCAGCACGTTGTCATCGCTCGGGTCATAACCCAGCTTTCTCACTTGCTGGCGTGCAATCTCGACCTGGGGCTCGAGCAGGTCGGCAGGCCGGATCGTGATTGGCTCCTCGCGACCCAGGACCAAGCGGCGCAGCTCGTGGTCCGCGGGTGCGGGCGGCCGCCCATACAGACCCTGCAGGTAGTCCTTCAGCTCCTGCGTGACCGTGGCGTAGCGGTCGCCGCCGATCACGTTGTAGACGGCCTGCGTCGCGATCATCTGCCGAATCGGAGCGACGAGCGGTGGATATCCGAGCTCCCGCCTGACCCGGTTGGCCTCTTCCATCACCTCGGCGATGCGAGCGCCGGCATTGTGCGCACCGAGCTGGTGGTAGATGTCCTCGAGCATCTGGCCAGGCATCTGGTACCGGAGGATGCTCGCGTCGACGCGGTCGGCGACGGGATTGAGGTGCTCGAGGTGCCGCTTCTTGAGCTCCTCCACGTCGTACTGGACGTCCCACATCGTGTCGAGGTTCAAGCCGGTGTCGTACTCACCGCCCGCCAACGCCGCGACGACGCTCTCGGCCGCGGGCTGCGACGTACCCCAGGCGAGAGGAGAGATGGCGACGTCCAGGATCTCGGCGCCGGCCTCGACAGCCGCCATGTACGCCATCGGAGCCATGCCGCTCGAGCAGTGCGAGTGCACGTCGATCGGTACGTTGACGGCCTGCTTCAAGGTCGTCACCAGCTCCCACGTGGCCTGCGGGCTGAGCAGTCCAGAGGTGTCCTTGATCACGATCTCGTGGCAGCCCATGTTGACCAGGCCCTTCGCAAGCGAGCCCCAGAGCTCGAGGTTGTGAGCGGGCGACACCGCGTAGCTCAGCGCGCCCTGCACCTGCTTTTTGGCCTTCAGTGCTGCCCCGATCGCCGATTCCATGTTGCGCAGGTCGTTGAGAGGATCGAACACACGGAACACGTCGACTCCGGATTTGGCGGCGTGCTTGACGAAGAGCTCGACCACGTCGTCGGCGAAGTTGCGCTTTGAGACGAGGTTTTGGCCGCGGATCAGCGCCTGGATCGGCGTGTTCGGTGTTGCCTTTCGCAGCTTGCGGAGGTAATCCCACGGATCTTCGTGGCGACGCAGCTGCGTCTCGAAGGTCGCGCCACCGAAAGCCTCCATCGCGGCGAACCCGATGGCGTCCATCTTTGCGGCGATCGGGATGATCTCCTCGCTCCTGAGGTTTCCGCCGAGCAGCGACTGCTGCGCGTCACGGAACGTGGTGTCGACCAGCCGGACGCGAGCTTTCTTTTTTGCCATCGATCAGCCCGCGAGGGCCGCACGTTTTTCCGCGTGGCGCCGCTCCACGGCATCATCGGCAAGCCCGAGGATGCGGGCGGCGAGCCAGGCCGCGTTCTTCGCGCCGGCCTCGCCGATGGCGACGGTCGCGACCGGGATGCCGGCCGGCATCTGGACGATGGAGTAGAGCGAGTCCACGCCACCCAGGTGCTGGGTGGGGACCGGGACGCCGATCACCGGCAGGTCGCACCACGCCGCCACGACGCCCGGGAGATGGGCGGCTCCGCCGGCGGCGGCGATCACGACTTTCAGCCCGCGCTCGCGCGCCGACGAGGCCCACTCCATCACCCCGCGCGGATTGCGGTGCGCCGAGCAGATCTTGACCTCGTGCTCGATTCCAAGCTCCTCGAGCACTTTGACGCACGATTCCATCAAAGGCAGGTCGGACTTGGAGCCGAGGATGACGCCGACGACTGGGCTCAACTAATCCGCCTCCTGAGCAATGTCCCTTCTGAAAAAAGCCCCCTGGAATCGTACCTGCCGAGCCCCTGAGAGCGCCTTTTCGCGCGCCTCGCGCACCGTGTCTCCGAGTGCGACCGAGGTCGCCACCCGGCCGCCATCGGTCACCAGACCCCGGCCGGGCACGAATCGCGTCGCGGCGTGGAAGATCAGCACCCCGGGCGGCATCTCGGCCAGGCCTCGGATCTGGAAGCCCGTTTTGACCGCGGCGTCGTCGGGGTAGCCACCGGACGCGACGACGACGCCGACACATGCTTGCGGGTTCCACCGCAAGTCGGGGAAGTCCGCCAGCGTGCCTTTGGCGGCGGCCAGCGCCATGGCGACGAAGTCCGTCTGCAGGCGGGGCAGCACGACCTGCGCCTCCGGGTCGCCGAAGCGGGCGTTGAACTCGAGGGTGCGGATGCCATCGCGAGTCAGCATCACGCCGGCATACAGGACGCCTCGAAACTCATCGCCGCCTTCGGCGAGCTCGCGCACAGCGGGAAGCAGCACGCGATCCACCACTTCTTTCACGGTCGCGTCGTCGACCGCCTTGGGTGGCGAGTACGCGCCCATGCCGCCGGTATTGAGACCTTCGTCTTTGTCGTGCGCCCGCTTGAAGTCGCGCGCGGGCGCGAGCGCCACCACATCCTTCCCGTCGGTGATTCCCAGCAGCGAAAGCTCCGGTCCTTCCAGCAGCTCCTCGACCACGATCGTGGCGCCGCTGCGGCCGAACCGGCTTTCCACCAGCATGGCGTTGATCGCGGCATCCGACTCCTCGACGCTCGAGCAGATGATCACGCCCTTGCCGCGAGCCAGGCCGTCAGCCTTGACGGCGACCAGACCGCCCCGCTCTTTCGCCCAGGCTTTCGCCGGCACGGCCTGGGTGAACACCTCGAAGTCTGCGGTGGGGATGCCGGCTCGTTTCATCAGCGCTTTGGCAAACGACTTGCTCGACTCGATGCGCCCCGCGCCGCGGTTTGGACCGAACACGTTGAATCCGGCGTTGCGCAGAGCGTCGCCCACGCCGGCGTCCACCGCGGCCTCGGGCCCGAGGATCACGAGCCCAAGGCGCTCGCGCTTGGCGAAGTCGACGATGCGCACCACGTCGCCGGCCTCGATCGGAACGTTGCGTGCCATGCCACCGGTGCCGCCGTTGCCGGGCGCGCAGTAGACGCGCTCGACGAGGTCTGATTGAACACATTTCCACACCAGCGCGTGCTCGCGTGCGCCGGACCCGACGACGAGCACCTTCATCCGAGAATGCCCAACGCGATCGGAGTGACCACCTGGTGGGCATCGCCCCAGTCGACGGCCTCGACGTTCGACGCGCCGTGCCTCCGCCAGTATTTGTGTCCCCCGGCGCGCCACGTCCCGTCGGGACGCATTCGAGAGCGCAGCAGCTCCAGCGCTTCCTCAGCGCGAGGGTCGCTCAACCTTCCGACGAGGCCGATCGCCCGCAAGCCGTGGAAGTAGTCGTAGTGCCAGTAATGCGGCCAGTGGATGTGCAACCACTCGGCGAGGATGACCTTGCCCGTCCTTTGCGACCGGAAAAGCCGGTGCTCGAGCAGCACCTCGGCCGCGCGCTCAGCGGCGCGCAGTGCATCTTCGTTTCCGGTGGCTCGGTGATATTCGACCAGGCCCCAGATCGGCGCCAGGCTCTCGTGAAACGAAGACCGCCGCGCCTCGGGTCTCGCGTCACAGTTCCATCCGCCATCAGGCCATTGCGAACGCAGCAGCACGTCAACCAGATGTCTGACCCGCGCATCGCGCGCCATGCCGAGCCGGCAGCACACCGCCAGGGCGTTGCCCTCCATCGATGCGTGGCGCCGCTCGCGGCCTGCGACGACAAGGGGCTTTGAAGGCTCTGCGATCCATGCGAGCACGTCGACTGCCGCCGCGCGCGCCGCGCGACTTGTTCGCGGAACACCGAGCTCGACGAGCGAGACGAGCCTCCAGTGGGAGCCTTTCCATTTGCTGTACGGGTGCACCCCAAAACCACCGTTGCGTCGCTGGCCCGACAGCAGTCCGGCGATCGTCGACTTCCGCCACGCCGCTGGAGGCTTGAGCCCTACTCCCACTCGATGGTGCCGGGCGGCTTACTCGTGATGTCGAAGACGACGCGGTTGACGCCTTTGACCTCGTTGACTATCCGGTTGCTGATCCGCGCCAGGACCTCGTACGGCACGCGCGCCCAGTCCGCGGTCATCGCATCCTCGCTTGTCACCACACGCACCGCGACCACGTTGGCGTACGTCCTGTAGTCGCCCATGACCCCAACGGTCTCCAGAGGAGTGAGCACTGCGAACGACTGCCACACCTGCCGGTAGAGACCGTTTCGCTTGATCTCGTCGATCACCACCCAGTCGGCGTTGCGCAGGATCTCCAGTCGCTCGGCGGTGACCTCGCCCAGGCACCGGATCGACAGGCCCGGACCCGGGAAGGGCTGGCGGTAGACCATCTCCTCGGGCATGCCGAGCTCGAGACCTACGGCGCGCACCTCGTCCTTGAACAGGTAGCGCAGGGGCTCGATGAGCTGGAAGCGAAGGCCAGGCGGCAAGCCGCCGACGTTGTGGTGGGTCTTGATCTTGACTGCGGTCGATGCAACATCAGGCGCGGTCGATTCGATGACGTCGGGATAAAGGGTGCCCTGTGCGAGGAAGTCGATGCGCCCGAGGCTGGAGGCTTCGGCCTCGAACACGGTGATGAACTCCCGCCCGACGATGCGTCTTTTCTGCTCGGGATCGATGACGCCACGGAGCGCCTGCAGGAACCTGTCGGTGGCGTCGACATAGCGGATGTTCATGTCGAGGTTTCCGTGCATCACGGCCAGCACGCGCTCGGCCTCCTCCTTGCGCAGCAGCCCGTTGTTGACGAAGACGCATGTGAGCTGGTCGCCGACCGCCCGGTGGACCAGGGTGGCGGCAACCGCTGAATCCACGCCGCCCGACAGCGCGCAGATCACGCGGCCCGCACCGACCTGCGCGCGGATGCTCTCGGTCGCCTCCGCGATGAACGAGCCGGCCGTCCACGATGCGTCGCAGTGGCACACGCCGTAAAGGAAGTTGCGCAGGACCTCGCGGCCGCTCGGCGTGTGCACCACCTCGGGGTGGAACTGGATGCCAAAGATGCCGTGGCCGTCGGTGAACGCGGCGACCGGCGAGTTTCCGCTCGAGGCAAGCGAGTGAAATCCCGGCGGGAGCTCGCTCACGTGATCGCCATGGCTCATCCAGACCGGGAGCTCGTCGTTCAGGCCCTGGAAGAGACCGCCCGGCTCGCGGACCGCGAGCAGGGCGGGACCGTACTCCCGCGCGTGGCCCGGATCGACCTTGCCGCCGAGGTGGTGGGCGATCAGCTGCATCCCATAACAGATGCCAAGCACCGGCACCCCTGCTCTCAGCGCTTCAGGATCAACCTGCGGAGCTCCCGGCTCGTACACGCTCGCGGGTCCGCCGCTGAGGATCAGCCCGACCGGCGCCCGCTTCTTGAGCTCGGACCAAGGTGTAGTTCCTGACACGAGCTCGCAGTACACGTTCGCTTCGCGGACGCGGCGCGCGATCAGCTGGCTGAACTGCGAACCGAAGTCGAGGACGAGAATTGTCTGCACATTCAAGGGGGGGACACCCCCCCTTTTGATGGCCGGGCGGAGCCCGACCATCGACCCCCCGCCCAGTCCGCCCTTCACCTCTTCTTGTTCGCGGGCTTGGGCGGCCGCGGCGGTCATGGTCAGCTCAGCTCTTCCCCATACCTACGTGCTGGGCCTGCTGGAAGGCCTTGCCCTCCGAGGTGATCGCGGGCGCGATGACCATCTCCACGTGCTGAAACTCGGTGATGTTGTTGGCGCCGCAAACGCCCAGCGCCGATCGCAGCGCACCTGCGAAGTTCTGCGAGCCGTCGTCGACGCGCGCCGGACCGAGCAGGATCTCTTGCAACGTCGCCTTCGTCCCGACGTGGATCCGCGTTCCGCGTGGCAGGTTGGGGTCGGGCGTCGCCATGCCCCAGTTGAATCCCTTCGAGGCCGATTCCTCGGCGCCGGCGAGTGGGGTGCCGATCATCACGGCGTCAGCGCCCGACGCGAACGCCTTGCATACGTCGGCGCCGATGCGCATGCCGCCGTCGGTGATCACGGCCACGCGCATGCCGCCGCGGCGCATGTACTCATCTCGAGCCGCCGCGACATCGGCGGTGGCGGTGACCTGGGGCACTCCGACGCCGAGCACGCCGCGCGTGGTGCAGGCTGCGCCGGGCCCGACTCCAACCAGGATGCCCGCAATGCCGGTTTCCATCAGCTCCAGCGCTGTCTCGTAGTGCACGCAGTTGCCGACGACGACCGGGATGTCGCAGGCGCGGACAAGCTGTTCGAAGGACAGCTGGTGGTAAGACCTGGATGAGTGTCGTGCGGTGAGCACAGTGCCCTGGACGACCAGGACGTCGGCGCCCGCCTTCTGCACCACTTCGGCGCGCTCCTCGGCGCGGGCGGGAACCGTCGAGACAGCGCAAGGGACGCCCGCCGCCTTGATCGCCTTGATGCGCTCCGCGATGAGCTTCGGCTTGACCGGCTCGCGGTAGACCTCCTTCAGGAGCGCGGTGATCTGGGATTTGTCGGCCTCGGCGATGCGCTTGATGATCGGAGTCGCGTCTTCGTAGCGGGTGTGCACACCATCGAGGTTGAGCACGGCGACACCGCCGAGCTTTCCCATCGCGATGGCGAAATCGACGTCGACCACCCCGTCCATGGCCGCGCCCCAGATCGGAATCGGCAGGCTGAGACTGCCCATTGAAAAGGAGATGTCGACTTCTTCGGGATTGAGGGTGACACCGCCCGGCACGAGGGCGACCTCGTCGAAACCGTAAGACCGGCGGGCCCGCCGCCCGATGCCGATCTCAAGGCCAGACTGCTCCCCGGGTACCACTCCGCGGGTTTCGAGCCGGCTCTGATTCAGGGTGTGCTTACTCCAATGGTGGCGGGGTTCGCTGAATTATAC
>Ga0137409_10007077_pt1 | contig 11562 bp, 9 predicted proteins | sample CZODoug1_16funga_FD_122059 | JGI IMG/M metagenome (GOLD analysis project Ga0137409, IMG submission 122059) | Vadose zone soil fungal communities from Angelo Coast Range Reserve, California, USA - CZODoug1_16fungal (Hybrid Assembly) | ecosystem: Environmental > Terrestrial > Soil > Vadose zone... | reverse complement strand
ATCAGCTCCTCGGGATCCACCGGCTTCTCGACGAAGACGTTGAACCCCGCCGCCTCCGCGCGGGCGCGGTCCTGGACGCGGACGTAGGCGGTGAGGGCCACCGCGGGAATCTCGCGCCCGCTCTCGCGCTCGACCGCGCGGAGGTTGCGGATCAGGGAGTAGCCGTCCTGGTCCGGCATCGCCAGGTCCGACACCAGCACGTGCGGCCGGATCCACCGCAGGAGGGCGAGCGCTTCCGCCGCGGAGGCGGCGGTGCGGACCGCCGCGCCCGCGTCGGTGAGCACGAGCGTGAGCATGTCGAGCGCGTCCTGGTCATCGTCCACCACCAGGATCTGCACGCCCTGCAGGACGGGGGTCCCTCCGCCGTCGGCGGAATCGGGCGGGGCGCCCGCGATCGGCCTGGCGAGGGGAAGCCGGACGATGAAGGAGCTGCCGTAACCTTCGCCCGCGCTCTCGGCCTGGACGCTCCCCTCGTGCAGCTCGACGAGGTTGCGCACGATGGCCAGGCCCAGTCCCAGCCCGCCGTGGCGGCGCGTGATGGTCGAGTCGGCCTGGCGGAAGCGGTCGAAGATGAAGGGCAGGAAGTCGGCGGCAACGCCTTCGCCGGTATCGGTGACCGTGATCTGCGCCTGGCCGTCCGCCCGCCCCAGCCGCAGCTCCACCCGTCCGCCCGCGGCGGTGAACTTGATGGCGTTCGAGAGCAGGTTCCAGACCACCTGTTGCAGGCGGCTCGCATCCCCGATGATGTGCCGTGCGGAGGGGTCGAGGATGACCGCGAGCTGGACGCCCTTGCCCTCGGCGACGAGCCGCACCGCGTCGATCGCGGCATTGATCACGCCGGCCAGGTCCACCGGACCGCGGTTGAGACGCAGGCTGCCCGTGATCACGCGCGAGGCGTCGAGGATGTCCCCGATGAGCTGGGCCTGGGTCTGGGCGTTGCGCTCGATCACCTCGACGCCCCGGGCCACCGTGCCCTCGTCGGGCTTGCTCGAGCGGAGGATGTGCGACCAGCCCAGGATCGCGTTCAGCGGTGTCCGCAGCTCGTGCGAGACGGTGGCCAGGAACTCGTCCTTCATCCGGTTGGCGGCTTCGGCTTCCGCGCGGGCGGTGTGCTCGCGGGCCAGCGACTGCCGGCGGTCTTCCAGCTCGTGCTGGAGGCGCTCGTGGAGTCGGGCGCTCTCGATCGAGTCGGCCGCGATCCGCGCGTAGAGATCCATGAGGCGCATCTCGCGATCCGAGGGTCGGTGCGGCTCCGCGAACAGGACGGACAGGACGCCGATCGTGGTCCCGCGCCGGCTGATCAGGGGCGTGCTGTGGCACGCGCGCACGCCCGCCCGCCGGGCCGCCTCGCGATAGGGGGCATAGATCGGATCCACCTCGGTGTCCTCCACCACGACCCGCCGCCGCTCTGCGTAGGCGGTGCCGCAGGGGCCGTTGCCGGGGGGAACCGTCTCGACGTGCCGGAGGAAATCGTTGTCGAGCCCGGCGTGCGCCCCGAGGCGGAGGCCCGGATGCTCCCCGTCGCAGAGGGAGAGCAGGCCGAGGCCGGTGTCTTGCTCGGCCATGGCGGCCGGCAGGACTTCGCGAAGCACGGATTCCACGTCGAGCAGACTGGTCAGGCGGGCGCTGGTCTCGTGGAGGCGGCGGAGATCCTCGACCTGGACCTCGAGCTCGCCCACCCGCTCGCGGGCCGCCACGTCCGCCGGGCGGCTCCCGGAGGAGACGACCCGGGAGTGGAGCGAGCAGATCTCGGCGGTCGGATGCGCAAGCCCGCTGCGCTCGAGCTGGGCGAGGGGATAGGCGCAGAAGAGCCGGAACGCGTGCGTCCGGCGCAGCTCGTTCCAGAGTTCCTCGAGGCGGATGGTGGCGCCGGCCTGGCCGCGCGAGAGGAGCAGGCCGACCATCTCGCCGAAGACGCGCACGCGACGGCCGCCGCGTGCGGCCCCCGCCACCGGGCCACCGATCACTTCCGCGAACCGGCCCTCATCCGGCACCCCGTCGACCACGATTCGCGCGAGGGTGTCAGCGGCGTCGAGGGGCACGTAGGCCTCCGCGGCCCGCGCCGCGTCCAGGTCGATGCCCGCCGCGCGCAGGCGCTGCTCGAGCCCTTCCCGGTGCTCGGGGGTTGCGACGACGATTCCAGCCCCCCCGGCGGCGAGACCGCCACCGATGAAGCCCGTCAGAGCATCGAGCAGGGGCGGGTCCGCCTCGTAGAACTGCACGAAGTGCTCGAGCTCTTCGGTGGCCATGGCGCGAGAAACACTAGGCAACCCACGTGCCACCCACTATCGGAGACTCAGTGTGGCAAATCCCCGACAAATTGGTGCAATTCGCCGGATTCGCGGTCAGCCCGCTGACACACCGGTATTTTCTTCCCGGACGGATTTACCGGCTCAGCGCTCCTCCCATTCCCAGTACTTCCGTCGGCCCAAGTCCTTCCGCCGGTCGTAGTGCTCGAAGAGCCGGGTCTCGTATTCGCGCTCGAAGGGCCGGCTCGGGTCATACTCCGGCGCCGCGGTGATCTCCTCCCGTTGCAGATCCACGTGGACCCGGGAATCCGCCCAGCTGACGGTCTTGATCCACTCGGGCGAGAGCGCCACCTTCTTGCCGGGCCACCAGTTACGGGTGTCGACGATCAGGTAACGAATGGCCCACGCCCGATCGTCGACGAGAAAGTCGTCCACGTGGCCGATGTCGCCGTCGCGGGCCGCGATGTAGTAGCCGGTGACGTCGCGCGTGCTGCGCAGCGACGGGTCGCCCGGCGCGCTCTCACGCTCGCGCGCGGCCATCTCCGCGACGACCGGATCGCCGTCGACCGGGGCCGGCACCGGCGGCATGCCGGGATAGGCGAGCAGGCCCCAGCGATACGGGCCTTCCCAGTAGTAGCGGTAGTTGTAGTAGCGGGATAGCGTCTCCTCCTGCTGGCGATCGACGGGTTTGTCGGCTTCCACCGGCGGGCTGTTCTCCACCTGCGCGCGCGTGAGATTCACCGTCACCTTGTCGGTCACGGCTCCCCCCACCGAGAGCGGGGAGATCAGCACCTGGCGGCCCGGAAGCCACGTCCCGGTGTCCACGACCAGGTATCGGATGGTCCACGTGAGATCGTCGAAGTAGAGGTCTCTGACGCTTCCGATATCGCCGTCGACCGCCGCGACGGGAAGACCCTTGAAGTCACCCGCTGCTCTGAGCATGGCGCGCTCCTCCTGCCCGGGGAGCGAAGCATTTCCCGTGCAAGATGGGAAACGTCGAGGGGCGCACGATTCTCGACCGCCACACTCTCGAGCCGTAAGCCTTACCGGGTACGACGGAACCGGTCCGAAACTCCTACCGCGCCCGGCACGACGATTACCGCGAGCCCGAGCAGCACGAGGGCCATGCCCGCGAGGCGGAGTGGGCCGAACCGCTCCCCGAACGCGAGCGAGGACGCGTAGCTCGCGACGAACGGGATCAGCAGCGCGAAGGGCGTGACGGTGGCGGCGGGATACCGGCGCAGCAGGCTGCCCCAGATCGCGTAGCCGAGGACGGTGGCGATCAGGCCGATATACAGCACGGCGGCGCGGCCGAGCCATGAGCTGGCCGCGAGCGCGGTCCCGAGCGCGTACGGCCCGTCGAGCGCCAGGGACAGCGCGAGCGACGGGAGCGGCGGGATCACACTCAGCCAGATCATGAGCCGCAGCATGTCGACCGGCGGCAGCTGCTTGACGAGCACGTTGCCGACGCCCCAGCTCACCGCGGACAGCCCGCACAGGATGAGCCCCGCCGCCGTCAGGTCGCGGCCGACGGTGAGCGCGATCAGCGCGAGACCCGCGAAGGCCACCGCGGTGCCGGTCCACTCGCGGCGGGCGGGGCGCTCGCCCAGGGCCAGCGCGGCGAAGAGGATGGTGAAGAGCGCCTGGGTCTGGACCACGACCGCGGCCAGGCCGGGCGGCATCCCCCACGCGATCCCGAAGAATTGCAGGAGGAACTGGCCCAGGAACAGGGTGAGGCCGACCGGCACCAGGGTCGGCCAGGGCACGCGCGGGCGCGCCAGCACGAGGGCCGGCGCGGCCGCGATGAGGAAGCGCAGCGCGGTGAGCTGGGGCGGGGAGAAATCATCGAGCGCCCACCGGGTGGCGACGAACGTGAGGCCCCAGATGACCACCACGAAGAGGACCAGGGCGAGATGGGCGGCCGCCATGTCGCCGGACTATAGCACCGCGGCGCGCGTCCGATGGACAAGGGCCCGCCGCGAAGCGTAGACTCCGGGCGGCTCATCATCTCCGTGCCGGGAGGCGGCGCCCCATGTTCACCCAGAGTCTCAAGATCGATCACGCGCGGTACATCCTGACCGTCGATCGCCAGCGCCGCATCATCCAGGACGGCGCCATCCTCATCGAGGGCGGCCGCATCACCCGGGTGGGCAAGGCGGCCGAGCTGGCCGACGCGCGCGCCGACCGCGTCATCGACGGGCGCTACCTCGTGATCACCCCGGGCTTCTTCAACGGACACATGCACATCAGCTACGCGCACCCGGTGCGCGGTATTTTTCCCGACGAGCAGGCGAGCCCGCTGCTCCACGTGTTCAACCTGCAGTCGGCGATGACCGAGGAGGAGGAGTACCACGCCACCCTGCTCGGCCTGGTCGAGCTGGTCCGCAACGGGACGGTATGCTTCCTCGACCCGGGGAGCACCCAGTTCCCGGACGCGTGCCTGCAGGCCTACGAGGACGCGGGCATCCGCGTCGTGCTCGGGGAAGCGGTGACCGATCAGGAGGCGCCGTGGAAGCTACCGCGCTACCCGGCGTCGGAAGCGGTGGCGCGCACCACGTCGTTCATCGAGAAGTGGAACGGCCGGCTCGACGGGCGGATCCGGGCCTGGGCGATGCCGTTCTCGTACGAGACGTGCAGCGCGGGCCTGCTGCAGGCGCTCAAGCGGGTGGTGGACGAGCACCGCACCGGCCTCACCCTGCACCACAACAGCGGGATCAAGGCGCGCCAGGATTCGGTGGCCCGTCACGGGTACAGCCCGACCGCGTACCTCGAGTCGATCGGGGTGATGGGGCGGAACGTGCTGCTGGCTCACTGCCTCGGTCTCGACGAGGCGGAGATCGACGCGGTGGCGCGGACCGGCACCGCGATCGCGATGTGCCCGGTCACCGCGGCCAAGGGCGGCCGCGGCGTTCCCGAGCATGGGCGCATGCCGGAATTTCTCGCCCGCGGCGTGAGGATCGCGCTCGGCTGCGACTCGCCCAATAACTCGAACCACCTCGACATGGTCCGCACCATGAACATGGCGGCCATCCAGTACAAGGACGCGCGCCAGGACACGCGCCTGGTCCCCGCGGAGGCCGCGCTCGAGATGGCGACGATCCAGGGCGCGCAGGCGATGGGGCTGGGCGACGAGCTCGGCTCGATCGAGGTCGGCAAGAAGGCCGACCTGGTCTGCTTCGACACCCTGCGCCCGGAATGGCAGGCGCTCTGGAACCCGGTCAACAACCTGGTCTACAACGCGGACGGCCGCAGCGTGCACACCGTGGTGATCGACGGGCGGGTGGTGGTGGACGCCTACCGGCAAAGCTTCGTGGACGAGCCGCGGCTCTTTGCCCGCGTGCAGGAGATCGGCGAGCGGCTGCAGGCCCGCACCGGCGTCTCGTTCCCTCGCTCGCGCTGGCCGATGAGCTGAGGCGCCGAGGACGACGCGATGGCCAAGCGGCGGGAGACCGGCAGGAGCGGGTGGCTGGAGCATTCGGCGCGGCTGGTCACGGTCTGGACGGGCAGCTCGCAGGCCTTCGGGTGTGCGGTCGGCGTCATCATCGGGTGGGCGCTGCTCGGGCCCATCTTCCACTTCTCGGATACCTGGCAGCTCGTCATCAATACCGGCACCACCATCGTCACCTTCCTCATGGTGTTCCTGATCCAGCGCGCGCAGAACAAGGACTCGCTGGCGATTCACCTCAAGCTCAACGAGATCGTGGCGGTGCTGCAGGGGGCGAGCAATCGGCTGATCAATGTCGAGGATCTCACCGAGCAAGAGGTGCAGACGCTCCACCGGCACTACCAGGCGCTGGTCGCGCTCGCCAAGCGGGATAGCACGCTCACCGCGTCGCACTCCGTCGAAGAGGCCGAGACCCGAGCCGCCCGCAAGCGCCCCAGCTGAGCGGGCTCGCGCGAGCGGGTGACTCACGGCGCGCCCACATTGACACTTCCCAGCAGTTCCCGATCCCGATGAGCGTGTAACCCACTGATTTGTGTGAGCTCACTCGTGGTGCACTTCTTGCAGCCAAATCCAGGGCCGGAGCTCCCTGAGCCGGCCAATCGCTTGACGAGGAGGCTGCCCGTGTCCGAACCGCGCATTCTGGTGGTCGAGGATGAGACGAACGTCCGGGAGCTGGAGGCGGAGATCCTGCGTGAGGAGTGGGAGCACGTGGACACCGCGGTGGACGGCACGGACGCGCTGCGGCTGCTGGCCGAGAACGTCTACTCGGCGATCGTGAGCGATCTCGCGATGCCGAAGATGGACGGGCGGGGGCTTTTCCACGAGGTCGAGCGCCGCTACCCGGCCTCGCAGAGCCGCCTCGTGTTCGTCACCGGCTACGCGGAAGCCGAGGAGTACGACGACTTCCTGCGCCAGAGCGGCGTGCCGGTGCTCGCCAAGCCGTTCACCATCGCCGACCTGGTCGGCGCGGTGCAGCGGGCCTTCTCGCTGGCCTGAGCGGAAGACCGCGGTGCGCCCCGTCGAGCTGTCCCCGCAGCGCTATCGCGAGCTCGTGGAGCAGAGCCGTGGCCTGATCTGCATCCACGATCTGGCCGGGGTCCTGCTCTCGGTCAATCGCGCCGCCGCCGAGCGCCTCGGCTACACCCCCGAGGAGCTGGTCGGCCGCAGCCTGGGCGAGCTGCTCGCCCCGGCCGTCCGGCACCTCTTCCCCGGATACCTCGCCCGGATCCAGCGGGCCGCCACCGACGAGGGGCTCATGCTCGTGGTGACGCGCGCCGGGGACGAGCGCATCTGGAGCTACAGCAACGTGCGCGGCCAGGAGCCCGGTGGGCCGGAGTACGTGCTCGGCCACGCCCACGACATCACCGACATCAAGCGGTCCGACGCGCGAGAGGGCGAGGCGGAAGCCCTGCGCTCCGTCGGCCAGCTCGCGCTCGCGACCGCCCACGAGATCAACAACCCGCTCACCGTCATCATCGCGAGCCTCCAGCTCATGGTGGCCCGGGGGCAGGTGCCTGACGAGGCGGCGGGCTACGTGGAGCGCGTGATCAAGGCGGCGGAGCAGATCCGCGACACCGTCCGGAACATGTCCCGCATCACCCGGCTCGAGCTGTCCCGCCAGGCCCCGCAGCTTCCCGCCGTCCTCGACCTCACCAAGTCCAGCGCGCCTCGGGACTGACCCGCCGCCGGGCGGGGCTTGCCGTCGGGGGTCTCCCGGGCTAAGGTCTCCCCTCTAGTACTCGTTCACCGGTCCCCCCAATCGAGGAGCGTCCGACATGAGGCGTGCGACGGCGATGGCGCGAGTGTTCCTGCTGGTCCTGGCGCTGCTGGGCATGGCGGTGGACGGAACGGGCTGGGCCCAGCCCAAGACCGAGCTCACGGTGGCCCTCTCGAGCTTCGCCACCGAGGTGCTCGATCCGCCCCTGGGCGGCCACCTGGTGAAGTACTACCTCTCGATGATGTTCGACTACCTCGTCGGCACGACGCCGGACGGGCAGCCCTCGCGCGAGGGCGGCATCGCCACCCGCTGGGAAAACTCGCCCGACTTCAAGCGCTGGACCTTCCACCTCCGCCGGGGCGTCAAGTTCCACAACGGCGACGAGCTGACGTCGGAGGACGTGAAGTTCAGCATCATGCGCAGCATCGGCAAGCGCTCCACCACCGGGTACGCGGGCCCGCTCCGCACCTTGATCCAGGACATCGAGACGCCGGCTCCCGACCGGGTGGTCATCGTGACCAAGGAGCCCACCCTGATCATCCCGCTCTACCTGTCCCGCTCGCTCTCCACCGAGGGCATGATCACGTCGAAGAAGTATGTCGAGTCGGTGGGTGACGACGTCTTCGCGCGCAAGCCGATCGGCAGCGGACCCTACAAGTTCGTGGAGCAGGTCACCGGCTCGCACATCACGCTGACCGCGGTGGACAATCACTGGCGGATCGGGACGCCGAAGTACAAGACCATGACGTTTCGGCTGGTGCCCGAGGAGACCACCCGCATCGCGCTGCTCCGCCGCGGCGAGGTGGACGTGGCCGAGCTGAGCCGCGAGCGCGTGAAAGACGTGGAAAGGGACGGATTCCCGATCCACTACCGCCGTGAGGAATCCATCCTCACCATGTGGTGGGTCCTGGGACCGGACGGGCGGGTGGGGCCGTCGAAGGACAAGCGGGTGCGTGAGGCGCTCAACCTGGCGATCGATCGGGCGGAGATCGCCCAGTCCATCTTCGGGGGCAAGGCCGAGCCGGCGTCCGTCCCCCTCGGGCTCTCCTGGTCCTTCAAGGACGTGGGCTTCAAGCCGACGCAGGACCTGATGTACCCGTACGACCCAGCGCGAGCCAAGAAGCTCCTGGCCGACGCGGGCGTCGCCTCCGGGTTCAATCTGGATGTCTATGCCTACCAGCTCCCCGGCCTCCCCGAGGGCAAGACGATGGCGGAGGCGGTGGCCGGCTACTGGGAGAAGCTCGGGATCAAGAGCCGCCTGATCCCGGTGGACTACCCCGCGTTCCGGAAGGCGTGGTTCGACCGCAGCGCTCCCGGCGCGGTCGGCTACTTCAACATCGCCAACCGGGACTGGATCGGGGCGTACGCCCTGCTGGAGAAGCAGGCCTACTCGGCGTCCAAGCCCTCCGATACGGTCAACGACCCCGAGATCGACGGGATGCTGTCGCAGGTGATGCGCCAGACCGATCGGGAGAAGATCAACGCGCTGATGCGCAACGTCTACACCCGGCTGCGGAGCGAGCACCTGGGCGTCCCGGTGGTATACCTGCATTCCCCGTACGCGACGTCCAAGACCCTCGCCAAATGGAACGTGGGCAGCGTCATGTACGACCTGTTCTTCGACCAGCTCGCCTCCGGGAAATAACCGGGGGCGCCAGGCGGCGGCCCACGCGATGCTTCGCTTCATCGCCGCCCGCCTCGTCCAGTCGCTGATCGCGCTCGCGATCGTCTCGGTGGTGGTCTTCGTGCTGGCCCGGGCCACCGGGGACCCGCTCTACCTGATCCTCCCGATGTCGGCCTCCCAGGAGGACTTCGACAACGCCCGCCGCTACCTGGGGCTCGACCGCCCGTACGTCGAGCAGTACCTCTCCTTCGTGGGGCGCGCGGTCACCGGCGACTTCGGGGTCTCGCTGCGCGCGCGGCGTCCGGTGAGCGAGCTGATCCGCGAGCGCCTGCCCAACTCGCTCAAGCTCGCCGCCTTCGCGATGGGCGTCTCGCTCGCGATGGCGTTCCCGCTCGGCATCATGGCCGCGGTGAAGAAGGGCACCGGGCTCGATCGCGCGGCCCAGGTCGTCTCGGTGCTCGGGCAGTCGCTGCCCACCTTCTGGGTGGCCATTCTCCTGGTGGAGTTCGTGGCGGGCCGGCTGCAGTGGCTGCCCGCGGGCGGCATCGCCGGCTTCTCCAGCTACGTGCTGCCCGGCTTCACGCTGGGCTGGTTCGTGGTGGCCGGCCTCATGCGGCTGCTCCGCTCCGGGATGCTGGAGGTCCTCGACTCGGAGTACGTGAAGCTGGCGCGGGTGAAGGGCGTGGCCGAGCGCCGGGTCATCTGGCTCCACGCGCTCCGGAACGCGCTGATCCCGGTGGTCACCTTTGCGGGGATCTACTTCGCGATCCTGGTGACCACCGCGATCGTCGTCGAGACGGTCTTCGCGTGGCCCGGCATCGGGCGGCTGGCCTACGAGGGCATCAGCTCGCGCGATTTCCCGGTGATCCAGGCGGTGGTGCTGACGACGGCCGCGATCGTGGCGGTGGTGAACCTCTGCGTGGACTGCCTCTACGCGTGGATCGACCCGCGCATCCGCTATGCCCGCTGATCCGGCCGCCGTCGCGGTCCCCGAGATCGAGGCCCCCGCAATCGCCTCCCGCGGGTGGCGGCTGCCCGTGTTCCCGGTGGGGGTGATCGGCCTCTTCCTGCTGCTGGCGCTGGTCGCGCCGCTGCTGAGCCTGGCGGACCCGCACGAGCAATCACTGCGCAACCGCTTCACCCCGCCGGTGTGGGAAGAGCGGGGGAGCTGGAAGCACCCGCTGGGCACCGACCGGCTGGGCCGCGACATGCTCTCGCGTATCGTCTGGGGCTCGCGCGTGTCGCTGACCGCGGGCGTGCTCACCGTCCTGCTGGCGAGCGCCTTCGGCGCCGCGGTGGGGCTCACCGCGGGCTACTACGGCGGCCGGGTGGACGCGGTGCTGATGCGCGTGACCGACGCGACGATGTCCTTCCCGGTCATCCTGCTGGCCCTGATCCTGGCGGTGACGGTGGGCCCGAGCTTCACCAATGTGATCGTCGCCATCGCGGTGATCCTCTGGGCGCGCTACGCGCGGGTCATCCGCGGCCAGGTGCTGACCCTGATGCAGCTCGATTTCATCGCCCAGGCCCGGATCGCGGGGGCGGGGGGCTGGCGCATCATCACCCGGCACCTCCTGCCGAACACGCTCGGCACCTTGCTCGTCCTGGTGACCCTGCAGATCGGGTACGTGATCATCGTCGAGGCCTCGCTCTCCTTCCTGGGCGCCGGCATTCCGCCGCCCACCCCGGCCTGGGGCTCCATGATCGCGGAGGGGCGCGACGTCGTGACGAGCGCGTGGTGGGTGTCGCTCTTTCCCGGCCTGACGATCCTATTCGTAGTCCTGGCCTTCAACCTGCTCGGGGACTGGCTGCGCGACACCTTCGACCCGAAGCTCCGCCAGCTCTGAGCGCCGGACCTTCCGTGACGCCGCCCCCCGTGACCCCATCCCCCGTGGCACCATTCGTGATCGACGTCCGCGACCTCCGCACCCACATCGTCACCCGCTGGGGCACGGTGAAAGCGGTGGACGGGGTCTCGTTCGCCATCGGGGAAGGGGAGACACTCGGGCTCGTCGGCGAATCGGGCTCGGGCAAGAGCATGACCTGCCTCAGCCTGGTGCGGCTGGTGCCGCGGCCCGCCGCGCGCATCCTGGGCGGGCGGGTGCTGCTCGACGGTGAGGATCTCCTCACCAAGACCGAGGACGAGATGCGGCAGATCCGAGGCCGGCGGATCGGCATGATCCTGCAGGACCCGATGAGCTCGCTCAACCCGGTCTTCTCCATCGGCATGCAGATGCGCGAGCCGGTCGCGCTCTATCACGGCCTCCGCGGGCGGGCCCTCACCGAGCGCGCGGCCGCGCTGCTGGCCGCGGTACGCATCCCATCGCCCGCCCAGCGGCTCCGCGCGTTCCCGCATCAGCTCTCGGGTGGGATGCGGCAGCGGGTGGTGGGGGCCATGGCCATCGCGGCGCCACCGCGCCTGCTGATCGCGGACGAGCCCACCACGAGTCTCGACCTCACGATCCAGGCGCAGTACCTGGGCCTGCTCAAGGAGCTCCAGCAGCGGCACCGGTTCGCCCTCATCTTC
>Ga0137409_10007076_pt1 | contig 11562 bp, 17 predicted proteins | sample CZODoug1_16funga_FD_122059 | JGI IMG/M metagenome (GOLD analysis project Ga0137409, IMG submission 122059) | Vadose zone soil fungal communities from Angelo Coast Range Reserve, California, USA - CZODoug1_16fungal (Hybrid Assembly) | ecosystem: Environmental > Terrestrial > Soil > Vadose zone... | reverse complement strand
ACCGACGACGCCGTCGATGCCTTCTTGGCGATCCTGACAAACGGAAAGATAACGGGGGATAAGGTCGGGCCCCACAAGGATCTGCTGGTCGAGTTCCCATACTTAGGACCCCCGCACAGAGTTAAACGGTGAGTCACGAAGTTCAATACAGATCAAAGTCCGCATTTAAGGTTGGTGATGTGAGCTATGCGGGGCAGCCTTTCGAATGACCTGCTTTTCGGCTTCGTGGCGACCAGCTGCGCAGTGATCACGGCCACATTCGCGACCGGTCTGACCTGGACCAGGTCGATCGCAACATCGATGTTGCTACGTCAGGCGTTGGAATATGGGCACACGCAACGCTCGCCTTCCACCTCTCTCCAACCAGCGGAGAGATCTTCACGGTATGGGCGGTGGCGACGTACACTCTCTCTTCGAGATCGGTCATTGTGGCGGCTCCTTGGAAAGAGAAATGTCTCTCGCATCTATACAATGCGCATGTCGATATGCAAAACACAGCGTCGATCACAACATAGGCTGAGATGCGAATCGATTGCACGATGGTAGCGGTCGTTACTTTGGTAGGTGGTAGATCGTCATCGGATCGCGACCGGTACGAAGCTGGTCCGATGGTGACTTATAGTTCGCCGGTTTTGAATTGTGCCCGGCCGTAGCCAAAACTCCAATCTTCATCCGCGTTGGTAACAATGGATACGATTACGTCGCTCGATTCGATTCCGCAACGCACTTTGAGGAGTCGGCAGAGCTCGTCGAAGAATGCTAGCTTGGATGCCTCACTACGTGGCCTCGTCGTTATCGAGACAAGTACAACTCGATCCGTTCGCGGTATCGCAAGGCCGGTATCCTGGAAGACCACATTTGCGCGACGATGTTCGTGCACTACTTGGTACCTGTCGCGCTCCGGAATACCAAATGCAGATACGAGCGCTCTGTGCGATGCATCGAGAAGTGAGGCGATCTCCGCCTCATTTCGACCTTCAATGAGATCTAGTCTTACCAATGGCATATGCGTTCCTTAAACTGAGAGATAGGGATCCAACGACGGCGCTGCTGCTTAAGGTGAATCTTCGACAAAGCCTCTTAACAACGCAGCGATCTCGTCGGCAGCTGTAGTCGGGCGCGATCAAGTGGTAGTGATCGGCAAGCCGCATAAGCAGAGGCTCAAACATGCGCGAGGATGACGGCAGTCCATGCAGCAAGAGAATCGTTGGGGCATCTATCGGCCCCGCCTCTCGATAGAAGATAGAGAGCCCATCCGCATTTACAGTGCGATAAGAAATGTGCGCCGGCATATGTCATTCACCTCACACTTGTCAGAGGCGCACTAACGGGCACCTCGAAATATCACAGTTATCCAAGGACCCTGAGTCACCGCGCGCAGCTCAAGCTCCATGTGTACTTCGATGCAACTTGCCCGATTACATCAGACGCATCCGAACGAGGAAATTGGACCAAGGTGTCGGCGATACCATAGTCCCTGTGAGAGCCGAAGCGGCGTGCGTAGGGCGACATATAGACAGGCGTTCCGGCAAGGAACTCGGGAGGGTCCTGTGACTGTCGCTCGCGCGGCATGCGCGAGCCAATACCGATTCCGGTCAGCCAGATTGCAGCACTTTCAGTGCTATTAGCCCAGGCCGAGTTGCAAGGCTTCGGTAACACCTTGGTGCAATAGATTCGCCGCGTGCCTTTAGCTGTTATTGCGGATGTTCTCGGTATCCGTCCTTTCACACACTGATCGCCCCTCGGAGGGGACATGGACCTGCACGTTCTCCCAGCACCTACCTGCATAAAGTGGCCCTCATCGGAAGTGCGTACGTTGGTCGGCAGCGTCATAGCGCTTCTGGAGATCGCCAGACTGGAGGTCGACCAGGATCATGTCATTGCGAAGGCGAGTATTGTCAGGGCATGCGCGTTACTTCGCGTTGCGATTGATCCTCAGACGTTGGGAAACCAGTCTTGCCCCTGAGCGCTGTCGCATGGGGGCACCCCGCTCGGCGCCGGCAAAGCACTAGCCTTTCGACGCGACGGACCAAATAGCGTATGGCAGAGTAGAATTTCCTCACCCGCGTGATCCGCTCCTTCAGGACCGTGGCGGAATATTGAGGCCGCGCTGCACTGCCACCCTGGCCAGGCAGCGTTGTAGCCAGGCCGGAACGCTCTTCAGCTCGTCGTAGTGCACGAGGTCGCCGGCGTCGATCAGGGTGGTCAGGCTGCGAACCCAGCCGATCAACGAAATATCGGCGATGGTGTAAATGTCGCCCATGAGCCATTCTCGGTCCTCCAGCCGCTGCTCGAGGACACCGAGCAGGCGTTGTGCCTCAGAGCGGAAACGCTCGAGCGGGCGCTTGTCGTCAATCTCGCGGCCGGCGAACTTGTGGAAGTACCCTAGATGTCCAAACGTCGGCCCGACACCCGACATCTGAAAGAATACCCACTGGATAGTCTTGTAGCGCTCTGCCGCAGACGGCGGGAGCAGCTTGCCAGTCTTCTCCGCCAGATACAGTAGAATCGCGCCCGACTCGAACAAAGCGATCGGAGTGCCGTCCGGCCCTTCCGGATCGATGATCGCCGGAATCTTCCCGTTCGGATTCAGCGTCAGAAACTGCGGCGTCCGGGTTTCGCCGCGACTCACGTCGATCGAATGCACTTCGTACGGCAGGCCAAGCTCTTCCAATGCGATCGAGACCTTGACGCCATTGGATGTGGGAAAGGAGTACAGCTGCAGCACGGTTGGATGCGTGGTCGGCCATCGCTGGCTGATCGGATGGGTGGAAAGGTCGAGCACTGGAGTTGCCTCTTGGATGAAAGACGGTTGGAGCGGCCCCGCAGGCGAAATCGATGGAGCGCGAGATGGATTTCCAGGTGGGCAGGACGGGAGAGGCTAGCCTGTCGTGTCTTTTCGGATCGCGCTGGTGGTACGGCCGCCGAATCCCCAGTTGTCGGTATCGATTTCCTCGATCGCCACGTGAGTCCACTCGGGTGGCTTGTGGAGCACCCGCTCCAGAGTTTCGGTCACTTCCTTGATGACCTGGGCCTTCTGCTCCGGGGTGGCTCCTTCACGGGTGATGCGGATGCTGACGAAAGGCATGACACGGCTCCTATTGTGGTACTGGTGAAGAAAATGCACGGGCTGTGTGGGTCTCGACCGGGTGCACAAGTGCATTTGAGATCTGCCGTTTCCAAGTCTAGCTATTCCGCGAAGGGCCATTGCTAACACGATGTATCAAGAGAAGTGACAGATACGTGTCTGGCCAAGGGAGCCGCAGTGTCGGATAGTTACTCTTCGGATAATCGACAACCCTCGCGTGTGAACCGATCCCGGTCCTGTCTCACCCCTAAAAATCCGTTAAAGGAGAATTGAAATGTCCTCGCTAGTTCTAGCGCCTCCATTCACGCAGGAAACTGCCGTTCAAAAGGTCCGCCTTGCGGAAGATGGTTGGAATGGCCGCGATCCGGAAAAGGTGGCGCTCGCCTATACCGCCGACAGCCGCTGGCGTAATCGAGCGGAGTTCATCATTGGCCGAACAGAAATTGCCGCATTCCTGGCCCGCAAGTGGGCCAAAGAACTCGATTATCGGCTGATAAAGGAATTGTGGGCCTTCGCCGGCAATCGACTCGCGGTGCGCTATGCGTATGAATGGCATGACGACAGCGGGAGCTGGTTTCGCTCCTATGGCAACGAGAACTGGGAATATGATGCGGCGGGATTGATGCAGCGCCGCTTCGCTTCCATCAACGATCTCCCAATCAATGCGACAGATCGCAAATTTCATTGGCCGCTCGGCCGCCGGCCGGACGATCATCCGACCTTGTCGGACCTGGGGTTGTAAGCCCGCCGCACCCTTGATCAGTTCGTCGCGAGCCTCCTCATCTGTGCCTGTCGCGACATGCTGTCGGCCCGATACCATAGTGCAATGGATTCGCCTCCATGCGTTTGGTCTGATCGCAGATGCATATCGCACTCGATTTAAATCGCCGACGCATTGGCCGGCGTCAGGTAACGGTTGATCTTTGAGGAGAAACGGACATGTTCAAGCTATTGCTGATTTCGCTGATGCTGCCTTGTATGGCGATGGCACAGGGAACCGAAGAGAAGACGGTAGTGCTGATCCACGGCGCGTTCGCGGATGGTTCAAGTTGGGACAATGTCATCCCAATCCTCCAGGCAAAAGGCCTGAAGGTTGTCGCCGTGCAGAATCCACTCACCTCGCTTGCCGATGACGTCGCGGCGGGTAGACGTGTCATCGACGAGCAGAGCGGTCCCGTGATCCTGGTCGGTCACTCGTGGGGCGGCACCGTCATCACGCAATTGGGCGACGACGCAAAAGTCGCAGCACTCGTCTACGTGGCCGCGTTCGCGCCGGACGTTGGCGAATCGTCAAACGACCTCGGCAGGGGAGGCCCGCCTGCTCCTGGATCGGCCCAAATTCGTCCCGACAGCACAGGATTTCTTCATCTGACGCCGGAGGGCGTCGCCAAAGATCTCGCCCAGGATCTTCCTGCGGCGCAAACCAAGATCATGGCGGTCACGCAGGGCCCCATCTTCGCCAAGGCGTTCGATGAGAAGCTGACCAAAGCTGCCTGGAAGTTCAAGCCGTCCTGGTTCATCGTGGCCGAAAACGACCGCATGATCCCGCCCGACCTCGAGCGTGCCATGGCGACGAAGATCGGCGCCAAGATCACTGCGCTACCGACAAGCCATGTACCGATGCAGTCGCGCCCCAACGATGTCGCGGCGGTCATCGTGGCCGCCGCCGCCGCGGTCAAATAACGGAATAGAGGAACGGAGAACCTAATTATGGCCAATGGGAACAATGTTCGTGATCAACTCGGCGCGTCCGCATCGAAGGGTGTCACTGACAACCCAGTATTCACAATGCTGAATGGGTTGCTCGGTGCGTCCTGGAGAGCCTACGCCCAGCATCAGGCTCATATCGCTCTGATTGATGCATGGGGCCTGCAGGGTCTCGCTGATGCGATGCGAATACGGACAGCCGATGAGCCTGTCACGATTCGCGCGCTTCTTGGTCGGCTCGTGGATCTCGACGGCACACCCGCATTCACGATCGAGGTGCCCTCCATCGGTGAAACGGTCCGCGAGATCCTCGACAACGACATGGGGCTGCAGCGCAATACCCGCCCTTTGCTCAACGCAGCAGCCGAGGTCGCCGCAGTCGCTCACGATGCCACTACCCGCAATCTCATCGAGCAGATCCTCGCAGACGAGGAGCAGCATCTCAGCTGGCTCGACACGGAGATCGACCTGTACGAGACACTCGGAGAGTCGTTATATTGTGCCAGTCGCCTTCAAGCCGGGAAGGCGAGCGCTGCATAACGGAGAGGGTCGAATCGACTAATCGCGTGTCCACAGAGGACTCTTCCATGCGGCGAGCGATTCCAGAAATATACGCAGCCGCGAGGGCATGAACTTGCGACTCGGGTACACGGCGAACACTGGAATTTGGGGAGACGTCCATTTCGGCAAGAGCCGCACCAGACTCCCTGTGGCCAGCGCCTCGTCACAGTAAGTGGAAGGGAGCAGTCCGACGCCATGACCACGAAGGACAAAAGTGTTGACCGAGTTGAAGTCACGGCTCGATATGGGTCCAGATACGTGCACCCGAGCCTTGCGGCGGCCGCTGATCAGATCCCAGTCGGTTTCATTGTGCTTGGCATTGAGCATGACACAGTCGTGCGACTTTAACTCGTCCGGCCCGGCAGGCAGCTTCCGCCCTTTGAGGTATTCGGGCGTGGCGACGACATAGCGTACGCTCCGTCCGACTTTGGTGGCCACGACGCTCGAATCCTCCAACTCGCCGAAACGAATCGCAACGTCGATATTGTCCGCTACCGGATCGAGGAAGAGGTTGGTGATCAAGAGGTCGAAGCGGACTTTCGTGTGTTCCTTCAAGAATCCGGAAATGAAGTCCAGAAAAGGCTCCTGGCCAAGAATCACGGGGACGGAAATTGTCAACGTACCTTCGGGCTTCCTTTGCGCCTGCGTCAGGACGCGTTCTGCCTCCTGAATGAGAGTCAGAGGTTCCCGGCACTGGTTGAAGTATTCACGCCCCTGCGCAGTGAGGGTCACCCGCCGGGTCGTGCGCCGCACCAGTGCCACGCCGAGACCTGACTCCAGAACTGACAGTCTGCGGCTCACCGTCGAGATCGGCATTCCCAATGAAAGCGCGGCTTTGGTGATGCTCTCGAACTGGGCGACTTTCACGAAAATCTGGATGTTGTCCAGCTCCACCATCATGCAACTCTGTCCTGATCGGGAGCCTGATGCCTCGCCGCGTGTGTGATGATTATTTGACCGCCGCCTGTCCGCCAAGCGTGTGCCGGAGAAAGTCGCTCACCAGGCCTGCGATCTCATTTGGCTTGTCATAGAGCGCGAAGTGCCCGGCCTCGAGAATGTGCACCTCCGCCTTGGGCAGATCACGTTGATACGCGGCGGTCTCGGCAACCACGAAGGAAGGGTCGTACTTGCCCCAAATGACCAACGTGGCCGGTTGATGTTGCCGCAGCCAGGCATCCCAGGCCGGATAGCTGGCGACATTCGTGCGGTAATCGTAGAACAGGTCGATCTGGATGTCGTCCTCGCCAGGACGGCTCAGGAAAGCAAACTCGTCATTCCAGCGGTCGGGATCAATTGTCTCGGGTTTCGGGCTCGAGCCGATATGGCGCTGCCTTGTCGCCGTCAGCGATGAGAAGTTGGCTCGCAGTCCAGCCTCGTTGGCAGCCCGGTCGGCCCAGAACTCCCGCCGTTTCTGCCAAAGCGGACTGAGCCCATCCTCGTGAGCGCAGGCGTTCTGGATGATGAACCCCTGCACACGCTCAGGATGCGCGACAGCCATCCGGAACCCGACGGGCCCGCCATAGTCCTGCATGTACAACAAATAGTGCTGAAGACCGAGCACCTCGGTAAAGCGCTGCATTATTTGAGCGATGTGATCGAAGGTATAGGAAAATTCCTTATTGCCGGGCGCATCGCTGTGACCGAAACCCGGATAGTCGGGTGCGACGAGGTGATAGTGCGCGGACAGCCGGGTCAGCAGTGGCTCGAACATCCGCGATGATGACGGAAAGCCGTGCAAGAGCAGCAGCGTCGGAGCATCTGACCGCCCTGCCTCGCGGTAGAAGATCGATACACCGTCTACCGATACGTGGCGGTAGAACACCGTTGGCGACGCCTGCGGTGTCTGGGCAACCGGAGCGGCCTCGGCGGATCCGCCGGTGGCTATTCCGAGAGCGACTGCGGTGCTGGTTACAAATTTGATGAGCTTATGCATGCGGTTTCTCCTGATCAGAGCGCTTGAAATCCGTGGAGCGGGAGACTCTCTCCCAGATGTCAATATCATCCAATGCGGTCCGGAGCGCCGGCTTGACGAGCGCAAGTGCGTCGCTTCCCAGAAGCAGGTGCACAGGGGGCTCATTCAGGGTGACGAGATTCATGATGACGGCAGCCGCTTTGTCCGGGTCACCATTCTGCTTGCCGCTCTTGTCCTCCCTCGCCTTTCGGACCGGATTGAACAGCGCGTCATAGTCTTCAATGCTACGCGGCGAACGCACCATCGAGCGCCCCGCCCACTCGGTGCGGAAAGAACCGGGCGCGACTGCGGTGACTTTGACGCCGAAAGGCGCAGCCTCCTTCGCCAGGGCATCGGAAATCCCCTCGAGGGCGAACTTGCTCGCCGTGTAATAAGCAATACCGGGCAGTCCAATATAACCAGCCATGGACGTGATGTTGATGATGTGCCCGCGGCGCTGTTTGCGCATGGACGGCAATACCGCTTTGATCATCGCGACCGCCCCGAACAGATTCACTTCGAGCTGGCGGCGCAATTCCTCGAGCGGTGATTCCTCGAGGACCCCTTCGTGGCCATAGCCGGCGCTGTTGATCAACACGTCGATCGCGCCGATCCGCCCTTCGAGCGCCGGCACCGTCACACCAATGGCGCTGAAGTCAGTCACATCCAGAATGACGGCATGCGAGCGGCCGTCGGAGGAGAGCGCTTCCAGCGCATCCCGATCCTCCTCGCGCCGGACCGTTCCGACGACTGTATGTCCTGCTTTCAAACCCGCGTGAAATAGCGCGCGGCCGAACCCAGAGTTGGCACCGGTGATGAGAAGCGTCTTCTGTATCGACATCTCAGCTCAGACGACCATCAGTCGTACGTCGATATTGCCGCGCGTTGCATTCGAATATGGACAGACAACGTGCGCCTTCTGCACCAAGGATTCCGCGTCCGCACGCGGCCAACCCGGGACCGAGATTTTCAGCGTGGCTTCGATACCAAAGCCGCTCGGTATGGCACCGATGCCCACACTGGCCTCGATCGATAATTCGGCCGGCAACTCGATCTTGTCGCGCGTGGCGGCAAATTTCATTGCTCCAATAAAACACGCCGCGTAGCCGGCCGCAAATAGCTGCTCAGGGTTCGTGCCCGGGCTGCCCGAGCCGCCCAGCTCGCGTGGTTTTACGAGCTTCACGTCCAATATGCCATCCGAGGACACCGCACGACCGTCGCGACCCCCGGTGGCCCTCGCGTGTGCGGTATAGAGAACTTTCTCGATCGACATGATCTGCTCCTGTTTCAAAGTTTCATGACTGCCTAAGTGCGTATCTGGAACTACCATTTGCCCAGATGCATGCCCCCATCGACGTGCAAAACCTCGCCGGTCACCTGACTGGCTTCGGTGAGATAGAACACGGCCTCGGCAATGTCTTTAGCTGCTGCTATTGTCCCAAGAGGCGAGAGTGTCCGCAGGAACTCTTCGGGAACGTCCTTGAGCAACGGCGTAGCTACAACGCCTGGAGCTACCGCGTTCACGCGAATTCCCTGCTTCGCATACTCCATCGCGAGGCTGCGAGAGATTGCATTGATACCGCCTTTGGTAATCATCGGCACCGACGCGGTGAGCGCCGCGAGCGGATGATCGGCGATTGTGGCGGTGATGCTCACGATGCTGCCGTTCGATTTCTGCGACAGCATCTGCTTGACGACCAGCTGAGTGATGTAGATGAAGCCATCCAGGTTGGTGGAGGACAAAGCGCGAAAGTCCTCAGTCGTATAGTCCAGAAATGGCTTCGGAAAGAAGATGCCGGCATTATTCACCAGAGCATCGACCGAGCCGAATCGCTCAACGGCGGTCTTGACCACGTGCCGCGCTGTGGCGGTCTGGCCGATGTCGCCGTCGACCAAAGCCAGATGGTCTGATTGCTTCAGCTCGCTCTTACTGCTGATCTGACGAGAAGTCCCCACGACGTTGTAGCCACGGTTGAGGAACAGGTTCGTAATCGCGGCGCCGATGCCCTGTGAAGCACCGGTTACAATGGCAGTTTTCTGTTTCGTAGACATGTCGATCTCCTGATTTGGTTCGTTGGATGTAGCGCTATATCGCCTGGGCGGCTTCGACGCTGAGCTGTTTGAGAGTTTCCATTTGCTACCCGGCCTCTGTTTGCTTGGGAGGCATTATCGGGTAACCGCCAGCGCCTGATTAGATGGGAAAGTCTGGAATCTCTTTTCTGGAAATGGAAAAGGTGACGTCGCGGTACAGGCGGCTTCATTGCCGATACCATCGTCTAGTGGTTTTCCCTCCAGGCTCTTGACATGATTTCCTCGTGGAAACCGACCTAACCGGACATACGCGCCGCAGCTGCCGGTTTGTTGTTTCGATGCGCATGGATTGCGTACCAATATGAACAGGCAATTCGACGACATCCTGCTGGGAAGCATCGAGCTGTTCTGCCTGGCGGCCGAAGCCGGAAGCTTTACCGGTGCCGCCAACACGGCGGGAGTTACGCCCGCGGCTGTCAGCCGCTCGATATTCCGGTTGGAAAAACGGCTGGGCGTGCGTCTGTTTGTGCGCTCGACACGCAGCATTCGCCTCACCGAAGGCGGCAAATCTTACTTTGAGCAGAGTCGAGCGGCGCTGAATCAGCTGATCGAGGCCGAGCGAAAGGTTACGGGTGAACAGATACAGCCGTCCGGCACGCTTCGCATTAGTGCGCCGACAAACTACGGGCACCACCGTTTGTTACCGCTATTGCCCTTGTTTCGGGCGAAATACCCAAAGATCAAACTCGAAGTTCACATCAGCAATCGCAACATCGACTTCCACGTAGAGAATTTCGATCTCGCCATACGCTTTCGCTCCCCACTGGACTCGACGCTGATCGCGCGGCATCTCGAGGACGCGACTCTGGTTGTCGTTGCAAGCCCTGACTACCTCAAGCGCGCCGGTACGCCGCGGAATCTCAATGATTTGGAGCGGCACGAATGCATCCAGTTTGACTTACCGAGCAGTGGCCGCCGAATTTCCTGGTTATTCAACGAAGAGGGCAGCGAGAAGGAGAATTTCTTGGCTGGCAACTACTCTTGCACAGACGACGTGCTTGCTGGCGTAACGCTAGCCAAGGCCGGTGCCGGTCTGTTTCAGACTTACAAGTTCATTGTCGAGAAGGAGCTGGCCGACGGTAGCCTGGTCGAAGTGCTGCAGGCCTTCGGCGGTTGTTCGCGTCCCCTCAGCCTGTTGTATCCGCACGGCCGATCGCTGCCCTCGCGAGTGCGTGCAATCGTCGATTTCATGCTTGAGCAAACCGAATTACGGCAGGTCTCGGAGGCCGCAGCTCTTACACCAAGAGCGAAGCGTAGCAAATAATTCGTCGCGCGCGGTACCTGCGGGTCACCCCTAATGCCGATGATGCACGCGGCTCAAGATTAGTGCCCCGATGAGATAGCCCAAGTAGTTGGCCGAGGCTGCCAGCGAGCCGCCGGAGACCGTCAGTTGGCCGTCGTGGACCATCAGAGGGTACATGCCTGTAAAGGAGAACCGGCCGAAGCCCATACCGACGGCGAGTACCAGCGCTCCGGCGAGTGGGTTCATCCAAGATGCGTCGTTAGCGCGCAGAGCAGGGCATCCCGTCACGGATGGGCGGCGGTATCTTTCGGCCGCTCGACGAGATTTGCCGGCGTCCTTGGGTTGAACGCGAACTCGATGCGGATCCCACTGGGCTCCCGCACAATGAAATGTTTTTTTGGACCGACGCCCATGAGTTGCGGGCTGAACTCCATGACCACGCCCGGCCACGCCGATATTCGCCGGTAAAGAGCATCCAGGCTAGCTTGGTCGCCGACGGTGATGGCCAGATGGTGCAATCCGACGTTGGCACGCCGATCGAACGCGATCGCTTTACTTGGGGACTCGACTTGCCAAATTGTTACGATCCCGTGTCCATCGGACACGAACACCGCCGGATAATCCGGCCGCTCGCCGATGACGCGCCATCCTAGGCAGTCGCAGAAGAACTTCCGGGTGCTCTCGAGGTCGCGAACACTCAGTCCAACGTGATCGACACCGCAAGTGCGGATTTCGAGTTCATTTGTCATCAAATATCCTCGTCGGAGTTACGACCGTAGCCGCCGGCGCTGCGGGTGTATTCAAGTCGAGCGGCCGCCGCCGGGCTCAGTGCGCTGCGAGGAAGTCCTGCACCGCGGCGATCGTCGCCGCGGGCGCTTCCTCCATCAGCCAGTGGCCGGCGTTCGGCACGACGAGTTCCTG
>Ga0137409_10007074_pt1 | contig 11563 bp, 9 predicted proteins | sample CZODoug1_16funga_FD_122059 | JGI IMG/M metagenome (GOLD analysis project Ga0137409, IMG submission 122059) | Vadose zone soil fungal communities from Angelo Coast Range Reserve, California, USA - CZODoug1_16fungal (Hybrid Assembly) | ecosystem: Environmental > Terrestrial > Soil > Vadose zone... | reverse complement strand
TTGCGTTCTGCTCATTCGGCATCGACTTGTCGATCAATGCCCAGCTGACGAGAAAGTTGCATGACGCGTCTCCCTTGGGCCCGACGATCATTGCCGGCGGCACGTTGGCATTCGGCGGCATAGTCCTCGCATGCATCGTCGTAAGCACGCTTTTCGCGTCTCAACTGAGAAATTCAAGTTCCCCCCACTTAGCCACCCTGGCCGTGTGCATTTACTCTTCCTTCATGATATCGACGTCCCTGTTGACCGCGATGACATTTGCGCTTAGTTCGAGCGTCAATGTAGGTGTATCGTACGTAGCCACTTCCCTCATCTTCATCGGCTTCGCGATTTTTTCGAACGCAGACGCGTCGGGCGTTGATCTAATATTCTTTTTGATCGTTGCGCAGGTTGTTGCGGTGTCATTCCTGGCATTTTCACTTTTGAGACACACTCAAAGGCTGAAGGAAAGGAGCGCCGCCGACTATGTCAGGCATACCGTGCAAGAGGCCATGATTGAGATCAAAACGCTGCTTTCGTACGGCACAAAGCAGATTGCAATTGTGTCCACGGTTACGTTCGCACAATGGCTGATCCAAAGGAAAATCGTATTCGGCGACGGTGGCACCTCCGAAAATGCCATATACAGCGTCGGCAATCAGATTTTCAATATGATGACGTTTATTCCTTCGATACTTACGCCAATCATCGTGACCAGACTCGCAGCGGCGGGAGCAGATATCACGCGACGGCGAAAGATCGCCCTTCGAAGTCTACGATTGTTTTCCGTGGTTGCCGTGGGTGCATGCGCGGCAGTGTTCGTTGGCTTGCGCATCGGAATACCGTTCTTGCCGGCTCGCTACGCCGCCGCCGTTGAAACGGGCCTCATTGCCTCGGTGGCGGCCGCCTTTCAAATAGTCAAATCGCCGTTCTCGCTGTTTTTCCTGTCCGAACTCAAGGCATCGCGCGAAATCGCTAGCGCAGCCGCCGGTGCGTTGTTCATGATAGTGGCAACGTCGATGTTCAGTCAGCTAAGTCCGAATCAGGGCACGATGATCAGGCTTCTCGGCTGTCTTCTTCAAGCAGGACTTTTAGGAGCTCTTTTCTCGATCGAGACCAGACGGCGTCGTCAACCGATCCAGCCCTGACCCTCCGCCCATCAACTCGACACTACATTCCGGCCCTGCTTTGGACGATGACGGCCGCCAAAAGTCTTAAAATTTGAATGTCAGACCCGCGCTAGCCCTGTCGTCATTGTATTGAAATATCGCCTGATTGGAGCCGCGGTGCTCGTGACCGTAGGAAAAGACTAAAATCAGCGCCCGAATCGGCGTATAGGTAATCGTCCCTTGTTCCGTGGTTACCGCGTCGCGCCTCGCTTGCGACGTGATGACTGCACCCGGGTTCGAACCAATGTAGCTACGATCGTCCCGAGATACTAAAAACGATAAACTCACCTTCTCCGACGCGATCCAAACCGGCGAGATGCTTCCCCCTCTGGAAACGTAGTAGTCCGTGTCCGCGGTCAGATCCGCTTGCAATTGCCGCCATCCCGCCACTACAAATTGCGTCTTCGGTGTCGGTTGCCACTGCAGTGAGGCGCGCCAGATATCTCCCGAAAAGCTGCCAATGACGGTGTTTGGATAAGCGCGCTTCAAATATCCCGCGCTTGCGTCGATGACTGTCTTCTCGGAAACCACATACTTGGCGAGAATCCGCGCTCTATCTTCTCGGTAATCTGGATCGAACGATATACCATTCAATATATAGCTATTGGGATAGCGCGAGTCGGTATAACGATAGTCAAAACCAATGGTATTCGCGGCGCTCGTCGCCAACTCGGCGCCGAGATCAACGGATTTTCTATGAGAATTATTTACCGTAGATTGAGCGGCAGAAAGCGAATTGTTCGCCTGTAGAAGGCCTCCAAAAAGGGCCCACCGTGGTCCTGGTTGAAAACGCGCCGCGGCGAAGTATTCTGATTGATTAATCACATTGCGCCTGTAGACATCCGTATTGACGAAGCTGGCGAGGTATCGATTGTAATCCGCGCCCAACTGACCCGTAATCACACCGCCCACACCCCAATTCCAAACCAGTCGGTCGTTGCTCGAAATATTATTAAGGTTGTCATTTCGGTGAAATCGATTGTCGTCGACGCGCAAATCGAGATCAATGCTCTGCCTCTTCCCCACCAACCACTGAGCGTCGAGGCCTGCAGACGCGCTATTGCTGTAATCTTTTCGAGAGGCGTTCGGTCCTACGACCGTCGTAAGGTCCGTTATGCTAGCCGGTAACCTGAAGAGGTTACTATCGTATGCAAGAGCGTCAGCAACAAAAAAATCGAGTCGGTCGCGCTGAAGACTGGCATCCGCTTCGTCAGGGGCGGAGACGGCCCTATCCAAAGTGTCGCGGTAGTCAGTCGCAGCAAAGACCGTGTTCGAACAATGAAATGCACCTGTCATCGTGGCAAGGATAAGGCCGGTCCGTCGAATAGCGGCGTTCATGTCGTGCCCTGCATGTAACTTAATAGATTATCTAGCTGTACTCCGCTTGATGAACGAATCCGTTGTGCCTGCTGCAGCGATAGTTGTCGAGCGCGGGTCAACGCGATGCGATCGCTAGTAAATTGTGAGATGTACATTACCGCTGCCTCCACGACATCATCCAACGTAACGACAAGGCCGGCGCCGTTATCCAGCATTTCCGAGATCGCGCCGCGGTCACATGCGATTACATGCACCGCACGCCGCATCGCTTCATAAATAACCAGAGGCTCCGCTTCGTTTACGTACTTGGTTGGAAATAAAAAAATATCGAGTTGATTATAAAATCGCTCTTTCGCCTCGCCGTAGACCGGTCCCAGGTATTCGACGTCGCTGGAGGAAGACAGCAATTCAGCGAATGTCTGCCGGGCAGCAGGTGCAAGAGGTCCCGCGATATGCGCCCGATATTCAATTCCCCGGTGCCTCAACGCCGTCAAGATACCGAAGAACTCTACAAACCCCTTTTCAAAAGTTATGTTCGACAAGAACCCGATTTGAATGGGTGCAGAAGTATTGTTTGGCACCCGCATGTTGCTGTCCGCTGTGTCGTAAAATGCCGCATTCGATATTACCCTCACCATGGCTGCATTCAGATCGTACAAGCCTGTCAGGGCAATACCCATATTGCGGCTCAACACGATATGCGTATCCTCGCGAATTAACGCAAACAAACATCTATTGATCAGGGACGGCGCATTGATATAGGAAAAACTGTGATGATGAATGAACACGCGCCGGCCGAACAACTTGCTGACCAGAACATAGATGCAATCGATGACCTGGCCGGAGCCGCCGGAAAGCGCCAAATACAGGATGACATTTCGTCGTCTCAGGCAGACAAGCAAAAATAGCAGCGGCTTGGCTAACTGTAGGAGTATCGTCAAGAAACGATTGCTCACCTTCGGCGCCCGATCGAATACGACTACCACCATTCGCGCCTTCAGTAGATCGAGCATCATTGCGCATATATTCGAGAACCCGTGGACGGGAGGCGGCAAAGGTCCGACAAACGCTACATGTTTAGTCATTGCGTGTCTCCAACGATCCGCGCGCAGCCGTCGAGAATTTGCGACGCAGCGCGGTTCGGAGTGAACTCTGAGATTACCGCGAGACACTGCTTTGCAACGGCTACTCTATCGGCGGCCATTCTCATCGCAGATATCATCGCTCGAGCCAACCCTTCAATGTCTCCCACCTCAAACGAGTAGCCAGTAACCCCGTCTATAACCAAATCAGGGACGCAACCACAAACATTGCTGACCACGACGGGGCAACCATAGCTCAACGATTCATTCACCACCAATCCCCACGGTTCGCTGTGGCTTGGCAGCACTAACGCAGTGCTATTGATGAATAACTCCGCAATTTCATTGATGCTCTTGGCACCCAGGAACGTTACGACGTGCTCCAAATGCAATTCGGTCACCCGCGCCGTCAATTCCGCTCGCAGCGGGCCCGCCCCCACTAAATCCAGCCTTACGTCGCCTTGTTTCGAGTGGACCCTTGCAAAGGCCTCCAACAAGTCATTGATTCCCTTTTCGACCGAAAACCGCCCGACGTATAGAAAACGATGAACTTTCGACCCCCCCGCTGAAGGCAGGGCTTCGTAGCGGGCAAGCACTTTGGCAGGGTCATATTCGTGAGGCAGCGCGGCGGCTTGGTAGCGATATATGATTTTTGATTCTTCGGCGCCGTACTTCAGCAGATATTCTTTGCTCCGAATTCCATAGCAAAAAAAGCCGTCGCATCCACTGAAGAACACCCGTTTGGCCAATTCCCTCCAATCCGACTTTGGCCGATCAAACTCGGTGGAATCGCAGAATACTGCGCGTTTTCGCCGCAGCAGAATGCATATAAACAGCATGGCCCAGTACTCTACTCGATGGTAGCCAGGCATCACGACAAGATCGGAGGGATATTTGAAAACGTCCTGAACCAGCGTGATCACTCGCCGCCAACGCGATGGGTGGGTGTAAACGCCACGAAACAAGAGTCGGAACGGATAATTATGGTACGAGAGATCCACTTCCCCAAGCCCAACGCGTTCATCCTCGGTTTCCGCAATTTGAATGAAGGATGTGCCTATTCCCCGCGCCATGCTCTGCGCATAAACCTGCGAAAACACTCCTCCCTTGTATTTCGACCAGAGAATATTGTGGTAAATCGCAATGTGCATACAAATTAGCAAGCTCGCGTGGGTTGATATCCAATTCTCCGTCGCTATCGACAGCGCATCTCAACGAAACGGTTTCCTAGCCGATCATCCTTTGCTTTGGTGATGGAGCGCTGACACCCCAAGTGTCGGCATTGATTCGTGATCCGGCGAACGTGAATGCACGTTCCGCCGGTAATATCGCTGCCCTATGGGTCGTCGTCCGATCGATAAACAGGCGGAGGCGAGCAAAAACGCCAACACCGCGCCTGTGGCGTAGGCAAATACAATCATCAATGATCCACGAAGAGCAAGCATAAGGAAAAGCGAAGCATATATAGCAACGGGAAATGAGACCCACTTGCCACTGTCACGGGCAAGTCGATTCAACCAGGCAACGAGCATCGCCAAGGCGGCGCCATAGAGGACCACGCCGACGGCGCCAAAGTCAATGTATCCCTCGCCCACGAGAGGCGCCGACAAATTCGTAAACCACCCGCTATGATGCATGATTAGATAATTCCCGATCGCGATCCCGGTAGCCATCGGCTTCGTGTGCCAAATGGAACTCGGCACAAAGAATAGAAAATCACCGAGTAGCTGTCGACCCCAGCCTATACCTTGTCTATTGACCATTTCTACAATTGTGTAGGTATTTGCCCAAGCATCATAGTTGACCGATAAATAGTGATCTTTGAGCGTACCCACAACCGCATCTAATTTTACGCCGTGTAAGAATTGGCGATGGCTGTGGGTAAGAACGGTTATCGCCGGGAAGATCAATACCATGCTGCCGACTAGCAATAGTAGGCGTCTATTTATGCTGCGTAGCTTCGACTCAAAGACGACGAAAATCAACCCAAGATAAACGGGCCCGAGGGCGTTGCGCTTTTCCGTAAGCGGGTTTTCAGTAATTAGCACCAGCATCAGCAACAGCACCAACACGCATATGCTGCTAAACACCCACCTTTGGCGAGAACGTATCATTTCGTGAAGAAAAATTAGAAGCGCGGCAGATGGCAGAAAAAGCAAGAATTTCTTGATCACCAATGTCGAGGGCGTAATCACCGCCTGCGCCGCGTCCCCTTGGTACGGCGTTCGCCCGAGGACTGCCACGACGACGACGCAGATACCCAAAAGCAAACAGATTCCGACGGACGTGAATTGCGGCGGCACGGCTACGTTGAGATTGGACTCCTTGGCCGTCTTACCTATCGCTGATCGCCTCTGCAGCGACGCATAAACCACGGTAAACGTAACTATGAAAACGGCGCAAAGGAGATTTGTAACCAGCACCCGCCCTGGTACAACCGTCGAGGTATTTACCAGTTCTTCGGGTGAGCTGAGAAGCTGAACTTTTGGTGCCAGATCGAGAAAAAGCCAACTAAATATGAATGCGACTATGTCTGCCGGGATCGGCGCATCTCTACGTATGCCGAACCAAAGCTGCATGAGCACAGCTAGCGTCAATACGATGCTGGATAAGACGAACTCTATCCCCGCTGATGCCATGGAATAGATGAACACGATTTCGGTGATGATGATGAAGGCCGCAATCGCCAATCGCATGCTTTCTGAATGGCTCCTACTCTGACTAATCAATTTCGGTAAATCCGGGAACTACGCGGAAGGGTGAATAGCCACGACAAACTGACGGGCGGCGTTGCCCCACCTCGTGAGTTCTTGGGCGAAAGAACGGCGCTCAATACTCATTCATGACACTCCCAAGCACACCCACTCCGCTCTGAACGAAGTTCTGCATTGCCGCGCTTAGCTCTGCGTGGAGCGTGTGGTTGCGCCTGGCAAGCACTAGCGCCGCACCCGCACGTGCCGCCAAAATTTGAGCATCCGCAGCTTCTGTCGTCGCCGGCGTGTCAAGAATGACAAGATCATATTGCTCGGCAAACGAGGTGAGCACTACTTCGAACACCGGACGGCCCAACAGCTCTTGGGGATTGGGGGGACGTAGCCCGGCAGGCAACACAAACAAACGAAGCTGCGGGTGAATGCGGGAAACAATTTCACGCCCTGCCCGGCCGGTCAACAGCGCCGAAAGCCCGATGGAATTGTTCAGATTGAACAGGTAGTGCTGGCGCGGATGGCGCATGTCGGCATCGATCAACAAGACCCGCTCGCCCATTTGCGCAAATACCGTCGCAAGATTGGCTGCGAGCCAACTGCGGCCTTCGCCGCGTGCCGGACTCGTAATGGCGAGTATTCGACGGCCCACGCCGTTGACCCAACGCAGTGTCAATTGACTGCGCAGCGCGCGCAAAGGCTCAACCAGGTCGCTTTGCGGCAAATACGCGGCAACCACGTCGTCGGCCACGCCATTCTTGCCGCCGCGCGCGAGGACGGGATAGTTGAACTGCTGCGCCAGCGCCACGTCGATGTCATTCTGCGTCAACAGGTTCAATTGCAAGGCAGCATCGCCGAAGCGGATGTTGCTTTGAGTAGCAAACCTTTGAATCTCTTCAACGTCTTGCTGACCTATTCGGCCCTGCTCGACGAGTATCGACCCAATCGCCCGACTCTGATCGCGCGGCGGCGGCTCAGGAGGTGTTGTTGTTGTGGGCTTGCGAGATATTTTTTCCATTAAAGCGTCCTGCTTGCGAATTGGCTGGTCATGCGGTCGGGAATCCAATCATTGCGGATGATGAACGAACCCCGGATTCAATGGCGCGCGGCGTTACGCATCCAATCTTGCCAAGTATCGGTACACCCAAAAGTTGCTGGAGATCTTCGTCAAGACGAACGCGTGGGTGGAGCCCTTCGAGGAATAACGCGACTCCGATCCCGAAAAAACCGCCAAGAAAAAACCCTATCAAGGCGTTAAGGATTAACTTTGGACTCGACGGCAATAAAGGCGCCGTAGCGGTGGTCAATTGGACTACGTTGGTTTGACTGGTCTGGCTCTCCAGACTGCTTTGAGCGAATCGCTCGGTCACGGCGTCCAAATCGCGTTGTGCGGAATTCACATCGCTCTGAAAGATTGCCGCTTGGTCATGGGCATGTTTCAGCTCGAGAACTTTGTTTTTTTGCGCTTCAAGCGCCTGCCTAACATCGTTTTCCCGTCGAAGATTCACTTGGGTCGTGTTGCCGAGCGATGCCGCAATGCTCGCACTCTCCCGTGCGATGCGTTCGCGAAGATTAGCAATTTCGGCCACGGCCGCCTGATAGTCGGGATGATTCTTGCCGAGTCGAGCGGCAATATCCGGTTGCTTCGCTTCAGCTTGCGACAACTCAGCTTTCAGCGTTTGAACTACTGGACTTTGCAGCACTTCGGGCAGCGATTCAATATCGCCGCCAACCCCTTTTTGTCTGGATTGGCTCTCCTGACGCAACCCTTGGATCGTCACCAACTGCGTCGACAACTCGGTCAACCGTGCGTTCTCGACATCAAGTTTCTCGTCCGTAGCTACAAGCCCGGTGGAGTTTTGGAAGTCGGAGAGGCGTTTTTGTTTGGCTGCCAAATCGTCGCGCAAGACACGCGAGCGCTGGTTAAACCAACTTGCATACAGCTTCGCCGGCTCAACCTTCAACTCGATATTTGTGTCAATGGCAGCCTGCGCAAAAGCATTGGCCAGCGCCGCCGCGAGTTGGGGGTTTCGCCAACTCACGGAAATCTCGATCACGTTGCTCGCGTGTGTAGGACTATCATGCACGGGCGCGACGGTTAGTTTCTTGTCTACCAAATAATCCGCGAGCCAAACACTGAAATCGCCGATTCCCTTGGTTGCCGACCGCCATCTCTCTACCAACTCGGGATCTGTGTCGAGCTTGAGCGTCTTCACAACTCGTTGAGCAACTCGCCTGCTGGCTATGACGTCCGACTGAGTATTGACGTAGCTTGCCAGCAGCTGCTCCGAGTAGCCCCCACCACCGGCGCCGCCGGCAACCGGGTCCGTTTTGGCGTCCACCACCAGAGAACTGATCGCCGTGTACTGCTTCGGCCAAACCAGACTTAGAGCGATCACAAGAAAAAACACACCGCCGAACACCCCGAAAACCACCCGCCATCGGGCGTGCAGTATTACCAGGACTTGGTTAAGGTTCATTTCTAGTTCTCACTTCGCGGCCTTCAAACTTGCCTTCGCACCGGGTCAAAACAAACTCTCTTTGACGTAAATAACGTCCTTGTCTTGGACGTCCTCGTCCAGAGCAACGCTCTCCTCCTTCACCTTTCCGCCGGCATCGCGCCGGTGGCGCACGATACCCCGTTGCGTGCCTTTGCCGGTAACACCGCCGCCGGAGGCGAGCGCCTGCATCACCGTCATGCCCCGCTCCAAACGAAACTGGCCGGGCTTCTGCACTTGCCCGTAGATATAAAACATGGGCGCGCGATTGACGAACAGCGTATCGCCGCCGTACAGCTCGATGTCATCGGCGGGGCTCCCGCTGAGGGACATCTTGACGATATCCACCTCTCGGCGAAACGGCTTGCCGTTGCGCGTGCCGGTGACGATCACGAGATCGCCACCGCTGGCCGACACACCGCCCGCCGCCGCCAACATGCCCGAAAGGTGACCGCCCGCCGCGTCCAAGGAATATCGCCCGGCCGTGTTGACTTCGCCAATCACGGAAACAAGATTGCCATACGCCTGCGTCAACAAAATGTTGACCTGCGGGTTTACAACGAAGCCTCCGTCCCTGAGCATTTGAGCAATTTTTCTCTCCGCCCCCGGGAGGGTGAGGCCGACGACGGGTACGGAACCGATCAGAGGGTAAGAGATCAAGCCCGCCTCCGACACGCGCACGTCCACGCTCAAGTCAGGATTCTTGAACACGCTGATCTTTAGAATATCCCCTGGCGCCAACAGATATTCCTGCTGTGCGAACGCCGATGTCGTTAGCATCGCCATCAACGACGCACAACAGAAGGCCAACACACCAAGCAAGCGGCGGCGGCGGAATGATTTTTGCCAATTCGAACTCACGATTGATTTTGCTCCGCGCTCATAAATGCACATTTTCGATAAGTCTCATTTACCGAACAAGGCTACGTTAAAATGGCCAACAAAACCGCTCAATTACGTGATGTTAGGGTGTTTTGCTCATGTTGCCTATTCTTCGGGGTCGGTTGGCCCTAATTTCACCTAACACCACCCCTTTATTTATGCCAGCGAATGCGCTGACCATGCAACTCCGGTCAGGCCGCTACGTCATTTGCGATCCCCGGAACCGCTGGTTCGAGCGCTCCAAACATAGTGCCGAGCACCGCATTGCGCTCGAAATTTGATTCCGCGAATTCTCGTGCCCGCCGGCCCAATTCAAGCCGCATTTCTGTGTCGTCCGCCAGCCTGCTGATGGCCAGCGCAAGTGCGGCGCTATCTTGCGGTGCAACCACGAGGCCGCATTGTGAGACGATTTCACCGATCTCCGTACCGGGGCGGCAAGTCGCAATCACGGGGCGGCCGCTGGCGAGCATTCCGGAGAGCTTGGATGGAAGGACCAAATCGGCCGCGTCCGGGCTCTGCGGCAGCAAGTGAACATCCGCCATTCCCAGAAGCTCCGTTAAGCGGTCCGCGGGCTGCAGTGGCAATAGTCGGACATTGGGCAGCCCCGCGACCGCGGCTTCGAGGTCAGGCTTCATGAGGCCATCGCCGCAGATGACGAATACCGTATTCTGGCGAGCACTAAGGAGACTAGCTGCTGCAGGGATCACCATTAAACCCTGTTTGCCCCCCAACGTCCCCGAGAATAGCGCCACCACCGCGTCGCTCGGGATGCCGAGTTCGGTGCGATACCTGCCCCTCACCGCACCATGTCTAGTTCGCGAGATGTTCACCCAATTCGGGAAGTAGCGGGTACGCTCCGGCGCTACGCCTTTACTCAGCAGCCGCTCGATCATTCGGCCTGAAATCGTCGACACCGTATCGAAGCGCCGCAGAATCCAGCGCTCCATGCGTAGCACGATCCGCTGTAGGAGTTCTCCCTTAAGCAGCCCCAACCCGAACGCCACGTCAATCTCAAAATCCTGAAGGTGCAGCCATGACTTTGCATGGGCTAAGCGCGCAGTGAGCAGCGCGACGGGGGCGCACACAAACGCCGGAGCCACCGTCAGCACCAAATCTGGTCGCCAGAATGTTTGCCACACCATGACAGGAAACGACATGATCGCAAACGACAGCAAATGCACTATCCGGGTGAACCCCCCAGGCGCCTTCGGCACCCAAAGCGGCGCTCGCCAAACGTCGACGCCGCGCCATTGCTCGCGCCTGAATGGGGGCCACACGTACTTCCGCTCGGTCTTCCACGCCGGGTAATAGGGCGGCGCTGCGACCACGCGCACCTCGTGCCCATGATCGGCAAGCCATGCCGCCATTTCGCCGGAGTATTTTCCAATGCCCGTCGGCTCGGGCGCAAAATTCGTGCTGTAAATCAAAATCCGCATGTGCTCAGCCTTTTGGGGTTCCGTCGCGCGCGCTTCGCGATATGACAACCAATACACAGGTGCAAGAAGTATGCCTCACATAGGTCGACTTAACATCTTGCAGGCGCTCTCGACCCTAATACTGTTTGGGGTCGGAAATGAGAAATGGTTCCGAAATGAAAACGCGCCGACCCGTAGCGGCGCCACCGCGGAGAAATGACTGCACTGCGCACTGCTTAGGCGCGTGCGGCTGGTTGAGCCGCACCGTTGTCAAACATCGCTGCACTCCGAACCTGCGCGAAGTACCGCGTGTTAGCCGGCCCATTTTTATTGCTAATGTTTCGGGCGTCGGTATATGGCGACAGTATCTTTGTATCGCCACGTGTAATTCTTTCATTCAAGCCGCGATAACCGGGAATAGTTGCATCCGCTTGAATATGTTTTCTGGGCGCAAAGCAAACGCCCTCGTTGCTGCCATCGAGCTATGTCGACACAAGCGGAAAGTCCGTCTCG
>Ga0137409_10007072_pt1 | contig 11563 bp, 8 predicted proteins | sample CZODoug1_16funga_FD_122059 | JGI IMG/M metagenome (GOLD analysis project Ga0137409, IMG submission 122059) | Vadose zone soil fungal communities from Angelo Coast Range Reserve, California, USA - CZODoug1_16fungal (Hybrid Assembly) | ecosystem: Environmental > Terrestrial > Soil > Vadose zone... | reverse complement strand
GGAGGCCAACGGGCCGGGTGGACGAGCGCATGGCGGGCCCGGCGACAATCCCGCCTCCTGCAACACCGGAGCTATCCCCACGTCGAATAGGCCCGCCGAGCGGCGATGCAGCTCGACCGCCGCCTCCAGGACCTGAAAGGTCCATGGATCGACCGTTACGGCGCCGGCTGCGGCGTGCTGATTGAGCCGCGACACGTCGCTTGCGGCGTCGTGGAAGCTCATGCACCGATGGACGCGGGCGATTGCATCGAATGCATCCTCGACGGCTGCCGCCATGACATCGTGGGCCGCATTTGCGACCGCGATCTCAACGAACGTCCCGAGCAGTGGCTTTGCCCGGCGCAGCCTATCGCGCGCGGTTGCCATAGGCCGCCACAATCCGCTTCACACCTTCGGTCACGTGATGTGACGACAGCGTTGCACCCGAAATGTTGCGGATGTCCTGATCCACCTTCAATGCGCTCGCACTGCTCTTGCCGACAAACTGCGCGAGCCAGCTGGCGTCGCGAACCTCGCCCCCGTACGATTCTCGATATTGCAGGATATCCACACGCTTGATCCGCCCGCCCGGGTCGAGCGCGACGGTATAATCGATATAGAGATGCTTACCGATGACGTGATCGACCACGATCAACCCGAGCACCGTCCCACCGGACTGCGCTTTCCAGGAGCGCGCATCCACCTGAGCGAAGCTCGTCGCCGACGGAAACGCCTGTTTCTGCGCCTGCGCAATCGACAGATACTGAACCGCATAAGCCGGCGGCGCGATCGCCGAAACGAGCGCCGCCGGTGCGGCCAGTCGAATCCAACTGGTCATTGGGCCTCCTGGATGTGTTTTGCGGCCTGCGCACCTTCACTGCCGCGGCAGGCCGCTCGATCAGAAAAAGAACCCGACGCCGCCGAGCACCGAATCCGAATTGGCGCCGCCCGGATCCTTGTTCTTCACCTTCTGGTAGGTCGCCTTGAGCGCGACTTTCGGCGACGGAAAGACCGCGATGCCCGCCGTGTAGAACTGCAAGCGGCCGGCGCCCGTGGGCTCGTTGGCGTCGGTTCCGGCAAACCCGTTGGTTTGCAGGTTCTGGTAGGTGTAGCGATAGAACGGAACCGCCTCCCATTCGCTGTTGAGGATGGTGCCGAGCTGGAAATGGTAGGCGACCTCGCCGGACCAGCCGAACATCGACTTGCCGACATTGTTGGTCGGGTCGCTGTCGTTGTTGGCGCGCAGATTGGCGGGATTGCCAAAGGAGGCGCGGACATATTCGCCGCGCAGCTCGAGCCCCGTACTGGGTACGCGATAGCGGAACTCGGCATCAAACAGCGCAAGGCTGTTGCGGCCGAGCGTTGCTCCGGTGTCCGCATAGGCTCCGCGCGGCGTGATGTTCGGCGAGAAGTAACCGCTCACGCTGCCGGCAAAGCCGGGCACGAACGGCGGCGCGAAGTCCAATTTGCCGGCATAGGCGATCGTGTTGTTGAGCTGGCGGAAATCGCCGACCACCGGTCGCGAATCGTGCAGCGCGCTCAGGCCCGTAATGCCGGCGGCATAGCCACCCAGAGGAACGGAGTTGGCATCGGTCCGCTTGTCGAAATCGTCGCCGAAATCCTCGACGCTCGAGCTGGCCTGGATCTGATAGCTCAATCCATCCATCAGCCTGCCGTAGATGCTGGTCGCCGGCACCATGAAGGTCGACGGGATCAGGCCGTTATAGAGTTCCGGCCGATTGACGCTGTAGAACTGGGTCGGCTCATGGCGCTGGTTGATGTAGCCGATCGGCACCAGGTCGACACCGGGAGAGCGCCAATTGAACTTGTCGTGGATCTTGAAATCGATCCAGAGCTGCTCGATCTCGGCGGTGCCATGCCGCTTGTCGTCGGCATCGAGAGCGATGCCGCCATGCTCGAATTCGATTTCAGCATTGAAGATGATGTTCGGCGTGATCGCGTATGTTGGCAGCAACACGAAGCGATGGACGTCGAAGCCATTTTGCCATTTGCCGCCGGCATCGGGATTCTTGAAGGCGCCGAATTTGACCTCGCCATAGGCACCAAGGCTGAGACCTGGCACTGGAGAGTCGGTCAATCCCAGCAGCCCGTTGTTCGCGGGTGCCGTTGGCGTCGGCGATGGCGCGCCCGTCGGCGGCCATGCGCTCGTTGCCTGCGCCCTTGCGGCACGCGCCGGAGCAGGTGAGGCTGCAGCCTGTGCGGGCGCTGTTGTTTGAGGCGCGCTGCCCGTCGCGGTGGCGCTTCCCTGCTTCTGCTGCTTGAGCTTGCCCTCCAGCATCTCGATGCGCTGCTCCATCGCGCGCATCTTTTTCAGCAACTCTTCATTGGACTTATCCGAAACGGATGCAGTCCGGGCCGAGACGTCGCTGACGTCTCCGGCCACGACCGCACTTCCGCTTGCTGATAAAATCGAAGCCGTTGCAATCAATGTTGGCAGGGCGCTTTGCACATTGATGAAACCTGCGACGTTTCGACGCTCACGATCGACTGACATGACTACCCCCGTGTTGCACTGCCATCCCACAGACAATCACGAGTATAGACATGGGCCTGCGTCAAAGCGTCAAGTTACAACGCTCCAACACTAGAACTATTGTGCCTTCGAAGATTAGAACTATTATAGATATTCTTTGGAACGATAGTAATTTGGAATGATGATAAAGAGAACTCGGATAAGGATGTGCGACATCAATTTGGGAAATTCCAAACACTTTGTCTGCTGGTCCAAATCGCCGTCGTCCCGAAATGCGAACCTCGGACGGGACGCGTGTTCGCTGCATCCTCATGATGCGGCTGTCCAAATCATTGGCGCGTCGGTTGTGTGCGGGGCCCCGCTGCGACAAGCTCATGGCTCGTTCGATTGGCTCGTTCGATCGCATCGGTTGAGCCTGCATCCACCCCGCTGCAACCAGGTTAGCTGATCTAGTTTAGAAGCGCGGCAAACTGCCGTAGGCAACGCGCCCCTCCCGGGTTATGGTTCGAAGGCCTGGGGGCGGGCAGCGTCCCTGGGTTTGCGCCAATTAACAACTCTTTCGAGAGATGCGGGAGGACGCTCCATGGCGAAGCTCAATATCAATGGCACTGCGCGTGACGTCGAGGTGGAGGCCGACACGCCTCTGCTCTGGGTCATTCGCGAGCAGGTCGGTCTCACCGGCACGAAATACGGTTGTGGCGTGGCGCAATGCGGCGCCTGCTCGGTCCATATCAACGGCGAAGTGATGCGCTCGTGCTCGCTTCGCGTCGGCGACGTAAAGCCGACCGACCAGATCGTCACCATCGAGGGCCTGTCCGGCGACAGCTCCCACCCGGTGCAGAAGGCCTGGTTGGCGCTCGACGTGCCGCAGTGCGGCTATTGCCAGTCGGGCCAGATCATGGCCGCGGCGGCGCTGCTCAAGAAGAATCCCAAGCCGAGTGACGCCGACATCGATGCCGCGATGACCAACATCTGTCGCTGCGGCACCTATCAGCGCATCCGCGCGGCCGTGCATATGGCCGCAACCAACCGCGCCTAGGGAGATCCGCCATGACAAAGAAGATCAGCGGCAAGTCCGCAAAGGTTTCGGCCGCGAAGATTACGCGGCGCACGTTCATCGTCGCCTCGGCTGCGGCCGGCGGCGGACTGGCGCTTGGCTTCAATGCGCCGTTCGGCATCGATGCGGCGATCGCGCAGGAAGCCGGGGCCGAGGTCAACGCCTGGGTGGTGATCAAGCCTGACGACACCACTGTCATCCGCATCGCGCGCTCGGAGATGGGGCAGGGCACGCTCACTGGTCTCGCCCAGCTCGTCGCTGAGGAGCTCGAATGCGACTGGAACAAGGTTGCGGTCGATCGCATCACACCCGGTCAGAACCTGGCGCGCAAGCGCGTGTGGGGCGACATGTCGACCGGCGGCAGCCGCGGCATCCGCGGCTCGCAGGACTATGTCCGCCGCGCCGGTGCAGCCGCTCGCATGATGCTGCTGCAGGCGGCCGCCAATGAGTGGAAGGTGCCGGTCGGCGAGCTCACGGTGCGCAACGGCGTGATCAGCCATGCGGCCTCGAACCGGACCATCAGCTACGGCAAGGTCGCCGCCGCGGCTGCCAAGCTCGATGCGCCGGATCCCACGACCATCAAGCTCAAGGACCCGAAGAGCTGGACCGTTGCCGGCAAAGTGGTGAAGCGGCTCGACACCGCCGACAAGCTCAACGGCAGCAAAGTTTACGCCATCGACGTCAATCTGCCGGGCATGCTGTGCGCGGCGATCAAGGATTGCCCGGTCTACGGCGGCAAGCTCAAGAGCTACGACGAGTCAAAAATCGCCGGCCGCCCGGGCGTGAAGAAAGTCGTGCGCGTGAAGGACACCGCCGTTGCGGTCGTAGCCGACACCTGGTGGCGAGCGAAGTCCGCGCTCGACGCGCTGCCGATCGAGTGGGACGAAGGCGCGGGCGCGACCGCGTCGAGCGCGACAATCGCAGAGCACCTCAAGGAAGGCCTCACCGCCACGGCCACCAACGGCGAAGTCACGAAAGGTGATGCCAAGGCTGCGATTGCCGGCGCCGCCAAGAAGATCGAGGCGGTGTACTCGACGCCGTTCCTGGCGCATGCCTGCATGGAGCCGATGAACGCCACCGTGCGGATCTCGGCGGACAAGGCGGAGGTGTGGGTGCCGAGCCAGAACTTCGAGGCGTCGCTCGCGTCGCTCTCGGAGACCTCGGGCGTGCCGATCGAGAAATGCGAAGCCCATCGCGTCGACCTCGGCGGCGGCTTCGGCCGGCGCGGCGGCACGCAGGACTACGTGCAGCAGGCCGCCCTCATCGGCAAGGAATTCCCCGGCGTTCCGATCAAGATGATCTGGAGCCGCGAGGAGGATATGGCGCATGACTTCTTCCGCCCGATCTCGCAATGCGCGATGTCGGCGGGGCTCGACGCGCAGGGCAATCTCGTTGGCCTGCACGTGCGCTCGTCCGGCCAGTCGATCAACGCCTGGCTCAACCCGAGCGCTATCCGCGGCGGCAAGGACATGCGCCAGCTGCAGGGCTGGTGGGAGGAGCCGGGCGATGCGCAACTTGGTTATGACGTGCCCAACAAGCTGATCGAGTATGTGATGCGCAACTCGCACGTGCCGGTCGGTCCCTGGCGCGGCGTCAATACCAACCAGAACGGTTACTACATGGAGGCCTTCATCGAGGAGTGCGCGCGGGCGTCGGGCAAGGACTCGCTCGAGTTCCGCCGCGCCATGATGAAGGACTTCCCCAAGCATCTCGCCGTGCTCGACGCCGTGGCCGAGAAAGGCGACTGGGGCAAGCCGCTGCCGCAAGGCGTGCATCGCGGCATCGCCCAGTTCATGGGCTACGGCAGCTACTCGGCGGCGACCGCCGAGGTCTCGGTGAGCCCGGAGGGCAAGGTCAAGGTGCACCGCATGGTGCTGGCCTTGAACTGCGGCCACGCGGTCAGCCCCGACCAGATCGCGGCGCAGGTCGAGGGCTCGGTGGTCTACGGCCTCTCGGCGGCGTTCTACGGCGAATGCCCGGTCGACAAGGGCCGCATGACGAGCCTCAACTTCGACACCTATCAGGTGCTGCGGATCAACGAGATGCCGAAGGTCGAGACCGTGCTGGTGCCGAGCTACGACTTCTGGGGCGGCGTCGGCGAGCCGACGATCTGCGTGGTGACGCCGGCAGTGATGAACGCGATCCATGCGGCGACCGGCAAGCCGGTGCGCAGCCTGCCGCTCAAGAACGTGAAGCTCGTGTAGCGGCGGGGCGAAGACGTTGAATTCAGCGGGCGCTCCGGGTAACCGGGGCGCCCTTTGCTTTGGTGGCCGCCATCCGGATTGACAATCGTCGGGGCCGTGCGAGAATTGCGTCGGGTGGATACGACCCGCCGCTTGCGCTCCCTCGGAGTATGGTGAACGTATCGAGCCGCTCCAGGCTTTCCTTTGCCCGAGCGAACGAGTCAGCAAAGCAAGCGCCTGACATCTCTCTTTCGCTCATGCAGAGGAATCAGTCATGCGCGATTTTCGCGATGCCAAGGCTATGGCGCAGACACTGCGCGAAGCGCTCAAGCCCAAGTCCCTCTCTCTGACCCACAGCGAGTCCTTGGAGCTTGTTGCCAAGATGCTGGGCTTTCATGATTGGAACGTGCTCAGTGCACACATCCAGGCGAACTCGGAAAAAGATAGCCCCCGAATCCCGATTGGAGCCGATCTGCCAATCGTTCCAATCCGGGACATCGTGCTCTTCCCCAACTTGGGCATACCGCTTTTCGTCGGCCGCGACAGTACAAAGCGCGCCCTGGAATGCGCCATGGCGGGTGACAGGCGCGTCCTGGCTGTCACCCAGAGGCGTGCTGGCGACGATGACCCCGATCCCGGTGCACTCTATGGCGTGGGCGTGATTGCCACCGTGATGGACTTGATGAGTCTGGGCGATGGGACCATCAAGCTTTTCGTCAAGACTCTGAAGCGAGCGGCCATTGTTGGTTTTGTCAGGGGACAGTTCCTGACAGCCCAGGCAACCTCGATGGAGGACGTGCGCGGCGACGCAGACGAGGCGTTCGCTCTGGCGCGCGCCGTGTTGGAAAAACTTGCAGCCCATCGCGACGAAGACTTTCTGACTTCGCCCCATGCCCGCTTGTCGCTCATTCGCGAGCCGGGCGTTCTAGCCGACGCCGTTGCTCCGCACCTGGCAGCCAGGATCGAGCAGAAGCAGGAACTCCTGGAGACTGGAGATGTCGTGTCGCGGCTTGAGAAGATCCTCGCTCTCATGAATGCTGTCCGGCAACCGGCCTAATTGCCTCTCGGTGCCGAGCTACGACTTCTGGGGCGGCGTCGGCGAGCCGACGATCTGCGTGGCGACTCCCGCGGTGATGAACGCGATCTTCGCCGCCACCGGCAAGCCGGTGCGCAGCCTGCCGCTCAAGAACGTGAAGCTGGTGTAGCGGCGACGGCGCAAGGCGGTGAATTCGGCGGGCGCTCCGGGCAACCGGGGCGCGGCCTAATCGCCGCCCTGCTCCTGAAAGGCTGCTTGACGTACAATTTGTCGTTGTGCAATCATTGTCGCATAACGGTGGGGCAATCCGCCGATAACTGTTCTGTTTCTCATTTTGCCGAAGACCATCAGAAGTGAGGCTGCTGAGAAGGAGACTTCCGTCAGCAACAGATGACCGGCCAATTTGGCGCCATGCCGCCACGGCCTCTAAACGGGGGCGACAAATGTTGTTTAAGACGCCAACCAATTTGAGAAGGTGTGGTGCGGATTTGGGGAGAGCAAACAATGATATGGAGCTTGACCGGCCTTGTAGGCGCCGCGTGCATCTTGTCAGTGGCAAATAGCACTGCCCTTGCAGGCAGTCGTCGCTCCGAAGGCCAGTTCGCGTATCGTGCGTGAAATTTCACGGCGCACGCCAAGTCTGGTAATGCGCCTCGCGAATGAGCAAGTCACTGAGATCGCCCGTGACGACATACGCCGCCGGGTTTAATCAGTCTCGGCTGTGCAAGTCGATCTTATGCACTCGGGGGACCGGCCAGATGTTCCCGACCTCAAACTTGATGGTAGGTCAACGGACTAATTCTTGGAGATTTGGTCTTTTAGGTAACTCCGGCGACTATGCCACATTGCGAGGAATCTAAAGAGATCAGCAATTCAACATTGGCTATAATAGGCCCTTAGGATTGAACCCATGAAATACGGCCGGCTTATCTTCGGAATAATTCAATCTATCGTTTGTGTCCTAGTTTTAGTTCTCTTGGTCGTACCAACACTCGCTCAAGTGCCCTTGGACGCTAGGGCTGAGTTGAACAAAAAGATAACGGAGAAGGTTGTCGAATGTCTCAACGGGGGTCAGGAAGCGGTCATGCTTCCAAGTGCAGTTACCTGCGCCGCATATCAGAAGGGTATCGACCTTCTTCGCCATCAAATTCCGACCATGCCCCTCAACGAAGATCCAGCAAGAGCCTGCATGGAATCTGGCGATTGGAGGACTCTTCCGGGCAACATAATAAAGACGATTGCCAAAGCTAATAGGATGAATGCCCCAATTGATCCTTATGGAATTAGGATCATCGGCGCGATTTTCTGTGAGCAATTGGACCTCATTGGATTGGATTTGCCATACTCTGTTGTCATAGACAAATCAATCTTTGTGAAGGGTATTCAAGCTCGCAATTTTCGTACCGGTGGCGACTTAAGCTTTGAACAAAGTCTAATCCTCGATGAATTGAGAATCGCGCGATCGCACGTACGTGGCACAATTTTTGCCAACAAATCATTTGTAAAGAAAATCCAAATCCTGGACACAGAGATTGGTGCTTCGCTCTTGGTTCGTGAAGCCCTGCTCCTTGACCCTGTAATTTTTGACACGGTGTCTATTTCTGGAGAGCTCAGCCTTCGGGAGTCGGTCTTTTCTCATTTCTTGCTGCAATTCAGCAAGGTTGCCGGTGTGCTCGATCTCACGAACAGTCAAGCACGCTGTGCATACAGCATGAAAAAGAGCGACATTGGTGATTTGGTCGCCGTGGGAGCTGGCTTTGGAAGCGTCAATCCTCCGAGCGCCGGAGATTCCGATAAGAGGCCGTTACTATTCTGGCGACCAAGCAGCAAACTAGCTCCTCTGATTCAGGCAGTTGGTCCAATCCTTGCGGCGGAAGACAAGACACACTGTAACTACTCCACGATCGCGCCTGATCCGGGAACTTTTGCTATCTTCGACACCCGCGTAAAGTCATCGCTTTGCTTGCGTTCGTTCAATTGGCTCACATCAACTACCGTCGCAAGTCCGACAAGCACGGTTAGATTTAACAATATCAACGTAGGCGCCGCAACGTTTGTCGACCTTGCAGCAACCGCCGCTGCTCCGAATCATTATTTTGAGATCATTGACTTCCAAACGGAATCGCTTTTTTTTAATTTCGTCATGGCGCACGCGCCGGATGGATCTTATCGTCTCTCTGTGAGCGGGTTGAAGTTTGAGCACGTCTACGCGGCGCAAATTACATGTGGTTACGATCCGGACTTTGCAAGCCCAGACGGTGCGCCACCAGCGCACTCTATGCGACTACCGCGCGTGGAAGAAGTAATGTCTTGGCTGGACAGCAACCATCTCATTACGACCCAACCATTTGCAGCGTTCGTTGATGTTTTTCAGAAACACGGCGAGATCAAGGACGCACGGGAGCTTCGAATTGGGAAAGCATCTGCAGAACTTTGCCTGAGAGCTCAACGAATCTTTGGAGCCTGGATCTGGACCTGGATCTGCGGATACGCAGAAGACATGGCAAAGAGAGATGCCGATCAGCCTTTCAGCCTCAATTTCATAGAGCTTGGCAACGATTTTGCCGCAGTGGCCTTGGGGGCACTCCTTTGGCTGGTTGCTGATCATGGCTATCATCCACAGAAAGTAGGCTGGTTCGTTTTGGGCGCGCTGTTGCTATTTAGACTGTATTTCCGGTTCATATTGAAGATCGTTAGGCTGAAGCCGAAGGAGAAAGAGGTGCTTCTGCCGACTGGCTTCATGTTCCTATTTGATCGCTTGTTGCCAGCGTACCAAATTCGGAGCGACCACTATAATATTGCATCGTTTTATAAGTTTGGTCCCAAAGACACACCAAATCTCAAAACTATAAAATACCTGTGGTGGCCTAACGCTTCAGTGGTGGAAACGTCTCAAGGCGAAAGACAGCACGTCGAGAGATGCCTGGAGGTTCTTAGGATCATTGGATTTGTTCTGGCAATATTCCTAGTCGCGGCAGTTAACGCATTTGTCATTGCGCACTGACCACGCGTCATGCCTGCGCCAGCTGTCTATCGATCATATTAATCGGGGGCTGAGTTCGAGACCGGATCAATTTTCATGATACAAAGGCGTCGAGTGGATATTGATCTTTCGGCAGACGTTTGGCGGCAAATCCGATATCGGTGTACTAGATTGTCGAAGTAAAGTTCGGCTCGTTGCGGTATTAATCCCGCAAGGTGTTTTGCGGTTTCCCGTCCAACTTGAAAGTGTTGATAGTCAATTGGATTGTCCCAATAGCCCCCCCAAATCAAAAATCCGTTGTCAGCAAAGATGTCGACAACTTCCTCTGCCATCCCGCGTCGAAAACTCTTCCAGGGGCGATCATTTAGCCGATTCACGTATTCAGCTCCCGTTGGCGGCTTGACGGCAAGGTTTGCTTCTGAGCGTAGCAAGTAAGGGTTTTGCACTGGGTTCAGGTCGATCGCAAGACCATAGGCGTGGAGTGAAATGGAGGTCCCATCGGTGATCCGGCGATTGTTGAATCCAGACGTGTTGTTGTCGCGCATTGATGCGTCGTCATCGCCGTCATATTGGTCGAGCAGATTTGCTTTGGCTATGGGGAAACGCTTCCTGAGTAATGCTGTGAAAATGCGCAGTACGTACTTTGCGGCCGCATCCATCACAACGATTTCTCCATTGTCATGTGTCTGATTGTCGAAACCGAAATAGCTGAACTTCACCAACTTTAGGCGACCGCATTCAATGGGAGCAGTCGGTCCCATCACCTGATGATTCTTCATGTTCTGACAGGAGGTTTCAGTTATGGGCGTAATAAGTCCCGTTCTCGCGTTGGGCTCCTTTGATTCTGCTATCTTGATCGTCATGAATAGAAGAAGAAAGAATAGCATAACTCCCGCCAGCGATAACGATCTCCAAGAATATGTAATCCTAGGATCCATTGGAATTCCTTGTAGTGCTCGTTCAGATAGGCAGGACATGGCCTTGAGGTGCGTCGGCAGAAACGAAGATGATTGCCTGTCACCGCTGTGCGGCAGCCAGCGACTCACCGAACCTTTCATACAACGGGCGCCTATGCAATAATGGCCAATTCTGGCTCACCATTGCATGGAGCCGATGAACGCCACCGTGCGGATCTCGCCCGACAAGGCAGAAGTGTAGGTACAACGCGATCTTTGCGGCGACCGGCAAGCCGGTGCGCAGCCTGCCGCTCAAGAACGTGAAGCTCGTGTAGCGGCGAATATGCAAGGCGGTGAATTCAGCGGGCGCTCCGGGCAACCGGGGCGCCTGTTGGTGTTTGGGGTCCAGTAATCTGCGCAAGCGCTGCTAACCTGGATCACGTCAACTTCGTCCGCTATCATACTGACGAGCAAAAATGGCCCGCGCCGGTGCGCATTTTGGGCCGTTGACACTGCGTCGGCGCAGAAGCTTTCGACAACCAATACAAGATTGGGAGGCAGTGATGCGACGTTTGGCTACGGTTTGTGCAACTCTTCTGCTCCTTGGATCGGGCGCGGTGTTGGCGCAGCAGGCGCAGTCGCCCAAAGTCACCACCGTGGTCTCGGAGGCGCCCGTGACGGGCGTGCCGGACAAAGTCTTTACACTGATAACCGCCGACTGGCCGCCTGGCGTTACCACTGGCCGCCATACGCATCCCGGAGATGAATACGGCACGGTGGCCGAGGGGACGCTTGTCACCCGGCAGGAGGGCGGCGAATGGAAAACGGTGACGGCGGGACAGTCGTATTATGTCGCCGGCGGCGTCGTCCATGAGACCAAGAACGAGGGAAATATGCCGGCGAAGTCCTACAATGGCTTCATTGTCGAGAAGGGC
>Ga0137409_10007071_pt1 | contig 11563 bp, 9 predicted proteins | sample CZODoug1_16funga_FD_122059 | JGI IMG/M metagenome (GOLD analysis project Ga0137409, IMG submission 122059) | Vadose zone soil fungal communities from Angelo Coast Range Reserve, California, USA - CZODoug1_16fungal (Hybrid Assembly) | ecosystem: Environmental > Terrestrial > Soil > Vadose zone... | reverse complement strand
CGCGACGTGATCCTGAACACCATGAGCAAGGGCATGCAGCTGCCGATGTCGACCATGCCCGGCGAGCGGGTCGAGCATACCTACGCCGGGCCGATGGCGGCCGAGACGCTCCACTTCCTCGAGGCGGTCGCGTACGACCGTCCCGTGATGGTGACGCCTGAGCACGCGCGCATGGTGATGGAGGTCTACATCGCCGCCGACCTGTCGGCGGAGCGCAACGAGGCGGTGTCGCTCGCCATCGCCCCGTCGAAATCCGTCCGCGCGGTGGCGTGAAGAAGAATCCAAAACGCATCGGTCTCGCGATCATCGGAGCGGGCCGCGTCGGCCTGTTCCGCGGGGAAGTCGCGGCGCGGCATCCTCAGGTCGATTTCATCGGCCTGGCCGAACTCAAGCCCGAGCGCGCCAAGCTGGTCGCGGAAAAGGTCGGCGCCGATTTCGTCACCGCGGACTTCCGCGAGCTGCTCGCGAGGCCGGAGGTGACGGCCGCGATCGTCTCCACCGACGAGCACCTGCACGTCGACCCGATCCTTGCCGCGGTCGAGCGCAAGATCCCGCTGCTCATCGAGAAACCGCTCGCGACCGGCCTGGCGGATTCCGAGCGCGTGCTCGCCGCGATCCAGAAGTCGGGCGTGGACGCGGTGGTCGGCTACACGCAGCGCTTTCGCCGTCGCTGGCTCGTGGCGAAGGAGAAAGTGCGCACCGGAGCGCTGGGCGACGTCACGCTGGTCACGTCGCGCGCGTTCATGAACCGCCTGGTCGCGCTCGACAATTACGAGCGCACCGACGACCCCGCGTCGATCTCGCCCATGGTGATCTCGGGCACGCACGCGCTCGACGTCGTCATGTGGATGATGGAGGCGAAACGCCCGGTCGAGGTCTACGCGCGCTCGGTCGACAAGGCGCTGGGGCCGATCTGCCGCGGCATCGACGCGACCGCCGGCGTGATCACCTTCGAGGACGGGAGCCTCTACCACGCCTCGATCTCGTGGGCGCTGCCCAAGGTGTGGCCGGGCGCGGTGTACAGCCTGGAAGTGGGCATCGTCGGCACCGAGGGTGTGCTCACCATCGACGACACGCACCGCGACATCGTGCTCGCGACCAGCAAGGCCCAGGGCGAGGGCTACGCTCCCGACGCGGCGCGCCGCGTGGATTTTCTCGGCAGCTATCCGCCGGGCGACATCGCGCTCGGCGAGCTGCGCGGCCCGATGCGGGAAGAGACGGAGCAGTGGCTGAACCGCGTGTCGCTGGGCGTGCCGACGCAGCACGCGAGCGCGGCCGAGGCGCACCACCGGCTCATGCTCACCAAGGCGTTCGACCTGTCGGCACGCCTCAAGCGCGCCGTGCCGCTGCCGATCACCGCGCAGGACGAGCAGGAGCGGCCGCGCGGAGGCCTGCGCGCGGCCGGCTGAGGAGGGGAGAGAATGCTCAAGGCGTTACGAGCGGCGTGGATTGCGCTCGCGCTCGCGCCGGCGCTGTGCGCCGCGCAGGGTTATCCCTCGCGCCCGGTGAAGATGATCATTCCCTTCGCCCCCGGCGGCGCCTCGGACTTCGTTGGCCGGATCATGCAGCCGAAGATGACCGAGCTCCTCGGCCAGCAGCTCGTGATCGAGAACCGCGGCGGAGCGGCGGGCAATATCGGTCTAGAGGCGGCGGCGAAGTCCGACCCCGACGGCTACACGATTTTCCTGGGCAACATCGGCACGATCGCGATCAACGCCGCCGTGTTCCGCTCGCTCAGCATCAAGCCGCAGAGCGATCTCATCGCGATCACCGAGGTGGTGGACGTGCCCGGAGTCCTGATCACCAGCAGCGATTTCCCGCCGCGGACCGTGCAGGAGCTGGTTGCGTACGCCCAGGCCAATCCGGGCAAGCTCAACTACGGCTCGCCGGGCTCCGGCAGCCAGAACCGCCTCGAGATGGAGCTGCTGCGCCAGGCCGCGGGCGGCATGGACATGGTGCACGTTCCCTACAAGGGCGGCGCCGGACCCGCGGTGACGGGCCTGATCGCCGGCGAGACCCAGCTCATGTTCACGACCGCTCCGTCCGCGCTCGGCGCCATCAAGGGCGGGCGGCTGAAGGTGCTGGCGGTGACCAGCGCAAAGCGCATCGCGGCCCTGCCCGACGTGCCGACCATGGTGGAGTCGGGCTTCCCGCGCTCGGTGAGCGGCTCCTGGCAGGGCCTGTTCGTGCCGAGGGGGACCTCGCAGCAGTTGGTGGACAGGCTCTTCGCGCTGGCCCAGCAAGTGATGAAGACGCCCGATGTTGCGGAGCGCCTCGCGGGCGGCGGAGTCGACGTGGTGCTGAGCGAGTCGCCCAAGGCCTTCGCCGGCTTCGTCGCATCGGAGTCGGAGCGCTGGGGCAAGGTCGCCCGCGAAGTGGGCGCGACGGTGGATTGAAGCGGTCAGCGGTGAACTAGCAGGCCAATACTGGAACTGGAGAGGAAAGCAATGGCAAATGCAGGAATGGTGGGGCTGGACTGGCAGCAGCGCATCAACTGGGACAGGCTGCGCAAGTATCGCCTCGAGCGCGCGCGGGCGCGCATGAAGGCAGCGGGGCTGGGCGCGATGCTGCTCATGTACGACGAGAACGTGCGCTACGTGACCAGCACTCTCACGCCCGGATGGAACCGCCTGAAGCCGGGCCTGCGCTACGCCATGCTGTGCGGCGACGACGCGCCGGTGCTGTTCGAGCAGGGCGACATCGGCATGCAGATCGAGCGCCATTCCCCCTGGATCCCCAAGGACCACATCCGCTATTCCTACGCCTGGATCAAGGGCGCGGCCGGGCCCGCCTCCACCGTACAGGTGAAGAAGTTCACCAACGCGGTGAAGCAGGAGATGAAGAAGGCCAACGTCGCTGGTCAGAAGCTCGGCGTCGATTTCATCGACATCAACATGCTCAAGGTCTTCGCCGAGGAGAAAATCGACTGGACCGACGGCATGACGCCCATGATGGAAGCGCGCGCGATCAAGAACGAGGACGAGCAGGAGGCGCTACGGATGGTCGGCGCGATCGGCGACGCCGCGCACTGGGAGTTCATGAAATTCCTCAAACCCGGGCGCACCGAGAACCAGCTCACCGCGCACATCATGGAGTACCTGTATTCGGTTCCGGGCATGGAGGACGTCGAGGACGTGATCGTCTCTTCCGGCCCCAACACCTGGCCGAACTGGCGCAACTTCTCGGACCGCATCGTGAAGCCCGGCGATATCGTTTTCATGGATCTCGCCGCGCTCACCTGGAACGGCTACAAGTCCTGCTACTACCGCACCTACTGCGCCGGCAAGGAGCCGACCAAGGACCAGAAGGACATCTACGCGACCGCGCTCAAGTGGCTGTACGACTCGATCAAGGCGGTGAAGGTCGGCGCGACCACTAAGGATATCGCCGCGAAGTGGCCCTCGGCGAAAGAGGCCTGGGGCTACGAGGAGGAAGACCAGGCGGCGGCGAACCTGTGGGGCCACGGCCTGGGGCTGGCGCAATACGACCAGCCGGTGATCTCGCGCATCTGGTCGCTCGACCACCCGATCGAGATCAAGGAAGGCATGGTGTTCGCTCTCGAGACCCAGCACGGCAAGAAGTTCGAGTGGGGCGTGCGCATCGAGGAGATGCTGATCGTGCACAAGGACCGGATCGAGATCATCTCCAACTTCCCGGTCGAGCAGATCACGGTGGTCGATCCCATGCCGGGCTACTCGACGCTCTCAGGGCGCTGAAGAAAAACCTTTGCGCACCGCACTCCTCCAGGCGCCGCGCAAGCTCGCGGTCATCGAGCGCGACAAGCCGGTTCCGGGTCCGGGCGAAGTGACCGTGCAGACGGCGGCGACCGCCGTCTGCCACACCGATCTGTCGATCTATGTCGGGGAGCATCCCGGCGTCAAGTATCCGGTGGTGATGGGGCACGAATCGACCGGGATTCTCGACGCGATCGGCGAAGGCGTCACCGGGCTGAAGGCGGGCGAGCACGTCATCATCAATCCCATCATCGCCTGCGGCACCTGCGACCAGTGCGCCCGCGGCGCGGGCAACCTGTGCCGCAACGCCGGTTTGTTCGGCCGCGAGATCGAAGGCTCGCTGTCCCAGTACGTCAAGCTCGCCTCGCGCTACGTGCACGTGCTGCCGCCGCGCCTGCCGCTCGAAGCGGCGACGCTCATCGAAACGCTCGCCACCGTGCGCCACGCGCAGCACCGCGTGGGCCTAGCGACCGCGGAATCGGTGGTGGTGCTCGGCATGGGCACGGCGGGCCTGCTGCACGCGCGGCTCGCGGTCCTGACCGGGGCGGCGCCGGTGATCGCGGTGTCGCGCACGCAGTGGAAGCTCGACATGGCCCAGCGCATGGGCGCGCACCACATCATCCAATCGTCCCTGGACAAGGCGGTCGATGAGGTCAAGCGCGTGACCGGCGGCAAAGGGGCGGATGTGGTGATCGACGCGGCGGGCAGCGCCGAGTCGCTGCGCGCGGCGGTCGACATGCTGCGCCCGGGCGGACGCTACGCCGCTTTCGCCGTGAGCCACGAGGCGGTGCGCGGCTTCTCGACCTTTCCGCTGTACTTCGGCGAGATCAGCATCATCGGCTCGCGCGCGCTCACGCCCCAGGACATGAACCCGAGCATCCAGCTGATCGCCTCGGGTGCGGTAGACGTCAACGGCTTCATCAGCGCCAAGTATCCGTTGACCGATGCCGCGGCGGCGTTCGAGGAGTACGAGCGCAACCCGAGCCGCATCCTGCGGCTGGTGATCGATTCGCAGGGTTAGCGGGATGGATCCCATCGTCGCATCCCTGGACGCGCCCGAAGCCACCGATGCGAGGCGGTTCGGCCCCAAGGCGGCGAATCTCGCCGCGCTCGGCCGGGCAGGCTTGCCGACCCCCGGCGGCTGCGCGGTCGGCGCGCACGCCTATCGTATACAGCTCGCCGCGCTCGGCCTCGAGGCCACGGCGCGCGAGGTATTCGCGGCGGAAGACCGCCCGCGGGCGAGGCGCTGCGCCCTGGACATGAAGCTCGGGCTGATGGAAAGCCCGATCGCGCCGCAGCTGCTCGACCCGCTGCTCTACGCTTGGCGCGGGATCGTCTCGTCAGGACGGGCCGGCGTGGTGCGCTCCTCGGCGCTGGTCGAAGACCGCGCCGATTCGAGCTTCGCGGGCCAGTTCGAGAGCTTCCTGGAATTGCAGAACGAGGAAGAGTTTCTCGTCGCCGTGCGCGCCTGCTGGGCGGCGTTGTGGTCGACCCGGGCGCTGCGCTACATGGCGACCCACGGCCTGGATCCCGCGGACACGGCGATGGCGCTGATCGTCCAGCCGCTGGTCGCGGCACGGGTCTCCGGCGGCGGGCTGTCGCGCACCGTGGAGGGCGGCATGGTGGTCAACGCCGCCCCGGGCCCGGGCTCGGCGATCGCCCAGGGCGAGGTCGCGCCGGACCGCTACGTGCTCGACCGCCAAGGCACGCTGAAGGAATCGGCGCTCGGCAGCCAGTACCACGGCATCGCCTGCGTCCACGGGAGAAAGGCGCTGTCGCGCTCGCTCGCAGGCAGCCGCTGTCTCGATGCCGAGCAGGTCGCGGAGATCGGCTTGCTGATGCGAAAAAGCGAGGAAGTGATCGGCGGACCCGTGGAAATCGAATGGGTGGCGGACGAGAGGGGAATCAAGCTGGTCCAGGCCCGGCCGCTGCGCATTTCCGATTCGAAGGTCCCGGACGACATCTGGCTGCAGCATCCGCGCCTCGAGGGCCATCCCTCCGGGATCGGCTGGGGCACGGGGCGCGCCCGCGTGGTGAACTGCGAGTGCGAGCTCGAGCGCGTCGCGCCCGGCGACGTGCTGGTGACCACCGTGGCCGGCCCCGCGCTGGGGCCGGTGCTGGCGCACGTCGCGGGCGTGGTCGCGGAGCTCGGCGGCAGCACTTCGCACCTCGCGTCGCTCGCGCGCGAGCGCGGTGTGCCCATGGTGCTCGGCGTGCTCGACGCGACCCGGCGCATTCCCGACGGAGCGACGGTCGCAGTCGACGGCGTCGCCGGCGTGGTGAGGTGGATGCAATGAAGGCGAAGGTGGTCATCACCGACTACGTCTGGGAGTCGCTCGACGTGGAAAAGAAGACTCTCGGGGAGATGGCCGAGCTGGTCGCGCTCAAGACCAAGAAGCCCGAGGAATTTCTCGACGCGGCGAAGGACTGCGATGCTCTGCTGAATACCTACGCCGGACCTATCACCGCCGACGTAATGAGCAAAATGCCCAAATGCAGGATCATCGCGCGCTACGGCATCGGCGTGGACACTATCGACCTCGAAGCAGCGACGCGCGCCGGCATCATCGTCACCAACAACCCCACTTATTGCATCGAAGAGGTGGCGGAGCACACGCTGGCGCTGCTCCTCGCCAGCGCCCGCAAGATCGCCTTCTACGACCGCCTGGTGCGCTCGGGAAGATGGGAAGTGCCGCCGGGGAAGCCGATTTTCCGCCTGGTCGGGAGGACACTCGGCCTCGTGGGTTTCGGGAATATCGCGCGCGAGGTCGCGGTGCGCGCAGCGGCTTTCGGCATGCGCGTCCACTACGCCGATCCGTTCGTGAGAGAAGGGCAGTTCGCCTCACCTGGGGAAAAGGTCGAGCTCGACACGCTGCTGCGCGAGGCCGATTTCGTGTCGCTGCATCCGCCGCTCACGCCCGACACGCGCAAGATGATGAACGACCGGGCGTTCTCGCTCATGAAACCCTCGGCCTTTCTCGTGAACTGCTCCCGGGGACCGGTGGTCGATACCGAGGCGTTGGTGCGCGCGCTCGACGCGAAGAGGATCGCCGGCTGTGCGCTCGACACGACCGACCCCGAGCCGCTGCCCGACCCGCATCCCCTGCGGGGGCGCGAGAACGTGATCATCGCGCCGCATGTCGCGTGGTACAGCGAGCAGGCGATGGCGGGTCTGCAGGCCGGTGCGCCGGGCGAAGTGCGCCGCGTGCTCTGCGGCGAATGGCCGGTGAATGTCGTCAATCGCGCAGTGAGAGGGAAAAACCGGGCGGGGTTGTAAAACAAAAGGAGAAATGCCATGTCCATCATTCGCACCTTCGTAGTCGCGTCGTTCGCAAGCACCCTCATTGCGGGATGCCAGTCCATGGGACAGAGTGGGGCTCCGGCGCTCGACTCCGACAATACGTCCTACAAGCGCATGGTCACGCAGGGCCGGGCGCGGACCATCGTCGAGAACCTCTACCAGTGCCCGGTGAAGGTCGGCAACCACCGCATCAGCGGCGTCGGGCAGATCACAGCCACCGACGGCACGGTCATCACGGTGCCGGCGGAGACGGCCTTGCAGAAGGGCCTCGGTCCGAAGAGCCAGGACCTCTACAACGAATGTACCCAGATCGTTCCGAAGAATTCGGCCGAGGTCTCTACCGCCGGTGTGCCGGTCATCGAGATCGACTCCGACGGCGAGGTGATCACCGGTTTCATCGTCGCCGACAACTACTACGAGATGTGGGTGAACGGGAAGCTCGTGTCGGTGGACAACACGCCCTATACGCCGTTCAACTCCTCGATCGTGAAGTTCAAGGTGAAGCGGCCGTATACGATCGCGTTCCTCCTGGCAGACTGGGAGGAGAACCTGGGCCTGGGCAGCGAGATGTTCCCGATCGGACCGAGCGGCAAGCCCTGGTACCCGGGCGACGGCGGCCTCATCGCAAAGTTCAGCGACGGTACTGTGACCGACAGCAGCTGGAAGGCGCAGAGCTTCTACATCGGACCGCTCATGGATCCGAAGGAAGTCGTGGAAAGGGGGAACATGCACGAGGTGTACCGCCTCGGACGCGTACACCCCTTCGCCAAGCGGCCCACCTGCGAGGACAAGTGCTACGCGGTCCACTACGCGATCCCGGCAAACTGGCAGTCGCTGCGCTTCAACGACAGCAACTGGCCGCGCGCCTGGGAGTATACCGACGACGATGTCGGCGTGGACAACCTGCCGGCCTACACGCGTTATCCCGAACTGTTCGCGGGCGCGCGCTGGATTTGGACGATAAATCTGGTGTTCGACAACATGGTCATCGCGCGAAAGACGGTGCGCTAGCGGAAAAAAACCCGCACCGGGGAACCCGGTGCGGGCGAAGGAGGGTCGGTTAGAGCGAACGCAGGAAGTTGACCAGGTCCTGCTTGTCGTCTTCGCGGAGGTTGTTGAATCGCGAGATCACGCCGTTCGCCTCGGAGCCGTTGCTCGAGTGCTCCCGAATCGCGCGGAGCAGATCCGACGTCCGTCCGTCGTGCAGGAAGAAGATCCGCTGGCCCAGACCCCATAGCGGGGCGCTGCGGAATTCTCTCGGGCCCGCTTCTCCCTGGCTGACTCCGTCCGCCAGCCCGTCGCCCATGTCGTGGACGAGCAGGTCGGAGAACAGGTTCACCGGCTGCATGCTCAGCGCGGCCACCGTGGATTTGCTCGTCGTGAACGAAGGCGTATGGCACAGCGCACAGCCGACATCGCCGAATTTCTGTCTGCCGTTCGCGATGGACGTGGCTCCTCCGGGTGTATCCGGCGAAGGCGCGGGCGCGTCGAGGAAGCGCATGAAGTTCGCGAACCTCTCGATTCCTCCGAGTACCTCGACCGGCGTGGTTGCGTCGAAGTTGGTGACATCGTTGGGAACCGTCGCAAACTGGCAGGTCGCAGTTTCATCCCGCTCGGTCTGGAACAGCTCGTTGGTGATGCCCATCTCGACGTTGTAGGCCTCGCCCGAGAACAATAGCAGCGACTTGTTCTGCGCCTTCCATCCGAACCGGGCGATGGTGCCGTCGTTGCCGTTGTTGTTGGTCATTCCGGTGATGGTGTTACCCGGGACTACCATGTTCGCCTTACCCTTGATTCCCAGTTGCTGCTTCTGTGACGAATTGCTCGCCTGACCTGCCGCGATCGCCGCATCCGGAATCTGCTCGATCAAGCCCGAGCCGAAGACCGGCGTGGGAATGCGGAAGATCACGTTGTGGTTCGCGAGCTGGTTGGCGAAGTCCGGTTGCGCAAGCATGCAGCCGGTGGCGCCGGTGCGGCCGGTGATGGTGAACAGAGCGTGCACGCCGCCGTCGGCAGATCCGTCCGGGTTCTTCACGAATCTCGCCTCACGCACCGGGCCATTGGCGGAAATGAACGAAGGAACCCTGTCGGTCCCGCCATCCTTGCCGGCAAATGCCACTTGGGGATTCACGAACGGGCTGGTGCCGCCGAGCGCGGGCTGGATGTGGCACCCGCCGCAGCTGTCCAGATTCATCCTCGGCCCCAGGCCCTCGTCGACCTCTTCGGCCGACGCGAAATCGGTCGCGCCCGAGGTGAAGAACGCGGCCTGGTTCGGGCTCAGGTTCGCAATCTGCGCACCGGCACCCGCGGTACCGCCGCGAACGCCGGGGTCGCTGGCTCTGAACTGCGAGCCACCCCCAGCAAACGGCTGCTGGGACGAAACAAGATCGATTTGGAACAGGAACAAAGCGGCGACCGACCCCGCTAAGGACAGCGGTGCTATGAACTTGCGTTTCATGTTTATTTCCTCCTGGTCCAGCAAGGTGAGATTCGGGCGTCGTCAGGGCGGTCCTGTAGGGATTTCGCTTGCCCTTTGTAGGTAATAGTCGACGCCCGGCCGAGGGAGATATGACCACGGCGCGCTCTTCCCACGTAAGATGACAAAGTCAGTTGTACGATAGGGTATGGTTATCGCCTGTGCGCATGATCAAACAGGCAACGCGATACGAAAGGGTTATCACATGCGCCTGAGTCAGATCCGTGATTTTGTGGCGGTCGTAGAGTCCGGCGGCATTCGTGCGGCGGCGCGCAAACTGGGGGTGTCGCAACCGGCGATCACCCGAAGCGTGCGTGGCCTGGAAACGGAGCTTCACGCCAAGCTGCTGCGCAGGACCCCGACAGGCGTGGTGCCGACCCAGCCCGGGCGCGCGCTATTTGCGCGGGCTCGTGCCGCGCAGGCCGAGCTGCGCAAGGCCGAAGAGGAAGTCGACCAGCTAGGCCAATCCGCAGGGTCGGTGGCCTTCGGCGTCTCGCCGACTTCGGCGATGATGGTGCCCGAGGCCGTCACTCAGTTCCGGCAGCAATTCCCGCAAGCGCAGGTTCGCATCGCCGAGGGCCTTCCGACGCTGCTGATTCCGCTGGTGCGGGACGAAACGCTCGATTTCGCGATCTGCCGGCGGGCCATCGTCAAGCTCGATTCGGGGCTGGCGTTTCGACCGCTGCTGCGCAACGACTTCGCGGTCGTGGCGCGCAAGGGCCATCCGCTCGAGAATGTGCGCTCGCTCGCTCAGCTCGCGGACGCGAGTTGGATCTCGCTCCTTCCGCTGGACGCCCCCGACGGTCCATTCGCCAGTGCGTTTTCTCCGGCCGGACTATCCGTCCCGAAGCAGGTGATCCAGTGCGAGTCCTACAACACCGCGATCGGACTGATCGCGAAAACCGACATGGTGGGCTTCCTGTCGCGCCAGCTGCTGGACGAGTCGATCCTGGGCGATTTTCTCCGGGAAATCCCGGTCGCGGAGCCGCTGCCCTCGTTTACGGTGGGCATGTTCACGCGCACCGGCACTCCGCTCACGCAGGTCGCCGCTGCGATGGCCAAAGCGGTGATCGCAGCAGCGCGCGCGCGGGCCCGGCCTGAAACAGCGGGCGGCTCAGGTTTCCGGGATGACGGGGAGCAGGAGATGTGAAGCGCGGGTCCCTCCGGCATAGAGGAGGTTCGTGCCGGTGTTGTAGTCCGCGCTGTAGTGCGTATACGGAAAGCTCCCCACTCCGTCGCGAGGCTGGATGTCGAGCCTGATGCGGTGGCCTTTCCGGAACACCATGCAGGTCGGCCAGATCTCGACTTCGAGCCGCACGGCTTCGCGAGGCGCAAGGAGCTGCCGCCGCCGATGCGCGTGGTAGGGCCGGTAGGGAAGGTCGAGCTCGGGGTCGGTCTCGCGGTGCGAGGCGCGCAGCCAGCCCTTCGCGACCGGCACCGGCTGGCTCTGCTGGCCCAGCTCGAATACTTCCTTGCCGTCGGGTGCGATGTTGCGCAGAGTCGCGAACACGTCCATGTCCTCGGTGGTGCTCGATACCCATAGAACCAGCACGGCGGGTCCGGTCACCTCGGTATCGGATTTGAGCGGCGCGGTCTGGAACGAGGCTCCCATTCGCGGCAGGCTTCCGGCGAGCGCGGTCGAAGTCCACGAAGCGGAAGCGACACCGGCCTTGGTCATGCCGCTCGCGGAGTAGGAGACCGAAGCGGCGCGGCGCGGCGCCTCGTAGACGAGGCCACCCTCGGTTTCGGCGCGCCGGGCGCGCGGCCGAGGCTCGAGGTAGAGCTGGGTCCAGCGCGTGCGCGCTATCGGCCACTCGTTCTCGAAGCGCCAACGGGAGTTGCCGTGGCCGCCCCCGCGGATGAGGAGTTTCACCGGCGGCTCGTCCATGATTCCGGTGTCCTCGCCTTTCAGCCAATGGTCGAGGAAGCGCAGCTGATCGCTGCGGCCTTCCTCGGAGTAGAACGGGTGATAGTGCGTGCCGGCGTGGACGCGGAGCTTCTTCTGCGTCGACGCGGCGCGCACGAAGCCCTCGGTGTTGCCGCGCAGGTGCA
>Ga0137409_10007070_pt1 | contig 11564 bp, 8 predicted proteins | sample CZODoug1_16funga_FD_122059 | JGI IMG/M metagenome (GOLD analysis project Ga0137409, IMG submission 122059) | Vadose zone soil fungal communities from Angelo Coast Range Reserve, California, USA - CZODoug1_16fungal (Hybrid Assembly) | ecosystem: Environmental > Terrestrial > Soil > Vadose zone... | reverse complement strand
CCCCGATCTCTTTCGCATGGTCATCAGCCACGTGCCTTTCGTCGACGTGCTGAACACCATGCTCGACGCATCCCTCCCGCTCACGGTTGGCGAATACGAGGAATGGGGCAATCCGCAAGTCGCTGAAGATTATTTCTACATGAAGTCGTATTGTCCCTACACCAACCTGGAGCGAAGGGCTTACCCTGCGATTTTGGCGAAGACCGGGCTGAATGACAGCCAGGTGATGTACTGGGAACCGGCAAAATACGTGGCGAAGCTGCGCACGCTGAAGACCGATGCGAATCCGCTGCTGCTGAAAACCAACATGGGTGCGGGACATGGAGGCGCTTCCGGCCGCTACGATTATTTGCGCGAGATTGCGCTGGATTATGCGTTCTTGCTGACACATCTGGGCGTCGGAGAATGAAACAGAAAAAGAATTAACGCAGAGAGCGCAGAGATCGCCCCGACGGGGTCGGGGCAGGCGCCGGACACAGAGAAGAACAACTCTGGGATGAGTGAGCCGACAACACCGTTGATGCAGCAATATCACGCCATCAAGGCGCGTTATCCGCATGCGTTGCTACTTTTCCGTCTGGGCGATTTCTACGAACTCTTCTATGAAGACGCGATTATCGCCGCGCGCGAGCTGCAGATCACGCTTACTTCACGCAATCGCGAAAAGGGCCAGCCCATACCGATGTGTGGCGTCCCGTATCACGCCGCGGAAGGCTACATCGCGCGGCTGATTCGTGCGGGCTTCAAAATCGCCATCTGCGACCAGATGGAGCAACCCGGCCCCGGGAAAAAACTCGTCCGCCGCGAAGTGGTGCGCGTGATTACACCTGGGACCGCCACCGACGTTGCGCTGCTTGACGCGCGCGAAAACAATTTTCTCGCTTCGATCGCCAAACACGCTTCGGGGTCGCCGGTCGGCCTGGCTTTTGTGGATTTATCCACTGGCGAATTTCAGGCCACGGAATTTTCCGGGGCGCGCGCCGAAGAGGAACTGCGCGACGAACTTCAATTGCTGCGGCCGAGGGAAACGCTGCTTCCCCGGCCGCAGCAACTTTTCGAAACGGCGAAGACTTCACTGCTGGAGGGCGTCGGCGGAGTCGAATCGCGCCTCGAAGATTGGATCTTCCAGCGGGACTATGCCGAACGCATCCTACGCGAGCAATTCGGCGTCGCTGAACTCACGGGCTTTGGCCTGGACGATCACCAGCAAGCGCTGGCTGCCGCCGGGGCCATCGTTCACTATCTGCGCGAAAACGCCGCGCGCGGCGACCGTTCTGTGGCCGCAAATGAAACCGTTGATGCTTCCGGCGTTGAAGCCTTGCGGCATCTCGACCGCGTCCGCTACTACGAGCAGCACGATGCCCTGGTGCTCGATCCCGTTTCTGTGCGCAACCTGGAGCTGCTTGCTCCCATTTTCACGGAAGAAATCGGGCGTACGAGTGGCCCCACGACTCTCATTGCCGCGCTGGACGTTACCGTGACCGGCATGGGCGCGCGCCTGTTGCGCTCCTGGGTTCTGCGGCCGCTGATCGAGAGTGAGGCCATTGAGGCGCGCCTCGATGCCGTGGCACAGCTCGTTCAACAAACCGTGGTGCGCGGCGAAATCCGCAAGGAACTCAAAGGCATTCTCGACCTCGAGCGGCTCACCAGCCGGATCACGCTGGGACTTGCGACTCCACGCGAACTCGTGGCGCTGCGCAAGTCACTCGCGCAGCTTCCCGTGCTGAAAAAGTTCCTCACGCCACCTCCCGCGGGCGGCAGCGAACTGCTTCGTCATCTCAATCAAGAAATCGATGAGCTCGCCGACGTGCGCGAGCGGCTGGAGCGCGCCATCGCCGACGAGCCGCCGGCCCTGGCCACCGATCCCGGGATGATTCGCAGCGGCTATCACGCCGAGTTGGATGAGCTACGCGACCTTAGCCAGCACAGCAAACAGATCATCGCCGCGATGGAAGAGCGCGAGCGCAAGCGCACGGGAATTGGCTCGCTGAAGATTCGTTTCAATCAAATCTTTGGCTACTACATTGAAATCTCGAAGGCCAACCTGCATCTCGCGCCGGCAGACTACGAGCGCAAACAAACACTGGTCAACGCCGAACGATTTACTTCCACTGAGCTGAAGGAATATGAGCGAAAGATTCTAGCGGCCGACGAACGTATCCTGGAAATCGAGCGACAGCTTTTTATCGATGTGCGTTCTTCCGTGGCGGCCAAAGCCGCGCGTTTGCGCCGCACTGCGGCGGCCGTCGCGCAGCTTGACGTGCTCACGGCGTTCGCGAAGCTGGCCGCCGATCGCGGCTACGCACGCCCGGAATTCAATTCTACCGGCGAACTGCTCATCATCGGCGGGCGCCATCCGGTGATTGAAGAGCTCCTGCGCCAGAAAGGCGAGCGCTTCATCCCCAATGATCTTTGCTTCGAGCCCGGAAGGCAGCAGCTTCTTCTGATTACCGGGCCCAACATGGGGGGCAAGTCCACGTATCTGCGGCAGTCCGCCCTGATCGTGCTGATGGCGCAGATGGGCTGCTTTGTTCCGGCTCGGCAAGCGAAGCTGCCCGTTACGGACCGCATCTTCACGCGCATCGGGGCCAGCGATAATCTTGCGCGAGGGCGGTCGACGTTTCTGGTCGAAATGAGCGAAGTGGCCGCCATTCTGAATCACGCGACTCCGGCGAGTCTCGTGCTCCTCGATGAAGTGGGCCGCGGCACCGCTACTTTTGATGGGCTGTCCATCGCCTGGGCAGTTGTCGAACACCTCCAGAAGCACACACGCGCGCGCACGTTGTTTGCGACGCACTATCACGAACTGACGGAGCTTGGCGACCTGCTTCCGGCGGTCAAGAATGTTCACGTGTCTGTGAAAGAAACGCCCAGCGAGATTATTTTTCTCCGGCGCGTTGAACCCGGCAGCGCGGACAAGAGTTACGGCATCGAAGTGGCGCGCCTTGCGGGTCTTCCTCGTAGCGTGATTGAACGCGCTCGCGAAGTTCTGAAGAGACATGAGCAGAGCGAGCACGCACTCAGCGAAACGCTTTCTCCCGGCGCTTCCGACATGGCGCACAAGAACGGGAGTCAGCAAGTGCTATTCACGGCTCTCGACCGCGAGGTTCTCGAAAAACTGCGCGGTGCGGACCTCGATCAATTAAAGCCGCTCGACGCGCTCAATCTTCTCGCCGAGCTGAAAAAACAAATTTCATGAACGACAAGCCCATGCTTGTCCTCGGCATGATGTCCGGAACATCCGCGGACGGGATTGATGTTGCGTTGGCCCGGATCTCCGGCGCGCCGCCGAATCTGAACGCTAAACTTCTCGAACACTCGGCCGTCAAATGTCCTGACGCGCTTCGCAAAGAAATTCTCCGCGTGGCCGAGCAACAGTCCATCAGTGCGGGCGAACTCAGCCAGTTGAATTTTAGGCTGGGAGAACTTTTCGCTGACGCGGCGCTTGCCGCTTGTCGCAAATTTCGTGTCTCGCCAAAACGCATCTCACTGATCGGCAGCCATGGCCAAACGATTTTCCATCAAGGCAAGCCTGTCAAGTTTTTGGGCCAGCCTACGGCATCGACGCTGCAGATTGGCGAGCCGTCGGTCATCGCCGCGCGCACCGGTATCACCGCCGTCGGCGACTTTCGACCGGCGGATATCGCGCTGGGTGGCCAGGGCGCGCCGCTGGTGCCATATGCGGATTATCTTCTCTACCGTCACGGGAAACTTGGCCGCGTTTCGCTGAATCTTGGGGGCATCGCGAACATCACGATTCTTCCGCGCGCCTGCAAGCCGCAACAAGTGTTCGCCTTTGACACCGGTCCCGCGAACATGCTCATCGACGCCCTCGTCTCGCACTTCACGCGCGGCCGCTTGCGCTTTGACAAAAATGCGCAACTCGCCGCGCAAGGCCGCAGCAATCCCGCGCTTCTCGATGAAGTGTTGCGCGATCCCTACTTAAGAGTCGCGCCGCCGAAGTCCACTGGCCGCGAATACTACGGCCATGCTTATGTGAAGAAATTCCTCGCGCTTGGCCGCCATCATCGTGCCAAGCCAAACGATCTCATCCGTGCCGCGACAATTTTCACCGCACTCTCGGTCGTCGACGCTCTGAACCGTTTCGTCCTGTCCAAGTCAAAAATAGATCAGCTCATTGTTTCCGGCGGTGGAGCGCGCAATCCGCTGATTCTTGCTCAACTCTCTGCCGCGCTGCCCGGCATCGAAGTCTGGCCCTCTTCCCGGCTAGGCATTCCTGAAGACGCCAAGGAAGCCTTCGCCTTCGCGCTGCTGGCCTACGAAACATTTCATCAACGCCCATCGAACCTTCCTTCCGCAACAGGCGCCTGCGGCCCCGCAATCCTCGGTAAAATCTCTTATGCTCCGCCGCGCTAACAGTCTGCTCTCAAGGTCGCACTTTTTCGTTACATCTTTGCTTCCATACTTCGTTGCTTCGCTCTGCCTCTCTTCCTGTTCACGTTCATCTCACAACGATCCTTCCTCCCTCACTTTTCTTATCGAATACAGCCCCACCAATCTGGACCGCGCTTTGCCACTGATTCGCAATCTCAGCGGCTCGACGGACTCCTCTTCAACGGCTTGCTGGACCGCGAAAATCAAATGAATTTCCACGGCGACCTCGCCGAATCCTGGGAAACGCCGAACCCGCTCACCTCCAGACCACAACTAAGCGGGCAACATGGTCATCGCGTCCGATGGAAATGCGGCACTAGTCCAGCGCTTTCGCAATGTCCGCCACCGGGATTGCGCCTTCGCGGCCGATTCGCCAAGTGTCGCCATTCAATTCGACGATGGTCGAAGCCAGCGTTCCGCCGGTTTCTCCCGTATCCAACACTAGCGGCACCCGCAGCCCAAGTTGCTTCATCACTTGTTCCGCGTTCGAACACGAAGGAAACCCGGAGATGTTGGCGCTCGTTCCCGTAACGGGGCCTTCGAATTCATCAATCAAGCGCCGCACAACGGTGCTGTTCGGCCAGCGTAACGCGATGCGGCCCGTGCCCGCCGTCACTTTGAGGGGGATGCGCTGCGCAGCGTTCACGACCAGCGTCAGGCCTCCGGGCCAGAACGCCTGCGCAAGCCGCAGAAATTTCCGCGGCGCTTCGCGCGCGAGCAGAATGGCTTGTTCGATGGAATTCACGAGGATCGGCAGGGCCCGCGTTTCCGGGCGGCCTTTCACGCGGTAAATCTCATCGACCGCAGCTAGATTGAAGGGATCGGCCGCGAGCCCGTAGAAAGTGTCCGTGGGAATGGCAATCACACTTCCGCGGGTAATAAAACCTGCCGCGTAATGCAGCAGGTCCGGCTCCGGGGATTGTGCATTGACGCGCAGCAGTTCAGCTGGCAATTTTTTGGCCTTTGGCGAAGTCGTGACGCCACCCTGCAGCGCCCCGCCGGTGCTGCCCTTATTTGGGCGACGCTACCATACCCCCTCAACCCACGCAATAAGAGCTTGCACATGAGCTATTTTCCTATCTCCAGCACTCAGATCGGACAATAGTCATGCGAAATTGGCTTCCCACGCCAGTTATTTGCTACCCTCCACGGTAATGGCAACCCCGGGAAAAACCGCTCGCAGCACTCGGCCCGCAGGTGAGCCCGCGCTTCTCACCAGCCGCGACAATCGCTGGCTCAAGGAGTTTCGCATGGCTCTCCGCGGCGGCCTTCCTACAGAGAGCGGCTTCGTCGGAGTCGAGGGTGTGCGCTTAGTCGAAGAGGCGCTTCGTTCCGGCTGCCGCATTCAGGCCGTGCTCTTCAGCGAATCCGGCGAACGCCACCACGAACGGCTCTCGTCCTTCGTCGACCGGCCCGAAATGGCTTTTCCCGTCCTTCGCACTACCGACCGCCTCTTTGAAGGCCTCGCCGACACCGAGCACCCGCAAGGAGTCGCCGCGCTGGTTCATCCTCGGGAAACTTCGTTCGATGATTTCGTGCGCGCACCACTTTCTGCCTGCGCCCCCCTGCTCGTCGTCCTCGCCGGGGTCCAGGATCCCGGCAATGTGGGAACGATCCTGCGTACCGCGGCCGCTTTTGGCGCGACCGGAGCCGCCACCGCAGCCTCCGGCATCAGCGGCACCGCGAACCCGTTCTCGCCGAAGGCTCTGCGCGCCTCCGCCGGTGCAGCTCTGCATCTTCCGATTCTCGCGGGCATGTCGCTTCCGATTCTTCTTGCGCAACTGAAGGTCGCGGGAGTTCGCACGCTAGCATCGAGCGTTCATGAACCGCGGGACGGTGAGCAGCCGCTGCTCGCTCCGTGGGAAGTCGATTGGTGTCAGCCGGTGGCCCTTCTCGTTGGCAACGAGGGCGCTGGTCTTCCCGAGGAAGTCGAGCGCAGCGCTGGTGCGCGTATCCGCATTCCCATGGCCAGTGGCATCGAATCCTTAAATGCCGCCGCCGCAGCGGCTGTCGTTTTTTACGAAGCCGCCCGTCAAAGAAACGCCGCGGTCGCCCCGGGCATCCAAGCGTCTGCGACTACGCGGCCGCCTAAGATGCCGGAAGCCATGCGTCCGCCAGAAAAAACGTGAGCCTTTTCTCAAAATTGCCGCCACCGGCCCCAGAACCTGAAGTTCCCGCTGCCAACCAGCCGCTGGCCGAGCGCATGCGTCCGCGGACGCTCGATGAATTCATCGGCCAGGAAAAACTTCTCGGTCCAGGCAAACCGCTCCGCGTCCAGATCGAAAGCGACAATCTTGGCTCCATGCTCTTCTGGGGACCGCCGGGCTGCGGGAAAACCACGCTCGCGCGCCTCATCGCACGGCTTACCAGCTCCGAATTCGTTTCTTTCAGCGCCGTGCTCGCGGGCATCAAGGAAATCAAAGAAGTCATGTCCGTGGCCGAGCATAAATCGCGGTCCGGCCATCGCACGATCGTCTTTGTTGACGAAGTTCACCGCTTCAACAAAGCCCAGCAGGATGCGTTTCTGCCGCATGTCGAAGCCGGTCACATCATCTTTATCGGCGCAACCACGGAGAATCCCTCTTTCGAAGTGATCTCGCCGCTTCTTTCGCGTACTAAAGTTTACGTTCTCGATCCACTAACGACGCCGCAAATCGCTGAACTTCTCCGGCGCGCCCTGAACGACAAAGAACACGGTTTCGGAAACGAATCCATCGAAGCTCCCAACGATATCCTCTTTCGCATCGCCTCGTTCGCGAATGGTGACGCCCGGACTGGCTACAACACGCTCGAGCTTGCCGTCCGCGGAGCGCAGCCCAGCGAGAAAGGCATGCGCGTCATCACCCCGGAACTCCTCGAAGACGTGCTCCAGCGGAAACTCCTCCGTTACGACAAAGCCGGCGAAGAGCACTACAATCTCATCTCCGCCCTGCACAAATCCGTCCGCAACTCCGATCCCGATGCCGCTCTCTACTGGCTTGCCCGCATGATTGAATCCGGCGAAGATCCGCTCTATCTCGCTCGCCGCATGGTCCGCATGGCCAGCGAAGACATCGGCCTCGCCGAGCCCGGCGCCCTCGTCGTCACCCTCGCCGCGAAAGACGCGTTCGATTTCCTCGGCGCGCCCGAAGGCCATCTGGCCCTCGCCCAAGCCGCTGTCTATCTTTCGCTAGCGCCAAAATCCAACGCCGTCTACACCGCCTACGGCGAGGTCATCGACGACGTTCACAAAACCGAGGCTGAACCTGTGCCTCTCCACATCCGCAACGCCGTCACTGGCCTCATGAAAAACATCGGCTACGGCCAGGGCTACAAATACGCCCACAACTTCGAGGAGAAGGTCACCGATATGTCCTGCCTTCCCGAAAATATCGCGGGCAGCTCCTGGTACAAACCCACCGACCAAGGCTTTGAAGCCCGCATTCGCGCTCGCCTCGAAGAAATTCGTAAGCTAAAATCGCAAGCCGCGGGAAAATCCTGAATATGTTCCATTCGAGGTGCAGTCGATGAACCGCATCCTTGTTAGCTTGCTCGCTTCTTTGCTCGCACTTCCCTCGCTTTGCACGGATCCTGTCGCACGTCCAAAAATCTATTCGGTCGCCTTCGTACGCTTCAAATCAGCGGACTTCGCAGTCTCATCAACTTTCTATGGAAAGCGCCTCGGACTAAAGCCCGGAGCCGACAACTGCAAGGGCCTTCCTTCGCCATGTTTCGCAATTAATCCTTACCAGCATGTCGAGTTGGCGCCGGCAACCATGCGAGACTCTGGCTCGTTTCTCGAAGAAGTCGGGTTTAACGTCAGCGACGTTTCGGAAATGAAAAAATATCTCACCGCAAACGGTCTCCAGACTTCCGAAATCACGCGGGCAACGAATGGCCTTCACTTCGTCGAAGCTTCTGATCCCGAAGGGCATCTCCTCGCGTTTGTTGAACTTTCCGGTGGTGACGCGCAAATAAATGGCCTCGATCAGGTCAGCAGCCGATTGATTCACGCCGGTTTCATCGCCAAAGATCGTGTAGTTGAAGAAAAGTTTTACAAAGACCTTCTCGGATTCCGCCCCTACTGGCATGGCGGCATGAAAGATGACGAAACCACCTGGGACTCCATGCAGGTTCCCGATGGCAGCGACTGGCTGGAGCTGATGCTTTACGATCCCAATTCCGGCGACAAACACTTCAGGGGCGTCATGAACCACATTGCCCTCGGTGTTACGGACATACAGGCTGCGAAAGCTCAACTCGTTAAAAATGGCTGGAAGCCCGGCGAAGAACCCAAACTTGGCCGCGACGGCAAATGGCAACTGAATGTCTACGACCCCGATGATACCCGGGTCGAATTTATGGAATTCGCTCCCAAGGAAAAACCCTGCTGCTCCGAATTCACCGCTCCTCACCCCAAACCATGACGGCAACCTCAAAACCTTGTCATCCCGACCGGAGTGGCCCGGCTTTTTCCTGCGTGCGCTCTTTGCACGCCGGGCCACGCAGCGGAGAGACCTTGACACAATTGTTGCAGCAGCTGAACTCGAGAATGGGCGCAGCTTTTTTTCTTCTCGCTGGGCTGTTTTTTCTTCCATCCCCCACATCTGCGCAAACTCTACCACACCCCAAAATCACCGGCATCGCTTCCGTCCGCCTCTTCTCGGCCGACCTCCACGCAGCCCGCGCCTTCTACTCAAAAATTCTCGGCTTTGACACTGCCACCTCCACTTGCCTCGGCGTCACCAACCCCTGCTACGCCGTCAACGGCCACCAGCGCGTTGAACTCCAGCAAATTGCCGGCGGGGCTCCAGACAATCTCCTCGCCGAAATCGCTTTCGCGACTCCAAGCGTCTCCGAAATGCGTGAATTTCTTCTCGCGCATCAAATTCAGTCTGGACCCATCACAAAAGACGAAACCGGCACACCGCGCTTCGCCTTCAAAGATCCCGAAGGCCATCCCCTCGCATTCGTGCAACTTCCCGGCGAGCGCTTTTTCTCTCCCGCTCCGCATCAGGTAAGCACACGCATCCTTCACGCCGGTTTCATCGTCAAAGATTTGGAGAAGGAACGCGCGTTCTATGAAGGCTTGCTCGGCTTTCGGTTGTATTGGCATGGCGCATTTCCGGCAACCGAACGCGCAGTTTCTTCGACAAACGAAGACGATTGGTACGAAATTCAGGTTCCGGACGGCGAGGAGTGGATCGAATTCATGCTGAATATTTCTCCCCGCGCCAATAAGCAGGAGCGCGGCGCGCAAAATCATTTTTCGCTCGGCGTAAAAAACGCAAACAACGCCGCTCAGCATCTCCGTGTAAATGGCGCGACGAAATTCGACGGCCCGGAAGTTGGCCGCGACGGCAAAGACTCACTCGATATTTACGACCCTGACCTTTCTCGAGTTGAAGTGATGGACTACAACCCAACCAAGGAACCCTGCTGCACGCCGTACTCTGCAGCCCACCCTAAACCATGATCTGCCCATGCTCTCGCAGTCGTTTCCGTTGGCTCCGCGCTTTCTGCTCCCTGATCTGCATGGTTGTGGGATGCTGCTCGCTTCCTCCAGCCAAAGCGCAGCAAATTGAAAAACCTGCTCTATCCATCGAAGAAGAAATCACTTCCTTCTCCGTAGCCCCAGACGGCCGCATCGCTTACGGCGTTCGCCGCAACGCCAAAACAAAAAAGTACGACGTCCAGCATGACGACATCTGGATTCAGGATGCCGGAGGAAAACGCCGCCGCATTCTTGAAGGCAACAAATTTTCCATCAACAAATACGCCGTCTTCGTCAATCGCGACAAAAAATCCGTTGCAAAGGAAAAAGGTAAACTCGATCCCGAGCTCGACCTTTCCGACACTGCTTTTTCTTACACAGTCGATTCCCTACGCTGGTCTCCCAACGGGAAATATCTCCTCGCGCAGCTTTTCACCACATTCGTCGTGGATGAATCCGGCAAAACGCAGGACGAATATATGACTCTGGTGATCGACGACTCCGGCAAGGAAATCCGCCTTGGCGGCAACGATCCACTCCTTCACAACGCCGAGGACGCCGTCTTTTTTGTGGACAACGCCACAATCGCCTATCTCACCGAGGAAACGAAGCCACGGATTCTTTTTTCTTTCAAGTACTCAACCATCGCCAACGGCACAGGCGGCGCGCTCTTTGAAGGACGCACCTTCCTCTCTGTCGTTCCTATTCCCAAAACAAATTTCGCAATCGCGATTGAACGCGACAAAGCTCTGTCCGGCCCGCCGCGTTTGCAACATCTCGACCTACTCGCTCAGGACGATTCCGAAATCGCAACACTCGACGGCTACGAAGGCGGACTCACCGTCTCGCCAAGCGGAAAACTTGCCGCCTATTATGTTGATAAGGAAAGCGTCGAAGTCCGCGACCTGACCGCGCCGACGCGCGTTGCCCGCATCCGTCTCGGCCCCGGCGCTTTGCAATGGTCTCCCGATGAAACAAAACTTTTACTAAAGCGCGCGCTCGAACGCAAAAGCGCCGAACTTTGCTGGATCTCCATTCCGTCGCTCGCGGCTCCAAGCGCGGGCCACGAAATTCCAATCGCTCAACCAGAATTCAATCCACTGTTCCGCGGCAGCGTAGCCCGCGATTTTGCTATTACGCCCGACGGAAAATACCTGGCCGTAATCTTCCCCGGTAAACGCAACCTCGATCTTTATTCAATGCAGTAGTTTTTCTTAGTCCTGAATTTGTCGCGCAATACGGATGATTGCTTCAGTGCTTTTGTCGATGTCGTCGCGCGTTGTCGCCCAGCTTGAAACGCTAATTCGCATCGCCGTTTTTCCTTGCCAAACCGTTCCGCCGCACCAGCAAGTTCCGTCTTCCTGAACCCGGCGAATCACTTCGCGTGTTTTCCCTGCGCTTCCGAAAGAAACTAGTGCTTGATTGATCGCGACCGCGCTCAAGATTTCGTAACCAGCGGCTCGAAGCCTTTCCGCAAATAACTGGGCGAGTTCGCATGTCCTCTCGATCATTTCGCGCAGGCCGCTTCGTCCAAGCGATTTCAGCGCCGCCCACAATTCCACTCCGCGCGCACGCCTCGAAGAATCCGGAACATGATGCATCGGCTCGCGCTGCGCGCTTCCCCGCAAATACGCAGCAGACATCGCCATCGCGCGCTTGAGCGCCATTCCGTCACGCACCAGGACGCCTCCCCTGT
>Ga0137409_10004549_pt1 | contig 11564 bp, 6 predicted proteins | sample CZODoug1_16funga_FD_122059 | JGI IMG/M metagenome (GOLD analysis project Ga0137409, IMG submission 122059) | Vadose zone soil fungal communities from Angelo Coast Range Reserve, California, USA - CZODoug1_16fungal (Hybrid Assembly) | ecosystem: Environmental > Terrestrial > Soil > Vadose zone... | reverse complement strand
TTGCGCGCCGATTGGCGGCAGGAGTGGGAGGCCGAGTTGCGCTCGCGCGAAATGTTGCTGGCCGAGTGGGACAGGCTCGATTGGAAAACAAAACTTGATCTGCTGCGACGCAGCCTGGGCGCATTTTGGGATGCGCTGCTGCTGCAACCACGAAGATTGGAGGATGAGATGTTTCAAGACTTGCGTTTCGGATTGCGAATGCTGCGGAAGAATTCCGGCTTCACCGCTGTGGCCGCGCTAACGCTCGCGCTGGGCATCGGAGCCAACACGGCCATCTTCAGCGTCGTCAACGGCGTGCTGCTCAAACCACTGCCTTATCCCGAACCGGAACGTTTGGCGCGAGTCTTTCAGAGCATCATGAACTTCCCGAAGGCTCCGATGTCGCCCGCCGATTTCCGCGATTACCGCGAGCAGAACACCACGTTTGAATCCCTTGCGGGATACTTCCGCCAGGATCTAGAACTCGCTCAGGAAGAGAGAGCGGAGCGGTTGCTGGGAATGCGCGCGTCATCGGGCTATTTCCGAACGCTCGGTTTCCAGCCAATGCTGGGCCGCGAATTCACCCGCGAAGAAGAGATTCCGGATGAAAGCGCGGTCGTCATATTGAGTCACAGTCTGTGGCAGCGCCGTTTCGATAGCGATCCGAAGATCGTCGGAAAGACGATCAGGCTGTCGGGCAAATCGTTCACGGTCGTCGGCGTGGCGCCCACCAGATTGCAGCACGTCGGCGGCGGCTATCGTCCGCTGCCGCACGGCGAGAGCGTTGACATCTGGTGGCCGATGAAGCTTGGGCCGAACAGGCCGCGCTACGCGCACATCGTGAACGTCATCGGCAGACTTAAACCCGGCGTCACGCGCCAGCAGGCCGAAGCTGAATTCGATCTGATCGCCGCGCGGTTGGCCGAACAATATCCCGGCCCCTATCAGAAGGCGCAGATTTTAACTCAACCGCTGCGCGAGGAGATTGTCGAAGGCTCACAGAGGATGCTGCTCCTGCTGCTCGCGGCGGTCTTCTTTGTGCTGCTGATCGCGTGCGTGAACGTCGCCAACCTGATGTTGGCGCGCGCCGCAGCGCGTGAGCGCGAGATCGCCGTGCGCGTCGCATTGGGGGCGGGCCGCGCGCGCATCGTTCGGCAACTGCTGATCGAAAGCCTGACGCTCGCCGCGATGGGCGGACTGCTGGGACTGCTGCTGGCGAAGCTGGCGATCAATGCGCTCGTCAGACTCGGGCCTGAGCAGATTCCACGGCTGAGCATGATCAGCCTCGACGGGCGCATTCTCGTCTTCACGCTCCTTATCAGCCTGTTGACCGGCTTGTTGTTCGGAATGGCCCCGGCGCTTCAGAGTCTGAAGCTCAACCTCAATGAATCGCTGAAGGAAGGCGGACGCGCGGCGTCCAGCGGCAGACGCCAGCGCCGAACGCGCAGCGCCTTGGTGGTCGCCGAGGTCGCGTTGGCGCTGGCGTTGCTCCTCGGCGCGGGCTTGTTGATGCGCAGCTTCCTGAAATTGCAACAGACCGATCCGGGGTTCAACCCCTCGGGCGTGCTGACGATGAGCATTGTTCTCCCCGGCGCCAGATATGCATATGGGGAACCGCAAATCTCTTTTTTACAGCGACTGGTCGAGCGCGTCTCCGCATTGCCCGGCGTCCGTTCGGCAGGCGTGACTTCAGACCTGCCCTGGACCGGCTATCAAAACGAAGCCGGCTTTACGGTAGAGGGCAAAACCTTCCCGCCGGATCAAGGGGCGCAGGCACAATATCATTTCATCAGCGCCGACTACATGCGCACGATCGGCGTGTCGCTTCTGTCGGGACGTTGGTTCGATGCCCGCGACACACGCAAGTCGAACCCCGTCATTCTGATCAATCAGGCCATGGCCCGCAAATACTGGCCCGGCGAAGACGCCGTCGGAAAGCGTATCTTCATCAGCGACTCGTGGAAAGGCGAAAACGGGACGCAGGTCGTCGGCGTCATCGGCAATGTGAAAGACTATCCCAACTCCGCCAGGGCCGAACCCGCGTACTATTGGCCCATCACACAGGAACCGTACCTGGAGATGTCGCTGGCCATTCGCGCCGACAAAGACCCGCTCAGCCTTGTGGAAGCGGTGCGCCGTGAAGTCCGCGCGCTCGACAGAGAGATGCCGATTTCGGAGGTAAGGACGATGGAAACGGTCGCGGCGGCGGCGGTCGCGGGCCGGCGATTCACGCTGCTGCTCGTGGGAGCGTTCGCTCTGACTGCGCTCGCGCTTGCGGGCATCGGGATTTACGGAGTGACTTCCTATCTCGTCGCGCATCGGACGCACGAAATCGGCATCCGCATCGCGCTCGGCGCGAACAGCTCCGACGTGTTAAAGCTCGCGCTGCGTCAGGGAATGGTGTGGGCGCTCGCCGGCATGGGCGCGGGGCTGACGCTGGCCTTCGCGGCGACGCGGTTGATGGCGAATCTACTCTACGGCGTAGGCGCGACTGACCCGGCGACATTCGTGGTCGTTCCGCTGTTCCTGATTGGCGTGGCGTTCGTGGCCTGCTGGATTCCGGCGCGCCGAGCCGCGCGCGTTGATCCGATGGTCGCGTTACGGTCCGAATAGGCGCAAGTCAGTAGTGATAACGCGCTTGGAGAAAGTCTATGCGGTCTTCGCTGACCAGGTAGACGATGCGATGTTCCTGTGTGAGCCGCCGCGACCACGTGTTCGGCGCGAGATATTTCAACGGCTCCGGCTTGCCTACCCCGTCAAACGGGTCGCGCATGATCGCCTCGATGAGGTCAAACGCGCGCAGGGCGACTTTGCGATCGGTTTCCACCCAATATCGCAGGTCTTCGCGGAATTCAGGGTGGAACACCGCGTCGGCGCGCTCTTTTTTGGCCTTACTCTTTTTCATCCAGACCGAGGTCCCGCCGCAGTTTTTCCAGCGGCTGGGGTTTGAGGGTTCTGGCCTGGGCGCGGCGAAGCGCTTTTAGCAAACGCTGGGCGTTCCTCGGCGAGCGCAGCAGATGCGCGGTCTCCAGTAGGCCGGCCAGTTCTGAAACCGCCACGAGCGCCACATCGTCGTAACCGCGGCGGCTGATGATGACGATCTCTCTGTCCTCGGTCACTTGCTCGAGGAGAGAGGCCAGATTTTCACGAGCGTTGCTGTAAGTTGTCTGAATCGGCATATTAAATCACCTCGCTTGTACAGGATTACTGTACAGAGCGGTATAAGTCAGGTCAAGTATGTTCGAGGACCGCTATAAACCGTATCTCTGGCTGATCAAATTCATCGGCGTTCTTGTACCGCGCCGATTGCGCGCCGATTGGCGGCAGGAGTGGGAGGCCGAGTTGCGCTCGCGCGAAATGTTGCTGGCCGAGTGGGACAGGCTCGATTGGAAAACAAAACTTGATCTGCTGCGACGCAGCCTGGGCGCATTTTGGGATGCGCTGCTGCTGCAACCACGAAGATTGGAGGATGAGATGTTTCAAGACTTGCGTTTCGGATTGCGAATGCTGCTGAAGACTCCCGGCTTCACCCTGGCGGCGGCGCTCTCGCTCGCGCTGGGAATCGGCGCGAACACGGCCATCTTCAGCCTGATTGACGCCGTGCTGCTCAGATCACTTCCCGTGCGAGAGCCGGAAAAGCTCGTTCTCTTCGGCAAAGGCGAAGGAGTGGGAGAGACCGATGACTTCCCTGACAGGAGTTGGGATCTCTTCTCCTATCCTTTTTATCGAGAGATGCGGCGGCGCAATGAAGTCTTTTCCGATGTGGCGGCGACTCTGAGTATGAGTTGGACCGTACACGGCGTTGTCAATTCAAACTGGGCGAGCGGAGAAATGCTGCGGATTAACGTTCAACCCATCTCCGGCTCCTATTTCTCCACGCTGGGAGTACACGCCGGTCTGGGACGCGTCATCACTGACGCCGATGACCAGGTTGCCGGCGCGCATCCGGTCGCCGTCGTAAGCCACGCCTGGTGGGAGAGCCGGCTTGGCGCCGATCCGGCGGCGGTCGGCAAGACCGTTACGATTGACAAGGTCGCTTACACCATCATCGGGGTCGCTCCAAAAGAATTTTTCGGCGCGACGGTGGGCCAGGCGCCGGACATGTGGATACCACTGGCGATGGAGACGCAATTGCCGCCCGGCCACTGGAAGGGTAGAGAGAATCCGGAGTGGCAGTCGCTCCATCTGATAGCTCGTCTGAAAGACGGCGTGAGCGCCGAGCAGGCGAATGCCGCCGTGAACCTGCTCTTCAAACAGTCGCTGCAGGAGCGGGCCGGCGCGCAAGTCTCGACCGAAAGGTTGCAGGACATCCAGCACGCATACATCGAACTGACGCCCGCTGGCCGGGGCATATCATATCTTCGGGGAGAGTTCTCGCTCTCGCTGCAAATCCTGATGGCCGTGGTCGGAGTCGTGCTGCTGATCGCTTGCGCCAATGTGGCAAACCTCCTGCTGGCGCGCGCGGCGGCGCGGCAGAAAGAATTCGCAGTGCGCATGGCGTTGGGCGCTGGCCGCACACGATTGATCCGCCAGTTGCTCACTGAAAGCGTGTTGCTCGCCGGTCTGGGCGCCGCCGCTGGAATCTTTCTGGCCTGGCGCCTTAGCCGCATGCTCGTCCTGATGGCTTCCACCGGTTCGGAGCCGCTGCCTTTGGACGTGACGCCCAACGCCCGCATCCTGGGCTTTACGCTGCTCGCTTCCATGCTCTCGGCCCTCGTCTTCGGAACAGCTCCGGCATTGCGCGCGGCCAGGATCGAACCGAACTCTTCGCTCAAAAGCGGGAAAGGCGCGGCGCAATCCACATCGCGGAGCAGGTTCGGTAAGGCGCTGGTGGTCGCGCAGGTCGCGCTCTCGCTCTTATTGCTGGTCGGAGCCGGCCTCTTCGTCCGCACGCTGATCAATCTGCAAAACCTTCCCTCCGGCTTCAATCAACAGAACGTCATGCTCTTTTATGTCGACACCACTACGACCGATTACAAAGGCGCTCAACTCACCGCCTTGCTGCGCGAGGTGGAAGAGAAGGTGAAGGCGACGCCGGGCGTGCAGGCGGCCTCATTTTCAGCTTACTTCTTCAACCAGGGCGCGTGGACATCCTCCATGTTCACCCGTGATCAAAACCTGCCGGAAGGACAAGGTCGGGATGTAAGCAACAAAGTCGTCGGCCAGGATTATTTCGCAACAATGGGAATTCAGCTTTTACAAGGTCGCGTGTTCGGCCCGCAGGATACGGACAAGTCCCAGCAGGTGGCGGTGATCAGTGAAGCGATGGCGCGGCAGTTCTTTCCGAACGGCTCTCCGCTCGGCAGGCGCTTCGGCAGAGGCGGTCCCGAAAACAGTGAGCAGTTCGAAATCATCGGCGTTGTGAAAGACGCCAAGGACAAGAGCCTGACAGAAGAGTGGCGACCGATCGCCTATTACCCATATTCCCAAAGTGGCGAACCCCAGAGCAATTTTGTCGTGCGTTACTCCGGCGCGCCCGAGGCTGTCGTCCCGCAGGTGCGGCAAGCGATCAGGCAAGTCAACCGCAATCTGCCGATTGATGGAGTTGTGAGCCTCTCCGAACACATAAGCCGGTCGCTCGCCCGGCAGAGACTGGTGGCGCGGCTCGCGGCATTCTTCGGACTGCTCGCTTTGCTGCTCGCCTGCGTCGGGCTGTACGGCGTCCTGTCCTATGCGGTCGCGCGGCGCACGAACGAGATCGGCATCCGCATGGCGCTCGGAGCGCGGCACCGAGACGCGCTCTGGCTGGTGTTGCGCGAGGCGTTGGCGCTGGTGTGCGCCGGCGTTGTCATCGGGCTGCTGGCGTCGCTTGCAGCCACGCGGACGGCATCGACCTTGCTGTTCGGATTGAATCCTAACGATCCGCCGACAATTGCGGCGGCGACGTTGCTGCTGCTCGCGGTGGCGGCTTTGGCGGGCTACCTGCCAGCGCGCAGAGCGGCGCGGGTCGATCCGATGGTCGCGCTTCGGAGCGAATAGGGCTGCCTGGAGAAAGATATCGCCGGAGACATTCCTGCCGCAGAGCGGCAAGAAGATTTCTATGTTTGAGAGTCGCAAAGATAGTTTGACAAAACCGTATCTCTCGCTGATCAAACTCATTGGTGTGATGGTTCCGCGTCGCCTGCGCGCCGATTGGCGGCAGGAGTGGGAGGCGGAGTTGCGTTATCGCGAAGAATTGTTGGCCGAGTGGGACAACCTCAACTGGAAAACCAAACTTGATCTGCTGTGGCGAAGCCTGGGCGCGTTCCGGGATGCGTTGCTGTTACAACCACGAAGACTGGAGGACGAAATGTTTCAAGATTTGCGATTTGGCCTGCGAATGTTGCTGAAGAGGCCCGGGTTCACACTGGTTGCCGCGCTCACGCTGGCGCTCGGCATCGGAGCGACGACGGCGCTCTTCAGCGTGATCTACGGCGTGCTGATCAGCCCTTACCCTTACGCGAAGCCTGAGGGCATCTGGGCGCCCGGCCTGCGCAATGCTCAGACGAATCAGCGGATGCGCCCTTACCAGTTGAACGAATATCTGGAAATGGCCAGGCTGCCCGTCTTCGCCGACGTGATGGCGACGGCGCCGGGGCAGGCGCTGCTGACGGGCGAATACGCGCCGGAAACGATTCAGGCCCATCGGATGTCAGGCAATGCGTTCAACTTTCTCGGCGTGCCGCCGGTGTTGGGCCGCACGATTCAGCCCTCGGACATTCATCCCACGGGCGATCCGGAGCCAGTTACGGTGCTGAGCTACGGGCGCTGGCAACGACTCTTCGGGGGCGATCCCAATGCGATCGGCAAGACGCTGCGCTTGAATGATCAGCCTTACACCATCATCGGCGTTATGCCTCCGCGATTCGGATGGTGGACCGACAGCGGGGTCTGGCTGCCGCTGGGAACCGATTCCCGCGACGCGCAGATTGTCTTTCCGATCATGCGCTTGAAGCCGGGAGTTGCGCCCGTCGCCGCCGAACCGCAACTTCACACCCTCCAACTGGAATTGGCTAAAGCGAATCCATCCGGATTTCCGAGGGATGCGTTCACCACCCAATTGACCAACTATTTGGACATCACGGTGGCCAGCGGACCGATGCGGCAGAGCCTGCAATTGCTCTTCGGGGCGGTGGGATTCCTGCTGCTGATCGCATGCGCCAACGTCGCCAATCTGCAGCTCGCCAGAGCGACGGCGCGAACGCGCGAAATAGCCATCCGGCTTTCGATGGGCGCGCGGCGCGGCCAGATTGTGCGGCAACTGCTGACAGAAAATGTTCTGGTTTCGCTGCTCGGCGGTTTGCTCGGCCTGCTGTTCGCGTACTGGATCACGCAATTGATGGTGGCGTTGATGCCGACTTTTTACGTGCCCAACGAGGCGCGGATCGAGGTGAATCGTTACGTCCTGTTCTTTTGTGTAGCGGTCGCGGCGCTGACCGGGATCCTCTTCGGTCTGGCGCCGGCGCTTCATTCGTCGCGCCCTGACCTGGTTGCGGCGTTGAAGGACGACGCGCGCAGTTCCGGCGCTTCAACGGGCGGGCGGACGCGCGCATTGCTGGTGGTCGTCGAAGTAGCGCTGTCGGTGGTGTTGTTGGTGGGCGCCAGCCTAACCATCCGCAGTTTCGTCACGCTGCAACAGGTTGATCTGGGTTTCCGGCCCGAGCGTGTGATGTCCGTGGGCTTGCCTCTGCCTCTCAAACGATACGCGACCTGGGAGCAGCGCAATCGCTTCGCGCGGGAACTGCTGGAGCGCGCGAAGAACCTGCCCGGCGTCCAGGCGGCGACGATCGGCAATGGCGGGCTGCCATTCGGCGGCCCACAGTCCACATTCGCGCTCGACGGCCAGGCCGACGCCGAGACGCGCCGCATCACCATGAATCTGGTCAGCGCCGATTACCTGAGCGCGCTGAGCATTCCGCTGCGACGGGGACGGATGCTGTCTGAGCGTGAGATCGACGCCGCGGAATCGGTGGCGGTCATCAACGAGGCGGCCGCCAAACTCTGGCCGGCCGGAGAAGATCCCATTGGCCGGCGCTTCAAGCTGGACACGCTCGAAAGGCCCGGCTCGCCGGGTGTGCTGACGCGGCCGAACGTCTCGCCTTACGTCACGATTGTCGGTGTGATCGGCAATACGCGAAACGACGATATTCGCAACGACTCGAGGCCAGCGGTCTTCGTCCCCTACACCCTGCTGGCGCCGTCGCAGCGCATGCTGGCCGTCCGCGTTCAGGGCGACTCGAACGCGATCATCAATGCGTTGCGGGCGCAGGTGCGCGAGATGGATAAAGATCAACCGGTTAACGGCCCGACCACATTCGACGAGATACTCGGTTTTCGTACGGCGCAGCCACGCTTCATTATGGCGCTCTTCAGTCTCTTCGCGGCTCTCGGTCTGGCCTTGGCGATGGCCGGCATCTTCAGCGTTCTGTCTTATCTCGTCTCGATGCGGACGCGCGAGATCGGCGTGCGCATGGCTATGGGCGCGCGACCGCGCGACATTCTTTTCCTGGTCTTCCGCACGGGCGGCAGGCTGGTCGGCGTAGGACTCGTTGTCGGGATTCTCGCCAGCCTGGGCGTGACGCGCCTGCTGGGCAGCCAATTGGAATTGTTCCAGGCGAGGACCGTTGATCCTGTCTCGTTCCTGGGCGTGACGGTTCTGCTCGTCGTGGTCGCCACTGCGGCCTGCTTCATTCCAGCGCGCCGCGCAACGAAAGTAGACCCGGTGGTCGCTCTACGGCAAGATTGAGGCGTATGGATTATCGGGGATTTTCAGATTCGATTCCTCTGCCGCGGAGCGGCAGGAGATCAACATTTCCAAAACTCATAAAAAGTAACCGAACCGTAAACGCTATGTTCGAGGGCCGCTATAAACCGTATCTCTGGCTGATCAAATTCATTGGCGTGATCGTGCCGCGCCGCTTGCGCGCTGATTGGCGGCAGGAGTGGGAAGCTGAGTTGCGTTGTCGCGAAGAATTGTTGGCCGAGTGGGACAGGCTCAATTGGAAAACGAAACTCGATCTGTTGCGACGTAGCCTGGGCGCGTTCCGGGATGCGCTGCTTTTACAACCAAGACGATTGGAGGACGAAATGTTTCAAGATTTGCGTTTCGGCGCGCGAATGTTGCTAAAGAGCCCCGGCTTTACCGCCGTGATGGTCATGACGCTCGCGCTGGGCATCGGCGCCAACGCGGCGCTCTTTTCGGTGGTCAACGGCGTGCTGCTCAATCCGCTGCCCTATCCGCAGCCTGAGCAGCTTATAACGCTCCACCAGAGCAAGCCGAACTTCGCGACCGGCGCCATCCCCTACCCGAATTTTCGTGACTGGCAAAGGGAGAATCAGACATTTTCCGCGATGGCTATTTCGCGCGGAGCCAGTTTCAGTCTGATCGGCGCGGGCGCCGCCGAGCAGGTTAACGGGCGGTGGGTCTCGGCGGACTTTTTCTCGGTGTACGGCGTCAAGCCTCAGATTGGGCGGAACTTCGCGCCGGGCGAAGATGAGCGCGGCGTTGGCCCGGTGGTACTGATCAGCGCGGAGCTTTGGCAGCGCAAGTTCGGCGGCTCGCCGGATGCGATAGGCAAAGGCCTGACGCTGGACGATAAGAGTTACACGATTGTCGGCGTGCTTCCTGCGAGCTTCAAATATCGCAACACCGATGTCTACGCGCCTATCGGGCAGTGGGATACTCCGGCGCTGCGGAGCCGGACCGCCGCTTTGAGTCTTCATGGCATTGGCCGGCTCAAACCCGGCGTCACGCTCGCGCAAGCGCAGGCCGACATGGATGGAGTGATGCGAAATCTGGCCGCCGCTTATCCGGACGCCAACCGAGGCAACGGAGCGAAGCTCATTCCGCTCAAGGAAAGTATGATCGGCGACATTCGGCTGACCCTGTGGATGTTATTTGGCGCGGTCGGATTCGTGTTGCTGATCGCATGCGTGAACGTCAGCAATCTGCTGCTCGCACGCTCGACCGGCAGGACACGCGAATTCGCCATTCGCGCCGCGCTCGGCGCGGGCCAGTGGCGATTGCTCCGCCAATCTCTGACCGAGAGCACGCTGCTTGCCCTGGCGGGCGGCGGACTGGGTTTGATAGTCGCCGGCTGGGGCACGAAGGCCGCTCTCGCCGAGCTTCCGACCACGCTGCCACGCGTGGAAGAGGTCGGGCTGGACGGCCGCGCCCTGTTCTTCACTCTCGCCATTTCGTTGCTTACCGGGATTCTTTCGGGGTTGGCGCCGGCGCTGAAGACCTCGCGACGCCGCTTGTCAGAAACGCTCAAGGAAGGCGGGCGCGGAGCAAGTGGCGGGCGAACGCGGGCGCAAGGCATCCTGGTCGCGGTGGAAATGGCGCTGGCGCTCGTCTTGCTCATCGGCGCCGGCTTGATGATCCGCAGCTTGTCCGCGCTCTGGAATGTCGATCCGGGCTTTCGCACGGAGAACTTGTTGACGTTCGCATTGAGTTTTCCCCCCTCAATGAGGAATGCCAGCCCGGAGGCGGTTCGCGCCAACCTACGTGATCTCAGCGACAAGCTCAACTCCATGCCGGGTGTCCGGGCCGCTTCATTCTCGGACGGCGCGTCTCCCTTGCAGGGTGAAGACGATCTGTTCTTCTGGCTCGATGGCCAGCCCAAACCTGCGAGCACTAGCGAGATGCACATGGCGCTGGTGTATCGGGTCGAGCCAGGCTACCTGACGACCATGGGCATCCAGCTCAAGCAGGGCCGCTTTTTCACCAATCAAGATGATGAACGATCTCTACCCGTTGTTGTGATTGACGAGGTCTTTGCTCGCCAATATTTCCCGAACGCGGCCCCTATCGGCAAGCGAATCAATCTGGGGGACGACAGAGGCCCGTTGCAAATCGTTGGGGTGGTCGGGCACGTGAACCAGTGGAATCTTGATTCGAATGACAAGGAATCGCTGCAGGCGCAACTTTACGAACCGTTCAGGCAATTGTCGGACAGCCCTTCCGGCGTGGGCGTGGTGATACGCGCCGAGGAAGGCGCCGGAAAAGCCGGGACTCCGCTTTTTGACTCAATCCGCCGCGTCGTGCAAAGCCAGAACAGCCAGAATGTCATCTTCTCACCTCAGACGATGAATGCGGTGATCGCAGATACGCTAGCCGAGCGGCGCTTCTCGATGATCTTGCTCGACGCCTTCGCAATAGTGGCGTTGTTGCTGGCGAGCGTCGGTCTCTACGGCGTCATTTCTTATCTCGTGGGGCAGCGGACACACGAAATCGGTATTCGCCTCGCGCTCGGCGCGCAACGCAGGAATGTTCTGCTTCTCGTCTTAGGCCAGGGAATGAAAATGGCAGTGGGCGGAGTAGCGCTTGGATTTGTCGCTGCGCTGGGACTAACCCGGCTGCTGACAAAGATGGTATACGGCGTGAGCACAACCGATCCAGCAACTTTTGCGTTCATTAGCTTCCTGCTGACGATAGTGGCGCTGATGGCATGCTTCATTCCAGCGAGGCGGGCGACGAGAGTCGATCCGCTGGTCGCGCTTCGTTACGAATGAGTTGATTCCAGAGCATCCCACATCTAAGAGATTACATCCGTAATCCTACCGGCAGCCTTTATTCATCTCATGCCCTCTCTCGGCTTTGCACA
>Ga0137409_10007067_pt1 | contig 11566 bp, 10 predicted proteins | sample CZODoug1_16funga_FD_122059 | JGI IMG/M metagenome (GOLD analysis project Ga0137409, IMG submission 122059) | Vadose zone soil fungal communities from Angelo Coast Range Reserve, California, USA - CZODoug1_16fungal (Hybrid Assembly) | ecosystem: Environmental > Terrestrial > Soil > Vadose zone... | reverse complement strand
ATTTTTTATTCTCAACCTATATTTTATTTTCTAAATCAATTATATATTTAATTCCTTTAAATAAAACACTCTTAGCTCAATAGGATTAGAGCTTTAATCTTCGAAATTAAATGTTATGGGTTCAAATCCCATAGAGTGTTATTAAATTATATTATAAGGCGAATATAATTTAATGGTAAAATTACGATTTGTGGCATCGTCTATATGGGTTCAATTCCCATTATTCGCCTAAAATAAAAAAAAATTTTTTTTATGGAAAATAGGTTAAAATCTATATTTCTTATAAATAAAAAATAGAAAAAAAATATATATATATGACAAAAAATAAATTTAAATTATAAAATATAAAAAATATAAAATATTATTTTACCGGGATAATTTTTAATTTTATTTCTGGATTTACAGATGCAGAAGAAAGTTTTATGATTAATATTATTTTAAATAATACGGCCTTGGCAGGTTTTCAATTTTTATCCTTTTTTCAATTAGTAGCAAATTTAAGAGATATTAAATAAATTAAAAATATACAAATATCCTTAAATAATATAGAAAAAATAAGAATAGATTTAAAAATAAATGTAGTCATATTACTGTTTATAACAAAGATAAATAATGAGATAATACCATTTTTTAATAAATATCCTTTATATATACAAAAATTAGAAGCTGTTGCCTTTGGCTACGGCCTTTAGCTCTGAAGAACAGCTTTTTTATAATTTTATAAAGTAATAGATATTTTAAATAATAAAGAACATTAAACGGCCTTTGGTAGGTTTAAATAAAATAAAAAAAAGAAAAATGAATAAGAATAAATATTTATAAAAAAAAATAAAAGTAATAACCGCCTAAGGGCAGTGAAAATAAAAGTAAAATAATAGTATACGGCCTTTGGCAGAAAAAGAATTATAGCATTATATATAGGGGTGAAATTTATATAATTTGCCTAAGGGAGTTTAGCTTAATAGGTAGAGCATTTATCTTACAAATAAATTGAGGTTGTTCGAATCAACCATCTCCTATTATTTTAAAATAAGGATAAGATTTATATAAATCTTATGTATTTAACTTTATTAATATTACCTTTATTAAATAGTATAATATCAGGTATTTTAGGTAGAAAAATAGGACAAAAAGGAAGTTTTATTATAAGTGGAATTTCTATAACTTTAGCAGCATTATTAAGTATATTAGCATTTTATGAAATAGGTATAAATGATTCACCTATAGCATTTACATTAAGTAATTGAATAGATTCTGAAATTTTAGAAATAAATTGAGGTTTTTATATGGATAGTTTAACAGTATCTATGGTTATAGTAGTTTTAATTGTTTCAGCATGTGTACATTGTTATGCTATAGATTATATGAATGGTGATCCTTGAGGGAGCATTTTGGGAAAATGTTCTAATGGGGTTAAATTGTCAAATTCCGGGGAACTCCTAAAGCTTATGGTACCAAACTACGAGCGAAAGGTTGTAAGTGGCTGAATTAATTATTCAGGTAAGGTAACAAGCCATAAGATGAGTGAAAACAAAATGGACAATCGCGGATCTAAATCAGAATTAAAATCAAATTTTAATTCTGTAAAAGAGCAACGAGTAGACGGCAATTGATGTATAGAACAGTTATCTATACATTTAAGGTATACTTTAATGGATTTCGAAAGAAATTATCTACTCAAAATCCCTTCTAAACAATTTATTGTTAGAAAATTCTCTACCTTAAAATCTTCTATTGTCAAACCTTGATTTTGATCAGGTCTAATTGATGCAGAAGGTTCATTTACTATAATAATAGATAAAAATTAGAACCGTAAATTAGGATGACGTACTCAATCAAAATTTCAAATTGGACTTTATATTCGAGATCTTGATTTATTGCTAAATTAATTACAACAATATTTAGATGTAATATGTACAATATATATAGATAAAATTCGAAATCGAGTAATTTATTCAGTTGATTCTATTAAAGAGTTAACTAAACTATTAATTCATTTAGAGCATTTTTATTTATAAACTCAAAAAACTGCAGATTTTATTTTATTTAAACAAGTTGTAAATTTTATGAATAATAAAGCTCATCTTACTCTTGAAGGTTTAAAACAGATAGTAAATATAAAAGCGTCAATGAATTTAGGTTTATCAGATATATTAAAATCAGAATATAATTTAAAGAATACAGTCCAGTGAAAAGACCTATAATTAATTATAAAAATATTCCTGATCCTTCTTGAATTGCAGGTTTTGTAAGTGGTGAAGGAAATTTTGATGTTTGTATCACCCAGTCTACTAATAAAATAAAATATCGTGTACAATTGAGATTTAGAATTACTCAACACGAAAAAGATATAAAATTTATAAAGAATATTATATTAAAATTAGGATCAGGAAATATCTATAAATATCCTAAAGTATTCGCGGTTAATATTATCATAGTAAAATTTTCGGATATTACTAATATAATAATACCTTTTTTTAACAAATATTCTATTCTAGGTGTTAAATTATATGATTATCTTGATTGATATAAAATTCATAATTTAATGAATAATAATTTACATTTAACACTGCCAAAGGCCGTTAAAATATAATTCGAAATATAAAATCTGGAATGAACAAAGGTAGAAATTTTACTAAAAATGATTAATTGCATGATAAATTTGAGCAATTTGCATACACAAAGATTTTTTTCATATTTATCATTATTTACTTTTTTTATGTTATTATTAATATCAGTTGATAATTTTTTATTTTTATTTATCGGTTGGGAGGGTGTAGGAATATGTTCATATTTATTAATAAATTTTTGATTTACTAGATTAGAAGCAAATAAATCAGCAATGTTAGCTATTTTAATGAATAGAATAGGTGATTGAGGATTTAGTATTGGTATATATTTTATATTTTTATTATTTGGTACTTTAGATTTTGCTTCTATATTTGCTATAGCACATGTTATAAATAATTCAAACCTTATTACATTAATATGTATATTATTATTTATTGGTGCTATGGCTAAAAGTGCTCAATTAGGTTTAAATACTTGATTACCACAAGCGATGGAGGGACCTACTCCAGTATCTGCTCTTTTACATGCAGCCACAATGGTTCAGTGTAAAAATTCGACATATTTAAATAACCATATAAAAAGAATAATTAGTTCTAAAACTTTAAATAATTTATCCCAAATAAAATCTTTAAACCCTTGGTTTATAACCGGATATACAGATGCGGAAGGTAGTTTTTCCATAAAAATATCAAAAACGGCCAAACGCCAGGATTTTAAATTTTATGTTAGTTTAATATTTTCAATTTGTGCTAAACAAAATAAAGAAAATCTTATTTTGATGGAAAAATTTAAACAATTTTTTAAAGTAGGATTTATATCAAAATCTGGAAATATGTATTTATATCAAGTAATATCTCAAAATGATATATGTATAATTAAAAAACATTTTGAACAATATCCCTTACAATCTACTAAATTTATTTATTTTAAATTGTGGTGTAAAGTATTAGATATGATTCAAAATAAAGAACATTTAAATTCAGAAGGATTTTATAAAATTTTAGCTATAAAAAGTGTATTTCCTAAAGGTTTAAGTCCTATATTAAAAAAATCTTTTAATAATATACCTTATTTTATAAAACCAGAATTTTATCCAAAAATTCAACCTTTAAATAGTTATTGAATTGTAGGATTTGTTAATGGTGATGGATCATTTGGTTTAAATTATTTAAAAAATAAATCAAAATTAGGATATGGTTGTAATCCTTCTTTTAGAATTACTCAAAATATAAGAGATTTAATTTTGTTAAATAGAATAGCTTATACTTTAAAATGTGGTTATATAAAACCACCATATTCTAAAAGAGATAGAACAGATTTCTCTGTAACAAAATTAAAAGATTTTAATGAAAAAATTATTCCTTTTTTTAATAAATATAATTTGTATGGACCTAAAGTATTAGATTATCAAGATTGATGTATTGGTATAAAATTAATAATTCATAAACAACATTTAACTAAAGAAGGACTTAATAAATTAAAAACAATTTATAAAGGTATGAATTCATTTAGAAAATAATTATTATTTTATTATCCCCATAGGGGTAATATTTGGTTATTTAAATATAATAGAATTTGTTGCCAAAAAATATTTTATAATATTTTTAAATAAATTTTGCTATATGCTGGAAACTCCTAAAGTTTTAAATACGAGTATTATATTTATTTTTACCGTTTAAATCATCATTATGATGATGTAACAATGGATAATCAGCAGGAAATCACAATTATATTCATATTTTTGCTGAGATCCTCAGAGACTACATGCAAAATTACTTGTTAGTAAATCACGGTGCCGACAAGTAAAAGATATAGTCCGATCCATTATGAAAATAATGGAGTGTTATTCCTTTACTGCCTTTAGCAGTTTAGTTCTTCTATAAATAAGTCCTTTATGACTAAAATTTAAGAATAAAGGGAATAATCAACAGAAATGAACAGCAGGTGTATATTTATTAATGAGAATATCTCCAATATTAGAATATAGTTCTACTACATTAGCTATTATAACATTAATAGGATCATGTACTGCATTATTTGCAGCTTCTATAGCTTTAGTTCATAATGATATAAAAAAAGTAATTGCATATTCAACTATGAGTCAATTAGGTTATACCTTTTTAGCATGTGGTATTAGTCAATATGATATAGCTATATTTCATATTGTTAATCACGGTTTCTTCAAAGCATTATTATTTTTATCAGCTGGAGCTGTTCTTCATGCATTAAATGATGAACAAAATACTAATAAAATGGGTGGATTAATATATATGTTACCTTTTACATATACTGTAATGTTAACTGGTTCATTAAGTTTAATGGCTTTACCATTTTTAACTGGTTATTATTCAAAAGATTTAATTATTGAAGCTGCTTATGGTCAATATTTTTTAAGTGGTTCTATAGGTTATTTTCTAGGTAGTTTAACCGCTTTTTTAACAAGTATTTATTCATTAAAAATTTTAATTTTAACTTTTTTAGGTACTCCTAATGGACCTTTATCTAATTATAAATCTTCTCATGAACCTTCATATATTATGAGTTTTCCTTTAATTATTTTAGGTATTTTTAGTATTTTTTTTGGATATATCTTTAAAGATTTATTTGTTGGTTTAGGTACTGATTTTTTTATTAATTCTTTATTTATGATTCCTCAACATGTTAATATTTTAGATGCTGAATTTTCTTTACCTCTTTTCTATAAATTCTTACCTGTTATTTTAAGTTTATTTGGTGCTTTATTAGCCTTTTATATATATTATATTTTTCCTATATATTTTTATAATTTAATTTTTATTTATAAATCTTTTGTAACTTTATTTGCTAATAGTTATTGATTAGATTCTATTTATGAAAAAATTTTTTTATATTCTACATTTAATTTTGCTAATATTACTAATAAAATTATAGATAGAGGTATTATTGAAATAATTGGACCTTATGGTTTAACTAATTTATTTTCTAATATTAGTACTAATAAACTTTCTAAATTAGATTCTGGTATAATATCTAATTATGCTACATATATTATATTTGGTTTATTTTCAATTTTAGGTATTATATTATTTTTAAAAGATTTTAAATATATTTTATTTTTTCTATCTATAATTTTTATTTTATAATTCTATAAGCAGAATATTATAAAATTTTGGTAAATATTTCAGATTTATCCTTCTCTTAAATTTTAAAATCCTGGCGTTTGGCCATAGTAATTAAAAAGAAAAAACAAAACACAAAACACAATGAAGAAATGAATTAAGGAATTTAATGTTTATTTAGGTATTTTAGGTAGTTCTCTTACTCTTATTTCATTTAACAATGAATATAAAATCTCGCCATTATTAAAAGAATTAAAAAAATCTAATAATATATTAGATCTATTAAAAGAAAAAGAAAAATTAGTTGAAGACATGGATAAACAAAATTTTCAAGAATTACGAAAGACTATTGAATATCATATAAATAAACTAAAAGATCAAAATAATAATAATAATATTGTAGATTATCATGTACGAGAGTTAAATATTTCGTTTACTAATATAAAGAATAATTTAAATAATCTATTTTCTTTCTTTGATCCAGAAAATAATAAAGAAAATTTTATTGGTGATAACGGTATATTTGACAGCTTCAAATATTTTTTAGATCAATGAAATGAGATGTTATCCGGTTTAACAATTATCGAATTAGGTGCTCTAAGTCATTTATTAATTGGTATAACTATTTTAATATTATTATTTAATATTATATTTATTATATATTCTGACTTTTTTATCAAATACTTTCAATTAGAAGAAAAGTATCCTAGATTAGGAATATTGTTAAAAATTAGACGTAAATTTAATAATTTTTATATAGTTGTAAACTTTATATTAATTATTTATCTTTTATTACTTGTAATTTATGTTAATTATTCAATATTTTTTTCATAATTTTCATAAAAATATTAAAAAGAAAAAGAAAAAAAAACATACAACAATAATGTTCAACTTTAATTCTTATTTATTTTTTATATGAACTATTACTAAAATTTTATTTGGTATTTGTATTGGTATATTTTTACATTATTTAATAAAAAAAGGTTGCCAAAGGCAGGTGATAAAATTTAAAAATTTCTTCAGCTAGAGAAAAATTTAATATTCAATTTTATTTAGTCGCTATTTTATATTTAATTTTTGATATTGAAGTAATATTTTTATTTCCTTTTGCTTCTATTTTATATGATTTAAGTATTTTTGGTTTTTGTATTGTAATTATTTTTATTATTATATTAACTATAGGATTTATGTATGAATTAAGTAAAGGTATTATAAATTTTATTAAAAAATAATATAAAAATTTTTTAACAGAGGCTCCCTAAAGGAGGCCCTGAAGTAAAATATTATTAATTAAATTTAATAATTAATTTGTTAAAAGTATAGTATCTAATTCCCAGCATAAGCGGGTTATATATAAATACAAAAAAAAATTAGAAAAAATGAAACTTTTATTTTTTCAACTATAAAATATAATTTAAAAAAGAAAAAAAAATATTAATTATTTTTAATATTATTATTTTTATTTAATATTTTCTCTCTATTATATATTAATGATATAATTTTTTGTCTTGAAGACAAAAAATCTATTTTAGATACTTCTATTAAAACTACTATTAAAACTACACCTAGACAAATAGGTATATTTTTTAGTGCTACTTTAATTGGTGGATCTATTGGTTATGGTGCTTGATATGGTATGAAATCTGGATTATATGCTGCTCAAAATATAAGTAGTGCTAATTTATTTGCAAAAACTACTTTAATTACTACAGGTACTATAACAGGTGCTACATTAGGAGTTTTAGTTTTATTATTGGGTAGATCTCGAGGACTTTGAGGACCTTTTGCTAATATAAATTTTAGTGTAGGAGAAGAGCCAATAATTAATAATACTGCCCTAAAGGCCGAAGTTTTATCAAATATTAATAAAACTACATCCGTCATTACAGAGAATCTAAATAGTAGTAAAGATATAAATATTAATTCTCCATTAGAATATTTTTATTCTAATATAGATCCTTTATCTGATGTACCTCTTATAGGAATAATTTCTCTAAGTATTATATTTATAATAGTTGGTATACAATGTTTAAAATTTATTTTTATTAGATGAATATTTATTAATTATTTTTCTAAAATTGAAACTTATTTAATAAATTTTCCAAGAATTAATAAAATTTTTTTATTTTTTATAAATATATAAAAAAAAAACTTCAAAATTTTATTATATTTGTTTTATAATTTTAGCTTATATAAATTTTTTCGGTGCTTTAGATTCTCTATCTGAATTACTTCAATTAATAAATAAATTAATTATTAAGTAATATATTTATAAATTTATTTATTATGATATTTATAAGAAAAATATAAATTATAAAATTTTAATAAATTCCTTTGAATTTTCTATATTATATATTTATACAATTATATTTATAATTTGATATATTTTATATGAAATATAATTAAAGATATAATTATTTATATATTATAAAATAATATATAAAATAATTGGATTATATCTTTGTAATTACAAATGATTTTTATGAGAAAAATATTAATTTAAATAAAAAAAAATAATAATATTAAAAATAATATTTATATATAATAAATTAATTTGTTAAAAGTATAGTATCTAATTCCTAGCATAAGCGGGTTATATATAAATACAAAAAAAGAAAAAAAAAAAATGAAACTTTTAAAAACACATCCTATTCTGTCGTTAATGAACGATTATTTAATAGATTCACCAGCTCCTAGTAATATTTCATATTTATGAAATATTGGATCATTATTAGGTATATGTTTATTAATTCAAATAATAACAGGTGTAACTTTAGCAATGCATTATTGTCCTAATATAGATTTAGCTTTTACTAGTGTAGAACATATCATGAGAGATGTTAATAATGGTTGAATAATAAAATATTTACATTCTAATACAGCAGGATTTTTTTTTATTTTTGTATATATACATATAGGTAAAGCATTATATTATGGTTCATATAGAAAACCTAGAATATTATTATGATATATTGGAATTATAATATTTATTGCAATGATGGCTACTGCATTCTTGGGTTATGTTTTACCGTATGGTCAAATGAGTCATTGAGGTGCAGTTGTTATTACTAATTTATTTTCAGCTATACCTTTAATTGGTCATGATTTAGTTGAATTTATTTGAGGTTCTTTTAGTGTATCTAATACAACATTAAATAGATTTTATTCTTTACATTTTTTATTACCTTTTATTTTAGCTGCATTAGTAGTAATGCATTTTTTAGCTTTACATCAACATGGGTCTAATAATCCATTAGGTATTAATAGTAATATTGATAAATTACCATTTCATCCTTATTATTCTTATAAAGATTATGTAGGATTATTTATGTTTTTTTTAATTTTATCATTTTTTGTATGTTTTATTCCTAATTATATGGGTGAATCTGATAATTATATACCTGGTAATCCTTTAGTTACTCCTCCTTCTATTGTTCCTGAATTTTATTTTTTACCTTTCTATGCTATTCTAAGATCTATTCCTCATAAATTATTAGGTGTTATTGCTATGTTTGCTGCTATTTTAATTTTATTTCTTGTTCCTTTTTTAGATTTATCTAAAACTAGATCTATGCAATTTAGACCAATTATAAAATTATTTTTTTGATTATTTGTTGCTAATTTTTTAATTTTAATGTGAATTGGTGCTAATCATGCTGAACCTCCTTTTATTCTTATTGGACAAATTGCTTCTATTTATTATTTTTCTTATTTTTTATTAATTTTACCTTTTATTAGTTTAATTGAAAATATTTTAGCTGATTTATCAACTAATAATTCCTTTTATTCTTCAAAAAAAAATAAATATATAAAAACAATGAAATTATTTGATATAAAAAAAAATATATAGGACCTAGTATTCTTAGTGTTATAACCTTATGTTATATAAGACAAATTTTTAATGAAGATCTATTAAATACAAAAAAAATTAATAATGAACAAATTAATAAAATGGCACAAGAATTATGAGGTGAAAAATAAATAAATTCAAAAAATGAGAGAAAATTTAGAAATCCGTTCTATAAATATAAAAGAAATAGAAGAAAGAATATCATATTATAATTCAAAACTTGAAAATGTTAATTTTAAACTTAATAATTATACGAATATTTCTGATACTATTTTAAGTTTTTATAATGCAAAATTATATTATACTGATGAACTTTCATATTTGATAAATACTAAAGATAAATATATCACATATCTTATAAATTTCACCTATTAAATTTAGATTACTAAATATGATATATTAAGTTTTTTTTTGATTTAATAGATTACTACCAAAATTTTATAAATAATTTAGGTTTAGAACAATTGGTTGCTTTATTTAATTTTTTTGGATATTTTATGATTTTAGTAACAATACTAAATATTAATATATTATATATTAGTGAGAATTTTATTAATTAATTCAATCTTGATAAAAATTATCCTAAATTATCTAAATATATAAAATTTAAACAATTATTAAATAAAGGATATTTTAGGTTTTACATAATAGTATTATATTTATTAGTAATATTGTTTACATTAGGTAATATTTATATGTTAGTTTTAAAATATTTTGTATAAAATTTATTATTTATAATTATATTTATTTTTTTATTTTATTTTTATAAATTTTAATTATAAAATATAAATTCCTAATATTTTTCAATATTTATTTATTTTTTATATATAATATTAATAATATTATATTTTTAACTGCTAAAGACAGTATATTTTTTAAGTAAACGGCCTTTGGCAGAAAAAACTATATTATGTAATATTTAATTAAATAGATAAATTATTTATTTTCTAAGTTTTATTATTATTATTTTAAGCTATAAATAATAATTTTATATTAAATTCTATTATCATGAAGTATATATATTAGCTCTATTTATTTATAAACACAAATTTGTTTAATTACCCCTTCCTTAAAGTGGAATTTCTAAATGAATTATCCTTTTTATGTTTTTATGTCTATAGTAACAATATTATGAGTAATAGGTTAATAAAATTGCAATTTTATTTAACTTACGGTGATAAAATTTAAAAATTTCTTTTTATTTTATAATTCCTTTAGCATAATATTCTCTATTTTTTATAGATATAATTGGCTTTTATAATAGAAATTAATTAAATCTATAGATAGATAAAATTATATTATATAAATATATATTTTCATATCAAATAGTGAAGGTATAAAATATACATATGTATATTGTAAAATATATACTTTTACATCAAATGTTAACATATGGCTTTTATTTCTGCCAAACACCGTAGAAGGATAAACTGCTGATTAAATAGATATAAAAGATAATATAATTTATTATTTATAAGCATTAAAAAATAATAATTTAAGTAATGGTAGTAAATTTCATTATATTAATGAATTAAAAAAAATTCCTTTGGAACAAAATTTATTAGAAAATATAATTTCAATACCGTTACAGCAGAGATCAATATATAAATTATTATTTTGGTGATAATAATTTGTTTGGTAGCTGCCATTCATGGCGGCGCAAAGGATGATAGTCTATTGCTTATTACTTTACAAAATATTTAAATTATTAGAATGATCTGTTATCAAGTTTAACTACTATAGAATTTAGTGCTTTAAGTCTGCTTGAGCCGTTGGTATTATTATTATATTATGTATATTTAATATAATAATAATAGTATATAGTGACTGCTAAAGACAGTACTTTAAATTAGAAGAAAAATATCTAGTTTTTTTTTAATAATAATTGATTTGTGAACTTTATAATAATTATTTATATTTTTTTCTTAAGGGAAATAATTTAATTGGTAAAATTATAGTTAAAAAAACTAAAATTAAAGGTTCAAATCCTTTTTTCCCTGAAAAAATAAATAAAGGAAGAATGAAAAACAAAAATATTAAAAAGAAA
>Ga0137409_10007066_pt1 | contig 11566 bp, 13 predicted proteins | sample CZODoug1_16funga_FD_122059 | JGI IMG/M metagenome (GOLD analysis project Ga0137409, IMG submission 122059) | Vadose zone soil fungal communities from Angelo Coast Range Reserve, California, USA - CZODoug1_16fungal (Hybrid Assembly) | ecosystem: Environmental > Terrestrial > Soil > Vadose zone... | reverse complement strand
ATGTCGCAGCAGCCGAGCTCGGTGCGCACGGCGTGGACTTCAGCTTCGCGCCGGTGCTGGACATCGACTTCGGCGCGAGCGGCGTGATCGGCGACCGCGCGCTGCACTTCGACCCGACCGCGGTCGGCGCGCTCGGCGCGAGCCTGGTGCAGGGCTTCGCCGACGCCGGCATGGCGGCGGTGGGCAAGCATTTCCCCGGTCACGGGTTTGCGGAGGCGGACTCGCATGTGGCGATCCCGAAGGACGAGCGGAAGCTTTCCGATCTGCTGAAAAAAGACATTCTTCCGTACAAGCCGGCAATCGAGGCGGGGATGGCGGCGGTCATGCCCGCCCACGTCATCTACACCCAGGTCGACAGCGAGCCGGCCGGCTACTCGAAGATCTGGCTGCAGGACATCCTGAGGGGCAAGCTCGGCTTCGACGGCCTGATCTTCAGCGACGACCTGTCGATGGAGGGCGCCAGCACGGCGGGCGGGATTGCGCAGCGGGCGAGGGCGGCACTCGGCGCCGGCTGCGACATGGTCCTGCTATGCAACGATCCCGCGGGGCAGGACGTGCTTCTTCAAAGCCTTTCAGATTTTTCGTTACAAAGACCTGAACGGCTCGAAAAAATGCGAAAGAAGGGCGGACGCGACCTGCGGAAGAGCGTGGCCTACAGGCAGGCCCAGGAGACGCTGCAGCAGCTGGCCTAGCTGGCGCGCTCCATGTAGGTGCCCTCGGCGGTGTCGACCTTGATTTTCTCGCCAGTGGTGACGAAGGGCGGCACCTGCACCGTAATCCCGGTCTCCAGCCTCGCCGGCTTGAAGGACGTCGTGGCAGTCGAGTGCTTGATGCCCGGCTCGGTGTCGACCACGGTGAGCACCACGGAAGGCGGCAGCTCCACGCCGATGGCGCGGTTGTTGTAGAAGTTGATCTGGACGTCGGTGTTGGGAAGCAGGTAGCCGGCCTGGCCCTCGAGGAAGTCCGCCGGCAGCGAGAGCTGCTCGAAGTTCTCCTTGTCCATGAAGACGTAGCTGTCGCCGTCCTGGTAGAGGAACTGCATGTCGCGCGGATCGACGAATGCGCGCTCGACCTTGTCTTCCGTGCGGAAACGCTGGTTGGTTTTGGTGCCGGCCTCGATGTCCTTCATCTCGACCTGCATGAACGCGCCGCCGCGCCCGCCGACGTGCACGTGGTAGCTCTTCAGGACGCGCCAGACCCGCTTGTCCCACTCGAGGAGTTGGCCGGGCCGGATCTCGACTGCTTCGACTTTTGCCATGAAACCACCGCTAGGAGAGGGCGCGCATTTTACACGTTTTATAATGGATTCAGCGTGTTCGATGCCAAAGCCTTCGTCGCGGGTTTACCGAATCTTCCCGGGGTCTACCGAATGCTCGGCAAGGCCGGGGAGGCGCTGTACGTCGGGAAGGCGAGGGACCTGAAGAAGCGCGTCAGCTCCTACTTTCACAAGACCATCGATAGTCCAAGGATCGAGATGATGCTGACGCAGGTCGCCTCCGTGGAGGTGACCGCGACCCGCTCCGAGGGCGAGGCGCTGCTCCTCGAAAACAATCTGATCAAGAGCCTTGCGCCGCGCTACAACATCCTGTTTCGCGACGACAAGTCGTATCCCTACCTGATGGTCACCGGGCACGAGTTCCCGCGCTTGGGCTTCCACCGTGGCGCCAAGGATCGAAAGCACCGCTACTTCGGGCCGTTCCCGCATGCCTACGCGGTGCGCGAGAGCATCCAGCTCCTGCAACGGGTCTTCCGCCTGCGCACCTGCGAGGACACGGTGTTCGCCAACCGCTCGCGGCCCTGCCTGCTGCACCAGATCCAGCGCTGCACCGCGCCGTGCACCGGGAAAATCGCTGCCGAGCCCTATGCGGAAGACGTGGCGAATGCCATGCTGTTCCTCGAAGGGCGCGAAGACGACGTGATCCAGAAATTGACTGAGAAAATGGCACAGGCTTCAAGCGCGCAGCACTACGAGCAGGCCGGGGTCTATCGCGACCAGGTGCGCGCCCTGTCGCGCGTGCAGGCGCGGCAGTACGTGGAATCCAACCGCGGCGTCGACGCCGACGTGGTGGCGTGCGCCATCGAGGGCGGCATCGCCTGCGTCAACCTGGTGATGATCCGCGGCGGCCGCCACGTCGGCGACCGCAGCTTCTTTCCCGCGAACGCAGAAGGCGCGGCAGCGGTAGAGATCATCGCTGCGTTCCTCGAGCAGCACTACCTCGAGCAACCCCGGCCCGGACTGATCGTCACCAGCGAGCCGGTCGAGATCGAAAACGTCGTCCATCCGTCCCACGGAGAAAGACGCGTCTGGCTCGACATGGCGCACAAGAACGCCCAGCTGGCCATCGCGCAGCGGGTGCGCGATCGCGCCACGCAGGAGGGCAGGCTGCTCGCGCTGCGCGATGCACTGGGGCTGCCCGAGGGCATGCAGCGCATCGAATGCTTCGACATCAGCCATACCATGGGCGAGGCGACCGTCGCCTCGTGCGTGGTCTACGATCGCCAGCAGATGCAGAAATCCGAGTATCGGCGCTTCAACATCCGCGACATCACCCCCGGCGACGACTACGCCGCGATGCGCCAGGTGCTGTCGCGCCGCTACGGCCGCGTCAACGTCGACGGCGGCAAGATCCCCGACCTGGTGCTGATCGACGGCGGCAAGGGGCAGGTCGGCATCGCTTCCGCGGTTCTGCATGACCTGGGTCTGCACCAGGTGAGCATCGTCGGCGTCGCCAAGGGGCCGGAGCGCAAGCCGGGCCTGGAAGAGCTGATCATCGAGTCCGAGGCGCGCACGCTGCAGCTCGCGCCTACGCACGCAGGCCTGCATCTCATCCAGGCGATCCGCGACGAGGCGCATCGCTTCGCGATCGTCGGCCACCGCGCGCGGCGCGCCAAGGCTCGCACCACCTCGGAGCTGAACGAGATCCCGGGCATCGGCGCCAAGCGCCGCCAGGCGCTGCTCGCGGCCTTCGGCGGGTTGCGCGGCGTGCAGTCCGCGGCGATCGACGACATCGCCAAGGTCGCCGGCATCAGCCGGCCGCTCGCCGAGCGTATCTACAAGCATCTGCACGAATCGGCAACAACGTGATCCCGCTCACCGTCCCGAACATCATCACGCTGTCGCGGATCGTCACGATTCCGTTCATCGTCGGCGTGTTCTACTTTCCCGACGATCTGGTCTCGTTCTCGGCGAAGAACGTCACCGCCACGGCGATTTTCATTTTCGCGGCGGTCACCGACTGGCTGGACGGCTATCTGGCGCGCAAGCTGAATCAGGCGTCCGCCTTCGGCGCCTTCCTCGATCCGGTGGCCGACAAGCTGTTCGTGGTCGGCGCGCTGATCGTGCTGCTGTTCCTCGGGCGAGTCGATCCGCTGGTGGCGCTGATCATCATCGGCCGCGAGATCGCCATCTCGGCGCTGCGCGAATGGATGGCGAAGGTGGGGCAGGCGAAGAGCGTCGCGGTCGCTTTCATCGGCAAGCTGAAGACCGTGGTGCAGATGGTCGCGATCCCGCTGCTGCTCTACAGCGACTGGCTTTTCGACCTTGTCGACTGCCAGTGGCTGGGGACGATCCTGATCAACGTCGCTGCGGTGCTGACGGTTGCGTCGATGCTTTACTACCTGCGCCAGGCGCTTCCCCACGCTTTGAATTCTCGGTAAAATTCCCCTGTAATTCCGCGGGAATAGCTCAGTTGGTAGAGCGCAACCTTGCCAAGGTTGAGGTCGCGAGTTCGAGACTCGTTTCCCGCTCCATTTTCGGAGGGAAGGTTGCAAGACCTTCCCTCTTCGTTTTCTGGCGGGATGGCAGAAGGGTCATGCAGCGGATTGCAAATCCGTCTATGCCGGTTCGAGTCCGACTCCCGCCTCCAGCTCCTTCTCCAGCGGCACAGAAATAAAAAACCCCGCCGCAGCGGGGTTTTGAGGAACGCCGCCGAGAGGCTAGGCGGCGCGTTGCAAGCGGGGCTGCCGCGCTCCGAATCCCAGCAGGGCAAGGCCGGCGAGCAGCAGCAGGTAGGTCTGCGGCTCGGGAATCGGCGTGAACACGGCCACGTCCTGCGGGCCCCAGCCCGACGGGCCCTGGACGACCGACCAGATGTTGACGTTGTACATGCTCGCCGACGGCGTGGTGTTCAGCTCGTTCAGCCAGCCCTGGGCAACGCTCGCACCGGTGCCGCTCGCCTTCAGCCAGCCCGAGCCCAGGTCGTAGGAATTGCCAGCCTTTTCGTTGACGACTTCCCATACCGCGAGTTGGAAGGCCGCCTCGTTGGTCCCGCTGCTCGACGTGGCATCGATAAGGTTATGGTGGTTGGTGTACAACCGCCCGAGGTCGTTGGCCTTGGTCGCGCCGAAGATCGATGCCGCCGTGTTCAGGATGTCGATACCGTTCGTGGCAAAGGAGAAGTTATGGAAGATGTCGACGCACCAGGACTGGAAGGGCGCCAGCTTGCCCGGATCGATCGTCAGGTTGTAGGTCTTGAAGCCGCCCGCGCCGCCCGACTCGGTGAAGCCGGCGGAGGCGCTGCCATCGTGGTAGTTGGTGCCACCGGCGGCGAAAGTGATGCTGGCGCTGCCGGAGCCCGCCCAGAACGAGTTGAGCTGGATGGTGTCGGCCGCCGCGGGCTGCGCGATTGCGAGCGCGCTCGCCGCGAGTAGCGCGTGGATGGTGCGGGTCTTGTTTGAGCTTCGCATTCAGTTACCCCCTTGTGGAAGCGCAGCTTAGGAAAAGCAGCTTGGGCGCGCATCCCAGCAACCTCCCCTCCCGAATAGTAGGAACCTCCCAAATCCCCGTTTCCGGACATTTCCTTGCGTTTCCGGGAGTTGAGGCGGGTGGCAGGCGGCGCGGAAGGCCCCGGGAGGGGGGACGGTAAAATGCGCGCCAAGCGACGTTCAGCGGCGCTGCCTGGGTGGTGAAACTGGTAGACACCGGGGACTTAAAATCCCCTGCCCGAAAGGGCGTGGCGGTTCGAGTCCGCCCCCGGGCACCAACTCCTCGCTGCGCTATTCCAGCAGCGCCTTGACCGGCAGCAGTCCCGGCTGACTGGGCGTCGCGCCGGTCACCACCACGTGGTTCTTCGCCTCGCAATTTTCGCAGCGTGCATAGTGCAATTCCTCGGGCGTCTTCTCGAAGCGCTGCACGGTCGAGAGCGAGCCGCACTTCTTGCAGATGAACTGCTGGGCGCTGGGCATGGGTGGGTCAAAATATACTATCTGCCATGCCCATTGCCGCGTTCAATTTCTCACGCTGGATCGATCAACACGCCCACTTGCTGAAGCCCCCGGTGGGCAATCAGCTGGTGTTCCGGGAGGCCGAGGACCTGATCGTGCAGGTGGTGGGGGGGGCCAACGCCCGTAGCGACTACCACGACGACCCCTACGAGGAGTTCTTCTACCAGCTGCGCGGCGACATCGTGCTGAAGGTGATCGAGAACGGCAGCCCGCGTGACATCCCGATCCGCGAGGGGGAGATCCTGCTCCTGCCGGGACACGTGCGTCACTCGCCGCAGCGGCCGCAGCCGGGTTCGGTCGGCCTGGTGGTGGAGAAGATCCGGCCGCGCGACGTCGACGACGGCTTCGAGTGGTACTGCCCGAAATGCTGGGCGCTGGTGCATCGCGTCGATGTCAACGTGCAGAACATCGTCGCCGATCTGCCGCCGCTTTTCGAATCGTTCTACGCCGGCAAGCGCCAGTGCCCGAAATGCGGGCACATCCATCCCGGCAAGGCTACCGTTTCAGCCCGTAACGACTAGCGGCGCAACGTCAGTCGGATCCGGTTGCGGCCGAAAAGGTACGCATAGTCGCGGCTCGACGCGAGCTCGCGGGTCAGCAGCACGCCGAGCCCGCCGACCCTACGCAGCGACACGGTGGTGTCGGGCGCGCTGGCGAGAAGCGCGTAGGGATTGAAGGGCGGCGCGATGTCTTCGTACACCACATGCACCACCGCTGGCCCGGCATCGACGCTCAACCAGACCGGCGAGTCGGAATCGCCGCGGTGGCCATGCCGCACGGTGTTCGTGAACAATTCCTCGACCACCAGGTTGAGCCGCAGGCAGTGCTCGCGGCCGATGGCTTGCTTGGTGCAAAAATCGTTCAGGAACGTGCCGATTCGCCGCAACTCGACGGCGCGGGCGGGAAAAGTCGCTGCTGCGGTGCTTATCACGCTGTCCGCCATGGGTAGCCCCATTATAGAATCCACCCTCTAACGGGCACCCTCTGGGAGGAGCCATGCGCTGGATCGTTGCGGCAGTTCTGTTCGGATTTGCGTGTGCGGCGGCTGCCGAGGCCGGCCAGGTCAAGACCGCGGCCGGATCGGTTTACCTCGAGCGCAGCGGCAAGCGCCTGCCGGTGAGCGTCGGCATGCCGGTGGAGCAGTCCGACACGCTGGTCACGGGCGCCGACGGCAGCGCCGGGATCACCTTCACCGACAACAGCCTGCTCTCGGTCGGGCCGAACAGCGTGCTCGAAATCCAGAAATACGTGTTCGACACCACCACGCACGCCGGCCAGTTCGACGCGTCGCTGAAGAAGGGCACGCTCGCGGTCATCTCCGGCAAGATGGTGAAGCAGTCGCCCGAGGCGATGCGCGTGCGCACGCCGAGCTCGATCATGGGCGTGCGCGGCACCGAGTTCGTCGTCAAAGTCGACTAACCCGGAACCCGCAAGATGGCGGCTCTCGCGGTAGTCGCGCTGCTGGCGCTGGTCTACTGGGTCGCGAAGCCGCCGAACGAGACCGTCACCGTTCTGCCGTCGGCCGACGGCCACATCGGCACCGTGGTCGTGCAGCGCGGCAACGAGAAGCAAGTCCTCAACCAGCCGTATGCGACGACCCGCAACGGCGACGCGGTCCAGGTGCTCGCCGCGACCGACGTCAAGGAGACGTTCGGCTCGACGATCCAGGCGCTGCCGGCGCGGCCGACCATCTTCCTGCTCTACTTCACCACCGGCACCGACGAGCTGACCGAAGAGTCGAAGGGCGACCTGCAGCGGATCCTCGACGAGCTGAAGCAGCGCCCGGTGCCCGACGTCTACGTTATCGGCCACACCGATACGGTCGGCGAGCTGAGGGGCAACGACCAGCTCTCGGCGCAGCGGGCGGACACGGTGAAAGGCTTCCTGGTCGGCATCGGCATTCCCGCCGAGCGGATTCAAACCGCCGGCCGCGGCAAGCGCGAGCCGATCGTGCCGACCGGCGACAACGTCGACGAGCCGAAGAACCGGCGCGTCGAGATCAACGTTCGCTAAGGCCCTCCAGGGCCGCTTCCTCTAGCTACCGTTCCACCGCACGCAGAGCAGGGTGATGTCGTCGGACTGCTCCGCGCTGCCGGCGAAGCGCTGCACGTCGTCGTTTAGCGCGGCAATCACCGCATCGGGCGAAGCCGACTGCAACGGGCCCAGCGTCTCCAGGACGCGGGTTCCGCCGTAGAGCTTGCCGCGCTCGTTCATCGCCTCCGTAACGCCGTCGGTGATCACGCAGAACCATTCTCCCGGCCCGAGCGTGTGCACGACCGGCTCGTAGGGGAAGTCGCGGATCACGCAAAGCGGCGGCCCGCCCGGGTCGCTGCTGCGTTCGGGCGTGCCGCCGGCGCGGCAGACCACCGCCGGCTCGTGCCCCGCGTTGCACACCACCAGCCGCCCGGTTTTCGCATCGAGCACGCCGGCGAGCGCGGTGACGAACAGCGACTCGCGGTTATCGCGGTTGATCTCCTTGCTCGCGCGCGCGAGCATCCACGCGGGATCGTCGCCGCGCCGCAGGGCGATGCTTTTCAGCAGCGCCTTGGAGAGCGCCATGAACAGGCTCGAGGCAAGCCCCTTCCCCGACACGTCGGCGACGACGAAGAACAGCTTGTCTTCGTCGAGCATGAAGCAATCGTAGAAATCGCCGCCGACGCTGCGCGCCGGCTCGAGCAGGGCGGCGACCGAGAATCGCTTCTCGGCGGCAAAGCGCGCCTTTGGCGACGGCAACAAGCCCATCTGGATGCGGCGGGCGGCTTCGAGCTCGCCCGCGACGCGCGCCTGCGCTTCACGCAGCAGGCGCCGCTGCCGGTCCGCCTCAGCGAGGCTTGCCGCGACGGTCGCGCCGAAGAACAGCAGCGCGCCAAGCGCCGGGGCGGCGGCGCTGAACAGCAGGCCGGCCTGAAATGCGATCAGCGCGCCGCCGAGAATGGCGACGAGCGTGCCGCCGAGCAGGAGCGCGGCCGCAGTCGAGCGCCAGACGGGAACGAAGACGATGAACGCGAATCCCGAAAGGAGCAGCGCGAGGGCCTCGATCCACGCTGCGCCGCCGGGCCGGCGCAGGTACTCGCCGTCGAAGATCTGCTCGAGGATCTGCGCATGCACCTCGACGCCGGGGATGCGCTCGCCGAGCGGCGTTGCCTGGTAGTCGAGCAGGCCGAGACCGGAGACGCCGATCAGCACCAGCTTGTCGGCGAGGATGTCCGGCGCCACCTTCCCCGAGTAGACGTCGGCGGCCGAGACGAAGCGCTGCGGGTCGTGCGGACCGAAGTAGACGTAGAACGTGCCGTCGGACTGCAGAGGCACGGCGACGTCGCCGAGCACGAGCCGGACACGCTCGCCGCCGCGATCCTCGAGGCGGAACGCCGGCTCGCCCGAGGCAACGCGCAGCATCTCGAGCGACAGGGTGGGGACGATGACCTGGCCGATGCGCGCCACAAACGGCACGCGCCGCACGATGCGGTCGGGCGTGTCCGCGCTGAGCAACCCGCGCCCGGCGGCCGCCTTGTTGATCTCGGGCCGGCTCTGCAGGTGGCCATCGTACTTGCGCAGCGGCAAGTCGCGGCCGCTGGCGACCTTGACCGGCGCGGCCTGCGGCGGGAAAGGATAGCGCCGGTCGCGCCGCTCGAGGCCGGCGATGCCGAGCACGACGTTCCTGCCGTGCAGAGCATCGGCGAGGACCTGGTCGGCGCCCGCAGTCGAGCGGTCGGGCTCGACGAACAGCAGGTCGACGCCGATCGCCGCCGGTTTGGCGGCGGCGATCCCCTGGATCAGCTCTGCGACCACGGTGCGCGGCCACGGCCACTGGCCTTTGAGGTCGAGCGAGGCTTCGTCGATCTCGACGATCACCGCCGGCGCGCTGGTGCGGTTGCGCGGCATCAGCTTCTGGTAGGCGTCGAAGGTCGCGTCGCGCAGCGCCGCGAGCGGCAGCGGCTCGAGGCCGACCAGCACGCAACAGACAAGCAGCAGACCCGTGCCGATTACGCGCGGGGCGCCGAAGCTCAGAGCTCGATCTCCAGGCCGTCGTGCGCCGCCGAGATCTCGAGGCGGCGGGGCGGCTGGAAGTTGTCGCGCGTCAGCTCCTCGAGCCGGCGCGCGTCGCGCAGCAGGCCGTCGATGGCGGCGTCGCTGTTGGCCGGCTCGTGGTGGAACAGCACCAGGTGCTTGGCCCGCGCCATCTGGCAGAGCTCGACCCCGACCACGTTGCTCGAGTGGCCCCAGTCGGCGCGGATCGAGATCGCGTCGGCGAGCGAGTACATGGCGTCGAAGATCACCAGGTCCGCGTCGCGGAAGAACGCGGAAAACAGCTCGGCTTCCGAGCGCTCCTCGAGCTTGTGCTCGGAGTCGGTGGTGTAGACGACGTGCTTGCCGCCCGACTCGAAGCGGAAGCCGTAGGAGTCGCCGGAGTGGCGCTGGATCTGCGGCGTGACCTTCAGCCCGCGCACTTCGTGCGTGCGTCCGGGCTCGAGCCGGATGAACTGGATGTCGGCGCCCAGGGTGTCGAAGGGCACGGGAAAGGACGGCGGCTCCTGCTGGCGGCGGAAGGCGATCTCCAGCTCCTCATGGCAGCCATAGATGCGCACGCGGGTTTTCGGCACGTACGCCGGGCCGAAAAACGGGAAGCCCATGATGTGGTCCCAGTGCATGTGCGACATGAAGACGTGCACCGTCGCCGGGCGGCCGCCCTGGCGCGCCAGTACGTGCGCGCCGAACGCGCGTGCGCCGCTGCCCATGTCGCAGACGAAATACTCCTCGTCGCCGGTCGCGAGCTCGACGCACGAGGAATGGCCGCCGTAGGTGTGGGCCAGCCCGGCGGGCAGCGATTGCGTGAAGGCCTGCGCCTCGTTGTAGGACTCGAAGCGCCGGCCCGAGGCGGCGAGCAACGCGCGGGCTAGCTTGTCGCGGATGTCGGCGGCGGTAAGGGAGACGGGGATCGAGCCGCGCGTGCCCCAGAAGCGGACGCGCACCGCGTCAGCCGCGCTCGAAGGCTTGCACAGCCTGCGGCGAGACGGAGGCGAGCGCGTCGCGCATCGTCGGGAAGACCTCGAGCACGAGGTTGAAACGGCTGATCTGGAAGATTTCGGCCACCACCGGCTGCATGGCGGCGACGAGGATGCGCCCGGCGCGCGATTTCGCCTCGCGCGCAGCAATCATCAGGCAGCGCAGGCCGGCGCTGGAGACGTATTCCAGGCCGGACAGGTCGAGCACCAGGGCGGTGCCTTCCTGGGCGCAGGCCTCGGCGTGCGGCTTGAGGTCGGCCTGGAAGGCCTCGCAGGTGTCGTGGTCGAGGCGGCCCTTGGGCGCGAGAACGCGGGCAGCGCCGTAGTTGCGGTGGGCCAGGGGCATGAGTCGGGCGTATTCTAAAGGGGCGCCATGCGGAAACCCAAGGCACCCGAGATTCCCGCACGACAGGCGGCGGTGCACCTCTACGAGGCGCACCAGCGGCGGGAGCGTTTCGCACCCCTGCCGGCGGGGCTCGCGCCCGGTAGCGCCGAGGACGCCTATGCGATCCAGGACGCCTTCGTCGCCCTGCGGGCGGCGAAGCTCGGCCCGCTCGCGGGCTACAAGATCGCGCTTTCCTCCCCCGAGATGCGGCGCTTCGTCGGCGTCGAGGAGCCCCAGGCCGGGGTCATCCTGCGCTCGCAGGTTCGCCGCACGCCGGCGCGGGTCCGCGCCGCGGACTATGTGCGGCTGATCGTGGAATTCGAGATCGGCGTGGAGATCGGCGAGGACCTGCCAGTGGCCGATGCGCCGTTCAACCGGGAACGCGTCATGCAGGCGGTCGGCGCGGTCATGCCGGCGATCGAGATCGCCGACGACCGTGACGCCGACTACTCGCAGCTTTCCCGCCACCCGTACGAGCTGATCGCGGACAACAGCTGGAACGAAGGCGCGGTGCTCGGCGAGCCGGTGCGGGAATGGAAATCGCTGGATCTCTGCCAAGTGGTTGGCGTCGCGAAGGTAAACGGCGCGCCAGTCGGGGAAGGCCGGGGAGAAGCGGCGATGGGACATCCGCTGGAGGCCGTCGCCTGGGTCGCCAACCACCTTGCTTCGCTGGATCGCGGACTGTTGCGCGGCGAGATGGTCATCACCGGCAGCCTCATCACTTCGAAGCCCGTGAAAGCCGGCGATCGCGTCGAATTCAGCCTCACCGGATTGGGCAAGGCCGAGCTCACCGTCGAGTAGGAAAAAATTTCAGCATGCCGGTCTGACTATCGACCGGCGCAGGGCCAAACCCCACACTGCCTCGTCGACTTTTTTCGAGGGGCAAACCGTGGCCGTGTACCAGTTCAGTGCCCTGTCCGACGGACAGGGGATTTCCTTCAACGCGGCTCTCGAC
>Ga0137409_10007065_pt1 | contig 11566 bp, 9 predicted proteins | sample CZODoug1_16funga_FD_122059 | JGI IMG/M metagenome (GOLD analysis project Ga0137409, IMG submission 122059) | Vadose zone soil fungal communities from Angelo Coast Range Reserve, California, USA - CZODoug1_16fungal (Hybrid Assembly) | ecosystem: Environmental > Terrestrial > Soil > Vadose zone... | reverse complement strand
CATCGCGTCGGTGTAGTTCTTGCGCTGCTTGCTGGCTGGGTCGGTGATGGTTGTGGTATTGCCACTGTAGGAGTATTGCATGTTGTTGGAAGCGCTCGCTCCATCGGGTGGTATGACTTTTGTGACCCGGCTGAGAGCGTCGTAGGAGAACTGAGTATAGACCGGAGTGCCGGTGATGTAAGGATTGCTGACGGAAGTGCGCCTACCCAACGCGTCGTACGCGGTATCCACGATGCTGACCACGGTCGAGTTGATGTCTTCGACGGTCTGTTTTTTCACGCGACCGGCGCCGTCGAGCTCAATAACAGACTTGGCGGTGATTCCACTGTCGACCGGACTTGTGTTCGTTATCTCTTCAAGGGCTAGGGTGTCGTTGTAGCCGGTGTCGTAATTCACCAGGTCGGGACGTTGCACTCTCGTCAGGCGGAACATCGTGTCGTATAAGTAGGTAGTCTGTTGGCCGTTCTCGTCTGAAAATGTATGCAGCAGTCCGCTGTCGGAGTAGTACGTCATATTGGTTGTGAGTTGAGGAGACGCCCCGGAAACGATTTGCGTCGGATAAGCAAGATCGGTGGTGGAATCGTACTTCCAGGTCTTGGAGGTGCAGCAGTCCAAATCCGCCTGGATGAGGTTGCCGGCCACATCATACTGGAAATGCCGGTCAATTTCGCCGGATAGACCAATTGGATCCTCGTACCTTTTGATAGTGGTCACATTTCCACGATAGGCTGTAACAGCGCTGTCCCACTGCGTCGATGGGATTCCGTAGGGTGATGTGGTCGGGTTCTCGTCATAGGCCACGTCTGTACGTTGTTTTAGTGTCTCCGTGCCAGATTCGTCGTACACGTACACGCTCGTGGGTCGATTGAGGACATGCGCGGTTACGTAGTTCGTGTCCGCCAGGTAGTCGGTATGGGTGCGGCGCTTGTAGACGAGCCCGAAGTCGTATTCCTTGATTTCGGTGACGTTCTTGTAGGTGTCGTATGAAAAGGTCGTTTGGGATTGCTGGCTGGTGTCACCAAGGGTCATGGTGGTACTGGCAATCGTAGGATTCGATCCCGAGTTCCAGGTGTTGGTAATTGTGCGTAAAGTAGTGGTGCCGCTGGTGATAACAATCGACTTCGAAAACCCCGTGTTGAAGTCGAAGTTCGTGGTCGTCTTGGTGCCGTAGGGGTCAGTGATCGCGCTTGACGTGGAAGTCATCGAGTACTGCCAGATGTTCGTGTTGACGCCGTCGAACACTGTCTGCTGGCTAAACCACGGACCTCCGCCCTGAGCAGTTGTTCCGGGCGGATAGTTATAGCTGACCGAATTGCGAATGACGCTGCCACTGGACGGTCCGAACTGGATTGTCTTGATGATTCCCCAGTCACCGTACGTGAACAAGTAGCCGGCACTGTTACCGGCGTAGGTCACGCCCGTCAGTACCTTCTGAATGCTATTGTTCGCCGGGCTATTCTGCACGAGCCATCCGGAGAAGTTGTACTTGAGAGTGTAGTTGTTGTTCCAGGCTAAGCTGACGTATTGCTGGGCACCCTGCGCGATGCCGATGAGTTCGTGAGTGGTCGGATCGTAGCTGAATACGATTTGGCGGCCGAGCGTGTCGGTGATCGTGTCGATCTCCTGACCCTGCACCCAGGTGTCGGTTCGATATGAAATCGAAATGAAGTTGCCGTTCGTATCCTCGATCTGGGTCGGGCGGTACAGCGTTGTTTGATTGTTGGGAAACTGTTGATAAAAAACACGCGTGCCATTCTTGTACGTGAGAATGTTCGTTGTCGAGACGAATTGAATGAACGAAGTGTCGGTGCTTGAGTATGTGGAGTTCGTGCCACCGGTAAGCTTACGCTTTGTTCCGTCACCCTCTGCAAGAGTGAACGAACTGTGCGCAGAATTCGATTCGATGAAGCCGTATCCTAAGTGGAAGCCGTAGCCGGGGAAGTCTCGGTCTGCATTGAACGTCATCACTCCGCTATCGGAGTTTGCATTCCAAATGCGGCTGTTGTAGTAGAGGGTGAGGTTCAGGTCTAACCCGTTTCGACCGGGAAGGTTCAATATCGGGATGGAATAGCTGTAGCTCGAGCTCCCGGCAACGATCTTGCCTTGCGCCTGGTTTGTACCGATGCCGGTTGCGTGATAGGTCACTGCGCTGCCAGCCGTCTCGGGCGCATAAATAGTCTGGGTGCCACGCATGTTTTGGACCTTTGTCAGGGCGTCGACAGTAGTGTCGTACCCAGAGCCCCCTGGATCGGGCGCGCAGGTCACGTCACAGACCGGAGCTTGTGGGAAGGCGAAAGGGCTGAACGCAAGGAGAGCGAGAACAAAGCTGAGGCGCAGGGTCTTCATATCCGTCCTTCCCAAGTTTGGGCGTAACCTCTCTCGCTGCTGTGCACAAGCGCACAACAGGGACAGAGCGCTCAATATCCTCGGGGAAGAACCCGGCGAGAAGTCTCAGAGAGACGAAATGAAGCTAATTTTCCCGTTTCGGGACTGGAGGCAGAGAGTAGGACACACGACGGTCGAGTGTCAAGAGAAAGTTCTGTGTAAATCCGTCGTTCGATTACTGCGCGCCGAAGCTGGCAAGTTCATTGGTGAGACTAAAGCAGGTCCTTCGGCCGCAAAGAGCGCGGCCTCAGGATGACAGATTTGAACCGACCTTCAGACTTCTACAGGTTGCTTCGATCCCACTGGCACGGGGGTTAGCCAGTTATGGCGGTCGGGTTTCTCGCCTCTAACTACGCCGTAGAATTCCTGTTGCAGTGATTTGGTGATGGGGCCGATTACGCCTTGGCCTATGGTGATTTTGTCTACGGAGCGGATGGGCGTGACTTCGGCGGCGGTGCCGGTGAAGAAGACCTCGTCGGCGATGTAGAGAGATTCGCGGGGGATTTGTTGTTCGACGATCTTGATGCCGAGGTCGCGGGCGATCTGCATGACGGAGTCTCGGGTGATGCCGGGTAACACGGAGTTTCCCAGCGGCGCGGTTTGCAGGACTCCGTTGCGGACTACGAACAGGTTTTCTCCGGAGCCTTCGCTTACATAACCGTTGACGTCGAGGGCGATACCCTCCGAGTAGCCGTTGATGATGGCTTCCATCTTGATGAGCTGCGAGTTCATGTAATTCGCTCCGGACTTCGCCATGGCGGGCAGGGTGTTGGGAGCGATGCGGGTCCAGGATGAGATACAGACGTCGACGCCCTGGTTAGCGTCGCTGCCCAGATATTTTCCCCAGGGGTAGTTACAGATGTAGACCTCAGTAGGCGAGTTGAAGGGGTTGACGCCGGCTTCGCCGTATCCGCGGAGGACGATGGGGCGGATGTAGCAGGGCCACACGCCGTTGTTCTTGACCAGATCGACCAGGCCGCTGAGGAGTTCTTCACGTGTGAAGTCCACGTCGATGCGGTAGATGCGCGCGGAGTCGAGCAGGCGCTGCATGTGTTCGGTCGCGCGAAAGATGGCGGGGCCGGAGGGCAGCGCGTAGCAGCGAATCCCTTCGAAGACAGAAGAGCCGTAGTGGACCACGTGAGACATCACGTGGATGGTGGCGTCGTTCCAGGGGATGAACTTGCCGTTGTGCCAGATTTTGTCGGTCTTCTGAATGGCCATGAAGGCTCCTTCGATTGCTCGATGCTGTGATTACTTAACTAAGGATACGCGGAAGCGGGCTGAGTTTCCGAAGCATCCGGTAAAACTTTCGCGGGCGTCGTGGCCAACGAGATCGAGCGCGTCCCGTAATGAAATTATAGCTTGCGGTGAGGCGGGGAGAAGCGGCGTGCGGCACAAAAAATCGCGGGCTGCTGGAGGAGGTCTTCCGCAGCCCGAGTTTTCTTGCTGGAGAGTGTGCGAGTAATTAACGAGTGGCGAAGAAATTGTTGGCGACTACAGCGCTCTGAACTCCGATCATCAAGCGCATCGCGATGCGTTCCACTTTGTGATGGTTTGTCTTGTGCAGAATATAGACGGTGCCGAGAGCGGCGCCGAAGCCCAGGGCCGAACCGGCAGCCTGTCCGGCGGTGCCGCGAGTGACAAAGGGACGCATGATGGGATTCGCTTCGCGGTAGCCATGATCCAGGCCGCGCTGAGTGGTGATAGCGTCGGCGGCGACCAGGCCGGCGAGGATTCCGGTATTTACCTTGGTTTCGAGGGTCCAAAAATGATGCTGGCTGGGAGCGTCGGGGAGCGAGGAACTCGGCGCTACAAAATTTTGCGCCGACGCGGCGGCGGTGAGTAACAAGAGAGCGAGAAGGGCTTTCATTATGTCTCCGGGCCCCGATGGGGGAACTGAATCCAGATTAGGGGAGCGGTACGCGGTCGTACATGGCCCGATTCCGTAGGGGTCGTGGCCTGTTGGTAAGGGGAGGCCAGCCCTCTGGTAATGGTGACCTCAGTCTTGGCGGGGCTTGGGAGGGGCGGGGGGTATTGATGAGCGGAGACTTAGAAGGAAGCGGCTCGCCCTGGCGGCTGCTATCTGCGGCTGAAGAGGACTGCGGAAGAAGTAATCGAAGACGCAAGAAGCTCACCTCGGGCGCTGAAGCGGCGAGCAAATCTAAACGTCTTAACGGCACGAGTGAACTCGTGCCCTCCCAAAACGAGTTCCAAATCAGCATTTTTCGCAAACTGTGAGAGTCGCGTCCCTTCAAGAACAAAGTCAAAATCCGCCACCTGCCGGTACCAGTCCGTCATTCGCCGAAAAGGGCAGGACAGCCCGCCCGGGGTCGTCTAACTTGGCTCCAGAGCGGAAGAAGCTCTGGCAGGAGATTAGCGATGGCAAGCAAAAATCAACCGGATCGTTGGGAAGCGACGTGGCTGGCGGCGGCGATGGCGGTAGCGGGTGCGCCTTTCCTCTTTGATAAACTTGGTTCCCTCGTGCAGACCAGTCTTCTATCCATGCCGGCGGTTCTACATTCGGCGCCCGTGTTGCTGGTGGCAGTGGGCGCGATCCTGCTGCTGGCGGAGCAGGGTGCTTTGACAACAGAATCCGGGCGGCCTGAGAAAGAGGGAGGCCAACATGAGCTGTAAGAACGATTCGATCAATTCGGCGGTGTTGAGCGGGGTGGCGCTGGTCGTGGTCGGAGTGCTGTTGCTGCTCAGCCAGATGGGGATCATCCACGACTGGTTCAATTTTTGGGCAGCCGTTTTCGTTTTTGTTGGGCTGATCAACGTCCTTCAGTCGCAAAAGGCGCGGCCGTGGGGCTTCATGCTGATGGGGATCGGCGTACTGTTCGAACTGGACCAACTGGGTTATGTACGTTTTCGCTTTGAGACCTTTTGGCCGCTGCTGGTCATCGCGGCGGGCGTGATTATGGTTTGGCGGGCGTATCAGCCGCCGCCAGAAAGCGGCGGCCTGCTGTCGCCACACCTTAATGTAGTCGCGATTTGGGGAGGCGGGGAATATCGCATCCGGGCCAAGAATTTTCGGGGAGGCGATCTGGTCGCGTTCATGGGTGGATTCGATGTGGACTTGCGGGAAGCGGATATCGAAGGAGATCAGGCCCTCATCACCATCACTGCTTTCATGGGCGGCGGCGTACTTCGAGTTCCGGAAAACTGGGCGGTATCGATGCAGGTCGGCGCGTTTATGGGCGGCCACAGCCTGAAAACGCGCGAGACATCGGCGGCAAATAAAACGCTGGTCGTAAAGGGCCTCGCCGTCATGGGCGGCGTTGAAGTCAGGAACTGAGGGCGGGATGCATCCCATACTTTCCCGGTTTCGCCAATTAGGACTGTACCTGCTGGCGTGGGTTCCACTGGCTGGAATCCTGGTGTACCTGCTGGCGCGGGCGGGCGAGAGTTGGATGGTGGCAGCGGCACTCACGGTGCCGCTTTGCTTTGTTTACGCCTTTCTTTGTTTGGCGGCCTGGTACCCGTGCCGTGCAACGCCGCTGGAGTCGTCCGGATTTTCCAAGCTGCTGCTCACGCACTTTACGGCGGCAGTCCTGCTCAGCACGATATGGGTTCAACTGGCGAAGGGACTGGCAAGCGGCCTGGCGCGGTGGGATGCTTTCGAGGGAGTGGGACCCCGCTCGGCAAAATATATCCCTCTGCTGTTTGTAACCGGGGTGTTGTTGTACGTGTTGTCGGTAACTTTTCACTACGTGCTGCTGGCGGAACAAGCTTCGCGCGAAGCGCAGGAGCGTGCGCTGGAGGCGCGGGTGCTGGCGCGGGATGCGGAGTTGAAGGCGCTGCGCTCACAGGTGAATCCACATTTTCTTTTTAATTGTCTTCATTCCATCAGCGCGTTGACCACTGTGGACGCCAGCAAGGCACGAGAGATGTGCATTCTGCTGGCCGATTTCCTGCGGACAACGTTGCGCGTGGGTGGGCAGGAAGCAATCACGCTGGAAGAGGAGTTGGCGCTGATACGCGGTTACCTGGCAATTGAGAAAGTTCGCTTTGGAGCGCGCGTCCAGATGGAAGAGCAGGTAGAGAACGACGCGCTGGGCGTGCTGCTGCCTCCGCTTTTGCTGCAACCGTTGGTGGAAAATGCGATCCGGCATGGCATTGCGAATTTGCCAGAGGGGGGCGTGATCGGATTGAACGTCCGGCGCGGCCCTGATTCAGTTTCGATTGTGGTGGAGAACAACTTCGATCCAGATACGCCGTCAAAACTGAAGACGGGAATGGGACTGGATAATGTGCGGCGACGACTGTATGCACGCTATGGAGACGACGCGAGCGTTTCGTATGGCGCGGAGGGCAATCTCTTTTCGGTGAAGGTGCGTTTGCCGGCGCAGCAAAATGGGGACCGGACATGAGCGCCACGAAGATCAAAACTATCATCGTGGACGATGAGGAGCTGGCGCGGAAGATGCTGTTGGAGTTTCTCGCGAGCCATCCTGAGATTGAAGTGGTGGCGGAGTGTGCGAACGGATTCGAGGCTGTCAAAGCCGTCTCCGATCTGAAGCCCGATCTAATTTTCCTCGATATTCAAATGCCGAAGCTGGATGGATTTGAAGTGCTGGAGTTAATTGGTACGGATCGGGCCGTCGTTTTTGTGACGGCTTATGACGAGTACGCGCTGCGCGCATTTGAGATCCACGCAGTGGACTATCTTTTGAAACCGTTTGCGGCTGAGCGTTTTGAAACGGCTTTGCAACGTGTGAAACAGCGTCTGGGAGGAAAGCTGCCAGCCCCCGCCGAGTTAGCGGCCAGTGCGCGACCGGCTACGCAATTTCTGGAACGGCTGGTGGTGAAGGACGGAACGCGCGTGTACGTAATCCCAGTCGCGAAGTTGGACTACGCGGAAGCGCAGGATGACTATGTCGCTCTGAGCACCGAGGGGAAGAAACACCTCAAGCAGCAGACGATTTCAAGTCTGGAGGCTGCGCTTGATCCGCAGCGCTTTCTTCGGATTCATCGTTCGTACATCGTGAATCTGGAGAAGGTCACGAAAATCGAGCCCTATAGTAAGGATCAGTATGTCGTCGTGTTGGCGACCGGACAACAGCTTCCGGTGAGTCGCAGTGGATATGCGCGGTTGCGAACTTTTTTGGATCAGAAGAAGTAGGATACCGAAATTGTGTTGGAATGACTTCCGCTGGCGATCTCTCTGAGCCGCGCCATTGGGTTGTGAGTGAGATGGCGATGTTTCGCCAACGACGCGCATGCGCTCCTTATCTGACTGGATCATTCCTCGTCCAGATTAAGAACATCGCTGCCAAAAATGCGATAAATAGGATTACGATTACGGCGCGTGGAGGCTGAAGGTACTCGCCGATCACATATACGACCATTGCAACGAGTCCGATTTGAGCCCCTTTTTTCCGGATCATTTTCACAGAATACCGACAGGGTCAGGCGTTTGCATTAGCCAATTGAGTTGTTGGTGAAATGGCGATGTTACGCCAAATTGAGTGGTGGCCCTTGCCTGTCAACGTCTGAAATCAGCCCGCAGCAGCCTTGAATCACTGAGCAGCATATCGTTAAGGCAATAACTGCCGCCCTCTTCCACCAAAGTCAGGGATGCTCAAGATGAAATGCACCGTCACTCCACTCTTCGGGAGCGACATCGGTGATGGTTTCGGTGAAGTCCCAGCGGTGGCCGTAAACGTCCTGAGCATTGTATTGGCGCTCGCCATAGGGTTGATCTTGAGGTTCAGTCAGGACGATGGCTCCGTTCTGCCGCGCGCGTTCGCAGTGACCATTGGCATCCTCGATGCGAACCTGAACGATGTGCGAATTGTTGGGCGACACATTTCCTTCGGCGATGGTGAAGCAGCCCTCGCCGGCTTTCATCTGGATGCGGTGATTGGCGATGCGGAGACGGATGGTGAAGCCAAAAGCCTTTCCCAGCCAATCGGCGGCAGCGCTGGGATCGGGGTAAATGAGCACAGGTATCACGACGCAAGGCAGCACAGATCGGTTGAATCGCATCTTGAAACTCTATCACTCAACACGCGCAAATCTTGTGCGCAACCGGCGGCGGTCCGACGGCTAAATTGACCCACGCAATTTACCACACTGACGAAAACAGGCCTTTACGCTCAACTTCCCTTGGGGCAGGGCTCTGAGTGTAATGGCGATGTTACAACAGTTATCGGCACATTCAATTGCGACCGAATGGTTTCTTGACGCCTGAGGCCATGAACATGCAGCCAAAGAAGTATTCCTGCACATGAACCTCAACCAGCCAGTGCTCAAGTACAGACCAAGGTTCATGATTCAATGCCGGAGTGGAAGAGAACGAAAGCTTCATGAGGGACTGGAAGAGCAAATTGAACGCTCCCGCCAAACGGCGCCGGGAGAGTTTGGCTCCGAAGGCGACAACAAGCGCATTGTCTTTCAAGTGTGGAAGGAGATTAGCGAGTGCTTGCGGAGAAGCATAAACATCAGGGGCCGCGAACAAAACCAGGCCGTCAAACTCGCCGTTCAGTGTGACGGTTCTGGCGTCACCCTGAACAACCTGCACGTTGCTCCACCGTCTTACCTCAATTCGCTTTTTGGCGTTGATCGCTACTTCGGGACTGATTTCAATACCGACCACCTCACCGTACTCCCCAACTGCTTCGACCAGATATGGGAACGTGCCTCCGGAGCCGCAACCCACATCCAGTACGCGATTTCCCTGTTGGAGTCGAAGCGCATCAACCGAGGCTTGGCGCAATGATTTGATAAAAAAGAAATCAAAGTTGGGGAACGGTCTGATGAGTCGAGCCAGATAGTGAACGTAAGGCGGCGTTTGCTCGTTATAGTCCACCTTGAGCCCCTCTCGAAGGTCCATCATACGCCGTCACGGGCGGAGATTTTCCGCTTGCCTGTCGTAACCAGGCGATTACACCAACTACCCGGCGAAGAGCGCGATTGCGATTTTTCTACACATGGGCGCGGAATATGGTCAAAAGCACTTCTTCGCAGTAATAGCCGAACCGATTGCGAACCCAAGGAAGAGCACGCTTAGCCACGCTCCTTGGTTATAGGCAAGGAAGGTCGCAACGAAGAAAAACACTGTTTCAAGATATAGAAAGACTTTCCACATCAGTTGTGGATGCCAGGCAAGTGTACGCTCCCTCGCTTTCCAGTTTCGTTGAATGTCATCGCCGATCGCCGTAGCTAATGCAAGGAAGAAGAAGAATCCGCCGAAGATCAATGCAAACTCTACTCCTACGCGATTGATCGCCCATCGCCCATTCCTGAGTCCTGTCCAAAGCGAGCTCAGCAGAGCAACTGCAAAAGGAGCCGTCGAGAACGCCGCGAAATATGAGAACGAAACCTTCAGGTAGGTAGGCAGAGCTGTCTTCCAATAGCGCTTTTGTTGCATCCTGTTGTTTCTACAATAAAGCCGTGGGGCAGTCCAGATTCTTTAATAACTGTTGTAATCAGGCGATTACACCAACTACGGTTCGCTGCTTGCGACCTTCCAGACTTCGGTACCTGCCGGAATGTCCGCCTTGGTAAGGGGCTTGTTTTACACAAAGGCCAATTTTCTCGCGGCTAGGCACGAGAAAGTCAAAGCAGTGGAGCCTAGTCCTAACCGAGGTCCCATCGGGGCGTCGTAATTCGAGTTGGTCACCCTGTTTCAAGTGCGCCTTCTCAGCCACCGCGAAGGGCACCGCTGGAGCGAAGTGAAGCGTTCCGTCTTGGAACTCGAATGTCTCGGCGACAACGATGAGCAGGCTCACGGCGATGTGATTCTAAAGCATTGTTGGTGTAATCAGGCGATTACACCAACTGAGAATTGCGTGGGCGACAGGGTTTCTCCTACGCGAGAGCGCGAATCAACCTAGCAATGAAGAAGGGATACTTCGAGGGGTGTACAATGCGCACCCCAATTTCGGCTTGACACGCACAGCCGCGGAACCCTAGCATAGTGACGCTGACCGACCGGTCGGTTTTTATTCGAAGCCGTATTTTGGGTTCATACTGGATGCGGCACACACAGCGCACAAACGCACCCTAAGGAGTCTAAACCGTGGCCACTGTTTTCTATCAGAACGATGCTAACCCCTCCGCCCTCAAGGGCAAAACCATCGCAGTCTTCGGCTACGGCTCCCAGGGACACGCCCAGACTCAGAACCTGCGCGATAGCGGATACGACGTCATCATCGGCCTCGATCCGGAGCGCGGCTCGGCCCAGCAGGCTCGAGCCGACGGGATGACGGTCGTCGCTCCCGCTGAGGCGGCCAAACGCGCCGACTATATTCAGATTCTTACGCCGGACGAGACTCAGGCCGACTTCTATGAGTCCGCGATCAAGCCGCATCTGACCAAGGGCAAGATTCTTGGCTTCTCGCATGGCTTCAGCATTCATTTCAAGGCGATTGAGCCTCCGAAAGACGTTGACGTGGTGATGATCGCACCCAAGGGCCCCGGCCATCTGGTGCGCCGCGTGTATTCGCAGGGCGGAGGCGTGCCCGCGCTGCTGGCGATTCATCAGGACGCGAGCGGACGCGCTCACGAATACGCGCTCTGCTACGGACACGGCATCGGCTCGACCCGCGCCGGCGTGCTCCAGACGACTTTCAAGGAAGAAACCGAGAGCGACCTGTTCGGCGAGCAAGCCGTGCTCTGCGGCGGATTGACTTCGCTGATCAAGAAGGGCTTTGAGACGCTGGTGGAAGCGGGCTACGCTCCCGAGATTGCGTACTTTGAGTGCTGCCACGAGATGAAGCTGATCGTCGACCTGATTTATGAAGGCGGACTCAGCCGCATGCGCTACTCGATTTCGAATACCGCTGAGTATGGCGACCTGACGCGTGGTGGCGTTGTCGTGAATGACGAGGCGAAGGTGGAAATGAAGAAGATACTCGCCCGCATCCAGGACGGCAGCTTCGCCAAAGAATGGATTGCAGAGAACAAAGCCGGCGGCAAGAAGTTTGCCGCGTTGCGCGAGAAAGAAAAGCAGCACCCTATCGAAAAAGTCGGCGAGCAGCTGCGCGCCATGATGTCCTGGCTGCCGGCCGAAAAGAAGAAAGGTGACACTGCCAAGAAAGAAGAGCCGAAGGCGGTAAACGCGTAGTAAAGTTCTCAGTTCCCGGTTCTCAGTTCTCAGTAAGGACTTGGCTTTTCTGAGAACCGGAAACTGAGAACGCCCCATGGACCTCAAACACATCAGCCGCAACATCACCGA
>Ga0137409_10007063_pt1 | contig 11573 bp, 18 predicted proteins | sample CZODoug1_16funga_FD_122059 | JGI IMG/M metagenome (GOLD analysis project Ga0137409, IMG submission 122059) | Vadose zone soil fungal communities from Angelo Coast Range Reserve, California, USA - CZODoug1_16fungal (Hybrid Assembly) | ecosystem: Environmental > Terrestrial > Soil > Vadose zone... | reverse complement strand
CGCTCGTCCTCGTCGCCCTTCGTCGAGCCCTGCTTCGACGGGCCGGCCGGCACGCCACAGGGAGGGAGATAGGACATGGCCGAGCCCATGACCGGCGCGGAGATACTCATCGCACTAAGAGAGACCGGATTCGATAAAGCTGATTTGGGCCAGCTCACAGGCGACGACATTGCTGGTGCCGTCCGACACGTACGGGCGCAACGAGAGGCTTCTCGCGACAAGAGGGCGGACATTGAGCGAGGTCTTGTTGCCCTGAGCAAAGCCGGATTGCTTGCCGGGGGGGCGGGGACCGACTCGCCGAAGGATACGTGAGTTCTTTGGTTCTCGAAGTCCAGCGGGATGCGATGGACCAAAAGGTTCGCGTTTCGGATTTGCTCCGCAAGGCGCTTGTTGTCGCGCGAAAGCTCCGGATCGCAGAGTTCGAGACCTGGATCAATCACGAGCTGCGCGGTTATCCGGAGGGTCATGATTACCCTGCCTATCGCCGAATGCACGGCCAGTTGAAGGCCTACAACCTGCACTACGGGTGGCAGCCAGTCATGTTCAGAAACCCGGATGCGGCCCGGGACTTGTCGAGCAGGCTCGTCAGCAGCACTGTGGCGCAACTGGAGGCTTCGGTGAACGGCGGTGAAGCGTACGGGATGATCCCGGTCGACGATGATGTGGCCTTCCAGATCTCGGCCGACATGGACCGTCCTCCCACTAGCTTCGCGCTTCACGTGCCGATTAACGAAGACGTTCGCATTCTGGACACCATCAGAAATACAGTTCTCGACTGGGCCCTGAGGCTCGAAGCGGACGGCATCTTGGGCGAAAACCTTAGCTTCACATCCGAAGAGAAGAAGACAGCCGAGGCCTCCCACTACACGCTCGTGTTTCATGGCCCTGTGACGAATAGCCAGGTGCAACAGGGCGTCGAGGGATCATCCCAGACGATGGAAATCACGGGCGCGGACTTCAGAGAGCTGGGCCCGCTCGTGGACAGGCTACTGGCCTCGACCAGCGGCCTCGGTCTGATCAAAGAGAGCCAGCAGGAACTTGAGGCCCAGCTCAATTCCATCAGGGCCCAACTGGCCTCTAAGGACCCGGCGCTCGGATTCATCAATGCGTGCTGGCGGATCGTCCAGGGTCTGATGCTGAACGTGGCTGGGAACGTCGTGGCCGCTCAGATCATGCAGGACTTTCCGAAATATTTCGCGATTCGTTAGCCGGAGCGACTCGGGGTTGAAGAGGAGGGTCCGCGCGTTGAACCTCTGGCCGCGGGGGAGAGGAACGGGGTCGCATCCGGAGGCAACCCGCCTATCAGACACGTCAAACCTGCCACGTGGACTCGATTTCCACGGTACCGTCGGCGCCCACCCAGAACAGGACTACACCTAGCCTCTCAAGCATCGGGCGCACGGCCGCCACGGTTCGGAGATGAAACTCCGTAGCAGGCAGCGCTAACCCCGCCCCGATATCTTCGCTCGATCCGGAAAGGTGCACGAGTGCAGTGTAGACCGCTCGCGCAACGTGGCTAGTGACCTGCCGCGAATCAAAGGCGTGGCCGTGACGCCCACTGCCTGCTCTCGAGCTCGTCTCCCCCTTCGCTTCGATCATGAGGGTGGAGCGCACCCCTTGATGCTTATGGGCGATGATATCGCAACCATGCTCATGTGCTTGGAGGCGCTGTCCTATGATGTAGCCTCGCCTCTCGAGCTCACGGCAGGCCGCCTCGATGACATCGGATTCAAGGAGCATTTCGCGCCCTGCCATCAGGCTCACCGCCTGAGTCTTGCTCGGCATCCTCCTTCATGCCCTGCCCCTGAGTCAGCTCGCGGAGCGCCGTCCGCTCGGCCTCGCTCAGCCCGGCGACGTTCAAGCCGAAGCGCGTGGGTTCCCGGCCCCCCTCAGGATCGTTCACGGTTCCTTCAGACCTCATCCGGGATGGCGTTGTAGAGGATCAGCTCGTCGTAGATCGCGCGCAGCACGCCGTTTGCCGGTCGAGGATAACGCGGTCTCGGCGAACCATAAAACGCGCTCCAGCTACCGGGGGTCGCTCCCTTGAGCGGACCATAGTGGCTCACGAAATTCGTCACCGCGATCGCGTTGAATGCGTGGATCTCGGCCTCGCGCTCTGCCTTGATCCCGCGAACAATACCCTCGACGTCCGCGGCTCCGGGCGTGTTCAGGTCCAGGAATACGACGAAGGGCAATGCATCGGGGTTCTGATGCTTGGCTTGACGGATCTTCGTGTCGAGCCACACGACATCGGACATTTCACCGCCTTCGGTGGCGTCGAGGACACCCTGGCGCACCCTGGACTTGACCTCAACGGCGATCCGGCTGGATCCCGCCCGCGTGACCAGAAGGTCGGGGCGTAAGTCCATCTGCGGCGTCTCGTCCGGGAAGGTAATGGAGAACCCGGCGCGCGCCAGCACGCCGGCCACCGAGAGAAGATACCGGTGCGCCTGGAACCTCGCTCGATCACGAAGGGCCAACACCAGAAAAGCCGGAATCCTGACCGAATGCTCGACGCAGACGAGATCCCAGCCTAGTAGGAGGAACGCCCACGACTCACCGGCCGCGGGTGTGTCAAATTGGGTCGCGGTCGGCTTTCGGCGCGGCCCTGACGCCGCTTCGTTTATCTGCGCCGTGAGTGTCGTCTGCCATCGGAACGCTACGTGGCGATCCTCCGGTCGCGCCGCAAGCTGCTCCTTGTGCCAATCCTCCCCGAACGTCCACTGGGCGAAATTCCGGAGGAATTCGTGAAACGTCTCGTTCTCGGGACGGGGATATAGGTTCGATCCCACAGCGCGCACCCTCTTGCCCTGGAACAGTTCGCTCGCCGGAAGAAGCTCCGCCCAGCCCATGCCGTTCTCGCCTCTACGCCGTCCGGGGCAGGATCACGAAAATTCCCATGAATAAGCTCCATTTCTTCCGCACGGGGACCACCCCGCCGGCACGCGCGAGCAAAGCACCAGGCGGCCGTCGGAGTCAACGGGGTGATAGACTCTTCGGCCGCTACCGGCGGGCGGCGATCTTACCAGCGCTACGGACAGCCGGCGGAGGATCCATGACCGAGGACTCTGAGAAGTACAGGCGCGCGGCGCGAAAGCGGGGCCGGCGGATGGGAGTGATGCAGGAGAACCTCGAGGCGGTCGAGGGCGCTGATGCGAAGGGGTTTCACCTCCTGGCCTACCTGCTCGCGCACTCCACGATCGAGTCCAATCTCCGCGGCTCCGTCGGTCGGCCCCAGTCGGACGTGAGATTCTGCGACCTGATCGAGGCGCTCCGGGACAGCCCGAGGAAGTTGAACGGAAAGGCAGCGCTCGTGCGCGACCTCTGCACCTTGAACACCTTCCGGAACAAGCTCGTTCACGAGCTCTGGACGGACGGGTTCGGTCGTGCGAACGGGGAGGCGAAGCGCCGAGGCCCGTGGGCGCTCGGCGTCACGCTGGATCGGACCGTTTCCGTGCCGACGCGGGTGGCTGGATCGAGTATGAAAGTTACCGCGTGGGAACCGGCGCGTGCGGTGCGCCCATTGAAGCGGCGGCTCACCGATCTGCGCCGTGGGACGCGTTCTCGGCTTGCCGGACCAGGTAATGAGGAGCCCGCCGGAGGGCGCGGGCCAGGACCGCGATTGTATCCAGCGTTGGAGACCTCTTCCCGCGCTCGAGGATCGAGATGTACGTGCGGTGAAGCCCCGACATGGCGGCTAGCTTCTCTTGGCTGAGGTGTGCCCCCTCCCGCAGCCCACGAAGGACGTGCCCGAATGCTCGGTTCAGCCGATCGCCAGCGCTCACCATGTGAGCTAGCGTCGTGGCACCGCATACGATAATCTACGTGACTATAGTCTGCGAATCTCGTCCTAGCACACTGGGGCCAGGCGGGTCCAGTCAACGCGCAGGGCGCGGGGGGCAGGCCCAGCGGCATGCTCCTCCGCGGCCGCAAGAAAGGAGGGTTCGCCCCAATGCCTCGCTGGAATTGGGTCTGGTTGGCGCCAGTTTGCCTGCTGGTGTTGATGTTTGTTGAACAACACACCATCACCTACAGCTTGCGGATCATTAGGCTTGGTTGGCAGCGGTGGGATTGGGGCGGCCTGATTTCTCCATCTGCGTACTTTTGCGAGTCCGTTGTCTTCGCTTCAGTCGCGTATCCAATTTACGGTCTCATCGGCGCTGCCGGGTTGTTGTCTTCTCGGACCAGCGGGGCGGCGGGCGCTGGTAGCCAATACTTGAAGGCGTTCCTCCTGATCGCCGCAGTGCTTGTGTTGCCATTCGTTACCGACACGCTCATCTGGGGATCGTTCCCATTCAATGTCGACAACGCGGGAATTGGCAGATTGCGCATAATTCCGTTCCTGCCGTGGCCCGACGCGCCGTACGGGACCTACTGACCACACCGGAGCGGTAGAGAATCCTCTTCTCGGCGGGGCGCCCTCTCGCGCTAGTGGGCTTCGGGCTCTTTGTGGGAGGATGATTTAATGGTGATTCTGGCCACCGTCGCGACCGCGGCCGTTGTGCTCGGCCTCCTCGACATGCCCTACGGCTTCTACATGCTCCTTCGCGGCCTGCTCTGCCTCGCGGCGGCTTTTGGGTTTGCCGCTGCCCGCCGCCGGGGCGATCTGCCATGGAGCTGGGCCTACGGTGCTTTGGCTGTGCTCTACAACCCGGTCTTGCCGGTTCATCTCGGAGCGAAGGATCTCTGGATTCTCGTAAACGTGGGCACGCTCCTAGTGCTGTGGGTGGGTGCCATACGATTCAGAGGCGTCCTCTCTACGCAGGCGGACACCAAGATGTAACCTTCGAAAGGAGAGCGGACTGCTCGGCGGCATACCTGAGTTTCAGCACGGCCTCCTCCAACTCCTCGAGCTTTTCGACGCCGACGGTGATGCCTTTGCGCGTCGGAATCCAATCGCCATCCTTTAGCACGAACAGTCGCACGTCGGCTTGTCGCCGACTTCGATATGTGGCGAGCGACACGTGGATCTGCTGCTTCTCGCTCTTGTGAATCACCGCGATCACCTGCCGGTCCTGGTTCTCCCGCTCCTGCTGCATTTGTTTCGGCCCTCCCCAGCCCGTACCCGGTCACATCCCACAACGCGGCCTATCTGTCCGTCTGAGGATAGCGGGTGCGGCGAGGGAATCCCAGTCTCGCGCGCGCACGAGTATCGCGCGAAGTCGGGCGCGCCCGGCGCCGAAAAGGGGCACATGCGTGTCTGCGCCGATCTCCCGCGGATGACGGTGAGGAGCTCCACGCAGGGCCCTGCAGACGGGAGATGGTCGAACATGTTTGCGCGGCGAGGCTTAGAGCGTGCGCCCGGCGCTGCGTTCCGCTTGCTGTCAAGCATGAATGGGACGCGCGCGCACGCGATACTCGGGCACGCGCGCGCGGTCACGAGGAGACTCCGGGCGACCCGCGGCGCGGACAGCTCGGTGGTGGTCCAGGTCTTGATTCTTGTGGTGGCGGCCGGCCAGTTGGCCGGTCGCATCTTCATTTACTCCTCGGCGAAGACGAGGGAGAAGTTCTTCCCGAACCGCGGCGCGATGTTGTCCAACTTCCGCATGAAATCGGGCCACGTCGTCGAAAGCTTCATTGTGAACACTACGCCGCCAAGATGCTCTCTGAGCTTCGGGTGACCTACATCTTGTGTCAGCCGCTGATGGAGCCTATGCCGCGTTCTCCCCTTTTCGTCGCGTGGAGTTATGCGTTTGAGTTCTTCCAGAACCCCCGGAGCTAGGCGACTATAAACCACGTCGTTCGTTAAGTTGCCCACTACCCACGGTTTGTTTAAGCCCTTTTTGGGCGGGTACTCCCAACCCCTCAGACGAAACATCTCCTTGTAGAAATCATCGGGGAACGTTTTTACCCACCGCCTCAGCTCCTTGGCGATGAACCGTTCAAGGATTGCTGCCAGCGCGTTCTTGGCGCGATAGTCCTGGTATCCGGTCGCCTCATCGATAAGGGCGATGATCCCGACTGTTGCCATGCCCCTGAGAAGAAGGTCGGCAGCCTTCACGAGGTGTTCCTGATTGGGTTTGAGCGCCTTGGCTCGCGCGGCAGTCTGAATGACGCTGCAAATGTCCGGTAGGAGCGTACCGTCAAACCCCAAAACTGTTCTTCCGCCCCCTAAAGGGACGTATTCGATCGGGGAAATGACGCGCGCCATTAAGTCATTGGGTATGAATGCTCTAACTGCCCCGGATGCCAGAAAAGGCGGCATTTGACGCGCGCCGGTCTTTGACGTGCCGGTAGTTCTTCCACCAAATGCTCTCGTAACGCCTCGAATTGACAGAACCCGAAGCTCATTGTCCAGGACGGCGCAGGGGATGTCGCCGATAGGTAGGACTCCGCGATGCGTCTCCTTGGGGTACCACCGGGCCAGGGCCGCATTCCTACCTTGTTCCTTCAGCTCTCCATCGGACATGGACTTGGCCCTGGCCTTTCCGCCCTTCGATGCCATGGACTCGCTTTTCATGAACCCTCCTAGACATGCCTGCACTACATCTCCTACCTATGCGTGCATTTTATCATTGACAATGCGTGCGCGCAAGCATTACGATGTCGGGGGTCAACAGAAAACGCCCCGGCCGACTGGAGGGACTATCTGGTCCCGCGCCCACATTGTGGAAGGACGAGAGACGACGAACATGAATCAAACCAAGACACTCGGATTGAGGCGCTAGTGGACCAACTCGCGGGACCGAGCGCATGAGACACGACCGCAGCGGGGGGAATGTCGCGCGCGCTTCAGTCGCGCTGCGCCGAGCTGAGGCCGGCCGCCCGGGGCCGTTAATCCGCGCCCTGGCGAGGTACGCGCCCTATCCCGCGCTACGCCGCTGTGTGGAGGCGCTCGCCGCCAGCAAGTCGAAACGGCACCGGATCGCCGAGATCCGCGCCGGGCTTGGCCGCGGCACTCCCGGTCCGGACCTGGCCGACCAGGTCCGCAGCCTGCGCGCTCTCCTTCTCTGCGTCATGCGGAGTCGCAACCTGCCGGTATTCGTGGCCGAAGGACTTTCTGCGCGCCGTCCGAGCCTTCGCGCTCTCCACGCCCTGGTGCTCGAACTCGCGGCCGCGATGTTCCGCTCCGTGTCCGCTTGCCTCGAGACGATCGTCCGCATCGCGCCTAAACCGCTCGCGCTCCACATCGCCGCTCACGCGCCGCCCTGCTGGCTCCCACACGACAACGACCGTGATTCTTTCCATACCGTTGCCTCCGGAGCTCGCGCGCTGATGGCATAAACAACCTCCAGCCACGCGGCGCCCAAACCGGCGGCTGGAGGAGCAAATGTATCAGAGCGGTAACGTCATGCTCCCGCACTACGCCACGCGCAAGCCCATTCCTCCGCGCGTCGCGAGCTGCCGCGTCTGGCTCGCGGCGTCCCGCCGGACCGATTGGAAGGAAGGGGGCTGCGCGTGAGCGCGCCGACCGCGGGCAAGGGCCCGCGCGGCCGCTGCGTCTCGGTGTACGAGTACCGGGACGAGCGCGGCGTGCTGGTCGTCAAGAAGAAGCGATTCGAAAACAAGAGCTTCGAATTCGGCCGCGACCGGGACGGGCTCTGGATTCCCGGGGCAGACGGGATCGCGGTCCCCCTCTACCGCGCCGACGAGCTCGCCAAGGCCGACGCCGAACGCGAGGTCTGGATCGCCGAGGGCGAGAAGGACGCGGATCGGCTCCGCTCGCTCGGAATCCTCGCCACGACCCTACCCTTCGGGGCTCTGGCGAACGGCCAGCGGCTGAGGCCCTCCGACCTGGGCGCGCTCCGCAGGTTCGGCCACTTCGTTATCACGGAGGACAACGACCCGTCAGGCCGTGAACACGTAGCGGGGTGGTCCGCGGCGCTTCGCGCGATGGGCATCACCGACGTCCGGGCCGTCACCTTCCGGGACCTCCCCGACAAGGGCGACGTTTCGGACTGGCTCGAGTTGGGGCACACGGCCGAGGAGCTCATCGGCCTCGCGGAGGCCGCGCCGCAGTGGAAGCCACCCGCAGCTGCGGCGGAGGCTGCGGGCGGCACGCGGATCACGCGCATGTCGGACGTGCAGCCTCGCCGCCTTTCATGGCTCTGGCGGCACCGCATCCCCCGCGGCATGGTGACGGTGCTTGCCGGCTCGGGCAGGCTCGGGAAGTCCACGGTCTTGCTCGACATCGTCGCACGCGTCACCACTGGGCAACCAATGCCCGACGGTTGGCTCGGTCTGGGCGAGCCGACCTCCGTCGTGATCTTCACCGCCGAGGATGCGCTCGACTCGGTCGTGGTGCCGCGCTTGCTGCTGGCCGGCGCGGACCTCGCCCGCATCGTCACGGTGGGTGTGAAGGTGGGCGAGGGCGACGAACGGTCGTTGATGGTCACACCCGCAGATCTGGCGCACCTCGAGGCCGTGGTGCGGGCTGAGGGGTCGAAGCTCATCGTCTTCGACCCGATCCTTTCATACGTGGCCGCAGACGTGAACATGCATCACGCCCAGGACGCGCGTCGGATCCTGGCGTGGCTCCACCGGCTCGCGGAACGGCTTGGCGTCGCCGTGGTCGGGATTCACCACTGGAACAAGTCACAGTCTCCTGACCCGTCAATGCGACTCTCGGGCTCGGCGGCTATCGGCCAGGCCGCGCGCTCGGTCTTGGTGGTGGGAATGGACCCCCTGGACTCGACCAGCGAACGCCGGGTATTGACGCTGGACAAGAAGAACCTCGCTCCCCCCTCGACGCCCTCGCTGGCATATCGCCTCGTTGTGGAACGCCACCCGGACGGGACAGAAGGCGAGCATCCTCGCGTTGAGTGGCTTGGCGCCAGTCCGGTCACTTCGCGTGACCTCGCGGCCACGCCCGAGGACCCCGACAGGCGAAAGGTCCAGCGCGAGGCCGAGGAATGGCTTCGAGAGAATCTCGCCGAAGGCCCCGTTCCGGCAGCGAAAGCTGAGGCGGAGGGGTTCGACAAGCGAGTAATGGGTCGGGCACGCAAGAGTGTCGGGGTTGAGGTGGAGCAACACGCCCGCGCGTGGTGGTGGCGGCTACAGAAGTTTTCCCCCGATCCATGGCCATGGGATCCCGCCTCCACCAATGAGACCTGGCGACCTGAGCCTCCCGAGCAGTCCCAAGCATCACCTAGTAATCCAACTGTGTCAGGTCGCGGCCAGGTCAGCGTGCGACCTGAGATACGACCAGATCTAAGCACCATTCACGACGATGGCTTAGGTCCGCCGGTAGGTGTCAGGTCGTCAGGTCCCGTTGTGCCGGGAGCTCAGCCCGAACCGACGAACGATCCAGCGCGCCCGACCTGCCCGGACTGTGGCGGGGCGACGATGCGTTGGACGTTCGGCACGGTCTGCACGTCATGTCACCGCCAGTTCCAGGACCCGGACCGGGGGAATGCGTGGGAGCCGCAAGGTGGTGCCCTGTGACCCCGCGCGATCTCAAGGCAACGCTGTTCTACACCCCGGCGGAAGTCGCGGAGATATTCAGGAAGCCCGGCCCCAGGTGGGCGTACCGTGCCGCGTCCTACGGGTTCCTCAAGCCCTACGCCCGCCGGTTTGGAAAGACCCTCCTATTCAGCCGGGAGGGGATTGACCGACTCGTGGGCGGGAAAGAAAACGATGGACCCTGATATATGCCATCTGGTATAGTCAATGACATGACGATAGATCGAACACGGTTTGGCGCGGAGTTGAGGCGGAGACGAGTCCAGGCGGACTTGTCCCAAGCGGAGCTTGCGGAGTTGGCCGGCACGGAAGCGAACACCATAGCCCGGATGGAACGGGGAGAGCGCGGGCCTTCGCTTTCGATGGCCCAGGCGCTTGCCGCCGCACTCCGCTGCCGAATCGAGGACTTGATTGGGAGGGCCAGGAAATGAGCGAGGAGAAGGCGAGAGAAAAGCACCCCAAGGGGATTTTCGAGCGGGACGGCATTTGGTACGCCGAGTTGAAATTCAAGGGGAAGCGTTATCGGTGGTCTTCCAAGTCACCCCGGAAGACCGACGCGAAGAACCTCCGGGACACGATGAAGCGGAAGCTCCTGGACGGGACCTATCGGGACGGGGCGACGCGGATTACCCTTCACGATCTACGTGAAGCGATGTTGGCGGACTTGCACGCGAACGGGCGGAAGTACGAGAAGCGCGTAGAGCAATGCTTCACGCACTTGGAGCGCCTCATAGGCGCGGACACCACGGCGGATCGGATCGAAGACCACCTGGACTCCTACGTGCAGAAGCGGCTCTCGGAAAAGGTCGGGGACCAGGAAGACGAGAAGAACAAGCGGACCACGGCACGCGCGACCGTGAATCAGGAGCTAGCGTGCCTGCGCCGGGGGTTCCGGCTCATGGTCCGCCGCCGGCGCCTTGCGATCATCCCCCATATCGAGCTACTCGCTGCCAACAACGTTCGGACGCGCTTCCCGTCCGAGGACGAAATCGGCCAGGTGATTGCCAAGCTCCCGGAAGGACTCCAGGGGCCGATCCGCTTTGTCGCACTCTCGGGCTGGCGCGTCGGTGAAGCGCTCGGCCTGAGTTGGCGGGGCGTGGACAGGAAGACGGGCAGGATCCGCCTGGAAGCATCCGAGACGAAGGGCCGCGACGTGCGGACGCTCCCCTATGGCGACGATCCCCGGCTCAAGGCGCTGATTGAAGAGCGGTGGGCCGAGACGGAAGCCTTCCAGCGGGAGCACGGCCAGCTCGTGCCGTGGGTGTTCTGGTACGAGTCCGAAGGCACGGCGCTCCCCTACGCCGAGTACTCGAAGACGTGGGCGCGAGCCTGTGAGAAGGCAAAGGTAGCGGACTTCCACGTTCACGATCTACGCCGGGCCTACGCTCGGAACGCTGTGCGGGCCGGAGTGGACGAGAAGACGATCATGCGCCTGGCCGGATGGAAGACGCGCTCGATCTTCGACCGCTACTCGGTCCGGAACGACGACGACTTGTCGGACGGGGTGAAGAAGCTCGCACAGGCCGCCCAGGACCGCAAGCGGAGCGCTGAGAGACGCAAAGCCTAGCCCACCCGAAGCAACACACGCCCCCGGTAGCCCAACAAGCCGCCGGGGGCTGTTGTCACTTCCGTCATTCTGAAAATGGTGCAGAAGGAATCTAACGGTTGTTTCGCGTGCGCGTGCTCCCAAGAATCGTGGGGCACTTTTTGAGGCACTTCCCCACCGAGATAGGCGAACACAAGGCGAGACGTACCGGGACACGGTGTGGGGGTGAACGTACGGGAAAGCCGCTCCCATACAGGGAAAACCGGGACACACCGAGACACGGCGGGACTCTGTGATACTATCCTTCGCCTTGCCTGGCTTGGATTTCTAATCCGTCGGTCGGGGGTTCGATCCCCTCCAGGCGCGCACCAACCTGCCTGAATCGTGTGGTGGATGTAGCTCAATGGTAGAGCACTGGACTGTGGCTCCAGTGGTTGCGGGTTCGATCCCCGTCATCCACCCCAATTCCCCCCGCTCCGAAGGGCCTTCACCAGCGCGGCGGCAGCCCGCGCCCTGTGGCTGATCGCGTTCTTTTGCTCGTCCGCAAGCTCCGCGAACGTTAGGGCCTCGCCGTCCGGAAGAAAGAGCGGATCGTAGCCGAAACCGCCCCCGCCGCGAGGCGCCT
>Ga0137409_10007062_pt1 | contig 11574 bp, 10 predicted proteins | sample CZODoug1_16funga_FD_122059 | JGI IMG/M metagenome (GOLD analysis project Ga0137409, IMG submission 122059) | Vadose zone soil fungal communities from Angelo Coast Range Reserve, California, USA - CZODoug1_16fungal (Hybrid Assembly) | ecosystem: Environmental > Terrestrial > Soil > Vadose zone... | reverse complement strand
CTACTGAATCGGTGACGTTGGCAACGTCCGATAGAGGTATGGCGGCGCCGTTTCTGTAAGCGATAACCAGCGACTGATATTCGGCAGCTTTCAGGAGCTGATCCGTGGTTGCGATTTCGAAACCGCGCTCACCGTTTGCGATGTCGCCCTTCGGGCGGTTCGCATTCGTGCTGGTCAACGTCTGGCGGACGTTCTCCAGCCCCAACCCAATACCGTTCAGGAGTGTCGGATTCACGTCGACGCGGACCGCCGGCAGAGCGCCGCCGCCGACGCTGACTTGTCCAACGCCTTCGGTCTGCGCAAGCTTCTGCTGCAGAATCGAAGAGGCTGCGTCGTACATTTGTCCTTTATCAATGGTCTCCGAGGTAAGAGCCAGGATGAGAATGGGTGCATCTGCCGGATTCACCTTTCGATACGTCGGATTGTTCGGCAGATTCGCAGGCAGCTGGCTGCGAGCCGCATTGATCGCAGCCTGAACGTCGCGCGCGGCGGCATCGATATCGCGGCTAAGGTCGAATTGCAAAACGACGCTCGTCGACCCCAGATTGCTGGATGAGGTCATCTCGCTCACGCCGGCAATGCGGCCGAACTGCCGTTCCAGCGGCGTCGCAACCGAGGACGCCATGATCTCGGGGCTCGCGCCCGGAAGCGACGCCGACACCTGAATTGTCGGAAAATCCACTTGCGGTAAAGGAGATACCGGAAGCAGCATGTAGGCCAGCGCCCCCGCGAACGCCACAGCTATCGTCAAGAGCGCTGTTGCCACCGGCCGGTGAATGAAAGGCGACGAGGCGCTCATGCTGCCGCCTCGGGAGTGTGGTCCTCGGCGGGACCGCGGCTCGGTTTTGTACCGAAACGTTGAGCCAGACGGTCGAAAGCAAGATAGATAACCGGAGTCGTGTACAGCGTGAGAAGCTGGCTGACGAGCAAGCCGCCGATGATCGAGATTCCGAGCGGCCGCCGCAATTCGGCACCCGTGCCTCCACCGAACGCCAGCGGGATCCCTGCAAAGAGGGCCGCCATTGTCGTCATCATGATTGGCCGGAATCTCAAAAGGCACGCCTGAAAGATTGCATCGACCGGCGCCTTGCCTTCTTTGCGCTCCGCCTCGAGCGCGAAATCGATCATCATGATGCCGTTCTTCTTGACGATTCCGATCAGCAGGATGATTCCGATCAGGGCGATCACGTCCATTTCCTGGCCGCAAATCAGCAGCGCCAGAAGTGCGCCGACGCCTGCGGACGGGAGCGTCGAAAGAATTGTGAGCGGATGAATGTAGCTCTCGTACAAGACACCAAGAACGATGTACACCGTGACCAGCGCAGCGAGGATCAGCAGCGGCTCGTTTGTAAGAGAACTCAGAAATGCCTGCGCTGTGCCTTGAAACGCGCCGGTGATGCCGGCCGGCAGTTTCAAATCACGACGCACCTGATCGATCAGTTCCACTGCTTTTCCAAGTGAAACGTGCGGAGCCAGATTGAATGACACCGTCACCGCCGGGAACTGGCCCTGCCGGTTCACAGACAACGGAGCCGCATCAGTTTCGAGGCGGGTGAATGCGCTGAGCGGCACGGCGCCACTGGCAGCGGAATGCACGTAGATATTCCCGAGATCCTCCGGAGTCCTCTGAAACTCCGGCTTGGCTTCCAGAACAACGCGGTACTGGTTCGACTGAGTAAACATCGTGGATATCTGCCGCTGGCCGAACGCGTCGTAGAGCGTATCGTCGATGAGTTGTGGTGTGATACCGAACCGCGACGCCGTCCTTCGATCGATCACCAGTTTTGCCTGTAATCCGCGGTTTTCCTGGTCCGTTGCAATGTCCTGCAGCTGGGGAAACGACTGAAGCTCTTTGACAAATTGCGGAACCCAGCGCTCCAGGTCCTGAGCATCGGGGGCTTCGAGAGTGTACTGGTACAGCGTCCGGCTCACGCGATCGGCAACCGTCAGGTCCTGCACCGGCTGCAGGTACAACTTGATTCCCTCGATGCCCGCAATACCAGGTTGCAGCCGACGTATGATGTCGCTCGCGCTCTTTCCCCTCTCCTCGAGTGGTTTCAGATTGATCTGAATACGTCCGCTGTTCGGTGTGGTGTTCGTTCCATCGACGCCGATGAACGAAGAGAGGCTCTCAATCGCCGGGTCGCGGAGGATCGTTTGAGCAAGCGCCTGTTGACGTTCGGCCATCGAGGCGAACGACACGTATTGGTCGGCTTCGGTGATTCCAAGAATCACTCCCGTATCCTGGATCGGAAAGAAACCCTTCGGAATAAAGATGTAGAGCAGGAATGTCAGCGCGAGTGTCGCGACAAACACGAGGAGAGTCGCCTGCTGATGCTTCAACACGAAACGAAGCGTGCGGCCGTAGTAGGCGATGATCGAGTCGAAAGCCCTGCCGGAAGCCCGGTAGAACCGGCTTTGCTCGGATTCGGGTTTGCGGCGCAGCAATCGCGCCGACATCATCGGCGTCAGCGTAAGCGACACGACTGCGGAAATCAAAATCGTCACGCTCAGCGTCACCGCGAACTCTCGAAAGAGGCGGCCGACGACGTCTCCCATGAACAAGAGTGGAATCAGCACGGCGATCAACGACACCGTCAAAGAAATGATCGTGAAGCCGATCTGCGCCGAACCCATGAGAGCAGCCTCGATCGGCTGTTTGCCCTCTTCGATGTACCTCGCAATGTTTTCGATCATGACGATGGCATCGTCCACGACGAAGCCGGTGGCAATCGTCAGAGCCATCAGCGTCAGGTTGTTCAGGCTGTATCCCAGCAGGTACATGACGCCGAAAGTTCCGACGAGCGACAGGGGCACCGCGACACTCGGGATCACGGTTCCCGAAAGAGTTCGCAGAAAAACAAAAATGACCAGCACGACGAGCACGATTGTCACAATCAGCTCGAACTGGACGTCTTTTACGGAAGCGCGGATCGTGTTGGTCCGGTCTGTAAGGATTGAAATCGACACCGATGTCGGCAGCGTCTTCTTCAGGTCGGGAAGCAGCGCCTTGACCCGATCGACGACTTCTATAATGTTCGTGCCAGGCTGCCGCTGGATATTCACAATGATGGCGGGCACCGTGTTCATCCATGCGGCCTGCCTCACGTTCTCGGCCCCATCGATCACCGTTGCAACATCTGACAGTTGAACCGGCGCGCCGTTTCGATAAGCGACGATCAGCGGGCCATACTGGTCGCTCGACAAAAGCTGGTCATTGGCAGCGATCGTGTAGGCCTGATGCGGCCCGTCAAAGTTGCCTTTCGCCTGGTTCACATTCGCTGTGGCAATCGCCGTCCGCAGATCCTCCATGCCCAGCGCATAGCGGGAGAGCGCGGTTGGATTCGCTTGAATGCGTACAGCCGGCTTCTGTCCGCCGCTGATGCTGACCAGGCCGACACCCGACAATTGCGAAATCTTCTGGGCAAGATGCGTATCGGCAAAGTCCTGGACTTTGGACAGCGGGAGCGTCTGCGATGTGAGTGCCAGAGTCAGTACCGGCGCATCGGCGGGGTTGACCTTGCTGTAGACAGGCGGATTCGGAAGGTCCCTCGGCAAAAAACCGGAACCGGCATTGATCGCGGCCTGGACTTCCTGTTCCGCAACATCGATGCTCAGGTCGAGCGCAAACTGAAGCGTAATGACGGAGCTTCCCGCGGAGCTGGTTGAGGTCATCTGCTTCAATCCGGGAACCTGGCCGAACTGGCGTTCGAGCGGCGCTGTCACCGAAGAGCCCATCACCTCGGGGCTCGCTCCCGGATAGAACGTCACCACCTGGATGGTCGGGTAATCGACCTGGGGCAGCGCCGATACCGGCAATTGGTGATACCCGGCAGCGCCGGCGAGCAGAATCGCACTCATGAAGAGCGAGGTTGCGACCGGCCGCAGAATAAACAGCCGCGAGATGTTCATTGATGTGGAGCGACCTTCATTCCCTGCTGGAGTCTATCTACGCCCTCTGTCACCACACTCTCGCCGGGGGACAATCCCTTATTGATGGAAGCCAGATCTCCCTCCACCGGCCCGAGTTCTACGTTTCGCATCTCGACCGTGTTGTCCGGCTTGACGACATAAACGTAGGTGGTTTGGGGTCCTCTTTGGACAGCCTGAGCCGGGATGAGAACCGCGTTGCGCTTCGTGTCCAGCAACAAGCGGGCATTCACAAACTGATTCGGAAAGAGAGCGTTATCGCGGTTGTCGAACATCGCCTTGAATCTGACAGTGCCTGTGCTCACATCGACAAGGTTGTCAACCGTCAGCAGCGTGCCGGCGGCTATCTTGTTTTTGAAGTCGCGATCGTAGGCTTCCACGGGAAGCCGCTTCCCCATCGCGAGTTTCTTCATCACCGGCGGGACATTGTCCTGAGCAATATTAAAGATCACGGCGATGGGCTGCAGTTCTGTGACGACAGCAACACCATTCAGGTCACTGGCATGAACAATGTTGCCTGGATCGATTTGCCGCAAACCGATCCTGCCGTTGATCGGAGATGTGATGCGGGTGTAGGTGAGCTGCAGATTCGCGCTTTCGATGGCTGCCTGGTCCGCCTTGACCACCGCTTCATCCTGGCGGACTGTGGCTTCCTGTGTATCGAGCTGCTGCTTCGGCGCAGAATCCTGCGCGTAAAGGATTCTGTATCGTTCCAGGTCAACTCTGGCATTCGCAAGAAGCGCCTCATCGCGTTCCTTCTGCCCTTGTGCCTGAAGCAGCTGAACCTGGAAGGGACGCGGATCGATTTGCGCGATCAGATCGCCGGCGGCAACCATTTGCCCCTCGCGAACGGCAAGTTCGAAGAGCTGCCCGTCCACACGGGTCCTGACGGTCACCGTATTCGATGCGGTTACCGATCCCAGTCCTGTCAGATAAATAGGAAGATCTCCGGTTTTGGCGGTCGCCGCAACAACAGGCATCGGCTGGTTCGAGGATGCTTGCGCGGGCTTGCTTGTCCTTTCGAAGAAATGAGCGATCAGAAGAACGCCGAGAATGAAGATCAACGCAGCGCCGAGCCTGCGAACCCACCGCTGGCGTTTTCTGCTTCGTGGTTCGACCGGCTCGAACAGATTCCCCTGGTAGAAGTCGCGCGCCATTCTCACACCTGGAACCGAAATTCCACTATTTTTCGGGATACCACTCCAGGGCGAGTCCGCTGAAGCGCTTCCACCGAGCGTGTCCGTCCGGTACTCGTGATTCTGCAAAACCGAAACCAAAGAAAGTAAAAAATTGTAAGTACGGGACTGTTCTCCGAGTAGGACATCTTGTTCCCGACATTGTTCAGGACGATAATCCAGGCATGTGGAACATCGCGATACCTGTTTGGGAACTCATCTTAAGAGGAGGAGTTGTATACGTATTTCTCCTCATCCTTTTGCGCATTACCGGAAAGCGCCAGGTGGGTCAAATGGCGCCATTTGATCTTGTTCTGCTTCTCGTCCTGTCGAATGCCGTACAGAACTCGATGAACGGGGGCGACAACTCGTTGGTTGGAGGCCTGATCTCAGCGACAACTCTTGTGGGCCTGAATTTCTTCATAGGCCTGATGACGTACAAAAGCAAGAAACTGGAGGCCATCATTGAAGGAAGGCCTCAGGTTCTCGTCCATAACGGAAAACTGTTCGAAGATGTTATGGCCAGCGCGAAACTGACGCATCACGAGCTGGATTCGGCCCTCCGCCAGGCGGGGTGCAATTGCGTCGAGGAAGTGCACTCCGCCATCCTCGAGAACAATGGATCGATCAGTGTCGTCGCGCGTCATACGCTCAAATAGCAGTAATTCCACGGGGGCTTTCCGACTGTAGCGGCGGTCTATGACCGCCGGGTTTCCTTGCAACATGCCGTAAAACCGGCGGTCACAGACCGCCGCTACAGTGGAAAAATGGTCCCGAAAATGTCAGCAAGAATCAAGTTACGTGCAGACCGCTGTTTCTTACGGCAGGAATTGCTGGGTTCCGGTGAGGAAAGTCCGCACGTCCCGGGACGATTCATCGGCCACCTCCTCCTGAGGGACGTGCCCGGTCCCGGGGTAGATGATTAACTTCGAACCGGCAATAGAGGCGTGGTATTTGTGTGCGGCATCGACGCGGATGACGCGATCCTCCTGTCCCCACAAGATCAAAGTGGGAGCTTTGATATCGCGGATGTGGTCCCTGACGGCGCTGTTCCCCCGCGTGTTGAATCTCGCGATCGATGCGTCGCGCGTGCCCTCCATCCGGATGAAGTCCCAATAACGGTCGATCATTTGTTCATTGATGATGTCTTTGCGAACGATCGCGTCGTTGATCCCATCGACGACGAGCGAGCGCGGCGTGATGTGCAGCAGCACTCGATTGACGATCGGCATGCCCGCGATTCGGAGGGCGAGCGAGGTGCGGTTTTCGCCGTTGTCGGGGAAACCGCTGGCATCGACGAGGATGAGGTGCGTCAGGCGATCGGCGTGCTGCTCGGCGAAGCGCGCGGCGACGCGCCCGCCCATCGAGTTGCCGCCTATCGCGAACCCCTGCAGCCCGAGCGCGTCGGTTACCTCGCCCACGAACTTCACCATGCCTTCCTCCGAGTAGTCCCGGTTGGGTACGGCGCCTGTCAGCCCATGCGCCGGCAGGTCGACCGTGATAATGCGAAATGTGTCGCCGAGCCGCTTCGCCCACGGCTCCCAGGTGAAGAGGGAAGCATTCGACCCGTGGATGAGGACAAGCGCTTGCGCGTCGCGCGGCCCCCGATCCCGGACATGCGCGCGCGCACCGCTGGGAAGCATGATGAATCGCGACGGCCCGCCGGCGTACTTTGCCTCCAGAGTTGCGCGGGGTATATCGGAGTCGCTGTAATACCAGAACGTGGATGCAGGCAGCACGAGAAGAGCCGCAAGACCGATTAGAAGAAGCTTTCGCATTGCGCTTTCAACTCAGGATTTCGATCACTCGACGCGGGCTGCGCAGTTCGCCCACACGCACGATCCCGGTGACAGTGCTGAGGAATCTGCCGGGGTGACGGATCAGTGTCCCAATAATTAGAGTCTGCTTGTCCTGACGCGCGATCGCTTCCGGCCACGCGGTTTCGGGCAGCGCCCGGAACGTCTGAGCGCTTCTCCATGCTTCATCGCGGGCCTTTTTCATACTGAAGTTTACGATCGCGTCGTCGATGTTTCCCAGGAAGCGGTTCATCAATCGAAGTGTCATCCACACTTCGGCGAGTTCGGTCTGCACGTCGTCAACGAGCGAGGCGAGCACGGCGTTGATCTTGTTGAAGTCGCCGTGCACGTCTTCAAGATTCGCGTTTCTCATCGTTTCGGCAGCGGCGATTCCAAGGTCGAGATTGATATGAGCGTTGATGCCGAGCAATAGATGTTGCAGCACGATGGGCCAGTATTCCGACGTGCTTTCAAACGCAAGTCTCCAGGATTGAGTCGGCAAACGGCCGGTGCACCAGGTGCGGAAGGCGTCCAGGTAACGGCTCGCGAAAATAATATCCAATTGTTCCATTCGCTTGCCGTCGTCGAAAGCGTCCTGTTGAATTCCATTTTGAACGCTGACCGTCACCTTTCGGTACAGGGCGGGGAAGTAACCGAGCCGCGAGTCGTTGGCCAGGGCCCATTGAAGGATCGCGGACAGCCGATCAATGACCTCACCAATCGAAGTGACGCGCGAGGAGAGCATCTCCACGAGCGCCTCACTCTTGGGCAGGGGGCTTTGGATCGCGTGCGCTATTTCCAGGTTTCCTTTATCCATGGGACCGCCCGCCGCAGCCCGTCGACGAAACGATTTGTCTCGTAGTGCGAAATGCCCGTGAGTGGAATGAACTCGGCGCGCACTCCGGCTTTCTTCAACTCCGCAATCCGTGTTTCCGCCGGACCGATCGGCACGACTTCATCGTTGCGGGAATGGACCGCGAGTATTGGAACACGCCAACCGGCGGCAGACTCCGGTGGCCGGCCTGCTACCGCGACCGCGGCGCTGAAACGATCCGGATACTTGCCGGCAAAGTGCCAGACGCCTGCGCCTCCCATGCTGAATCCGGTGACGAGGACCTTCTTTGCATCGATGCTGTAGCTGGCCATGACCGCTTCGAGCAGCGCGTTCACTGCGCGCTCGTTTTCAGGAGTGTTCCATCCGCCTCCAATGGAATCCGGTGCGACGATGATCGCTCCAAGCTCCGCAAGGGCCGGACCCACCAGCAGCGTGAGCACACCTCGGCCGGCTCCATTCGGGTTGCCGCCGTAATGCAATGCCAACACCAGGGGAACGGGCCTGGACGGCGAGTAGTTCGCCGGAATGGAGATCGCGTATTGGATTGTGCGTTCGCCGGTACGCGGCAATCTCTGGTTATGGACTCCCGGGGATAGCACCGGTATCCGCGATTCCGGGGTCTGCCCGTAGACGGCCACCGTGAACAACAAAAGAGTGGGGATCTGCAGCTTCGTCAGCATGACATCCTCCGCCCGGGATAGTAGCGTAGTTTCTCATCCCGGCATCAGAACTTTATGCAGGCGCATTTCCCTCCTCGAACTGTCTGTGGAATCCCCGCCTTGAGCGAAGACATTTCGAAATTGGACGAATCCTGCATCTCAAATCCGAAATCCGAAATATCCAATTGGACAGTCCAATCGGATATTTCGGATTTCGGATTTGAGATGAGGATTCGTCCAATTTCAAAATTTTTTCTTCTCTCCCTGACGTAAGATAACCGCTACCATGCAGGCCCGCGATTCATTGATGTTCATCACGCAGCGCCCGGATATCACCTTCGTGCGAGGAGACGGTTCCTGGCTCTACGACGCCGAAGGACACGCCTATCTCGACTTCGTGCAGGGCTGGGCCGTGAACTCGCTCGGCCACTCGCCGCGCATCGTACGCGAGGCGCTTGCCGCACAGTCCGAGCGCGTGATCAACGTCAGCCCCGCGTACTACAACGAGCCGATGCGGCGCCTGGCCGGGCTGCTCGCACGTCTCTCCGGACTCGACCGGGTTTTCTTCGCCAACAGTGGAGCCGAGGCCAACGAAGGCGCCATCAAGCTCGCGCGCAAGTGGGGTTCGATGAAACGCGCCGGCGCTTATCAGATCGTGGTGTTCGAGGACGCATTCCACGGGCGCACCCTTGCCACCATGTCGGCTTCGGGAAAACCTCAGTGGCAGGACCTCTACGAACCCAAGGTCTCCGGCTTCGTGCGGGTACCCAGGAACGACCTTTCGGCTGCCCGCCGCGCGATCGGTCCGAACACCGCGGCCGTCATGCTCGAACCGATCCAGGGTGAAGCGGGAGTTGTTCCCTTCTCCAACGAGTTTCTTCGGGGTTTGCGGGAACTCACCGGCGAGATTGGCGTGCTTCTGGTGCTCGACGAAATCCAGACCGGCATCGGGCGGACAGGCCGCATGTTTCACTTTGAACACGCGGGAATCCGCCCGGATGTGATGACGCTGGGAAAAGGCATCGGAGCCGGCGTCCCGCTGGCTGCCTTGCTTGCGCGCGAGGATGTGTGCGTTTTCGAAGCCGGCGATCAGGGCGGCACCTTCAATGGGAACCCGCTCATGACAGCGGTAGGCTACGCCGTGGTTCAGGAGATTTCGCGGCCGGCCTTCCTCGCCGAAGTCGAACGAAACGGCGAGTACCTCGCGGCCCGGTTGCGCGCGCTCTCCGAGGAACTCGGCCTGGGAGAAGTGCGCGGCCAGGGTCTGTTGCTCGCCCTTGAACTGCGACACGAAGTCGGTTCCAAAGTCGTCGAAGCGGCCCTGGCGCGCCGGCTGTTGATCAATGCACCGCGCCCCACGGCCCTACGCTTCATGCCTGCGCTGAACGTGACGCGGGATGAAATCGATCAGATGCTTGGAATCCTGCGCGATGCAATCAGCTCCGTTCCTTAGCGATCCACTCAATGCTCCTCCTGCTGAAACTGTGTCTTGTCCCGATTCTGGTTGCCTCCGTCACGCTGGCAGCGAGACGCTGGGGACCGCGTATCGGAGGGTGGCTGACGGCCCTTCCCATCATCGCGGGGCCGACGCTATGCTTCTACGCCATCGAGCAGGGGGGCGAGTTTGCCGCTCGAGCCACGCAGGCTACGCTCGTTGCGCTGGTCGCCGTGGCCGCGCATGCCGTCACCTATGCCCGCGTCTGCCGGCGATGGGCCTGGCCGGCGAGTCTCATCGCCAGCTGGATCGCCTTCGCCGTGGTTACAGCGCTGCTTTATGCCGGGCAGTTCAATCTATTGATCAGCCTGGTCTTGGCTCTGGCCAGCTTTGCCATCGCCCAGCGTATTCTGCCTGCTCGCAAGCCCGTGGTTTCCGCGGCTGTCCCTCCCGGAAGAGACCTGCTGCTGCGGATGCTCGCCGCGGCGGCTCTCGTCCTGATCCTCACTTCCGCGGCGGATCGGCTTGGCCCCACGTTGAGCGGCTTTCTGACTCCCTTTCCCATCGCGACCGCGATCATTGCCGCCTTCACTCAGGCCGAACGCGGACCCGACGCGGTGATTTCCTACTTCCACGGCTTCGTTCCCGCGCTGAGCAGCTTTGCCCTTTTCTGCTTCGTGTTTGCGCTGGCTCTGGTCCGGTTTGGCCTGCCCCTGGCCGTCACTCTGGCGCTCTCCGCCCAGCTCGCGATTCAAGGCATCAACCTCTGGCGCATGATGCGATCACTGTAGCGGCGGTCTATGACCGCCGGCGGTCATAGACCGCCGCTACAGGTTGCACCGTATGACGTAATCCTTAATAATTGCGGTCCTTCATGAAGCTCGCAATCAAGGTTCTGCTGTTTACGCTGCTCCTGCCGGGAACATTCTCCGTATACATTCCAAATTGGCTCCTCCGCCCGGAAGGACTCGCAAAGATGCTTCAGGCAAGCGGAGTCTCACTCCTTGGATGGCCGCTTCTTGTCGCCGGTGCGACACTCTATTTCAAATGTGCATGGGACTTCGCCGTCACCGGCGGAGGAACGCCCGCGCCGATCGATCCGCCGAAGAAGCTCGTGGTCAGGGGGCTATATCGCTACGCGCGAAATCCCATGTATATTGGTGTTCTGTCGGTCCTTACTGCTGAGGCAATTCTCGGCCGGAGTCCAGGGATCGCGATTTACGCGGTGTTCGTATGGATAAACTTCCAACTGTTTGTCCTGCTCTACGAAGAGCCCACACTGCGCTCGAAGTTCGGAAGCGAATATGAAGAGTACTGCAGAGCCGTTCCGCGCTGGGGAGTGCGGCTCCGATCTAAATGAGCGGGAAAAAGATGCCCTGGATCGGGATGGCTACCTCGTATTTCGGGATGTGATCGGTCCGCAGTGGCTCGAGAACCTGCGCGCGGCATTCGAACGAGCGATGCGGGAGGGCCCGCAGACCAGCGATAAGAAAGAGACCGGCACGCGTCACGTGGCCAATCTGGCGTCGAAGGATCCGGTGTTCGAGGGCGTGTGCACGTCTCCAAAAGTACTCGCCACAGTGCGGCAGATATTGAAGCGTCCGTTTCGAATGCGCCACGCCGGGTACTTCAGTGCCTGTTCCTGGCCAATTGAGCGCAGGCTAAAGAAAAACAGATTAGCCGCGAATTACGCTGATTACGCGAATGGGGCGCATTAAAGAGATTCTTTTTTGCGCCCCATTCG
>Ga0137409_10007061_pt1 | contig 11576 bp, 13 predicted proteins | sample CZODoug1_16funga_FD_122059 | JGI IMG/M metagenome (GOLD analysis project Ga0137409, IMG submission 122059) | Vadose zone soil fungal communities from Angelo Coast Range Reserve, California, USA - CZODoug1_16fungal (Hybrid Assembly) | ecosystem: Environmental > Terrestrial > Soil > Vadose zone... | reverse complement strand
CCAGGTTGTGAGGATCTTCAATTCCGTCCAACACAACTACCAACGAATACTGCCCGCGCTTGGCGGCGACCACGTCATCCAGATGGTTGTACCGCTTGCCCGAAGTAATCGCGACCACGCCCTGGTGAGCATTGTTTCCAGCCATGCTGTCGAGCTCGGGGCGGCCCAGAAAACGCACAGCTACCCCATTGCGCCGGCATTCCTCCACCAACCGCTGCAGGCGAAGGTCATGACGCTCTTTCAACACGCCAACCCATTCGAACGACCGTCCGCGTGCCTTTAGGGCTTCGGCAACAGCATTGATCCCGTAGATGTAATTCATTGAGAGGTAAGTTTACCCGACAGCGGAGGTTGGGCGTTGGGCGTCGGGGGCGTCACACTTCGGACGTTAGACCCACGGGTCTGAGGTCTATCTGAGGTCCTACGTCCGAAGTCCGGCCTGTGGCACTTTCAACCCCCACTCGATATACTTTGACTGCGCCCGTTAGGAGTTGGAATGTCTCTGTCCGCAGTCATCGTGGACGACGAACAGCTTGCCCGTGACGAACTTGCCTTCCTGCTGAAAGATGTCGGTGACGTGGATGTCGTGGCCCAGGGCAAGAACGGGGTCGAAGGTGTCAGTCTGATCCGCGAACACAATCCCGACCTGGTCTTTCTCGATGTCCAAATGCCTGGCCTCGATGGCTTTGGCGTTATCAAGAAACTGCTCGACAAGAAAGTGGTCCTGCCCAAGATTGTTTTTGCCACCGCCTTCGATCAGTACGCGGTAAAGGCGTTTGAAGTAAACGCCGTGGACTATCTGCTCAAGCCTTTTGACAAGAAACGCGTGGCGCAATCGGTCCAGAAGGTACGGGCCAAGATGGAGTCGGGCAACACTTCCTCGGACAAGCTGGAGACATTGGTCCGCATGCTGGAGTCGCAGAAGCCGCAAGCGTCCAAGGTCCTGATCAAGGCCGGCGGCCGTCTGTTCCTGGTCAATCAGAAAGACATCGGCTTCGCCTCCATCGAGGAAGGCGTGATCACGGTCGTGACCAGCGGGGTCAACGGCATTGAGGGTCAATCCAATTGCCGCACTCTCGAAGAGCTATTGGACAGCCTCGATCCCAATCTTTTCTGGCGCGCCCACCGCTCCTACCTGGTGAACATCAACCGCATCAAGGAAGTCGTCCCCTGGTTCAAGAGTTCCTATCAACTGCGAATGGACGACAAGAAGCAGACAGAAATTCCCGTGAGCCGGGCCCAGACTAAACGACTGCGCGAACTCTTCGGCCTCTAGATATCCAAGTGTGGGATGTAAGGTGGCCGCGGGGGAGGGCGGCCGGTCGGGGGTCACGGCCGCCGGTCGGGCTGCCCGCTACTTCTGCGCAACCAACGCTTCCAGCGCAGTTCGATTGCGGATGACCAAAGTCGAACCCTCCACATTTTTTACTGGATCGTAGAGAGTGAAATGGGCAGCGTCGGCCGCCGCTACTTGGCGCAATCTTCCGGCCATCGCGGCAAACACTTCTGGCAGGTTGTGACGGTGAACCACAAGGTCCGCCATCTCGAGCAGAGCTTCGTAACGCTGAAGATCCGCGTCAAACTCGAAATGACTTTCCACACTCAATTTGCGCGAGCCCCAAACGTCCCCCCGCGGCAAACGGGAGGATTATAGAGTCCCCGCCGAAGCGGTAAACGCCTTTTTGTTATCTTGTTCCATTTCCGGAAAAGGTCGCGGTCGAGGCCTTTCAGTCTGGCAGTCTGTGGAATTCAGGTTTCCAGAACAAAGCTGACGTCGCCGCCCGGAATCCTCAGAGCAAGTTCGAAAGGCGAGCCGCCTGGCTGGGATTCTGCATCAGGGTGAGTTGACTCGCTAAAGCACTGAGATGTTCGTAGTTCTCGGCCAGTCTGCCATAGGAGAGCCGAGCTTGCGGGAATACGATGCGCAGGCGAAGCTTGGCGCAAGAAACCAGGGCGTAAGCGCGCAAGCGCAATGCGCTGTCGATCAACTGTCTACCCGCCTGGGCAACCCGAGGATCGGGGCTGCGCGTGGCGGCCTCTCCCACACCCAGCAGGAAATCCGCATTATGGGCGGCGTTCTGGACATATTCCAGGGCTGCTCGCATGCGTTCCCTCTGCACGGCACGAAACTGCCGAGGGAGCAGGTTGGCGCGCAGGAAATCCTCTTCCCCCGGATCCACAACATTGCGGAAAGCCTCGAGGTCGACTGGCCGGGTTCGTCCGGTCAGGTCTTCCAATCGATTGGTGGAGGAGTTGTGGCCGCCTTCGAGGTACAGCAGCAGAAGCAGAATGGCCAGGGCGACGAAGATCAGGGTGAAGGAAAGAATCATTGCAGTAGCAGACGTTGCAATTCTGCGTTCCACTGGTCCAGGTTATTTTCCGGTAATTCTTTCGCCGTTCGGGGCACCCTCTGAGGGGCCAAAAGATACACGAGCCAGATGACTACGCAACAGTGATAAGTCGCCATGGTGACAAAATCGAAATATGCCGCAGGACGGCTCCAGATCCGTACCGTCTCCGTTGCCAGGTCAACGCACGCGAAAATTCCCAGACCGATAGCAAAACCATAAGCGGAACTCCGCCAGGACAAACCGAAATAGGAAGCGAAGCCAACGAGGAGGAGCAGCAACCCGCTCTGCATGACGTCCACGGAGAGGTTCAAGAGATGAACTCTGGAAAGAATAGCGAGAGTCCCGTCGTCAGGCGCCCGGGCTGCGACCACAATCGCGGCAAACACCAGAAATACGGTCGCTCCTTGGAACAAGATACGAGTGAGTTGCTTCAGGCCAGGGTAGTTTCCGAAGACGCCGGAGAAAATTTCAAAGATAATGGCGAAGCGGAGCACGGCGTCAAACACTTGGCCCACCTTGTGCACAAGCCAGTATTGATCAGGGGAAACTGCGGCGACGTGATCCAGGATGAAAAGCGTTCCCCCCTCTACGATTTGGAATACCGTATAAGCAAAAAACACAGGATACTCGCGAAACTTGCGCCGCCTCACCATGATGATGGCAATCACGAACTGAAGGGCATGGGGAGCGATCCACAGGTAGTGCCACAGGAATGAGTGCGGGTACATGGCGAATTGCGGGAACTATATCCCGTTTCCCGGTCGCCCGCAAACCCTATTCCTGTGCGCACATCCGCAGTCCACACCCTCCAGTTCAGACGAGGTTTGACGTTCCGGCGCTCCTCACGCGCTGCTGGTTAGTCTTACGTGGTCACGGTTTACATATTTTGTTCGGCGGACATTGCGGGTTGGGATTTCCGTCCGCCAGTACGTGGGTTGAATTTGAAACGACGCCTGCGAGCAGCAAAGTGCCGACGAGAAACAGCAAAAATCTTTTCACGGTGGAACTCCTTTTCGAGTGGTTTGGGAGGTTCAACCGTGGTAACGTCGGCCTTAATTAGGGGTTTTTTGCGCAAAACCGAAAGTGGTACGGTTTTCTGAAACTGGAAAAATGACTCTGAAATCAGCTCTCGAGGATTTGTTGGGCACAACGCTTGCGGGTGTCGAAGGTACTGCCGGAAAGATCGAATATATTGCGAGCTTGCGGGATACGGCTTCAGGCGCCTATTCGCATTGGGGTCTGGCCCGGGCTTACGGAGAAACCGCGGCGCAGCATGCGCTTGCGGAAGCGCATCGTCTGCTGTTTCTCAGACTGCTGCGCACACCGCTAGGCACGTTGTGCGATGACGTAGTGCTTTCGAGTAGGGCGTTACAGATGACTGCGGGTGAGTATGTAGAACGTCTGCGTAGTCGCGTACCGGCGTTGCTGCCGGCAGACCTGGGCGGTGGGTCCGCCCGGCATTTCAATTCAGTGCTGCAGGCTCTTTCGATTCTGGTTTCGTCGATGTCAAAGGCTCCATCGGAAGCCATTCCCCCAACTTAAGAGCAATGCCCACCACCTGGCCGATCACTTCCGCTTCCTGCGGGTGGCGCAGGATCTTGACGTGTACCGGCGACAGCGGATGCGGTTGCAGCACGATCTGCTCGCCTTTCAGACTGCACCAGCAGCAGGTGTACCCTTCGCGGGTCTCCACGAAGTAGATCGGACGCTCGAGTTCGGTTCGCCACATCCCTTGCACAATCTTGTTTCTACTTTCATCCACCTGCAGGAAAGTGCCCGGCGGCAACAACGGAAACATGGTGAAATCTTCGCTGCCCACATAGCCGTACATGTACTTGTCGTTGCTCAGGTTCGCCAGGTGCGCCAGCGGCACCAATCCCCATTGCTCGACCATGCGGCTCAGGTTGGTGCTGCGGCGAGGATCGAACGAGGGATCCAACCGTGTGGGTATCGCCACCGCCGATGTACTCCGCAGGCTTTCTTCGACATGCGACTTAGGAGGAAGGCTGAGGTGCAAATCTGCCGCCGACAGACTCAGGTCGACTCCGTACCACGCCAATATTTCACGCAGATCACAGCGATAGACTATGGAGAGCGAGTAAAGACGGTAGATGCTGGGAACCAATCCCTTGGTTTCGATGTCGGACAAGCGGCTGGGGCAAACGGCGAATTCGTCGTTTCCATGTCGTTCGGCAATACGAAAGCTGGCGCTTTCCACCTCCCGCATGGTCAGGCCGAGACGTTCGCGCAGGCCACGCAGGTTCAAGCCCGCGGACAGGATGGCGATCCTACCTTCAGGAGGCTGCATCAAGAATGCTCCGGGCCAGCGGCGTTCCTCTGCTTCGATTCGAGGCTATACTTTGCTGCTGACGAATCCCCAGTATAGGAGAGGACATGCGATCGCGCTTGCGATCCGCTAGGTTCGCCCCCCTCAGGCTTTCCCGCAGACCCGGCATGGCAGGCGAACAATAAACTGGCGAACAATAAACTAAAGTTTGCCGGCTTGCAAAGACCTTTTATCTCAGCTCAAAATTGTGATCCATCGGATCGAGTGGTTGACGTTATCTCTACAATTGTCTCCCCGACGAATGACACCCTGATGACACCCTGACGGCAACTTTGGACGGATTTTTCTCGCCGCAGACATCTATAATCGGCCCATGGCGCGGGGATGGGAGAGCAAGTCGGTCGAAGAGCAGCAGGCAGCGGCCAACACACAGGTCGAGTCGAAACAACGACTTACACCTCAACAGGCGGCCAAGAAACAGGAACGGGACGCCCTTGCACTGTCCCGTCGGCACGTCCTTCAGCAACTCCAGGAAGTTCAGAATCCTCGACACCGGCAAATGCTTGAAACCGCTCTTTCAGAACTGGACGGGCGGCTGGCACGCCTGGGCTAAGTCTATGGTTTGGTTGAGTTTGAATATTTCTGAAGTATAATGGTTGCAATCCCCCATGAAAGCTTACGTATACGTGTCGCTCAAGAAGAGCGTTCTGGATCCGCAGGGAAAGACGATCCAGGGCGCACTCAAGAAAATGGGATGTAAGGGATTGGAAGAGGTACGCCAGGGCAAATATTTCGAGCTCACGCTCGATGGCGGCCTGAATCGAAGCGAGGTCGAGGCGGAAGTGACCCGCATCGCCCGCGACGTCCTGACCAATCCGGTGATTGAAGAGTTTCGTTTCTCCCTCGAAGATTGATCACGAACAGCCGAATTCCCCGGTTCGGCGGTAATGCAAAGTTTTCCTGCTGCGGCAGGTTGTTACGGAACGTGTAGTAAGCGTTCCGAAGTAGTGGCCGAATTTCTAACTCACAAACTTCAAAGATACTTCGGTTTTCCCCGGGCCGAAAATAGGAGCATTCGCATGTGCGGCATAGTGGGATATGTTGGCAAGAAGCGGGTCGTACCGGTCATCATCGAGGGACTTAGACGGCTGGAATATCGTGGGTACGATTCAGCCGGGATCGCGGTGTGCGGCAATGGCGAAGGTCTGCAGATTCGCAGGGCCGAGGGCAAGCTGCGCAACCTGGAAGAGGTGATCCGGCTCAAGCCGCTCGATGGCACCTACGGTATCGGCCACACTCGCTGGGCCACTCATGGACGTCCGACGGAAGAAAACGCCCATCCGCATCGCGACTGCACCGGACGAATCGTCGTCGTGCACAACGGAATCATCGAAAACTACGTTTCGCTCAAGCGCAAGCTGATCGAAGAGGGCCATAAGTTCACCACCGAGACCGACACAGAGGTGATCGCTCACCTGGTCGAGAAATATTTCCTGAAGACCGCAAATGGTCATCGCCCGTCGCTCGAAGAATGCGTCCGCAAAACGGTGGGGCAACTGACCGGTGTATTCGCGCTGGCGGTGATTGCAGTCGATGAACCGAACAAGATCGTCGCTGCTCGCAATGGCCCGCCCGCCGTAATTGGCCTGGGCAAAGACGAGTATTTTGTCGCAAGCGACGTTCCGGCAATTCTCTATCACACTCGCGATCTGTTCTTCCTCGGCGACGGCGATATGGCGGTGATTACGCCGGAAGGTGTGCAGCTCACCGACTTCAATGGACAGCCCGTCGTCCGCCAGGTGCAGCACGTGACCTGGGACCCGATCATGGCGGAAAAGGGTGGCTTCAAGCATTTCATGCTCAAGGAGATCTACGAGCAACCCCGCTCGGTGCGTGACACCACTCTGGGACGGGTTTCGCAGGAGACCGGACACGTCTTCCTGGACGAGATGGAGATCACCGAAGCCGAGTTCAAGAACGCGAAGAAAATCAACATCGCCGCCTGTGGAACCAGTTGGCACGCCGCCCAAGCCGGCAAGTTCATGATCGAGCGCCTGGCGCGACTTCCGGTTGAAGTGGATTACGCCAGCGAGTGGCGTTACCGCGACCCGATCATTGCGCCCGATACCCTTACGATGCTGATCACCCAGTCCGGCGAAACCGCGGACACCATCGCGGCCCAGAGAGAGGCCAAAGCCAAAGGTTCGAAGACCCTGGCCATCTGTAACGTGGTGGGCGCGATGATCACGCGCGAAGCCGCAGGCACCATCTACACCCACGCCGGACCAGAAATCGGCGTAGCTTCTACCAAGGCGTTTACCGCACAACTTACAGCCCTATACCTGTTTGCCCTTTACCTGGCGCAACAGCGCGGAGCCATGAGCGCCGATCAGGCCAAAGAGGCAATTCAGGAACTCACGCGCATCCCCGGCAAACTCGAACACCTGCTGACGCGCGAGGAGGAATGTGAAGATCTGGCCAAGGAATACTCCCGCTCCCAGGACTTCCTGTTCCTGGGACGCGGCATCCACTATCCGATTGCGCTCGAGGGAGCGCTCAAGCTCAAGGAAGTTTCCTACATCCACGCGGAAGGTTACCCCGCCGGCGAAATGAAGCACGGCCCCAACGCGCTGATTGACGAGAACCTCCCGGTGGTGATCATCGCGACCCGCGATCCCAAGGACTCGCTGTCGATGACTCGCTACGAAAAAACCTGTTCTAATCTGAAAGAGGTAAAGGCCCGTTCCGGGATGATCATCGCGCTGGCCACGGAAGGCGACGATGAGATCAAGGAAGCCGCGGACCACGTGATCTACGTTCCGCCGGCACCGGAAGAATTGCTGCCCATTCTCGAAATCGTGCCATTGCAGTTGCTGGCATATCACATCGCAGTACGCCGCGGTTGCGACGTGGATCAGCCGAGGAATCTGGCGAAGTCGGTGACGGTGGAGTAGGGCAGCTTCTGGCTTCTGGCTTCTGGCTTCTGGCTAGTGTGGCTTGTGCAGCGTTCACCGCTGTACCAATCTTGTCATCCTGAGCGGCGTGGCTGCTTCGCGACGCGAAGCAGCCACGGAGTCGAAGGATCTCAAACCACCACCGCCCCGGGCTGAGATAGGGGTGCTTCAAATCTCTCGCTTAGGATGACAGGACTAGCGTCCCGGAGCACCGCACCATCATCTACATAGCTGATGTCTCGCTTTCAAACTCTCCCGGCCCGGCTGGCTCGCTCGGTCTCTCTATCGCCCCAAACCAAGCACCTGGAATTCGAACTCTCCAGCGTCCCGCGCTTCGGCTTCGTCGCTGGCCAGTGGCTCTCCTTTAAAACGAACAAGCCTGACGGCGAGGAAATCACCCGCGCCTACTCCATCGCTTCCCCGCCGGGAGAGGACAACCGATTGGCTCTTTGCCTGAACCGCGTGCAGGACGGCTTCATGTCGAATTTTCTGTGCGACATGAAAGTGGGTGAAGAGATCGGCTGCCAGGGACCGTTCGGCGACTTCATCCTGCGGCCGCCGTTGCGCGATACCGTCTTTATCGCCACAGGTACTGGCGTCGCCCCCTTCCGATCTATGCTGCATTGGCTGCTGGCCGATCCGGTTCGGCATCAGGACAAGCAGCTTTCCCTGCTGTTTGGTAACCGGACCGAAGGTGACATCTACTACCACGAAGAATTCCTGGAACTCGGCGCCCGTCACGTGAACTTTCACTATCTGCCAACCCTCAGCCGAGGCGCGGCAGAATGGCAAGGTCTGCGCGGATATGTGCAGGAACACTTACCGGGGATTGTCCAAGGCCGGAACGACATGCACGCCTACATCTGCGGCCTCGACAAGATGGTTAAGGCCAATCGCGAGTTGCTAAAGGGGCTGAGTTGGGACCGAAAATCGATCCTCTACGAGAAGTACGACTAGCGCCCAAAAAGACGCGCATCGTCGATCTAATCTCCTGCATCTAAACCTTGACAACGATTCACTCAAGTCTTATCATGTCGGACAATGCAATACTCAATATGTTGATTAAAAAGCACTTATTAGTATAAGGAGGGCCAATTTATGGCCAAGATTATCGGAATTGACCTGGGAACCACCAATTCCTGTGTAGCGGTTATGGAGGGTGGCGAACCCAAGGTGATCCCTAACGAAGAGGGAGGGCGGACGACGCCCTCGGTGGTCGGTTTCACCAAGACCGGCGAACGGCTGGTGGGGCAGGTGGCAAAGCGCCAGGCCATCACCAACCCGGAAAACACGGTTTACTCGATCAAGCGGTTCATGGGACGCCGCTTCGACGAAGTGACCGAAGAAATCAAGATGGTGCCCTACAAGGTTGTACAGTCGGGCGACCATGTCGCGGTGCTGGCGCAAGGCAAGGAGTACACGCCTCCCCAGGTTTCCGCGATGATTCTGCAGAAGCTGAAAAAGGCGGCGGAAGACTATCTCGGCGAGAAAGTGACCGAGGCGGTCATTACTGTCCCGGCGTACTTCAACGATGCCCAGCGGCAGGCCACCAAAGATGCCGGCCAGATCGCCGGCCTCGAAGTGAAGCGCATCATCAACGAGCCTACGGCAGCCGCGCTGGCCTACGGTCTCGACAAGAAGAAGGATGAAACCATCGCAGTCTACGATTTCGGCGGCGGGACTTTTGATATCTCGGTGCTGGAAGTCGGAGAAGGCGTGATCGAGGTCAAAGCCACTAACGGTGACACTCACCTGGGCGGCGACAACCTCGATCAGCGCATCGTGGACTGGCTCATCGACGAATTCAAGAAGGACGAAGGCCTCGACCTGCGGGGCAAGGGCAACGAGATGGCGCTACAGCGTCTGCGTGACGCCGCAGAGCGGGCCAAGATCGAACTCTCCACCACCATGGAGACCGAGATCAACCTGCCCTTCATCACCGCCGATGCTGGCGGGCCGAAGCACCTGGTCAAGAAGATGACCCGGGCGAAGCTGGAATCGATGGTTGAAGACATCATTCAGCGTTCGGTTGGGCCGTGCAAACAGTGCATGAAAGATGCCGGCGTGGATGCCAGCAAGATCAACGAAGTCGTGCTGGTTGGTGGACAGACCCGCATGCCGCGCATCCAGCAACTAGTGAAGGACCTGTTCGGCAAGGAAGGCCACAAGGGCGTTAACCCGGATGAAGTCGTCGCCATCGGCGCGGCCATTCAGGGCGGCGTGCTCAAGGGCGAAGTCAAAGACCTGTTGTTGCTGGATGTGACTCCGCTATCGCTGGCGATTGAAACGCTGGGCGGCGTGGCTACTCCGATGATTCCGCGCAACACGACGATTCCGACCAAGAAGACGGAAACGTTTTCTACGGCGGCGGACAGTCAGACTTCGGTCGAGGTTCACGTGTTGCAGGGCGAGCGACCGCTGGCGGCGCAGAACCGGACTCTGGGCAAGTTCCATCTGACCGGGCTGCCACCGGCTCCGAGAGGCGTGCCACAAATCGAGGTTACGTTCGACATTGATGCCAACGGCATCCTGAATGTCACTGCGAAAGACAACGCTACGGGCAAGGATCAGAAGATCACGATCACGTCGTCTTCGGGCTTGTCGAAAGAAGAAGTCGAGCGCATGGCGAAAGAAGCGGATGCGCATTCGGCCGAAGACAAGGCGCAGCGTGAGGCGATCGAGGCCAAGAATCAGCTCGACACGCTCGTTTACAACATCGAGAAGATGCTGAAGGAGCATGGCGACAAGATCTCGGGCTCGGAGCGTGGCGACGTCGAGAACGCACTGGCGGACGCGAAGAAGGCCATCGAGAGCGGCGACAAGTCGCAGATGGATTCGGCGCGCGAGAAGCTGACGGCGGCTTCACACAAGCTGGCGGAGCAGATGTATAAGGCTACGCAGGCTACGAGCGCTCCAGGGGCTGGGCCTTCGGCGGAAGCGGGAGCGGCGCCGGGTGGTGGCAACGGCCAGGGTCAGAAGAAGGACGAAGGCGTGATTGACGCTGAGTACGTGGATGTCGAGGACAAGAAATAAGCTATTAGCCGTTAGCTTTTGGCTTTTGCTGCTGGGGGCGCGTGAAGCGCCCCCAAACTGCATCTGACTTATTAGGGGCTGTCATTTGGAACCAAGAAAGAGGAAAGCGAATTGAGATTTGAAGTGAATGGACAAATGTTCTTTGTAAATTTCGTCCCGGAAGAGGGACGGTGGTATTGCTATGCTCCGACGGGTATGGGCGTACAGCGGATTCCGGTCTCCATGGACACGGCGCCTTTTGAGGCATTCGCTATTCCGATGGATGAGCAGGCGAAGGAAGTGGTGAATTAACGAGGTGCGCCATCTGATCTCATGTGTATTAAAACTGACATCCTGACCGCAGGAGCTGCTTCGCGCAGCGAAGCGGCTGCGGAGTCGAAGGACCCCCTGCCCGAGTGCACAACGAGGAATACCGCAAGGCATTCGCTTTATGCGGTCGTACCCTAAGCGTTGATTTTGAGCAGAGGTAATGGACCACAGAGAGTATTCGGTCTATATCGTGGCGAGCAACTCCGGCACGCTCTAGATTGGAGTTACCGGCAACCTTCACGTCCGGGCTATGCAGCATAAGAGCGCCGAGGTCGAGGGTTTTTCGGCTGGTGTACTTTGAGAGCTTCGACGATATTCACAAGGCGATTGGTCGTGAGAAGCAGTTGAAGGGCTGGCGTCGGGCGAAGAAGACTGCGTTAATGGAAGCGATGAATCCGCGCTGGGAAGACCTGGCGGAGAAGTGGGGCTCGGAGATGGCGTTTGCAGGGCAGGCGATTACGGGGCGGTGAGAATGCCTTGCGTCGGCGTTGGTTGGGCAGGCGGGAATGGGGTCCTTCGACTACACATTGTCCTCGGCTTCGCCGATGACAATGTTCCGCTCAGGATGACAGTGTTATAGGTTGTGCTGCTGAAAACTGACAGTGATCGCCAGACATGGCCACTCAAACTAAAGATTATTAT